>LNFM01011801.1_pt1 | contig 20677 bp, 17 predicted proteins | sample 596031 | NCBI WGS metagenome assembly LNFM01 (sample SAMN04254537, study PRJNA301005) | activated carbon metagenome | isolation source: dual media filters at the Ann Arbor, Michigan drinking water treatment plant | place: USA: Ann Arbor | reverse complement strand
AGAGCACGGCCAGCGGGCTGTCGTTGCCCATGGAGCCGATGCCCTCTTCGCCGTTGGCGGCCATGGGGCTCATCAGGAACTTGATGTCTTCCTGGGTGTAGCCAAAGGCCTGTTGGCGGTCCAGCAGCTCTGGCGCGACGTTTTCCATGCCTCCGGTCTGCGGCTCGGTGGCGCTGATGCGCTGCTCCTGCGCCGACTCGCCCGCCACCGGGGTGTCCACATCGTCCAGGCGGATGCGCAGGTTGTCGATCCACTGTTTGTAGGGCTTGTTGTTGGCGAGGTTGGCCTTGAGCTCCTCGTCATCGATCATGCGGCCCTGCTCCAGGTCGATCAGGAACATCTTGCCGGGCTGCAGGCGCCATTTGCGCACGATCTTGTTTTCGGGCACAGGGAGCACACCGGACTCGGAGCCCATGATCACGAAGTCGTCGTCGGTGATGCAGTAGCGCGAGGGGCGCAGGCCGTTGCGGTCCAGCGTGGCGCCGATCTGGCGACCGTCGGTGAACACGATGGAGGCCGGGCCGTCCCAGGGTTCCATCATCGCGGCGTGGTATTCGTAGAACGCTTTGCGGCGCTCGTCCATGGTGGTGTGCTGTTCCCATGGCTCGGGAATCATCATCATCACGGCCTGGGCCAGCGGGTAACCCGCCATGGTGAGCAGCTCGAGGCAGTTGTCGAACGTGGCGGTGTCGGATTGGCTGGCGAAGCTGATCGGGTAGAGCTTCTGCAGGTCTGCTCCGAGCACAGGCGAGGACATCACGCCTTCGCGCGCCTTCATCCAGTTGTAGTTGCCCTTGACGGTGTTGATCTCGCCGTTGTGCGCCACATAGCGATAGGGGTGGGCCAGCGGCCATTCGGGGAAGGTGTTGGTGGAGAAACGCTGGTGCACCAGGCCCAGGGCCGAGACGCAACGCTCGTCCTGCAGGTCGCGGAAATAGGTGCCCACCTGATCGGCCAGCAGCAGGCCCTTGTAGACCACGGTGCGGCTGCTCATGCTGACCACGTAGTACTCTTTGCTGTGCGTCAGCTTCAGACGCTGGATCGCACCGCTGGCCGTCTTGCGGATCACGTACAGCTTGCGCTCCAGCGCGTCCTGCACGATCACGTCGTTACCCCGGCCGATGAAGACCTGGCGAATGATGGGTTCCTTTTCGCGCACGGTGGGCGACATCGGCATGTCGCGGTTCACCGGTACGTCGCGCCAGCCCAGCAACACCTGGCCTTCGGCGGCGATGGCGCGCTCCATTTCCTGTTCGCAGGCCAGGCGGCTGGCGTGCTCCTTGGGCATGAAGATCATGCCGACGCCGTACTCACCAGCCGGCGGAAGGGTGACGCCCTGCGCCGCCATTTCCTCCCGGTACAAGGCATCGGGCAGCTGAATCAACAGACCCGCTCCGTCGCCCATGAGCTTGTCGGCACCGACCGCGCCCCGGTGATCGAGGTTTTCGAGAATCTTCAAGCCCTGCTGCACGATGCCGTGGCTTTTCTCGCCCTTGATGTGCGCCACGAAGCCCACGCCACAGGCGTCGTGCTCGTTGGAAGGGTCGTACAGACCGTGTTGCTGGAGGTGCTGCTGTTCGGCTGCCGTGGTCATGGCGCTTCCTTCTCGGTTCGTGGGGCGTTGATGCAAATCTGGACTGCGGAGCATATTGCATCGCAACAACAATGCCAAGCAGATTAATAAGGGTCAGATTCCAATTTCCCGCGCAGGATTTTCAGATCAGATTAAATTGGGGACAGATCAAAGGAGCTTGAGACATCTCCTCGCCATCATCGTGATCAGCCCCTATCCGAGGCGGTCATTGCCGGCCGGCCGGCCCGCGCTTCGCTGATCCGGCGACTCGTCTGCTTTTGCAGGGTCTCCACAAAACCGGCGTCTCCCAGCGCCCAGCCGTGCAGCGTGGCGTGCGTGATGGCTTGCTGCGCATCGGCGGAGAGCCCGGCACGCACCAAGTCGGTGTAGGCGGCCTCCCGCGCAAAGGGCGTGTTCCCCAGAGTCCACACCAAAGGATGCGGCGTGACGCGCCGATCATTGGTCTGGCCGATGAAGTGGCGATGGCTGGACCAAGCGAATTGTTTCGGATCGATCACCATGCCGGCGCGCACGGGGTTGAGGTCCAGATACGCCATGCAGGCGAGCAGATACCGGTCGGTCTGGATCAAGGTGGACTTGTAACGCCCTTCCCACAGTGTGCCGGTGCGCTGGTACCGGTCGTTGAAATAGCGCACGTAGCGCCGCCCCACCGCCTGCATCATCAACGGCACGCCTTCGCCTGTCTCTGGGGTGAGCAGCAGGTGGAAATGGTTGTCCATCAACACATACGCATTGATCGACACCTGGTGCTTCTTTGCGTTCTCTCCCAGCAGGTCAAGCAGCACTTCGCGGTCGGCATCGGTCTTGACGATCGGCTGGCGGTTGTTGCCACGCTGGATCACGTGATGGGGATATCCGGCAACAGTGAGGCGGGGCAAGCGGGCCATGACGTCTGGGGAGGTGTGGGGAGGTGTGAAATTGGAATCTGACCCCGATTAAACGCCATTCCGGCTTCGCCAGGCGGCTTGCAGGCGGCCAGCCAGCATCAGGCCCAGCACGGACGACGCTGCCGTGACCCACCAGGTGGACTGCCAGCCACCGGCCTGGGTGGCAACCCACGCCACCAGTGGCGGGCCGATGAACTGGCCCAACGCCGAGAACTGCTGCATCCAGCCGACTGTTGTGGAGACCGAGTCTTCGCCCGGCGCCAGCACCACCGCAAGGCCGAACAGGGTGCCGGGAATCAGCCCACCGACACCTGAAAAAACCAGCACGGCCAGGTATTGCGCCGCAGGACACCCCGACGCTGCAAAGGTGATGACAGAGCCGATCCCCATGGCACAAAAACCCCAGGCCAGCAAGACGCCAGGGCGCACACCCCGCGCCAGCAAGCGTCCCGCGCCGATGTTGCCCGCCATGTTGATGCCCGCGGCCAGCGCACTGAGACTGCCCACCGCCGCTGCGGTGTAGCCGGCTTGCGCGTAGATGGTCGGCAGGAACCCGACCACCGCGAGCCATTGACCGGAATAGAGAAAGAACGCGAGCGCGACCCACCAAGGTCCCGGCGCGGTGAGCGTTGTCCGCAGCCGTGGGCCCCAGGCCGGACCACCCTGTACGGGCTTTGCTTGGGCAGACACACCATCGGGCACAACACTGCGCGCCAGCAGCGTGGCCGCGCACAGCGACAGCAACGACAGCGCCACCCAGGCCCATCGCCAACCGACCTGGCCGATGAGCGCACCCCCCAGCAGCAAAGCCAGCGCAGTGCCCAGGGGCATGTAGGCGCCCCACCAACCCAGGGCGCGGGACAACGTGGGAGCGTGCAGCACGCGCCGCCGGAGCAGCCCTGGCGCAGGCAACACCGCAAGCAAAAAACCCACACCTTCCACTACGCGAGACAGCAGCAACACGCCAGTGGCTGGCGCCATGGCGCCCATCGCACTGCCCAGCGCCAGCAGCGCCAGACCGACCAACATCAACCGTCGCGGGCCAAGCCGGTCGGCCATGAGCCCCACCGCCAGGCCCAGCGTCATGCCAGCCAGTTGAACCAGCGACAGCAAAAACCCCGCCTGCACCAAGGTGAGTTGCATGGCGTCGCGCAATACCGGAATGGCCACCGGCAACTTGCCGATGTGCAGGGCGCAGGTAACGCCCACGGCAAACACGATGGCGGCGGTCCGCCGGGAAGCGAAGTCGTAGCGGTCGTTCATGGCGCAACGCGATCAAGCCAGCTCAGGGAAAGACCGCCGTCCCGAACAAACGCACGTGCTCGCGGATCGCGTACCGATCGGTCATGCCGGCGATGTAGTCGGCGACCGCCCGCGCGTGCTGCTGGCTGCGGCCGTGCGCCTCGGGCAGTTCCTGCGGCGCATTGAGGTAACAGTCGAAAAGATCGCTCACCACCTGTCGCGCGCGGCCAGTCGTTTCCATTACCTGGGGGTGGCGGTACAGGTTGCGCAGCAGGAAAGTCTTGAGCACCTGCGAGCGCTCGCGCATGGCCGGTGAGAACGCCACCAACGGAGGCAGTCGGCGCGCGGCATCGGCATTCACCAATCCGTGTTCGGCCAAGCGCAGGCGGGTGTGATCGATGACGTCGTAGACCTGATCGCTGAGCATCAGGCGGATCGATTCGAACAGCAGGCGCCTCCCAGCCAGCGCAGGGTGCGTTTGCAACGCCTGCCGGCGGTAGTGCGCGAACAGGGGCACGTCGTCGAGTTGCTCCAGCGTGAGCAGACCTGAGCGCACACCGTCGTCGATGTCGTGTGCGTTGTAGGCAATTTCGTCGGCGAGGTTGCACAACTGCGCTTCCAGGCTGGGTGAACCGCCGTTGAGAAATCGGGCCGCCACGCCCTCTGGCTCCTGGCGTTCCAGCCGCTGCGCGTGAGCGCGTGAGCAGTGCTTGAGGATGCCTTCCCGGGTCTCGAAGCAGAGGTTCAAGCCGTCAAACGACGGGTATCGCTCCTCCAGTTCGTCCACCACTCGCAAGCTCTGCAAATTGTGCTCAAAACCGCCGCCGTTCGCGGCCAGATCGCTGGGGGAGAGCGACTGCATACAGGCGTTCAGCGCGTCCTGCCCCGCGTGTCCAAACGGCGTGTGGCCCAGGTCGTGCGCCAGGGCAATGGCTTCCACCAGGTCCTCGTTGAGCTGCAGCGACCTCGCAATGCTGCGCCCGAGCTGGGCGACCTCGAGCGAGTGCGTCAGGCGGGTGCGGAACAGATCGCCTTCGTGGTTCAGGAACACCTGGGTCTTGTAGACCAGCCGGCGAAACGCGGTGGAGTGGATGACACGATCGCGATCTCGCTGGAAGGCGGTGCGCGTGGGCGCCTCCGCCTCCGGGTAGCGGCGTCCTCGGCTGCGGGCGGGGTCGCTGGCGTACGCCGCCAAGCCTTGCAACGGTGGCTGCGGCGCCCGCTCCATCAGATGCGCACGCTGTCGGCGATCACTTGCGCCACCAGCACATCTGGAGCGCCGCGCACCACCGCACTGCCCGGACGGTCGATCACCACAAACTTGATTTCGCCGGCTTCCGATTTTTTGTCGACCCGCATCAAGGCGAGGTAGCGACCAAGGTTGTCGTGCGCATCCAGCACAGGCGCCACGGTGGGCAGGCGGGCCGCTTGCACCAGGCGCGTGAGGCGCTCGACAAAGGCCGCATCTACACCACCCAACCGCTGCGAGAGCCGGGCCGCCATCACCATGCCGCAGCCCACCGCTTCGCCGTGCAGCCAGGCGCCGTAGCCCATGCCGGCTTCGATGGCGTGGCCAAAGGTGTGGCCGAAGTTCAGGATGGCGCGCAGCCCGGCCTCGCGCTCGTCCTGCCCCACCACCCAGGCCTTGATCTCGCAACTGCGCTTGACCGCATGGGCCAGCGCGGCGGGATCGCGGGCCATGAGCGCTTCCATGTTGGTCTCGATCCATTCGAAGAAGGCCATGTCGGCGATGGGGCCGTATTTGATGACCTCGGCGAGCCCGGCACTGAGTTCACGTGGTGGCAAGGTGTTGAGCGTGTCCAGATCGCACAGCACCAACTGCGGCTGGTAGAAGGCCCCGATCATGTTTTTGCCCAGCGGGTGGTTGATGGCCGTCTTGCCTCCGACCGACGAGTCCACCTGTGCCAGCAGCGTGGTCGGCACCTGAACGAACGGCACGCCCCGCATGTAGCTGGCCGCGGCAAACCCGGTCATGTCACCCACCACACCACCGCCCAGCGCAAACATCACCGTCTTGCGGTCACAGCCGTGAGACAGCAACGCATCAAAGATCAAGTTCAAGGACTCCCAGGTTTTGTGCGCCTCACCGTCCGGCAGGCACACCGTGAATATCCGCGCATAGCTCGACGACAGCGCGCGCTCGAGCCGTTGTGCGTACAGTGGCGCCACGGTTTCGTTGGTCACGATCATGGCGCTGTGGGCGGCGGGCAGCAGCGCATAGCTGTCGGCCGCATCGAGCAGGCCTGGCCCTATGTTGATCGCGTAGCTTCGCTCACCGAGGTGGATGCTCACACGCTCGTGCGTGGGGAGATTGGCTTGTGTCGTCATGGGCACCGAGTTTATGCCCTGACCGCCGCAGATCCGGCCCGGAGGCTCAGTCGCGGGGCGGCACGGCGCCGGGCGCCACCACGCCGGCCAGTTCCAGTTGCATCACGATCATGTTGACCAACATGGCTACTGAAGGTCGGCCAGTCTCGATCATGAAGTGTGCGGTTTCGCGGTACAGAGGATCGCGCACGGCAAAGAGGTCTTTGAGCCGCTGCAACGGGTCGGCCACCTGCAGCAGGGGGCGGTTGCGGTCGTAACGCAGTCGGCGAAACACCTCTTCGGGGGTCGAACGAAGGTAGACCACAGAGCCACGCTGGTGCAGATGGTCCCGGTTCTCCTGGCGCAGCACGGACCCACCACCCGTGGACACCACGCAGGCGGGACCCGCGGTGAGTTCATCGAGGACAGCGGCTTCGATGTCTCTAAACCTGGCTTCGCCTTCCCGCTCAAAGAACTCACGGATCGAACAGCTCAGGCGCTGCTCGATCACGTGGTCGGAGTCAAAAAAGGGGAGGCTGATGCGGCGGGCCAGCTGCCGGCCCACCGTCGACTTGCCCGAGCCAGGCAAGCCGATCAGGAAACAGGACGTGGCGCTCAATTGATCGCGGATCGACCCAACACGCGCGGTGTGATGAAGATGAGCAGTTCCGACTTGTTGTTGATCCGCTCCCGGGACTTGAACAGATTGCCCACGCCCGGCAGGTCACCCAACAGCGGCACCTTGTTCACCTGGTCGCGCTCGGTCTGCTCGAAGATGCCACCGATCACCACGGTTCCGCCGTTCTCCACCAGCACTTGGGTCTGCACGTGTTTGGTGTTGATCGCAATACCGTCGGGGGTGGATTCGCCGCGGCTGTCTTTGTTGATGTCCAGATCGAGAATGATGTTCCCTTCGGGTGTGATCTGAGGAGTGACTTCGAGCTTCAGATTGGCTTTGCGGAAAGCAATGGCGGTCGCGCCGCTTGAGGTCGCCGTCTGATAAGGAAACTCCGTGCCTTGCTCGATCAAGGCTTTGACCTGATCAGCCGTGACCACCCGTGGGCTGGAAACAATACGGCCCTTGCCATCGGATTCCAAAGCCGAGATTTCGAGGCTGAGGAAACGCGAAGCATTGGGGCTGAACAGCGACAAAGCGTAGGAAGCGGCCAGCGCATTGCTGGGATTGGCCGGCAGGCTCACGAATGGTTGCGAAGTTTGAGTCGGCCCGGTTGACACAGCGCCGTAGGTGGAGCCGAAATTGCCCTGCACTGCGTTGCCGTTGACCGAGCCCACACCGAATCCACGAACACCGCCACCCAGGCGCACACCCAGCGATTTGCCGAAACTGTCGTCTGCCTCAACGATACGCGCCTCGATGATCACCTGGCGAATGGGGATGTCCAGTTTGGCAATCAACTCCTGAACCTGCTGCAGCTTGGAGGGAATATCAGTGACGAACAATTGGTTGGTGCGCGGCTCGGAGATCACGCTGCCCCGCTCAGACAGGATGCGGGCGCTGTTACCGCCGCCGCCACCTCCGCCGCTACGGGATGAGGTCAATTGCGCGGCGATGTCGACCGCCTTCGCATAGTTCATCTGGAAGCCTTGCGTGCGCAACGATTCCAGGCTTTCAGTCGATGCACGTGCTTCTAGGTCTTGCTTTTCCCGAGCGGCAATCTCGTCTTTGGGAGCAATCCACAGCACATTGCCCGATTTGCGCATGCCAAGTCCTTTGGCCTGCAGAATGATGTCCAGCGCCTGATCCCAAGGCACGTCCTTCAGACGCAAGGTCACCGAGCCGGTCACTGAATCAGATGTCACCACGTTGAAGTTCGTGAAGTCGGCAATGACTTGCAGCAATGAACGAACCTCAATGTTCTGGAAGTTGAGCGAAAGTTTCTCTCCGTTGTAGCCAGGGCCTTGTGTCAACTTGCTGGAGTCAATTTTCTGCTCGCGAATCTCCAGCACAAACTGGTTGTCACTTTGGTAGGCAGAGTGCTCCCAGTTGCCCGTCGGCGCCACCACCATGCGAACACGGTCACCCGCCTGGGATGTCGTGACGCTCTGCACCGGCGTCCCGAAGTCGCTCACATCAAGCCGACGACGCAGCCCTTCAGGCAAAGAGGTCTTGAGAAACTCGACCACCAAGTTCTGACCTTGCTGGCGAATGTCTACACCCACCTGATTGTTGGCAAGCTCAACTACCACGCGTCCAGCGCTGCCTACACCACGGCGAAAGTCAATATCGCGTAAGGAACTCACATCGCGGTTACGACTTTCCGCAAACACAGCTGGCGGGGCGGTAACCGCTGTGGCGGCTTCTGAACGCTGAAGCACCACCAACAATGTGTTGCCTTCGATCTTGGTTTCGTAAGACGCCGATTGCTTCAGATTGATCACCACGCGAGTGCGGTCACCCGCTTGCACCACATTGGCTGATCGCAAATTGCCTTCGTTGATGTCGACCGTACTGCGTCCGATGGCGTTGGTCACGCCCGGAAAATCCAGTGCAATACGGGCTGGCGCCTGGATGGTGAATCCCGTCGGAACGGCGGTGAGTGGCTGGGCTGTATTGATGCGAATGACCTCAACACCACCCTGTACCCCACCCGACAGCGACTGGATGGCATTCTGGGCATGCGCCCAAACGGTTGTGAATGCCATGCATGCGACGATGCTGCCTTTGAGCAAGCCCCACTGCACGGTTGAAACCACGGTTGCCTTGTTTGGCTTGTTCATTTAGAAGATCCCTCTTGTAACTGCAACGCTGCGGGGCGCTCGGTCCATTCGCCGCTGGAATCCTGCACGATCTCGCGCAAGACCACCTCGGTCTCGGTTATGCGGTTGACACGTCCGTAGTTTTGACCAAGGTAGTTCCCCGCCCGCACTTGGTACAGCAGGTTGTCAACCTTGACGAGCGCCACCAGCTGACCCTCCCGATTGAGACTGCCGACCATGGACATGGTGTCAAGAGGGTAGGCCTCCAAGGGTTGCTTGCGACGATTGAGTTCGGGCTCAATCAGGGCGGCATTGACAACAGGTGCAGACTGACTACCGCGTAGCACGCTTGTCAGTTTTTCACTGCTGAAGGGCGGGGCCATGCGCTCACCCAGATACGCCTGTGGCTCGAACTTGGTGGGCGCCGGAATGGGTTGGACAGAGGGTTTGATGCTATTGCGTTCGCTTTGCATCCACGCTTGCAACTCATCCTGTCCGGATGAGGTGCAGCCGAACAAAGAAACGACGGCCACCATGCCCAACAGGGCTTTTGTGTAGGCGCGCGGGGTCACTTCTTGGCTCCCTGTGCCTTTTGTTGCAAGGCAATCTCTTCTTGATCCAGGTAGCGGAAGGTCTTGGCAATGCAATCCATTGTCAGAATTCCTTCCCGGTTGGCCACTGGAGTCAACGTAAGGTTGTTGAGTGTGACGATACGGGACAGATTCGCAATGTCTGCTGCGAACAAGCCGATATCGTGGTACGAGCCCGTCACCCGAACAGAAATGGGCAACTCAGCGTAATACTCCTTCACGCTCACCTGACCCGGCCGGAACAGCTCGAACTGGAGGCTGCGACCCAAGCCTGCCTGGTTGATATCGGACAACAGGGCGTCCATTTCGGCTTTGCTGGGCAACTGCTTTTCCAGTTGCGTCACGTACTGCTGAACCTGCTCCAGTTGCTTGCGCAAGGCATCCAGGTTCACCGCCTGGATGGCTTTCTTCTTGTAGTCTTCGCGCAGCTGTTGTTCGCGGGCCTTTTCTGCGATCAGCTGCTCGTCGGAGTCCTTCAACCACGCGAACCACAAACCTGCGATGACAGCCACGCAAACGGCCACAAACAACAGGTTGCGCGGCAAGCCTGGCCATTGCGATGGATCATTGGGGTCGAGCCCTGTGAATTGGCTCTTGAGTTTTTCCTGGACTCCCTTGAAGTCCACGTTGATGCTCGGCGATGTGGCCATGGTGCTTTGCCCTTAGATCAGACCTTGCCCGGCGCGGCTGTGGCGCCGGCTGGATTGGTGGGATCTCCACCATTGGTGGATGGGCGCTTGAGCGAGACGCGCATGGAAAAGTTGAATACTCGACGTTGGTCTCGCGCCGTCACGGCCAGACTGGACGAAACGATTTCAATCAATTCAGGCCGAATAAGCCATGGGCTGTTGTTGGCCAGATTGCGCAACAGGTCAGACACGCGTTCCTGCGATTGCGCGACACCGGCCAACAAAACACTCTGGCCTTCCTGCTTCATCGATTTGAGATAAATGCCATCGGGCAACTGCGCGACCAACTCGTCAAGCAGGTGCACCGGAATATTGCGATCGCCTTGAAGGTCTTCCACTGCAGTTTGCCGGGCTCGCAGCGAGGCAATCTCCCTTTGCAAACCGGCAATGTCCTTGATTTCAGCATCCAGTCGGGTGATCTCGGCCTGCAGAAAAGCGTTGCGATCTTGCTGGTTGGAAAGCTGCCCTTGGTACCAGGTGAACACAGCCCCGCAAACAATGCCACCCAGCAGCGCCGACAAACCCAACTGGGTGAAGAACTGATCCTTCTGGCGCTTGCGCGCTGCCTCACGGTGAGGCAAGAGGTTGATCAAGATCATTGGTAGAACCTCCGCAAGGCCAAGCCGGTAGAGGTCAGATAGGACGGGGCTTCACGCGAAATCTTGCGGGCCTGGATGGACGAGGCCATCTCCATCGCGTCAAACGGATTGATGACCATGCAGGCAAACGACGTCTGGTGCGTGACAGCTTCGGTCAAGCCGGGCAGAGCAGCGCTGCCGCCGGCCAACAAAATGTGGTCGACCTTGTTGTAGGGCGTGCTGGTAAAGAAGAACTGCAGTGCGCGACCGACCTCTTGCGCCATGCTTTCGATGAAGGGGTCCAGCACTGCGGCTCGGTAATCGTCAGGGAGATCCCCAGACCGTTTCTTGGCCTCTGCCTCGTCGGCAGAAAAACCGTACTGTCGAACGATCAGCTGGGTCAGTTGAGCGCCCCCAAACGCCTGATCGCGCTCGTACAACACATCGTCGTTGCGCATGACCTGCATGCTGGTGGTCAAAGCGCCCACCTCAAACAGGGCCACCAGCGAGTCAATACCTTGATTCGGGAGCGTCTCGATCACGCGACCAGCCGCCATGCGAGAGGCGTAAGACTCAACGTCCATCACCACCGGCTTGAGCCCGGCGGCCTCAGCCAGTCCCTGTCGGTCCGATACCTTTTCCTTGCGCGAGGCGGCGATCAAGACTTCAACATCTCCCACCGAGTTGGCGCTGGGCCCGATTACACAGAAATCCAGACTCACTTCGTCCAGCGAGAATGGGATGTATTGGTTAGCCTCGGACTCAACCTGGGCTTCCAACTCCTTGTCAGACAGCCCGCCGGGAAGGATGATTTTTTTGGTGATCACAGCCGAGGCAGGCAGAGCCAGCGCCACATTTTTGGTCTTGCTGCCGCTCTTGCGTACCACGCGGCGCACCGCCTCAGCCACCTCATCGAATTTTTCGATGTTGCCATCGGTGATCCAACCGCGCTCCAGTGGCTCCATGGCGCAGCGCTCCAGCACCAGGTCACCAGATCGGTTGCGGGAAAGCTCGACCAGCTTGACACTGGACGAGCTCACGTCAATGCCCAACATGGGCGCCGGTTCCCGGCTGAATAACGACCCCAATGAGATCAAGATGACCCCCCGATATGATGTAAGAATTCACTTGAATGCTAGCAGCAAGCTCTTTGTCCAGCAAAGAAATTTTGCCTTTGAGACAACTGGAAACGTTGCCAAAACCACACGTGGATGTACCCGCTTGCCCGCTTGTCATGAACCGCTGCGCAGCAAGCTGCCCAACAACTCACAATATGCCGACCACGTTGGCTGAAGCCACGGGGCGCCATTTTTATAATCGGGGTCTGAGGCTCTGATCGACCGCATGCCCAACCAAGATACCCCCACCCCTTCGACACCTTCAAAGCCAGTATCTGCGGGCCACACCGCACTGATCTGGATGGGACGCTTGGTGGTGGCTGTGGCCGGACTGGCGGCGGCAGGTGTTGTAAGCGTGCTGATGGCCGTGGGCATCGCGCTGGCCGTGGCCTACCCGAACTTGCCCGATGTGGCGGGACTGGCGGACTACCGTCCCAAACTGCCGTTGCGCGTTTTGACCACAGAAGGCCAGTTGATCGGTGAATTCGGCGAAGAGCGGCGCAACCTGCTCACAATCAACGAAATCCCCGAGGTGATGAAGAACGCGGTTCTGGCCATTGAGGATGCGCGATTCTTCGAACACAACGGCGTGGACTACCGCGGCATGATCAGGGCGGCACTCGCGAACCTGCGCCAAGCCAAGAGCCAAGGTGCGTCGACCATCACCATGCAGGTCGCCCGCAACGTGTACCTGTCTGCCGAAAAGAGCTACACGCGCAAGATCTATGAGGTGCTGCTGACCTTCAAGCTGGAGCACATGCTCACCAAAGAGCAGATCCTCGAGATCTACATGAACCAGATCTTTCTGGGACAGCGTGCATATGGATTCTCTTCGGCGGCCCAGGTGTACTTCGGCAAGGCGCTCAAGGATGTGAGCATTGCCGAAGCCGCCATGCTGGCCGGTCTGCCACAGGCGCCGTCGGCCTACAACCCCATCAAGAATCCGCGTCGGGCGCGCGCCCGTCAGTTGCACATCATCGATCGCATGGTCGAAAACGGGTTCATCAACGCAGAAGAAGCTGAGCAAGCGAAGTCAGAGGAGTTGAAGTTGCGCTCTGTGAGCAATACAACTCAGGTGCACGCCGAGTTCGTTGCAGAGATGGTTCGCCAATCGATCGTGTCGCAGTACGGCGAAGAGGCTTATACAAGAGGCTTGGTGGTTACGACGTCCTTGAAATCGGCGGAGCAGGAGGCAGCCTACAGGGCTGTACGACGAGGTGTGCTCGACTATGAAAGTCGCCAGTTTTATCGAGGACCCGAACTGTTCATCGACTTGCCCACCGACAAGGCTGCACTGGACGAAGCGGTGGACGAAGCGCTGGCGGAGCGACCCGACAACGATGACCTGCTTTCCGCCGTGGTCCTTGAAGCAGGACCTCGACGCGTGTTGGCCGTGAGGCAGGACGGTGAGCCGTTCGAGATCGTTGGTGAAGGTCTCAAGCCCGTGCAATCCGGTCTGTCGGACAAGGCGGGGCCGAACATCAAGATCCGACCCGGGGCCGTGATCCGCGTGGTGGAGACCGCCAACAAGACTTGGCGCATCACGCAGTTGCCCGAAGTGGAGTCGGCCTTTGTTGCGATGGACCCGCGCACAGGAAAAATCGTCGCACTGGTGGGAGGTTTCGACTTTCAGAAGAGCAAGTTCAACCACGTGACGCAGGCTTGGCGTCAACCTGGCTCCAGCTTCAAGCCGTTCATTTATTCAGCAGCGCTTGAAAAAGGCTTGACACCCATGACGGTGGTCAACGATGCGCCCCTGTTCTACAGCGCGGATGCAACCGGCGGGAAACCTTGGGAGCCCAAGAACTACGACGGCCAGTTTGAAGGGCCCATGTCGGTTCGCCGGGCGCTGGCCAAGTCCAAAAACATGGTATCGATTCGCGTGCTTCAACTGGTGGGGACGCAAAGCGCGCAGCAATGGGTGGGACGCTTTGGTTTTGACATCGAAAAGCATCCGCCTTATCTCACCATGGCCTTGGGAGCTGGCTCGGTGACGCCGATGCAGATGGCGGTGGGCTATGGTGTGTTCGCCAATGGCGGCTACCGCGTCGCCCCGACCCTGATCACGCGCGTTGCCGATCACAAGGGAAAGGTGATCTATGAGGCACCTGAGGCGCAACTCGAGGATGCGCAGCGCGCCATTGAGCCTCGCAACGCTTTCATCATGAACAGTTTGCTTCAGGAAATCACGCGTTCGGGCACAGCGGCTCGGGCGCAAGCCACCTTGAAGCGGTCTGATCTGTATGGCAAGACCGGCACCACCAACGATTCGGTTGACGCCTGGTTCGTCGGCTATCAACCCACGTTGGTTGCTGCCGCCTGGGTGGGTTATGACTCTCCACGCAATCTGGGTAGCCGGGAAACGGGTGGCGGCTTGAGCCTGCCGATCTGGATCTCATTCATGTCCCAGGCGCTCAAGGATGTACCTGTCTCACCCTACATACCGCCGCCGGGAGTGATCAACGTGGGTGGCGAGTGGTACTTTGAGGAATTCGGACCCGGCAACGGTGTTCATGGAATTGGACTGCAAGATCCCTGGCCAGGCGCGTTGAATCCAGCGCTGGATCCATCCAGTGCCCAAGCTCAGCCAGCTCCTCAGGTTGACGACCGCCGCAGCATCCTCGATCTCTTCAGGAACTGAAATCCAGCGCCTGTCCGGATTGCTCGGAAGCAAACCGGGAAAGATGAGCCAGAAATTCTCCCTGGCCCTTGGTGTCCATCCAGGCCACGCCGTTGTGCCGGTAATGAAAACCGCCAGCGCGGGCCGCCAGCCAAACTTCCTGAAGAGGCTTCTGCAGATTGATGATGATCTGGCTGCCGTTGCCAAACGTCATCGTGATCATGCCGCCGACGCGCTGATTGTCGACGTCGGCATCGGTGGCGTCGTTGATGCGATCGCAGGCCAGTTCAATTGACCGCAGCAGCGATTCTGCAAGGTCCTGATACTCGGTGTCGGTCATTACAATGCGTGGATGTTGAGAACGAAAAGCATTCTAGGACGTCACCCTTCACGCACTCGGAGTGTGGCGATTGCCTTCGGGGTGCTGATGTTGTCGGCATGTGGTCAGAAGGGCCCGTTGTACTTGCCGACCGCTCAGCCATCGCCGACGAGCTCGAACCCTGACTTGAGAGCACCCGCAATACCGAGCGCTCCAACGCAGCGCTGATCAGCGCCTTGCAGAAATTCTGCCGGTACGCCCACCGGACACACCCGTACCTTTTGAACTCCAGCATGACCACCTCGCCCGGCCAGCCGCCCATGAACCTGCCACCCTGCATGTCATACCGCTCGGGCGATCTCATGCTTGAGAACGTGTCGCTCAAACAGCTGGCTGTGGAGCACGGAACACCGTTGTTCGTTTACAGCCAGGCTGCGATATTGGACGCACTGGCGGCTTACCAGCGCGGTCTTGCCGGGCGCTCGCACCAGATCTGCTACGCCATGAAGGCCAACTCGACATTGGGCATCCTGCAGACGCTGGTGCGTGCCGGATGCGGGCTGGACATCGTCTCGGGTGGTGAACTGGAACGCGCACTGGCCGCGGGTGTGGAGCCGGCCAGGATCATCTTCTCCGGCGTGGGCAAAACGCGCGCCGAGATGAAGCGGGCGCTGGAAATCGGCATTGGTTGTTTCAACGTGGAGAGCCGCGCCGAGCTGGACGTGCTCAACGAGGTGGCCTGCAGCATGGGACAGCGCGCACCCGTGAGCGTGCGCGTGAATCCGAACGTGGACGCGCAGACCCATCCCTACATTTCCACCGGCCTCAAAGGCAACAAGTTCGGCATCGCGCATGAAGACGTGGTGGCCACCTACGTCCACGCGGCCGCATGCACCGGCTTGCGCGTCGTCGGGATCGACTGCCACATTGGCTCGCAGATCACGCAGACCGGGCCTTACCTCGACGCCATGGATCGCGTGATTGATCTGGTGCAGAGCATCGAAGCCGCCGGCGTGCCGATCGAGCACATTGACTTCGGCGGTGGCCTGGGTATTGATTACCACGGCGACACGCCGCCACAAGCCGACGCGCTGTGGCAACAACTGCTGAAGCGCCTGGACGAACGCGGTTTTGGCGACCGCAAGATCGTCATCGAACCTGGGCGTTCGCTGGTGGGCAACGCAGGTGTCTGCCTTACGGAAGTGCTCTACCAGAAGCCTGGCGAGCAAAAGAACTTCCTCATCGTGGACGCAGCCATGAACGACCTGCCGCGTCCCGCGATGTATCAGGCGTTTCACCGCATCGTGGAGGTGTCGCCTCGTGACGACGCGCCTGTCACCTGGGACGTGGTCGGTCCGGTATGCGAGAGCGGCGACTGGCTGGGCCGCGACCGTGCTCTGGCCGCGCAGGCGGGTGATCTGTTGGCGGTGCTGTCGGCCGGCGCCTACTGCATGAGCATGGCGAGCAACTACAACACGCGCGGTCGTGCCGCCGAGGTGCTGGTGAATGGAAGTACCGCCACGTTGATCAGGTCACGCGAATCGGCGGCCGATCAACTGCGCCTGGAACCCTTGCTGCCGCCGGTCTGACCTGTCGCGTCAGGCTGTGTGTGGTTTTGAAAGGCGCCGCCAGAGGCGCCAGCCAAGCAGCACAGCAAAAATGGCGGCGTAAACCGCGACCTCGGCAAAGTCATTCTTGCCACTGCGCATCCAGAAGAAGTGCAACACGGCCAGACCAGCGATGGCATACACGGAGCGGTGCAGCATCTGCCAGCGCCTTGCGCCCATGGCGCGAATGGCTCCGTTGAACGAAGTGGCGGCCAGCGCCAGAAGGAGCAGCCAGCCCACAAAGCCAACGAGGATGAAAGGGCGCTTGATCACGTCGTCCACGATGCCTGACACGCTGAACTCCATGTCGAACCAGGCGTAGGCCAACAAGTGCATGCAGGCGTAGAAAAACACAAACAGCCCCAACATGCGGCGCAGCCTTGCCAGCGCCACCCATCCGGTCGATGTGCGCAGCGGAGTGATGACCAGCACCAGCACCAGGAACCGAATGGTCCAGTCGCCCAGGGAGCGGATCAAGGCTTCAGCCGGGTTGGCGCCGAGCTGGTCGGAAAATGCCGCCCAGACCAGCCAGGCAAAGGGCAGCAAGGCCAGCACGAACCCAAAGGGTTTGGTGGCCCAGTGGCCGAGCCAGCGATTGGTGCGCGAGCCCACTGGGCGTAACCCAGCCGACACCCCTGGCGCGCGGATAGACGTCATCAGAAAAACTTGCGCAGATCCATGCCCGCGTAGAGCTGACCCACCTGCGGCTCGTAGCCATTGAACATCTGCGTCTGACGGCGCTTGGCAAACAAGCCACCCTCTTCGCCGATGCGGCGCTCGGTGGCCTGGCTCCAGCGCGGGTGCGAAACCTGTGGGTTCACATTGGAATAGAAGCCGTACTCTTGCGGAGCCGCACGGTTCCAGGCCGTGCGTGGCTCCTTGTCGGTGAAGCGGATCTTCACGATCGACTTGCCGCTCTTGAAACCGTACTTCCACGGCACGACCAGACGCACCGGAGCGCCGTTTTGGTTGGGCAACACCTCGCCGTACATGCCAAAGGCCAGCAGCGTGAGCGGGTGCATGGCCTCGTCCAGCCGCAAGCCTTCCACGTAGGGCCAGTCCAGCACATTCGCATTCAAGCCGGGCATCTGCTTGTTGTCGGCCAGCGTCACGAACTCCACGAACTTGGCGCTGCCCTGCGGCTGCACCTGCTTGATGAGTTCGGCCATCGAATAGCCAACCCAGGGCACCACCATCGACCAACCTTCAACACAGCGCAGGCGGTAGATCCGCTCTTCCATCGGGCTGAGCTTGAGCAAGGCGTCCAGGTCGAAGGTGCCCGGCTTGTTCACCAGCCCCTCCACCGCCACCGTCCAGGGGCGTGGTTTGAGCGTCTTGGCGGTGACCACCGGGTCCGACTTGTCGGTGCCGAACTCGTAGTAGTTGTTGTAGGTGCTGGCGTCCTCGTACGAGGTCAGTTTCTCCACTGTGGTGGCGCCGGGCACGCTGGAGACCTTGCCGGGCAGCGGCATCAGCTTGCCCGGGCGAGGCGTGGGGCCAGCGGATTGGGCCCACGCGTCTTGTGTGGCCAACGAAGCCACGCCGCCCACAGCGGCCGCAGTGAACGCGCTGCGCTGCAGCCACTGCCGACGGTTCTGGTAGGCCGCCTTGGCCGTGATTTCACTGGGAAAAGGGTGGTTGAAACCGTCTTGGGAGGTACGGATGAGCATGGGGCGGTCCTGGCTGATGCAACGCCCTGTGCGGAAGATGCCGCGCAGGACTTGCCTTTGGTCGTCAGACAGCCGCGATTCTTACAAAGTTCCGGGGCAGGCCGCGCTGGCCTGCCCGCTTGACCCCGCCGCAAGGATCAGAGTTCGCCGTAGCTGTGCAGGCCCGACAGGAACATGTTCACGCCCAAGAAGGCGAATGTCGTGACAGCCAGACCCACCAGCGCCCACCAGGCCGCCACGGTGCCGCGCAGGCCCTTCATGAGGCGCATGTGCAGCCAGGCCGCATAGTTCAGCCAGACGATCAGCGCCCAGGTTTCCTTCGGGTCCCAGCTCCAGTAGCCACCCCAGGCTTCAGCCGCCCAGAGGGCGCCGAGCACGGTAGCGATGGTGAAGAAAGCGAAGCCCACGGCGATGGCCTTGTACATCACATCGTCGAGCACCTCGAAGCTGGGCAGGCGCTCCGCGATGCGCTTGCGCCCGAGCATGATCGAGGCCACGATCAGCGCCGACACACCGAAATAAACGAACCAGTAACTGCCACCCTTTTCGGCCGCCGACTGGCGGAACACGATGGGCTCCAGGCACAGCACCAGACCCAGAATCCACAGGGGCGCGAGCTTGTACCAGCGGGTTTCGTTGGCACTCTGCTTGATGAGGTAGGCAAAGGCCAACATGGCCGCGATGGCGAAGGTGCCGTAGCCGATGAAGTTGGCGGGCACATGCAGCTTCATCCACCAGCTCTGCAGCGCAGGCACCAACGGCTGGATTTCATGCGCCTCGCGGATCACTGTGTACCAGAGCAGGAACCCCACCGCAGCGCTCACCACCAGCATCACGAACGCGCCCATGCGGCGGGTCTTGTACTGGTCTTCGTAATACAGGTAGAAGGCGGCTGTCATCCAGCAGAACCGTACAGGTTGCTCACCGGGATGTGGCCGATGTCGGGGCCGATCTGGTGGCTCTCGTACCAGCGCACCATGGTGCCGATGAGCGCCAGCGTCACTGCCACCCAGGCCAGACGAGAACCCAGCAGCTCGAAAGTGTCACCGGCGCGGGTGAACATGCCGACCCAGTAAAACGCCGTGCTCATGAAGAACAGGACGCTCATCCACAGGATGGCCGACTGACTGGAGATGAAGTACTTGAGCATGAACACCTGATCGGCGCGCGCCAGGTCGGCGCTGCCCGCGGGCGTCTGGTACAGCCAGATTGCCAACAGTGCGAAGGCCGCCACGACCACCGACAACACCGACAGCGGCCGCCAGAACCAGGCCAGCCAGATCAGGGAAGGCGCCGTGCCCACCAAGATGGCTTTTTCGTAAACGTCCATGGCCGAGCCGTACAGCGCAAACGCGATGGCGGTGCCCGCCACGATCAGGGCGGCGAAGAGCCAGTCCCACACATTGCGGCGGGCGAAGTAGCTGGGCTCCAGGCCTTGGCCGCCCCGGTCTTTTTTCAGTTCGATGGTCTGGTTCGCAGTGGCGGTATTCATGCTGGCACCTTCAACAACTGGGTCTTCAAAAGTTCAAATTCGCGGTCAGCTTCCATCGTCTTGCGGTTCGACGACAGCGCCATGGTGGCCTGCGAGTCTTGTTCGCCCGCCGGCGCGAGCCACACCCACAAACGGCGCTCGCGCACATACAGCATGGCGAACACGCCGATGATGAGCAACAGGCAGCCGAGGTAGACGATGTTCTGACCTGGTGCACGCGCCACCTGAAACACGCTGGCCTGCACGTGTGTGAAATCCTTGAGCTGGAACGTCATGGGGGCGGGATAGAAGAACGTGTCGCTCAGGCTGATCACTGCCTGCGTCATGAACTGCTGCGTGGCGTCGTTGCGCTCCAGCGGCGGCAATCCGGCGCGCTCGCGACTGATTTGCAGCAACTCGAACAGACTGCCGTTGAGAATTCTGACCAGCACCTCGCTGGCGCGCTCGCGTTCGGCCTGCGGCACATTGTTTTCGAGGAAGTTCGACACCGCCTGCAGACCACCGAGCACCGCCGGCTTGGCCGCAGTCACACCATTGACCTGGGCCACCGGCGTGATCTGTGCACTGGGCTCCACACCGGCAAACAGGTCCAGCGCACGGGTGGCCGACGCCACCAACGCTTCCGCCAGCTCTGGTCGTCCCTCCTCCACGGCCGAGATGGCGTAGCGCCGCACAGCAAGTTCGCGGATCTGCGGATCGTCGAGCGCTGCTCGCATGCGCACGAAGCCGTCCATGCTGTCGTTTTCGTCCACCGGGATGCGCAGATAACGGAAAGGCTCGGACGGCGTTTCACGCAGACCCAGCAGGTACATACGCGCGCCTTCGATCTCCATCGGCAGCATGTAGTTGTGGTATTCGACCGCCTGGCCAGCCGCGTCGCGCAGCTTGTAGGTAATGCTAGGGCCCACGTTGCGCAAGGTCTTCTCAGTCGTGGTCTTGTGGCCACTGCCCAGGCGACTCTCGATCGAGCTGCGCAGATCCACCTTGCGGACATCCACGCCCGCGGCGGGGTTCACGCCGGCAAAGTTTTCCACGTTGATCGTGCGCAGGCCGGTGTACTCGAGCACCAGCTTGTCGTCTCCGTTGCTCAGAGCGCTCGATCCACCAATCGTGCCCTCGATCTCGAAAGGACGCGTGGGCCGGTTCAGCGGCACGGCCTGCAGCTTCACGCGCGAGCCGCCGTCGTCAAAGCTCGACTGGTAGATGTTGATGCCGCGGTGGCTCG
>LNFM01006965.1_pt1 | contig 20683 bp, 20 predicted proteins | sample 596031 | NCBI WGS metagenome assembly LNFM01 (sample SAMN04254537, study PRJNA301005) | activated carbon metagenome | isolation source: dual media filters at the Ann Arbor, Michigan drinking water treatment plant | place: USA: Ann Arbor | reverse complement strand
GCGTGGTCGAGATCACCGACCCGAAGCTGCAGAAGGAACTGTGGGACGTGCGCAAGGCCGGCCTGAACATCATGATGTCGATGAAGGGCGACGGGAAGCCCGTTTCGTTCATCGAGGACTGCGCGGTGCCGCTGCAGCACCTGGCCGACTACACCTCGCGCCTGACCGAAGTGTTCCACCGCAACGGCACCACCGGTACCTGGTACGCGCATGCCTCGGTCGGCTGCCTGCACGTGCGGCCGATCCTCGACATGCGGCGCGAGGGTGCGACCCAGATGCGGGCGATCGCCGAAGAGGCGATGGCCCTGGTGCGCGAGTACAAGGGCGCGTATTCCGGCGAGCATGGCGACGGACTCGTGCGCTCCGAGTGGATCGAGCCGTTCTACGGCTCGAAGCTCACCCGGGCGTTCGAGGAAGTGAAGGACCTGTTCGACCCGCGCGGCCTGTTGAACCCGGGAAAGATCGTGCGCCCGCCGAAGCAGGACGACCGCACCCTCTACCGCTTCAAGCCCGGCTATGCGTCCGAGCCGATCGAGACCGCGCTCGACTGGAGCGATGCCACCGAGGATCCGCAGGCGCCCGGTGCGCGCAGCGCCGGCTTCTCGAAGGCGATCGAGGGCTGCAACAACAACGGGCATTGCCGGAAGTTCGACGCCGGCACGATGTGTCCGTCGTACCGCGCCACCGGCGACGAGCAGCACCTGACCCGCGGCCGTGCGAACACGCTGCGTCTCGCACTCTCGGGCCAGCTCGGCCCGGATGCGTTCACGTCGGAAGAGATGTATCGCACGATGGAGCTGTGCGTGTCGTGCAAGGGCTGCAAACGCGAGTGCCCGACCGGCGTCGACATGGCGAAGATGAAGGTAGAGTTCCTCGGCCATTACAAGAAGAAGCACGGCCTGACCCTGCGCGACAGGCTGGTCGCATTCCTGCCGCGCTATGCACCGCTCGCCTCGCGCTTCGCCGGGATGATGAACCTGCGCAATGCATTGCCCGGCATGGCTGCGCTGTCGGAGAAGTTCACCGGCCTGAGCGCGAAGCGCGCGCTGCCGACCTGGCACCGACGGCCGTTCCGCGATGGCGAGGTGGCCCCCCCTGTCCCCGGCATCGCCCGTCCACCGGAAGCCGGCCGCGAGGTCGTGCTGCTGGTCGATACCTTCAACCGCTACTTCGAACCGGAGAACGCCCGCGCGGCGGTGGCGGTCCTGCAGGCCGCAGGCTACACGGTGCACACCGCGAAGGCCGCCGACAATGACCGGCCGCTGTGCTGCGGACGCACCTTCCTCTCGGCCGGGCTGGTGGACGAGGCGAAGGCCGAAGCACGGCGCGCCCTCGATGCGCTGAAGCCATACGTCGATCGCGGCGTCCCGGTGGTCGGCCTCGAACCGTCGTGCCTGCTCGGCCTGCGCGACGAATGGCAGTCGATGCTGCCGAGGGCCGAGGCTGCGCCGGTCGGTGCGGCAGCGTTCCTGTTCGAGGAATTCCTCGCGAACGAACTGTCGGCCGGACGCCTGCGGTTGCCGCTCAAGGCCATCGGCGAGAGCAGGGCAGTGCTGCATGGCCATTGCCACCAGAAGGCGTTCGATGCGATGCCGGCAGTCGAGCGGATACTGAAGCTGGTGCCGGGCCTGACCGTGGAGACGATCGAGGCCACCTGCTGCGGCATGGCCGGCAGCTTCGGCTACGAGGCCGAGCACTACGAGACCTCGATGAAGATCGGCGAGCTGTCGGTGCTGCCGAAGATGCGCGCGGCTTCGCCGGACGCCCTGCTGGTCGCCGATGGCACCAGTTGCCGCCACCAGATCCGGGACGGCGCGCAGCGCGGGGCCGTGCATGTGGCCAGGGTGCTGGAGCGCGCGCTGCAGCACCAGGCCGCCACGTCCCCCTGAGCCGGTGCAACCCGCACAGGCATCGGCCCGGCCGCGCCCGGGGCTCGCGCAGCTGCTGTTGATCGGCATGGTCCCGCTTGCGTTCCTCGCCGCGGGCACCTTCCTGCTGCTGCATGCGGGCCCGCGCCTGATCGAGAGCCTGGCTGCGCGTGCATGGCCCCAGGCGGACGGCCGGGTGACGGGTGCCGAACTGGTCGAGGTGGACGAGGGGGGTGGAAGCCCTGGCCGCAAGGGCTGGTACGACGTGCGCATCCGGTATGCGTTCGAAGCCGACGGCCGCACCTGGCATGGCGAGCGCGACGGCATCTGGCGAGACCTGCGGCAGCTGGCGCCTGCCCGCGAACGGCTGGCCGCGTTTCCCGAGGGCACGGCAGTGCGCGTCTGGTACCACCCCGCGGATCCGCGACGCTCGCTGCTCGACCCGATGGTCGGGGGCGGCACCTGGACGATGGTGGCCGGCAGCGTGCCACTGATGGCGCTCGGGCTGGTGATGTCGGTCGGGTTCGTGCGCGGCGTGCGGCGTGGCTGAACCGGTCACCCACCGCCAGGTGTGGGCGATGGCAGGCCCGATCGTCCTTGCCAACATCTCGGTACCGCTGCTGGGTGCCGTCGACACCGCGGTGATCGGGCACGTCGGTGAAGTGCGCCGTCGCGATCGGCGCGATGCTGTTCAACTTCATCTACCACCTGTTCAACTGCCTGCGCATGGGCACCACCGGGCCGACCGCGCAGGCGCGCGGTGCCGGCGACCATGCCGAGGTGCGCATGATGCTGGCGCGAGCGTTGCTGCTCGCCGCAGTGGTGGGTGCCGCGCTGGTCGCGCTCCAGCTTCCGATCCTGGGGCTGGCCCTCTGGGCGATCGATGCCAGCCCGCAGGTCGAGCACTATGCGCGCGAATACTTCCTGATCCGCGTCTGGGCCCTGCCTGCCGTGCTGGGCACCTACGCGATCATCGGCTGGATGTACGGCCTGCGCAACGTGCGCACGCCACTGGTGATCCTGCTGTTCACCAACGGCATGAACATCGTGCTCGACCTGCTGTTCGTGTTCGGCTTCGGCATGGGCGTGGCGGGGGTCGCGGTGGCGTCGGTGATCGCGGAGTATGCCGGCCTCGCGCTCGGCCTCGCCTGCGTGGGCCGCACCCTGCGCACCCTGCCGGCGGGCGGCGTGGCCAGCCCGCTGCTCGACGCGGCGCGGCTGCGCAGGATGCTCGCCATCAACGGCGACATCGTGCTGCGCACGCTGTGCGTGGTGTCGGTCAGCGCGGTCTTCATGGCCAAGAGCGCCGAGCTGGGCGACCTGCCGCTGGCGGCGAACCAGGTGCTGCACCTGTTCCTGGTGTTCACTTCCTTCGGCCTGGACGGATTCGCCCATGCGGCCGAGACGATCCTGGGCGAGGCGGTCGGGCGCAAGGACCCGGCCGGGTTCCTGCAGGGCCGGCGCATGGTCTTCCTTTGGGCGGGCGTGGTCGGCCTGCTCAACATGCTCGTCTACGCGGTGTTCGGCACGGCGTTCATCGCGCTGCTGACCAGCATCCCGGAGGTGCGGGCGACGGCGGCGGACTACCTCTGGTGGCCGGTGCTGATCCCGCTGGTCTCCGTCTGGGCCTACATGTACGACGGCGTCTACCTCGCCGCGACGCGCACCCGGATCATGCGCAACACGGTGGTCGCGGCGTTCATCGGCTTCCTTGCGGTCGTCCATGTCGCGATGCCGTTGTTCGGCAATTCAGGCCTGTGGGCAGCGGTGGCGGCATTCCTGGGCGTCCGGGGAATCCTGCTGCACCTGTACCTGCCGCGGGTGACGGGGGCGATCGCGGCTGCCGCGGGTTCGACGCCGTCCGTGCGAAGTGCCACCCACGCCTGACCCCGCGCGGCGCCGGTCAGTGGACCTGCGTGGCGAACGACCGCCCGCGGATCCAGTCCTTCACCGCCTCGACCGTCTCGACCTCCTTGCCGAAGAAGCCGTGCGCGGAGAGCGGATCGCAGGGCCCGGACTCGGGGGGCCTGCCGCCGCTGACGGTGACCAGCGGATAGGTCGCTGCCAGGCGCTTCGCCGGGTGGTAGGGCGTCTGCCGGCAGGCATCGTCAGCGTGGTGCACGAACAGCAGCGGTGACCGTATGGACGCGTAGTCGAAGCCGGCCAGCCCGTTGCCGCTGCGGCTCGCGTCGAACACCGTCGCGCTGAGCACCACGCGGTCTGCCCTTCCCGGCAGGTGGCGGGCGACCGACGCCGCAGAGACGGTGCCCCGGCTGGTACCTACCAGAGTGAGCGATGCCCCGGGGAAGCGCTGCCGCAGGTCTGCGATGACCTTGTCGATGTCGTCTGCATGCGTGCGTCCCGACCGGAACGCATCGTCCAGCCCGGTCTCCGCGCGATCGCTCGGCACGCCGACCACCGCGGATGCGAAACCGCCGCCGGCCCAGAGGTAACGGGTACGGACCAGGAAGTTGCCGCGCTCGGCGAACGCCGGCCGCGTGCTCGCCGGACCCATCGGCACGTTGCCCGAACCGCCGGAGAACAGCACGACCACCTGCTCGACCGGGAGGGCCGGATCCACGACCAGCAGGTAGGTCAGGGTGACGCCTGCGCGCACCGGCAGCGTGACCAGGTCGGCCGTCGGCTGGGCGAGGGCGGCGAATGGCGCCAGCAGGCAGGCCAGGAGCCAGCCCGGGCGGCTCGAAGGAATCTTCATCGATCGTGGCATCCGGTCAACCGGGGACGGCGCAGGTGTCATTGACGCGCCCAGGCTCCCAGCTTACGCTGACTCGAACCTGTCCTCATCCCGGCGAGGAGAAGCACCCTGGACACGATGGTCCCCTTCAAGGCACCGGTCGTCGATGCACTGACGATACGGGTGATGGCCGATTCGCGCTACGAGCGATTCCTCCCCAAGGCCCTGCATCCCCTGGTGCAGATCGAGCATGTCGGGCGAATCCCGGGGCGCGAGCTGTCCACGTTCGCGGCCGAGTGGGGGCTGTCGCTCCACCTGTCCTCGACCGTCGACGGCGCGAAGGCCCAGTACGTGCTCGACGGGCCGTTCACCTCGGGTTACATCGAGCGCACGTCGTTCGAACAGGTCACCGGCGGCACGCTGGTCCAGGAGGACCATTTCAGCGAGGAAGAGCGGCTGGGCAAGCCGCTGCCCTACCTGCAGTCCACGCTGAAGGAGATGGAGGCGATCGACCCCGACGTGATCGTGCCGATGCACTGCACCGGCACGGCCTTCATCGAGATGCTGCGCGAACGGATGCCGGAGAAGCTGGTGTATTCGAATGTCGGCAGCCGGTTCACCTTCGGTGCCTGACCGGGCTTCGCGATGATCGACGAGGTGTTGGCGTTCTGGTTCGAGGAAGCCGCGCCTGCGCAGTGGTGGAAGAAGGACGCGGCATTCGATGCGGTCATCGCCCGGCGGTTCGCCGGCCTGCACGCACGGGCGGCGCGTTGCGAATGCCATGGCTGGCGCGCCACGCCGCAGGGCAGGCTGGCCGAGATCCTGGTGCTCGACCAGTTCTCGCGCAACCTGTTCCGCGACGCCGCGGAGGCCTTCGCGACCGACCCGCTGGCGCTGGCCCTGGCGCAGGAGGCGGTCGCCGCCGGCGCAGATGCGAAGCTCACCGTGGAGCAGCGCCGCTTCATCTACATGCCGTACATGCACAGCGAATCGCTCGCGATCCACGAGGAAGCCGTGCGCCTGTTCGACCAGCCCGGCCTCGAGGACAACCTGAAGTTCGAGCACCTGCATCGCGACATCATCGTGCGCTTCGGGCGCTACCCGCATCGCAATGCGCTGCTCGGCCGCGTGTCGACGCCCGAGGAGGAGGCGTTCCTGCTGCAGCCCGGTTCTTCGTTCTGAATGCCTTCGACGGCTGCCGGCGGCAAGCGCGCGGCCATGCCGAATCCTGCGCCAGGGCCCCCCTCGCCACCCCGTCGCCGCCTCAGCCGCAGATCGCCGGCAGCACGTCTCCGATGGGCCCGGCCAGCACCGCGTCGGCGATGTCGTCGAACGGCGTAGGCTGCGCATTGACGATGACCAGCTTCGCGTCGAACTGCTTCGCCACCGGCACCACGCCGGCCACCGGATAGACCTGCAGCGTCGAACCGATCGCCAGCATCAGGTCGCATTCCTGCGCGCAGCGCATTGCACGTTCCATCACGCCCGGCTTCAGCGACTGGCCGAAGGAGATCGTGTCGCTCTTCAGGATGCCACCGCATTCGGTGCACGGCGGGTCGGGTTCACCGGCGTGCAGCCGCTCGACCACCCCGGCCATCGGTCCGCGCCAGCCGCACTGCAGGCACACGACGAACAGCACGGTCCCGTGCACCTCGATCACCCGTTCAGCGGCGTTGCCGGCCTTCAGGTGCAGTCCGTCGATGTTCTGGGTGATCAGCGCATGCAGCTTGCCGCGCGCCTCCAGGGCCTTCAGCGCCAGGTGCCCGCGGTTCGGGGAAGCCGTCCAGGCCGGATGGGCCAGTCGACTCTGCCAGGCGAGCTGCCGCACCTCGGGGTCCGCGACGTAGTAGCGGATGTCGGACAGCTTCTCCGCCTTGGGATTGGTGGTCCAGACACCCTGCGGCCCGCGGAAATCGGGGATGCCTGACTCGGTCGAGATACCGGCGCCGGTGAGCACGGTCACCCGCTGCGCGGCATCGACCCATGCCCGGACGCGGGCGATCGACGCGGCATCGGGCGCGGTGCGGGACGGAGGAGTCACCGGCCCCTTCCAGGGCGGACGAAGCGGTCAGGTGAACGCGCTGCCGGACCAGAGGAGCGCCAGGGACAGCAGCGCGAGCAGCGCCGTGACCGGCGGCAGGATGACTTCGATGGCCTTGTCGATCCAGCTTCGCATGAAAAGCCTCGCGGTGGTTGGTGCAGGCTGCAATGCACGGATGCCTTGCATGAAGCAAACAGCGTGCCGACCCGTCGAGGCCATGCAATGCGGCGTTTCACCGAAGGCCTGCTCAACGCACCTTGATCACGATCTTGCCGACCATCGCGCTCGATTCCATGCAGTCGCGCGCAGCCGGTATCTCGTCGAAGCCGAACTCGCGGTCGATGACCGGGTCGAAGGCGCCGGCGGCGATCGCGGGCATCACTTCGCGCGCGAAGCCGGCGGCAGCGTCCGCCTTCTCCTGCTGGGTCAGCTTCGCATTGGAGATGCCGAAGATCTCCAGCCGCCCGGCATGCACCGCGCCGAGGTCGATCTCGGCGCTGAGCGCGCCGTCGACATAGCCGACCACCGCGATCCGTCCCTTGCGCGCCGCTGACCGGATGCACTCCGCGAACTGCGTGCCGCCGACGAGGTTGATCGCGAGGTCGGCGCCATGCCCACCGGTGGCTTCCATCACCTTCGCTGCGAAATCGGCGCCACGCGTGTGGATCGCGACATCGAGGCCCAGCGCCTTGATGCGTTCCAGCTTGGCGGCCGAGCCCGAGGTGCCGATCGACTTCGCGCCCAGCAGCTTCGCCACCTGCACGCAGGCGACGCCTGCGCCCGCCGAGACGCCGGTGATCAGCAGCCATTCGCCCTTGGCCAGCCGGCCGTAGGGCGGATAGAGCATCTCGTACGCTGTGATGTAGGAGATCGGGATCGCGGCTGCCTGCTGCCACGACAGCCGTGCAGGCATCGGCATCACCTGCGCGGCGTCGAGCGTCGCATACTCGGCGAAGCCGCCGCGTGAACGGCCGAACACCTTGTCCCCCGGCTTGCAGTTCGTGACGCCCGTGCCGATGGCATGCACGATGCCCGCGGCTTCGTTGCCGCCGATCTTCTCGGGCCCGCCATGGACTGCGCCGCCGACCACCAGCTCGCCACGGTTCAGTGCCGAGGCATGCACCTCGATGATGACTTCGCCCGGCTTCGGTTGCGGCACGGGCACTTCACGGTACTCGATGACCGCCTTGTGGTCGCGGGTGACGATCCAGCATGATTTCATCTGTGGCTCTCCTGGGGGTCTTCAGTCATTCGCCGGCGTCGGGCAGGCCCTCGAGCGTCTCGGCCATCATCAGCAGCGCTGCCGCTGCAAACGCCTTCATGTTCGTGAGCCGATCGGTGCTCCCGGTCTCGATCGTGCGAGAACGTTCGCCGATCGTGCCGGGACCGTCGAGGCCGGGGCCGGCCACCGCGATGCAGGCGTGGCCGGCGGCGTCGCCGTACTTGTTCCCGGTGGGGCCGGCTGCGCCGGTCTCGCCCAGGCCCCAGTCGGTCTCGAAATGGGCGCGCAGCGTCTGCGCTTCGAACCGTGCATACGCTTCGGTCGATGCGCGCATCGAGTCCAGCTTCTCGAGGTCGACGGCCTTCAGGGACAGCAGTGCGTTGCGCGTGTAGATGACGAGTCCGCCCCGGCAGTAGGCGGATGCGCCAGGTACCGCCAGCAGGGCCGCGGTGATCAGGCCGCCGGCCGCCGATTCACCGATGGCGATGGTCTGGCGGCGCGCCTTCAACTGCACGGCGACGCGGGTGGCGAGTTCGACCAGCGGTTCGATCATGGGAAGTCCTTGAGTGCAGGGCGATCCGCGAGGTGGTTGCCACTGCGCGGCCTGACGACCAGCGAGGCACCGGGACGCAGCCCGAGCTCGATGCCGGTGCGCGCGACATCCGCCTGCAGCACGATGTTCAGGTGGTTCGGGAAATGGCATTCATCGAAGCCGGCGACGACGCCGGCCTGGCGGCCATCGATCTCGACCGCGTCGCCGCGCACCATCACGCCGGCGGACTCGAACTCGACGAAGCCGAGGAAGCGGCAGCGCTGCACGCCGGTGCCGGGTGCCGCGCCCTGCTCGTCGGTCAGGATGAGCTCGTGGACATCGCCGCGGCGGATGCAGCGCGTCGGCGCGGCGATCAGCAAGAAGCCCCGGTCATCGCGCGATAGTTCCATCACCCCGATGAACCGCCCGCCGAACGGGGCGCGCAGGATGGCGGGCAGGCCCATCTCGCCGTTGGCGAACGGGTCGCGCGATGCGCGGGACGGGGCTTCGGGCACGGGCAGCGTCGAGGTTGTTCGGGGGCTGAAGTGTACGGCCTGCATCAGTCGCACGAAACCCACAGCAGGCGTGCGCCCGGCGACCGTTGCCGCCGGGTTCATCCCGGTGTCGCCACAGGTTTCCGGGCCAGGCCGTGCGCGCGCTCAGGCGAGGAAGTCATACCGCGTGCCCGCCGAGTTGTAGATCACCCGGCCCGGAAGCCGGCGCTGCAGCTGCTCGATCATCGCGATGCCGGTGCAGTGCATCGGCACGATCAGGTCGGGGTTGCAGGCGGCGAGTCCCTCGACCGTCTGCGCGATGCGTCCGGCCGGCGCCCCGGACAGGTGGAAGCCGCCGACGATCGCATGCACCCGGTCGATGCCGGTGGTCTCCATCGCGTGCAGCACGGTGTTCACCACGCCGGCATGGCCACAGGCGGTGAGCACCACCAGCCCCTTGCCGCGCAGGTGGTAGACCAGGGCCTGTTCGCCGGGCAGTTCGTCGACCAGGTCCGCGCCGTCCTTCTCGACGCGCCAGATCGAGGCGCCGGTCTCGTAGGCTGTGCGCCGCCGGATCTCGCCCGACAGCAGCGCCTGTTCGCCCAGCAGTTCCGGCGTGCGGACCTTGACGATCTCGATTCGCTGGCCGGCCACGAATGCTTCGTCCAGCTGGCCCATGTCGGCACCCGGTCCCTCGGGCGGCCGGCGCAGCCGGTGCAGGAAGGCATCCTCGCCGGCATACAGGCGCATCTCGTCGCGCAGGGCATCGCGCTTCTGCGACAGCAGTCCGGGCAGGCCGCCGAAGTGGTCCCAGTGTCCATGCGACAGCACCAGCGCGCGGATCTGCTTCAGGTCGACCCGGTAGTCCTCGGTGAGCAGCGCGAGGTTGTGCAGGTAGACCAGCGGCGAGGCGGCGAAATCGAACAGCAGCGAGAACGTGTCCTGCCCGACGCGCGACTCGACGATCTCGGCCAGGCCATGCTCGCTGCACAGGCAGCGCTCATACGATACCGGCTGCCGGGGCCGGCGCTTCGCCGGCCCCTCGTCCTTCAGCAGCGGGTCGAGGTAGTTGTCGACGACGCTGGTCAGGCGGAGCTGGTCGATTTCGGGAAGTCGCATCGGGAAGACCCTCCTGGAGTCCTGCAGCACGGAAACTGGCGACCATTCTAATGGTCCGGCACTTCCGTGCCGGCGGCGCTGCTCTACAATGCCCAGCCTCGACAGACAGGAGCAGGGCCCGCGCATGGCTGCAGTGTTTCCGTTTTCCGCGATCGTCGGCCAGGACGAGATGAAGCTCGCGCTGCTGATCGCATCGGTCGACCCGTCGGTCGGCGGCGTGCTGATCTTCGGCGACCGGGGCACCGGCAAGTCGACCGCCGTGCGGGCCCTGGCCGCGCTGCTGCCGACGATGCGCGCGGTGGTCGGGTGTCCCTACGGCTGCGATCCGGCGAAGGTAGCCGGACTGTGCGGCGCCTGTGACGGTCCGGCGGCGAAGGCCGTCCCGGCGTCGAAGGCCAGGGCGGCCGCCGGCGGCAAGGCCGCCGCGGGGCCGAAGAGCCATGCCGTGCCGGTGCCGGTGGTCGACCTGCCGCTGGGCGCGACCGAAGACCGCGTGGTCGGCGCGCTCGACCTGGAGCGTGCACTCGCGCACGGGCAGAAGGCCTTCGAGCCCGGGCTGCTGGCGCGTGCCAACCGCGGCTTCCTCTACATCGACGAGGCGAACCTGCTGGAAGACCACCTGGTCGACCTGCTGCTCGACGTGGCGGCGTCCGGCGAGAACGTGGTCGAACGCGAAGGCCTGTCGATCCGCCATCCGGCGCGCTTCGTGCTGGTCGGCAGCGGCAACCCCGAGGAAGGCGAGCTGCGGCCGCAGCTGCTGGACCGCTTCGGCCTGTCGGTCGAGGTGAAGACGCCGACCGACCTGCCCACCCGCATCGAGGTGGTGCGCCGGCGCGACACGTTCGATCGGGATCCGGCCGCGTTCGTCGCGTCCTGGGAGAAGGAAGACGCGAAGCTGCGGCGCAAGCTCACCGCCGCCCGCAACCATCTCGCGCAGGTGCAGGTGCCGGACCGCGTGCTCGAACAGGCGGCGGCGCTGTGCATGGCGCTGGGCACGGACGGATTGCGCGGCGAGCTCACGCTGATGCGCTCGGCGCGGGCCCTGGCCGCGTTCGAGGGCGACGCCTCGGTCGACGATCGGCACCTGAAACGGGTCGCGGCGCCGGCGCTGCGCCACCGGCTGCGCCGCAACCCGCTCGAGGACGCGGGGTCGGCAAGCCGGATCGAACGCGCGATCGCCGAGCGTTTCGGGACCTGAGCGATGCCCGGGCCGGCGCCGCGCAGCCCGTGGGCCGATGCGACGGACGCGCTCGCGCTGTTCGCGGTCGATCCGCACGGGCTGGGCGGCGTGCTGTTGCGCGCGCGCGCCGGACCGGTGCGCGATCGCTGGCTGCATGGCCTGCGCGAAGCACTGCCTGCATCCGCGCCGGTGCGCCGGGTGCCGCTGCAGATCGGCGACGGCCGCCTGCTGGGCGGCCTTGACCTTGCCGCAACGCTGAGTGCCGGTCGGCCGATCGCCGAACGCGGCCTGCTGGCCGAGGTCGACGGCGGCGTGGCGCTGGTCGCGATGGCCGAGCGCATGGGCACGGGCATCGCAGCGAAGATCGCCGCGGCGCTCGACCACGCCGAGATCCGCATCGAACGCGACGGCTTCAGCACCCTGCTGCCGACCCGCTTCGGGGTGGTCGCGCTCGACGAGCGCGCGCATGAGGACGAGTCGGTGCCGGCGGCGCTGGTCGAACGGCTCGCGTTCCTGGTCGATCTCGGCGACCTGCCGCTGCGCGAGGCGATCGAGCCGCCGCCGGATCGCGATGCGGTGGAAGCGGCGCGGGCAGTCCTGTCTTCGGTGCTGATCGACGATGAGCTGATCGAGGCCCTGTGCGGCACGGCGCTGGCGCTGGGCGTCGATTCGCCGCGCGCCACCCTCGCCGCGATCCGCGCGGCGCGCGCCTCGGCTGCGCTGGCCGGGCGCGACCGGGTGCTGGAAGCCGATGCATCGCTGGCGGCGCGGCTGGTGTTCGCGCCGCGCGCGACCCGGATCCCCCCCGATCCGCAGGCCGAGCCCGAGCCGCCCGCGGAAGAACCGCCGCCCCCGCCGCCACCGCCGGAAGACAATCGGCCCGACGAATCTCCGCCGGACGAGCAGACTCCCGTGGAAGACCACCCGCTCGACGATCGCGTGCTCGAGGCGGTGAAGGCGGCAATCCCGGCCGGGCTGCTCGCACTGCTGCAGGCCGGATTGCAGCCGAAGCAGGCGCGTTCGGCCGGCGGACGCTCCGGCGCCATGCAGCGCGGCCAGCGTCGCGGCCGGCCGGCGGGTTCGCGGCCCGGCGATCCGCGCAGCGGACAGCGGCTGGCCGTGGTGGACACCCTGCGCGCGGCCGCGCCCTGGCAGCCGTTGCGCCAGCGCGAGCGCGATGCCTCCGCTGCCGCCGGCGCGGCGCGCACCGGGCGCCGCATCGACGTGCGCCGCGACGACTTCCGGGTGCAGCGCTATCGCGAGCGCGCGCAGACGACGACCATCTTCGCGGTCGATGCCTCCGGGTCGCAGGCGCTGAACCGGCTGGCCGAAGCCAAGGGCGCGGTCGAACTGCTGCTGGCCGACTGCTATGTGCGGCGCGACCAGGTCGCGCTGATCGCCTTCCGGGGGGCGGATGCCGAGATCGTGCTGCCGCCGACGCGGTCGCTCACCCGCGCCAAGCGTTCGCTCGCCGGGTTGCCCGGTGGCGGAGGTACGCCGCTCGCCGCGGGCATCGACGCCTCGCGCGTGCTGGCCGAGTCCGTGCGGCGGAAGGGCGACAGCGCCGTGCTGATCATGATCACCGACGGACGCGGCAACCTGGCGCGCGACGGAAAGCCTGACCGCGAGCGTGCGCAGTCCGATGCCTTGCAGGCGGCGGCGGAGCTCCGCCTGTGCGGGGTGCAGACGCTGCTGATCGATACCGGACCCCGGCCGCAGCCAGCCGCGGAGAAGATCGCGGCGGCGATGGGTGCGCGCTATCTCGCGCTGCCATACGCGGATTCGGCCGCACTGTCCGGTGCGGTGAAGCAGGTGGTGGCGAGCGAGACGGCTGCGGGCGGCCGCTCGCGGCAGGCTCGCGGCTCATGACCGAGGCGCCGGCGCCCCTCGACTGGGACACCGACGGCGCCGACTGGCCGAACCGCACCGCCAGCCGCTTCATCGACTGCGGCGGCCTGCGCTGGCATGTGCAGGTGATGGGGGATCCCGCGCGCGGGCGACCGGTCATCCTGCTGCTTCACGGTACCGGTGCCGCGACCCACTCGTGGCGCACGCTGGCACCGTTGCTGGCGGAAGACTTCACGGTGGTCGCGCCCGACCTGCCCGGGCACGGCTTCACCCGCACGCCGGGCGATGCCGACCTGTCGCTGCCCGGGATGGCGGCCGCGCTGTCGCAGCTGCTGGTGCAGCTGCACGGGTCGCTCGGCATGGCGCCATCCTTTGCGCTCGGGCATTCGGCCGGGGCCGCGGTGCTCGCGCGCATGTGCATCGACGGCCTGCTCGACCTGCGGGCGCTGGCCGGCATCAACGCCGCGCTCCTGCCCCTGCAGGGGATCGCCGGGCAGGTGTTCCTGCCGGCTGCGAAGCTGCTGTCCGCGAGTTCGCTGGTGCCCCGGTTCTTCGCATGGCGTGCGGCCGGCGGCGCGGCGACCGAACGCCTGATCCGTGGCACCGGTTCCATCCTCGATGCCGAAGGTGTCGCGCTCTACGGCCGCCTGGTGCGCAATGCCGCCCATGTCTCAGGCGTGCTGCGGATGATGGCCAGCTGGGACCTGACCCCGCTGGAACGTGACCTGCCGCGCCTGCCCTGCCCGCTGCTGCTGATGGTCGGCACCCGCGACCGGACGGTGCGCCCCGGCGATGCGCTGCGCATCCGGGATCGGGTGCCCGGTTCGCGTGTCGTCGAGCTGGCCGGGCTGGGACACCTGGCCCATGAAGAGCGGGCTGCAGAGGTCGCCGGGCACCTGCGCGCCATGGCGGCCGCCGGCTGAGGCGGGCGGGCATGGACGCCGGGCTGGTCAAGCTGATCGAGGTGCTGCTGGTGTTCGGCGGCCTCCTCGCGTTCGGCATCTGGCAGCTGCGCTCGGTCGACCGCGACCGCCGGGCTCGCCTGGCCCGGGAGGCGGCCGAGCGGGCCGCAGCCGAGCGGAAGGATCACGCCGGGGACGCGACCCGGGAGGCCACGGGGGAGAAGGCGACCAGAGATTCCGATTGACGCGGCGGGGGCAACATGTCTAAAGTGCGTGACACTCTGGATGACAACCTAGCCTGACGGATCGGCGCCCAAGCCATGCATCTGCAGCCTTGGACATCCGGACGAGTGCCCGAATGATCCCCGAGGAGCGGAAATGGACCCGTTGAACCGAATCGAGCAGGCCCTGTCGTGCGCGATAGAGCAGTCGCTTGCAGTGGCCGTGGCGCAGGCGCAGGAACCTGGCTGTCCGCCCCGGCTCGCGGCCGCGATCCGGTATTCGGTGTTCCCCGGGGGTGCCCGGATCCGTCCGCGCCTGACCCTGGCCGTAGCCTGTGCCTGCGGCGAGGACAACCCGGAGATCGCCGAGTCCGCCGCGGCCTCGATCGAACTGCTGCACTGTGCCTCGCTGGTGCATGACGACCTGCCCTGCTTCGACGATGCGCCCACCCGCCGCGGCAAGCCTTCGGTCCACCGCGCGTTCGGCGAGCGGCTGGCCGTGCTTGCCGGCGATGCGCTGATCGTGCTGGCCTTCCAGACGCTGGCGCGTGGCTGTGGCACCGCGCCGCGCCGCCTCGGGCCGCTGATGAACATCATCGGCCGCGCCGTCGGCATGCCCTCGGGCATCGTCGCCGGCCAGGCCTGGGAGTGCGAATCGCACGTGGCCCTGGCCGAGTACCAGCGCGCCAAGACCGGCGCGCTGTTCGGCGCGGCGACGATGGCCGGTGCAGAAGCCGCGGGCCATGAATCGCTGCCCTGGCGCAAGCTGGGCGAGCGCCTGGGAGAGGCGTTCCAGGTCGCCGACGACATCCGCGACGTGTGTTCGACCGAAGCCGAACTGGGCAAGCCGATCGGGCAGGACAAGCGCCTCGGCCGTCCGAACTCGGTCGCCCACATGGGCGTGACCGCGGCCGTGGCCCACCTCGACCGGCTGATCGCAGAGGCGATCGATTCGATCCCGGCCTGTTCGGGGGCAGCCGGCCTGAAGGCCGTGATCCAGATGGAAGCCCAGCGCTTCCTGCCGTCGGAACTCGCGCAGCGCGCTGCGTGAACGGCACGCGCGGGGCGTGCGCAACGCGTGGGCTGCACGCGCTGCGCCCACCGCAAGAATCGACCGCACGATCGACCACTGGCTGAACGGACGCACGCTGCATGGACGCTGCATTGACCTGGACCGACCGCTGGCTCGCCACGCGCGACCGGCTGGTCTCGAGCGAACGGTTCCAGCGCTGGGCGGCTTCGTTCCCGCTCACCCGGCCGTTCGCGCGTCGGCGCGCGAGAGAGCTGTTCGACCTGTGTGCGGGCTTCGTCTATTCGCAGGTGCTGCTGGCCTGCGTGCGCCTCGACCTGTTCGGCATCCTGCAGGCTTCGCCGCTCGATGCACGTGCGCTGGCGCAGCGCCTGTCGCTGCCGCAGGACGCCACCGACCGCCTGCTCGCGGCCGCGGCGTCCCTGCGGCTGGTCGAGCAGCGCAGCGATGGTCGCTACGGCCTGGGCGTGCTCGGCGCGGCGCTGGTCGGCAACCCGGGCGTGGTGGCGATGATCGAACACCATGCCCTGCTGTACGCAGACCTGCGTGACCCGGTCGCACTGCTGCGGGGTGATCGGGACCGCACCGAACTGGGCCGCTACTGGGCGTATGCCGGCAACGCCGATGCCGCTGCGCTGGCGCCCGAGCAGGTAGCCGAGTATTCGCAGCTGATGGCGGCGTCGCAGCCGCTGGTAACCCGCGAGATCCTCGCGGCGTATCCACTGCACCGGCACCGCCGGCTGCTCGATGTCGGCGGCGGCGACGGCAGCTTCGTCTGCGCGGTGGCCGCTGCAGTGCCGTCGATCGCGTTGCAGCTGTTCGACCTGCCGGCGGTCGCCGACCGCGCGACCGGCCGCTTCGCTGCGGCCGGCCTCGCCCACCGGGCCTCCGCCTTCGGCGGTGACTTCCGGCGCGACCCGCTGCCGGCCGGCGCCGACCTGATCACGCTGGTCCGCGTGCTGTTCGACCATCCGGACGAAACGGTGCTCGAGCTGCTGGCTGCGGTGCGCCGCGCGATCCCGGACGACGGGACGCTGCTGATCGCCGAGCCGATGGCGGGCACCAGCGGCGCCGAGCCGATGGGGGCTGCGTACTTCGGCTTCTACCTGATGGCCATGGGGCGCGGCCGCTCGCGTGCCCCTGCCGATTTCGAGCGGCTGCTCGAGCGCGCGGGCTTCACCGACGTGCGCATCGTCCCGACGCCGAGCCCGCTGCAGACCGGCCTGCTGGTCGCCCGCCCGAAACCCGGCGCCGGCCCTGGCCGGATACTGTAAATGACACTTGACATCCGTATGAGTCAGAGTAATCTGACACTCCGGGAACAGTCCCGGCAGAACACGCCGCGGTCGGCCAGGATCGAACGATGCAGAGTGGTGAAGGGGTCATGGGGGAACGGCGCATGAATGCCTTGGCAGTCGTGCTCGAGAAGCCGCAGCAGCTGGTGCTGAGCGAACTCGCCCTGACCGCCCCCACCGCCGACGATGTCGTGGTCGACATCGAATGGAGCGGCATCAGCACCGGCACCGAGCGCCTGCTCTGGCTGGGCGAGATGCCGCAGTTCCCCGGCCTCGGCTATCCGCTGGTGCCGGGCTACGAGTCGGTCGGCCGCATCGTGGAAGTCGGCGCGTCCTCGGGGCGCAGCGTCGGCGAACGCGTGTTCGTGCCGGGCGCGCGCTGCTTCGGCGAGGTCCGTGGCCTGTTCGGGGGTGCCGCGTCCACGCTGGTGGTCGCCGGTTCGCGAACCACGCCCGTGGCCGACAGCCTCGGCGAAGGTGCCGTGCTGCTCGCGCTTGCCGCCACGGCGCAGCATGCGCTGGCAGCGCCGCACGCCGTGCTGCCCGACCTGATCGTCGGCCACGGGGTGCTTGGCCGCCTGCTCGCGCGCCTGGCCGTCGCCGCCGGCGGCTCGCCGGTGGTCTGGGAGACCAACGCCGCGCGGCGCGAGGGTGCCGAAGGCTATGCCGTGGTCGACCCCGCCTCGGACGAGCGCCGCGACTACCGCTCGATCTACGACGTCAGCGGCGACTCGAAGCTGCTCGACACGCTGGTGATGCGCCTGGCGGCCGGCGGCGAGATCGTGCTCGCCGGCTTCTACAGCGCACCGCTGCAGTTCGCCTTCGCCCCCGCCTTCATGCGCGAGGCGCGCCTGCGCGTGGCCGCGGAATGGAAGCCGGCCGACCTTGCGGCGGTCACTGCACTGCTTGCCTCGGGCCGCCTGTCGCTGGACGGCCTGATCACCCACCGGGAGCCGGCGGCGCATGCCGCGTCGGCCTACCGGACTGCGTTCAACGACGCTTCATGCCTGAAGATGATCCTCGACTGGAGAGCCGTTTCATGAGCCCCACCAACACCGCCGCATCCGTCGTGCAGTTCGCGATGAAGAACGCCCTGCGCGCAGAGGCCGCGATCGAGCCGGATCCCGTCTCGACCAGCCCCGCGACCAAGGAAACCCAGATCATCGCGATCTACGGCAAGGGAGGCATCGGCAAGAGCTTCACCCTGGCCAACCTGTCCTACATGATGGCGCAGCAGGGCAAGAAGGTGCTGCTGATCGGCTGCGATCCGAAGAGCGACACCACGTCCCTGCTGTTCGGCGGCAAGGCCTGCCCGACCATCATCGAGACATCGTCGAAGAAGAAGCTCGCCGGCGAGCAGGTGTCGATCGGCGATGTCTGCTTCATCCGCGACGGCGTGTTCGCGATGGAACTCGGCGGGCCCGAGGTCGGCCGCGGCTGCGGCGGGCGCGGCATCATCCACGGCTTCGAAACCCTCGAGAAGCTCGGCTTCCACGACTGGGGTTTCGACTACGTGCTGCTCGACTTCCTCGGCGACGTGGTCTGCGGGGGCTTCGGCCTGCCGATCGCCCGCGACATGTGCCAGAAGGTGATCGTCGTCGGCAGCAACGACCTGCAGTCGCTGTATGTCGCCAACAACGTCTGTTCGGCGGTCGAGTACTTCCGCAAGCTCGGCGGCAACGTCGGCGTCGCCGGGCTGGTGATCAACAAGGAAGACGGCACGGGCGAAGCGGCGAAGTTCGCGGAGGCAGTCGGCATCCCGGTGCTCGCCTCCATCCCGGCGAATGACGACATCCGGCGCAAGAGCGCGAACTACGAAATCATCGGCCGCCCCGGTACCCAGTGGGCGCCCGTGTTCGAAGACCTTGCATCGAACGTGGCGAGCGCGCCGCCGGTGCGCCCGAAGCCGCTCACCCAGGACCAGCTGCTTTCGCTGTTCAGCAGCGAGATCACCGGCCGCGACTACGTGATGCAGCCGGCGACCGTCGCCGACATGCTCGGCCGCGAGACGGTCGAGAAGAAGACCCTCGAAGTGGTCTACGACGAGACCTGATCCGATGGACAACCGCCTGCCTCCCCCCGCAGAAGTGACGACCCCGGTCACGCTCCACCCGCGCGGCACGCCTGTCGCCGAGATCGACGGCGCCGGTTGCCATGGTGGCAAGGACCGGATGGAAGCGGCCGCCCGCGCGGCAGGCAAGAGCGAAGCGCTCGACCAGTACGCGCAGGACTACCCGAAGGGTCCGCACGACCAGCCGCAGTCGATGTGCCCGGCGTTCGGCAGCCTGCGCGTGGGGTTGCGCATGCGGCGCACCGCGACCGTCCTGTCCGGCTCGGCGTGCTGCGTCTACGGCCTGACCTTCACCTCGCACTTCTACGGTGCCCGGCGCACGGTCGGCTACGTGCCGTTCAACTCCGAGACCCTGGTCACCGGGAAGCTGTTCGAGGACATCCGCGAAGCGGTGTTCAAGCTGGCCGACCCGGCGCAGTACGACGCAGTGGTGATCATCAACCTGTGCGTGCCGACCGCCAGCGGCGTGCCGCTGCAGTTGCTGCCGAAAGAGATCGACGGCGTGCGCATCATCGGCATCGACGTGCCGGGCTTCGGCGTGCCGACCCATGCCGAGGCGAAGGACGTGCTGGCCGGCGCGATGCTGCGCTTCGCCCGGGCCGAGGCCGAGACCGGACCGGTCCAGGCGCCGCGCGACCAGCCCGGCCGCGCGCGCGATGGCCGGCCGACGGTCACGCTGCTGGGCGAGATGTTCCCGGCCGACCCGATGGGCATCGGCATGATGCTCGAGCCGCTGGGCCTCGCCGCCGGTCCGGTGGTGCCGACCCGCGAGTGGCGCGAACTGTATGCCGCGCTCGACGGATCGGTGATCGCCGCCATCCACCCGTTCTACACCGCCAGCATCCGCGAGTTCGAGGCCGCAGGCCGTCCGATCGTCGGTTCGGCGCCGGTCGGGCATGACGGTACCGAAGCCTGGCTCGAAGCCATCGGGCAGTCGGTGAACGTATCGCGCGAGAAGATCGACGCTGCGAAGAACCGGATCCTGCCGATGATCCGCGGTGCGCTGTCGAAGATGCCGATCAAGGGTCGCATCACGATGAGCGGCTACGAAGGTTCCGAACTGCTGGTCGGCCGCCTGCTGGTCGAGAGCGGCGCCGACCTGCGTTACGTCGGTACCGCCTGCCCGCGCACGCCGTGGAGCGAGGCCGACCGCCAGTGGCTCGAAGCGAAGGGCGTGCATGTCCAGTACCGCGCCTCGCTCGAGCAGGACCTGGCGGCGATGCACGAGTTCAAGCCCGACCTCGCTATCGGTACCACGCCGATCGTGCAGGCCGCGAAAGAGGCGACCATCCCGGCGCTGTACTTCACCAACCTGATCTCCGCACGGCCGCTGATGGGCCCCGCCGGCGCCGGTTCGCTGGCCACGGTGGTCAATGCCGCGCTCGGCAACAAGGCTCGGTTCGACGAGATGAAGTCGTTCTTCGCCGGCGTCGGCGAAGGCCATGCGGCCGGCATCTGGCAGGTGCCGGACGGCGTGCCGCAGGACCGACCCGAGTTCCGCGAACAGCAGAAGCGCAACCTCGCGAAGCTTGCCAAGCAGCGCAAGGCAGAGGAGGCGGGCCTCATATGAGCCTGATCCTCGACCATGACCGGGCCGGCGGCTACTGGGGCGCGGTCTATGTCTTCGCCGCGATCAAGGGGCTGCAGGTCGTGATCGACGGCCCGGTGGGCTGCGAGAACCTGCCGGTCACCTCGGTGCTGCACTACACCGATGCACTGCCGCCGCATGAACTGCCGATCGTGGTGACCGGGCTTGCCGAAGAGGAACTCGGCCAGCACGGCACCGAAGGCGCGATGAAGCGCGCCCATGCGGTGCTCGACCCGAACCTGCCGGCCGTGGTCGTCACCGGCTCGATCGCCGAGATGATCGGCGGCGGCGTGACGCCCGAGGGCACCGGCATCGCGCGCTTCCTGCCGCGCACCATCGATGAAGACCAGTGGCAGAGCGCGAACCGCGCGATGTACTGGCTGTGGACCGAGTACGCCTCCAAGCGCGGCACGATGCCCGAGCGCCGTCCGGTGAAGGAAGGCGACAAGCCGAGGGTGAACATCCTCGGCCCGAGCTACGGCATGTTCAATTCGCCGAGCGACGTCGCCGAGATCCGCCGCCTGGTCGAAGGGATCGGCGCCGAGGTGAACATGGTGTTCCCGCTCGGCAGCCACCT
>LNFM01002159.1_pt1 | contig 20685 bp, 20 predicted proteins | sample 596031 | NCBI WGS metagenome assembly LNFM01 (sample SAMN04254537, study PRJNA301005) | activated carbon metagenome | isolation source: dual media filters at the Ann Arbor, Michigan drinking water treatment plant | place: USA: Ann Arbor | reverse complement strand
CCGCCGCCGCCATAGCCGCCACCGCCGCCGCCACGGTCACCGCCGCCGCCGCGATAGCCGCCACCGCCGCCGCCGAAACCACCACCGCCGCCGCCGAAGCCGCCGCTGCTCTCACCGCCTCCGAATTCGGGGGCGGGTTCTGCTGTCTTGTCGCGGCGTCCCGCGCGCTTGTCCTTTTTGCGATCGTCGCCCTTGTCGTCGTCGCCAAACTCGTCGTCGAAGCTCATTTCCACTTTTCCTGCTTGAGCCTTTGGCGCACGCCAAAAGCCGCGCGCACGCTTATGCGCACGCACGTCACCGCGAATTTCTGCTTTGATGGGGTTTCAAAAACTTGCCGCACGCCGCGGAACTTCGCACCACTTTGCTGGCGACACGCCAGCTTTTCACCCTTCGCTTATGCGCGAGCGGTTTCCCCTGCGCAAGCGGCAAGTCATGGGTTTACGCGGGATTCATCTCGTTTTAGCGCCCGCCGTTCCTGCGCGGCGACGAAGAGCGAGACGGCGTAAGCGCCGACAAGCTTCGAGATGATGCCCGCGAAAATCGTGCCCCAGGCGAAAATGCCGTCGACCACCTGCGACGCCAGCCAGATGAAGACGACCTGATCGAGCGGCGCGGAAAACGCGCTGGAAATCAGGATGCGCTGCGAAAGCGGCCGTTTGCTGAACGTGTAGACCGCCCAATCCACCGTCTCGCTGATCAGGAACGCAAGCCCGCTGGCGAGAACGATAACCGGCCAAGCGGTCAGCGTCGAAAGCGCCAGCCCGACGAACATGGCGCCCAATATCCAGTGCTTGATTTCTCGCTGCGCAAAGTCGCGCACCACCAGAACCAAGCCGGTGACGATCGCCAGCGGTTGAAACATGCCCCCGCCTAGCCACTCCGGGATTGGCGCCGTCGGCACCGCGGCGAACGACCAATTGATCAGCGGCATCAGCGCCACATAAAGCGCTGTGTACGGCCGCTTCATCAGTACGATGACAAGCACGGTCGCCGCCACGATCGGAATGGCGATGTGAGGCTGCTGCAAGAACGCAAGCGCGGTGTCGAAGCTCATGCCGCCGTCATGCACGCAGCCGCGCCGGGGGCGCAAGCTCTGTGACAATCGTCACGGCGGGGGGCGCGGGCCGCTCCTAGTTTCATATGCATCGCAACGACGCGATGGACTTGCAGATCGGGAGCGCGCCATGTTGAAATTCTACAGCTTGATCATCGCCACGGCGGCGTTCTTTCCGGCCGCCTTCGCGATTGTGAACCAAGCCGCGCTGATCGTCGCGTAAGCCGCGACGCGCGTGGCAGGGGGAAGGGCGCGGAGCAATCCGCGCCCTTTTATTTGAGCCGCCAGCCGCTTTGTCCCTTGGTCAGCGCTTCCGCCAAAAACGGCAGCGCCACTTTTAATGCGTCGCGCAAACCGAATGGCGGGTTGATCAAGAAGACGCTGGAGCCGACGAGGCGTCCCTCCGGCGAAGGCTGCGCCACCCAGAGATCGGCGCGCAGCGTTTCCTTTGCGCCTTGCGCGCGCGCTTCGGCGTCGGCGGCATTGAGCGCGCTCTCGCTCTTCAATGGTCGCCACCAGAGATAGACGCCGTGCCCAAAACGCTTCAGCGTCGGCCCGAGCGCACGTGCCGAATTGGTCAACTCATCCGGCGCTTCATAAGGCGGATCAATCAGAACGAGCCCGCGCCGTTGCGGCGGCGGTAGCAGCGCGCCGAGCGCTTCCCAGCCGTCGCGCGCGTGCACTTGCACATTGGCCTGACGGGGTAGCGCGCGTTTCAACGCGGCGTGTTCTTCGGGGTGAAGCTCGCAAGCGATCAGCACGTCGTCGTCGCGCAGATTGGACGTCACCAAGACGGGGGAGCCCGGATAGGTGCGCAAGGTTCCGTCGGCGTTGAAGCTGCGCACGGCGTCGAGATAGCGCGCGATCAGCGGCGGCGGCTCGGGCCAGGTCCAGAGCCGCGATATGCCGTCCTGCCATTCAGGGCTACGCGCGGCTTCCTCGCTCTGAAAGTCGTAGAAGCCGCGCCCGGCATGGGTGTCGAGCACGGCGAACGGGGCCGGCTTTTTCTTCAGCGCATCGAGGCAAAAGAGCAGCACGGCGTGCTTTAATACGTCAGCATGATTGCCGGCGTGGAAGGCGTGGCGATAATTCACGGACTCGAACTAAACTCACCGCGCAGCGTTAGCCAGAGACCATGATGGCCGATTTCAGAGACAATGAGAGCGTCCGCCGCTACGAGCTTGACGCCCCGGAAGGGATGTCGATCGCGGACTATCGAGATATTGGCGGGGTGCGCGTGATCATGCACGTCGAGACGCCCCACGAGGCGCGAGGCCGGGGCTATGCGTCGAAGCTGATGGCGCACGTGGTCGATAAGGCGCGAGCCGATAATGCCAAGCTCCGCGCCAGCTGCGCCTTCGCGGTGGCGTACTTCCGTAGGCATCCGGACACGGCCGACGTTCAGGCCTGAGTCTGGGGCTCGACTGGAAAACCCTTCTCCTTCCACGCCTTCATGCCGCCATCAAGCGCCACCGCGCGGGTGAAGCCCATGCGGCGGAGGGTGGCGGCGGCGAGGGTGGAGATCTTGCCGAACTCGCAATAGGTGACGATGCGGACCGTTGGGTCCGGCAACGCTTCGTTGACTTTGAGCTCCAAGATGCCGCGTGGCAGATGATGGGCTGTCGGAATATGACCGCCGTCGAAGGCATCGCGTTCGCGCACGTCGAGCACGATGAAATCGTTGGCGCCGGCGCCGATGCGGGTTTTCACCTCCTCCATCGACATGAACGGCACCTCAGCCGCCGCTTCAGCGAGCAGCTGCGCCACTGAAACACCGCCGCTCATGTTCACGCGCAGAGCTTCGGTGAGGTGCTCCGGCATCGAGAGCGAAAGCGTGCGCATCATCTCCACGAACTCGCCGCGCTCGCGCTTTTGCAGGCGCGGATTGGAGCGCAGCTCTTCTTCGATGGTGGAGCAGGAGGCGCCCTTATAGATGTGCGCCGGATAGATGCGCATGCCTGGATCAAGCTTGAGGATTTTGCCGAACAGTGAATCGTACAGCTCTTCCGGATCGCCGCTCGGCAAATCCGTGCGCCCCGTCGCGCCGATCAGCAATGCATCGCCGGTGAAGACACGGTCGCTGGCGACCAAGCTCATGGAATCGCGCGTATGCCCCGGCGTATGCAGCACGGTCAGCCGGATGTTGCCCACCTTGATCACATCGCCTTCATCGACGCGGAGATCGACATACGGCGCCGGCGAAAGCCGATGCGCCACCACCGGCACGCCGAGCGCTTCGCTCAATTGCTTGGAGGCGCTGAAATGGTCGGCGTGGGTGTGGGTGTCGATAATGTATTGGATGCGCACGCCATGCTGCGCGGCGAGCGCGCGGTAGCGGTCGATCTTGCGGACTTCCGGATCGATCAGGGCGCCGGCGCAGGTGTCGCCGCAGCCGATCAGATACGATTGGCAGCCGCCGTTGGCGACTTGCTCGAAAATCATGGGCGCTCCTCCAGGGAGGAGAGTCCTACGTTCGCCGCCATGATGCAACAATTCACCCCGTCATCCTGGGGCATACGCCGGAGCGCGCGAGCGCGTAGGCGGATGAACCCGGGACCCAGGGGCTACGAGTCGCGTGTTGGCCCCTGGGTCCCGGGCTCTCGGCTTCGCCGAGCCCCAGGATGACGGTTGCTTGATGACGGATAGCTATTTCGGCTGAGGCACGATGCGGAGATAGGGCTTCAGCGTGGTCCAGCCGTTGGGAAACCGGGTCTTGGCTTCGTCGTCGGTGACGGCCGGCACGATGATGACGTCTTCGCCGTTCCTCCAATTCACCGGCGTCGCCACTTTGTGGTTGGCGGTGAGCTGGATCGAGTCCACGAGCCGCAGCACTTCATCGAAGTTGCGGCCCGACGACATCGGATAGGTAAGCGTCGCTTTGATGATCTTGTCCGGGCCGATGATGTAAACGGCGCGCACCGTTGCGTTCGTCGCCGCCGTGCGGCCCTCGGACGTACCCGCGGTTTCGGCCGGCAGCATGTCGTAGAGCTTGGCGACATTGAGATCGTGGTCGCCAATCATCGGATATTGCACGTCGCCGCCAGTGACTTCCTTGATGTCGCTGCGCCAGCGTTCGTGGTTTTCGACCGGATCGACCGAGAGCCCGATGACCTTCACATTGCGCTTGGCGAATTCCGGCTCAAGCTTGGCGAGATAGCCCAGCTCGGTGGTGCAGACCGGCGTGAAATCCTTCGGGTGCGAAAAGAGGATGCCGTAGCTGTCGCCCAGCCACTCGTGAAACTTAAGCCTGCCTTTAGTGGTCTCGGCTTCGAAATCCGGGGCTTTGTCGCCAATGCGCAGCGCCATGGGAGGTCTCCTCTAAAGGTCGGGCCAGGCCCGATAGCATGGGGGGCGTCACGCCGCTAGAAACGAGCGCGCCGTTCGGATCACATGGGGTGCATGCGGCGGCGAACAACCCGGCCTTAACCGGTGCGGCTTAGGTGACTTGAGAAGTCGCGGGGAGCAGGCGTGAAGCGATTATTGTCCTGGTTCCCCGCCAACCCGCTTAGGCCCGCAGTGGCCTGCATTTTCGCGATCCTGGTTTTGGGCAGTGCGGCTTCGATCACGCAGCCGCCACGCACGGATCGCGACTGGTATCCATATCTCGCGCATGCGCCGGATGTGACGCTGACAGAAACCGGTTTCACCGTCGCGCCTGTCAGCGATTGGTCCTATCTGGGGCCGGACGTCATCGCCGAGACGTACATCGAAGCTGCTTACGATTTCGATCAGCTGCGCAATGTCTGGTTCATGCTGGAGCCGCAGCCGGGTTCGCAACTGGCGGCGCATACCTTGCTGTTGTTCGAGTTCGAGGGCGATCGCTTGCTCGGGCTCACCATCGAAGCCAGGCGCGAGCAGGGCGAGGACTATTCCGCACTGCGCGGCATCTTCAACGCGTTCGAGCTGACTTACATTTGGGCTTCCGCGCGCGATCTGTTGACTCGCCGTGCCGTGATGCTCGACCACGAAGTGTTCGTCTATCCGGTAGCGATCACCAATGCGCAGTCGCGCCAGCTGCTGACGCAATTGCTGGAGCGCACGGAGTCGCTGGAAACCACGCCGCGCCACTACAACACGATCGTTTCAAACTGCACTAATGAGCTAGCGAAAGCTGCCGGCTTCAACTGGGCGCCGGCCTACATTTTCACTGGCCGCTCGGACGAATATCTTTTCCGCCGTGGCATCATCGCCGGCGCAAGTTTCAATCAAGCGCATGCGCGCTCGGACATGACCGAGTTCATTCAGGCGCTGAACGTCGCGCCTGCCGCAGTGTTCGACTCGGCTTTGCTCGCTGAATTGCGCCGTCGCAACGGGATCAGCGTTCCTTTGTGAAGAAAGCGGTGAGCCCGAGGACCACGAGAAATGTCGTCATGGCGCCGACAACGAACCAAGCAAACGGAAACATGATGGACCTCCGACGCGGAGGTTAGTGACGGACCTTCCGTTGCGCTTTGATCGCAATCAAACCCCGCCGAACAGACGCCCGCCGAGGCTGAACGCCACGATCAGCGACACGATCGAGATGAGAAAGCCGGCGATCGAAATGCCGAAGCTCCACCAGAACGTGTTGAGCCGAAGCCGCATCAGCATCAGGCGCGTTTCTTCCAGCTCTGGATTGCGGCTGCGTCCGCCGCCGCCGCCGCTTGGCGGCTCTTCTTTCAGGAACGCAAAATAGCCGCCGTGGAGCGCCCAATAGCGGCCGGCATTGGTGATCGTGACTTGCGTGCGGCCATCGTCGGCGAACTTTGCGAGCTTCGCCGCGACCAGTAAATCGGCGCCGGCTTTGGCGTGATCGAGATCGGCGCCATCGGCGAAAACGTCCGCAGGCGAGGCGAGTGCTGCGCGTGCGAGCAAATCTTCGGCGGCGTGTTCGGGTGAGCTCATTTGCTGGCCGTGATCAGCGCTTCGCGTTCCGATGGCGTAAGCGCGCGCCATCTGCCTTCTTGCAGTTCGCCCAGTTTTAACGGGCCGATGCGGATGCGCAGAAGATCGGTCACTTCCAACTCGACCAGTTCGCACATGCGCCGGATTTGCCGGTTGCGGCCTTCATTCAGGATGAAGCGAATCCGCTGCGGCTCCATCTGCGTGATCTTCGCGGGCTTGAGCTTGCGGTTATCGAGCGACAAGCCGTGGCGGAGGAGCGCGAGTTTTTCATCAGTGATCTGGCCGTCGACGCGGACGAGATATTCCTTGTCGAGCTTCGAGTGCTCGCCCACCAGCGCCCGCGCTAACACGCCATCTTCGCTCAGCAGCAAAAGCCCGCGCGAATCCTGATCGAGGCGCCCCAGCGGCGCAAGGCGCGTGTTTCTCGGCGGCATATTGGCTGTAGCGCCGACGAGATTGTCTTGCGTCAGCAATCGCGCGGCGGGGACTTGGCCGCTCTCGGGGTGAGCGGACACAAAGCCGACCGGCTTATTGATGACGACGCTAATCTGGCGCTTATCGGCGCTCTGCTTCAATTGCAGCGTCTGGCCCGGCAATATTTTGCGGCCCGGATCGTTGACTTGCTCGCCATCGATCGTGACCAGCCCTTGGCCGATCAGCTCTTCGGCTTCCCGCCGCGAGCACACGCCTTCGTTGGCGAGCCATTTATTGACGCGCTGCGGTTCGCCGCCTTCGTATTTCTTCTGCCACATCGCTTCTGTTAGCGGCACGAGGCGCTTTCTTGCAATGCGCGTAAGCGCGCGGCGGCCATGGGCTGGATTTGGCGCTCGTCGGCCATGCAGGCGAGTTCCCGGTAAAGCACGATGGCGCGAGCCCGATCCTCGGCGGAACCGGTGCGGAGCATGTCGGCCAGATTGAACATGGCTGGCGTATGCCGTCCGCGCGCGGCTTGTTCGTAGAGCGCCCGCGCCCGGCCGGCATTGCGCTCGACGCCGACGCCGTCGCGATAGAGTGTCGCCAGCATGTGCTGTGCGTCGTGCTGACCTGCGCGCGCCGCGCGTTCGAGATAGGGGATGGCGGCGACCGGATCGCGCGGACCGGCCGGGCTATCGCGCAGCCAGCGCGCATATTGGAATTGCCCGCGCGGATCGTTTTTCTCGGCGGCGGCTAGGAAGAGCCGGCCGGCTTCGGCTTGGTCGCCGAGTGATTGTGCGTAGTCGATGAGCGCTGGCGTGAAGCCCAACTGCGCTGCTTGCGCTAGACGCCCGCGCGCTTCTGCTTCGGTTAGTCCGGCATGCGGCGCTTCGCGGTGGAGCACCCATGAGAAATAGAGCGCAGCCGGATTGTTTTGCGCCGCCGCCGCATCGCACTGCTCGCGGGCGCTGACGGGGCTCGGCAGAAAACCGTCCGCGCCACCGAGATGGGCGAGACAAGCTAGTGTTTGTTGTAATGCTTCACCATTTTCCGCGCCGGCTTGGATACGTTCGGCTGCGCTCGCATCGATGCGCGCAACGATCTCGCGCCAAGGTTGGCGCTCAAGTTCGGCCAACGTGATTTCGTTGACGGCTGGCGTTGTCGCAGCCGTTGGTGTTGCTTCCGCCTGCGGCGTTGCGACGAGAAAGTCACCCGAACGCACGGCTTGGATCAGACGCCCTGCGCCGAAGCCAACGACGAACAACGCCGCAACGGCGGCAGCGAAAAGTCCAACGCTGCGCCAGCCCGCGCCAACCTCGGGCACGATCGGCTTCAGCAACGCTGCACGCGCTTTGATCAGAGCGTCCGGCAGGGCTTTGGCGTCGCCTTTGGTTGGCGAGAGCTTGTCGAGTTCGACGATTAGCGCTTGGAAACGCGTTTTGAACTTGGCCCGATCGCGAGCGGCGAGATCGATGCGCGGCGCGTTGTGAAAGGGCGCCGGCGTTGCGCCGGTTTCGGCTTCGGCGCTGATCAGTTTCTTGCGATCTAACGCCAGCATGGCGAGCGCCGTCAGCCATGGCGCATTCGAAGCGCCTCGAGTCCAGACCACCAGCACGCATTTGGGCTCGTCGACTAGCTTGGCGATGTCGCTTTCGGCGGGGGCGCCGGACTGGGTGGAAAAGCCAAGCGCCGTTAGGGCCTCTGCGAGCCCGCGCGCCTTGGCTTCCTCACCCGGCGCGGCAGCGACATAGACGTCGGCCATTTCTTCCCACCTCGGCCGTCTGTTGAACCGAAGCGGGCGCATCAGCGTCAAGCGCCATCGAAGAACATTGCGGAGGCTTAAGCTGTCGAAAAATCCTCGACCGCTTGTCGGGATCGGCCTTATGGCTGCGTCCTTATAGATATGAGGCCTCACCCGATGAAGTACGCCATCCTTTGCTACAACGATGAGGCGGCGGTGTTCTCCTGGACCAAGGAGGAAGACGACGCTGTCATGGCGCGGCTCAATGTCGTGCACGAGAAGTGGGAGAAGGCCGGCAAGCTGAAGCCGTCGATCCGGCTGTTGCCGACCTCGGCTGCCACAACCCTGCGCAAGAGCGACGATGCCGTGCTCGACGGGCCGTACGCCGAGACCAAGGAGCAGCTGCTTGGGTTTTACATCATCGATGTCGACAACCTCGAAGAAGGGCTCGCCTTCGCGCGCGAATTGACGGCGGCTAATCCCGGCGGCGCTTACGAATTGCGCCCGATCATGATTTACAATCAGGGCTCCTAAGTGAGCGATCTCGCCTGGATCGAAGGCGCGCTCGTCGCCGCGCGCCCCCAGGCGGTGGCGGCTCTGCTGCGCTACTTCCGCGAACTCGATCTGGCCGAGGAGGCGTATCAAGACGCTTGCCTGCGCGCTTTGAAATCGTGGCCTAAGAACGGCCCGCCGCGCGACGCTGCGAGTTGGCTAATTATGGTTGGCCGCAATGCGGCGATCGATAGCGTGCGCAAGCGCAGCAAGCTGACCGAATTGCCGGACGAAGCAGTGCTCTCGGACGGCGAAGACGCGGAAGCTGCTGAAGCCGATCGGCTCGATGCGGCGGACTATCGCGATGATGTGCTGCGGCTCCTGTTCATTTGTTGCCATCCGGATTTGCCGGCGACGCAACAGATTGCGTTGGCGCTGCGTCTGGTTTCGGGACTGAGCGTCAAGCAGATCGCGCGCGCGTTTCTCATCGGCGAAAGCGCGATGGAGCAGCGGATTACGCGCGCCAAGGCAAAAGTTTCCGGCGCGGGGGTGCCGTTCGAGACGCCGGGGGCTGTCGAGCGGGCTGAGCGTTTGGCGGCGGTCGCGGCGATGCTCTATTTCGTGTTCAACGAGGGCTACTCAGCCGGCGCCGATCAAAACGAGCGCGCCGCTTTGTGCGATGAGGCGATCCGGCTGACGCGGCTCTTGTTGCGGATGTATCCGGCTGAACCGGAAATCATGGGGCTGCTCTCTTTGATGCTGTTGCAGCATTCGCGCTGGGCGGCGCGATTTGCGGCGGATGGGTCGGCGGTTTTGCTGGAGCAACAGGATCGCTCATTGTGGAAGTCATCTCTGATCCAAGAGGGGTTGGCGCTGATCGATAAAGCGATGCGAGCGCGCAAATCCGGCCCGTATCAGATTCAAGCGGCGATCGCTGGTTTGCATGCCGATGCGGCGACGGCGGAGGAGACCGATTGGGCCGAGATCGAGCAGCTTTATGCCGCACTCGAACTGCATACGCCGTCTCCGGTGGTGACGCTCAATCGCGCCGTGGCGGTTTCGAAATTGCGCGGACCTGAAGCAGCGTTGACGATGATAGAGCCGCTGGCCGAGCGGTTGGATAAGTACTTCTACTTTCACGGCATGCGCGGCGCGATGCTAAAAGAATTGGGCCGCGCCAAGGACGCGCGCGAGGCGTTCAATCGCGCCATTGCGCTGGCGAACACGCCGGCCGAAGCGGCGCATATTCGTCAGCATCTGGATGCACTCTCGGTGCAGAAATAATGCACTGGGCTGTCGGTTTTCTTTGCGGCGGTTCGTCCTAGATGCAGAAAATGGGAGAGACGCATGTCGCAGCATGAATTGAAGATTGAACTCGAAATGGATGCGCCGGCGGAAAAGCTGTTTCGCTGCTATGCCGATCCGAAGCTGATGCAACAATGGTTCGCGCCGAAGCCTTGGACGATTAAGAGCGTCGATAACGATTTCCGGCCTGGCGGCCGCGCCAGCTTTGTGATGGCTTCGCCCGAGGGGCAGGAATATCCGAACGCCGGCGTTTATCTTGAGATCGTGCCGAACGAGAAGATCATCACCACCGATGCGGTCACGCCGGATTTCCAACCGGCCGGTCCGTTCATGATCGCGGAGATCACGTTCGAGGATCTCGGCAATGGCAAGACTTTGTATCGCGCCGTCGCTCGCCATTGGACGGAAGAGACGATGAAGCAGCACGCTGAAATGGGCTTCGAGAAGGGCCGGACGCAAACGGCGCGGCAGTTGGAAGAATTGGCGAAGACGCTTTGAACGCGAAGAAGCGCGACAGTCTGTCCAGGGCCTTGTTGATCCAGATCAAATCCCAAAAATGACGCCAGCGTCATTGTTTCCCCATGAGCTAAAAGGGGATGGCAATGATGAAGCTTCAGGCGGCCGCTGTTGCGGCGTTCGCGGCTCTCGCTTTCGCGGCGCCGGCCAATGCGGAAATTCTCGACAACTTCCAGATCAAGGTCGGTGTCTCCGGCATTCTGCCGGAAGAGAGCGGCGATCCGATCGACGTGGACATTTCCGACGAATGGGTCCCGTCACTGCAGATCGAGTATTTCTTCAACGACAATATCTCAGCTGAACTCCTTTGCTGCGTGGCGACGCATGATGTGGCGACTACGGGCGGGCTCGATCTCGGCGAGGTCACGCATTTTCCGCCGACGGTGACGCTGAAATATCGGTGGACCAATTTCGGCCAGTTCGAGCCTTATGTCGGCGCCGGCGTGAACTACACGGCGTTCATCGACGATGAGCCGCCGGCCGGCATGACGATCGACTATGACGACTCGTTCGGCCCGGCCCTGCAAGCCGGCTTCGATTATCGCATCGACGAACACTGGGGTGTGAACTTCGATGTCCGCCGCATCTGGATCAACACCGATGTGACGATCAACGGCACGATTCAGGATGAGGTCGATATCGATCCATGGGTTGTCTCGACCTCGGTGGCGTACCGGTTCTGAGTTTGGCGGCGCCGCAAGCAGGCAGTCCCTTGCCCTGTGTGCGGCGCATGCCTTTAGAGCGCGCGGCGGAGTTTCTCCGTCGCGCGTTTTTTTGTTCAGCGTTTGCGGGCTGACTAGGAGGTGTCGGGGCAGGGCCGCCGCCATCGCGCCAGAGCGATCTCGCGCATCGTCGCAAACGACTCGATGCGGTGCTTGGCTTCTTTGGGCGCGCGGAGGAGTTCGCCGATGCGGTGGGCGCAGGCGTGGAGGCGCTTGGCCAGGCGCCGCGCGAACGGTTCGGGATTGTTGAAGACGCGGATCAGCGCTGCACGCTTATTTCACGGGATCATCTGATGATTTGCGTGCTGCGGTGAACATACAACAAGATCCAGTTGCACAATTGGCGGCACATGACAGAAGCAGCTCGCGCGAGAAGCTTGCTGACCCTGCTAATTACTTCGACCTGTTGGATGCAGTGGGCCGCTTTAGTAATCCGAGATTACAGGAACAGCCTTAGGGCCCCTTCCTTCTTCGCCCCCGATACGCATTCCGCGCCTTCGGCGTGCTAGGCGCCTTTCCTGCGCTTTCCCGCATCGCCGCGTCGACGCCAGCGTTTACATCGCTTTGCCTTGCCAGCGGATCGTCCGCGATGAGCAGCTCCGTTTCCTGCAAGCGCTTGATCTCATCCCTTAGCCTCGCAGCGGTTTCGAACTCCAAGTCCGCCGCCGCGTCTTTCATCTGCCGTTCCAAGTCGGCGATGTAGGTTTTTATGTTGTGGCCGATGAAGGGGGAGGCGTCTTCGTTGACGCCCTTGCGCTCCTTCAGGCCGGCGCCGCGTTTCCAGGCCATGGGGTCGCGCGGGTCGATGGTGAGGCTGTCCTTTTCATAGACGCTGTCGAGGATGTCCTTGATTTGGCTCTTGATGCTTTGCGGCGTGATGCCGTGTTCGAGATTGTAGGCGTGCTGCTTTTCGCGGCGGCGCTTGGTTTCGGCCATGGCGCGCTGGATCGAGCCGGTTTCCTTGTCAGCGTAGAGGATGACTTTGCCGTCGATGTTGCGGGCGGCGCGGCCGATGGTTTGCACGAGTGAGGTCTCGCTGCGCAGGAAGCCTTCCTTGTCGGCGTCGAGAATGGCGACGAGGCCGCATTCGGGAATGTCCAAGCCTTCGCGCAGCAGATTGATGCCGATCAGCGCGTCGAAGGCGCCGAGGCGGAGATCGCGGATGATCTCGATGCGCTCGACCGTGTCGATGTCGGAGTGCATGTAGCGCACGCGCACGCCTTGCTCGTGCATGTATTCGGTCAAGTCTTCGGCCATGCGCTTGGTGAGCACGGTGACGAGGCTGCGGAGGTTTTTCTTCGCCGCGTCCTTCACTTCGGCGATGACGTCATCGACTTGGCTCGTGCCGTGCGATTGCACCGGGCGGATCTCCACCGGCGGATCGATCAAGCCGGTGGGGCGGATGACTTGTTCGGCGAAGACGCCGCCAGTGCGGTCCATCTCCCACGGGCCGGGCGTGGCGGAGACATGGATGCTCTGCGGCCGCATCGCGTCCCATTCCTCGAATTTGAGCGGACGATTGTCCATGCATGAGGGCAGGCGGAAGCCGTATTCGCTGAGCGTGCGCTTGCGAGAGAAGTCGCCTTTATACATTCCGCCGATTTGCGGCACAGTGACGTGGGACTCGTCGGTGAAGATAATGGCGTTGTCGGGGATGTATTCGAACATGGTCGGCGGCGGCTCGCCGGGTTTGCGGCCGGTGAGATAGCGGCTGTAATTCTCGATGCCGGCGCATGAGCCGGTGGCCAGCATCATCTCCATGTCGAAATTGACGCGCTGCTCGAGCCGCTGCGCTTCCAGCAATTTGCCTTCGGCGCGGAATTGTTCGAGCCGTAGCTTCAGTTCGTCTTTGATCTGGCCGACGGCCTGGTCGAGCGTGAGGCGCGGCGTGACGTAGTGCGAGTTTGCGTAGACTTTGACGGCCGGCATGGTCGCGGTCTTGCGGCCGGTGAGCGGATCGAACTCGTCAATGTTCTCGACTTCATCGCCGAAGAACGAAAAGCGCCAGCAGCGATCGTCCAAGTGCGCCGGCCAAAGCTCGACCGTGTCGCCGCGGACGCGGAACATGCCGCGCGCGAAACCCGCTTCGTTGCGCTTGTAATGCGTGGCGACGAGCGAGCGGATGAGCTCTTGCAGCCCCATCGCGTCGCCGACCTTCACGGTGAAGGTCATCGACGTATAGGTCTCGACCGAGCCGATACCGTAGATGCATGACACCGATGCGACGATGATGACGTCGTCGCGTTCGAGGATCGCGCGCGTTGCGGCGTGGCGCATGCGGTCGATCTGTTCGTTGATGTTGGATTCTTTTTCGATGTAGGTGTCGGTGCGCGGCACGTACGCTTCCGGCTGGTAATAGTCGTAGTACGAGACGAAATACTCGACCGCATTGTCCGGAAAGAACTGCTTGAACTCGCCATAGAGCTGGGCGGCGAGGGTTTTGTTCGGCGCCAGGATCAGCGCCGGGCGCTGCACGCGCTCGATCACTTGCGCCATGGTGAAGGTCTTGCCCGAGCCGGTGACGCCGAGCAGCACTTGATCCTGGTCGCGCTTGTTCAGCCCTTCGACCAGTTCGGCGATGGCGGTCGGCTGATCGCCGGCGGGCTCGTAATCACTGACCAGCTTGAAGCGCTTGCCGCCCTCAAGCTTCTCCCACGCCCGCTCAGGCCGATGCGGCATCCACATCGAGGCATTGGCATCAAAGATGACAGGCGCCTCGGCGACGCTGGGCGGCTTGGGAGAGCGGGGCATGGCCTAGAGATAGGCGCCCGATGCTGGGAGAACTACTCCGCGCGGCGGATGCGGTGACCCATCCCGCCGCGTGGCGAACTCAGCAAAAAGCTGCCCAGCGAGGCGCGTTCGACGGTCACAGTATCGCCTTGGCGGACGTTGCGCACACGGTCTGCATTGACCTGCGTCCAAACCGAACCATCGCTCATATAGAAGGTCGATCGCCCGCTTGGGCCGACCGACACTCGCGTGACAGTCATTTCGACACGGCGAACAACGTTGTCGTCGTGGCCGATCCGGGGAAGCAAATTGGCGATACTGGGGACGTTGAAGCCGAAGGAATCCCGCTGCAGCCGTTCGACATTGCCGCGATCGATGGCGACCACTTCGCCGCTGCTCTGAGCTCCGCGTAAGGCGGCGACGGCCGAATCGTAACAGGCGAGGCGCTCGGCCTCGCTTGCGGTGGCTGCGCAGGCGTAGACGCGCTCTAGGGCCGCCGGCGTTGCGGTCGTTTCGGCTTCCCGATTTTGAGCGAACGCCGGCCAGGCGGAAAAGCCCAGCGCGGACACGCAAAGAATGGCGGCGATAGCGTTTTTCACAGTAATCCTCCCCAGAGCACACTTCTTAGCGCGGCGCTTCGAGGCGGCAACACGCTGACCCAGTAAAGAACGGGAGTTCGCGCCTTGTTCTGGGCGGTTCTCTACGGAACAAGGCCGAACGATGTCGGATCGGCGTTGCGATAGGGCATCACCCCCATCAAAAGCGTCGAAAAAGTGTCTTGGCAGCGTTGCGAGCGTTAAGAGTCATCGTTAGCGTGACCGATGAAGGCGTTAATGCCGGCCGGAGTCTCAGCTGAGACCAACGGTCGGTGGTGTCGTGGGGGGCCATTTGGCGCCGTGCGGAACGCCCGCGGGTCCGAATTGAGGCCATTTTTGGCGTCAGGGGGAATATAATTATGAGTTCCAAGAAAGCAGGCACTGGGAAGCTGGCCAGCACGGCCGCGAAATCCGCCCTTATTCTGGGCGCTTCGCTGGGCATGATGGGCATTTCGTCACCGTCTTTTGCGCAGGATGCTGAGGCAGAGGAAGAAGACGAAGCGATCGTCGTTACGGGTACTCGTATCCGTCAGCGCGACTTCCAAAGCACGAGCCCGATCGCAACGGTCGGCGCCGAAGAAATCGCACTTTCCGGCACGATCAACGTCGAAGAGCTGATCAACTCACTGCCGCAAGTTCTGCCGGGCGTCACAGTCACGTCGAATAACCCGTCGCTCAACGGCTTCGCCACGGCGGACCTTCGCGGCATGGGCCCTGGCCGCACGCTGATTCTGATCAATGGCCGTCGCGCCAACCCGTCGTCATCGTCGGGTCTGGTCGACTTGAACACGATCCCGGCCGCTCTCATCGAGCGGATCGAACTGATCACGGGCGGCGCATCGGCCGTGTACGGCGCAGACGCCGTCGCCGGCGCGATCAACTTCATTCTGCGCGACGACTTCGAAGGCATGGAAGCAAACATGTCGTACGGCTCGACTGAAGATGGTCTGGCGCCTGAAATCGGGTTCGACGTTGCGTTGGGAACGCCGTTCGCTGACGGTCGTGGCCATATCAGCCTCTTCGCGGGCTACTATCATCGTGAGCCGGTGTTGGCCTCGGAACGTCCGTGGTCGGCTAACGCACGTACTGTTATGGCGGATCCAACTGGCGCTCGCGTTTCTGTTGGGCCGGGCTTTGTGCGTCCGGCGGGCTGGAGCGTGATTTCTGGTGGCGGTTCCGGCACGGCGCCGTGGGCGCAAGTCACCTCAGTTGGCACTCCTTTCTCGATCGCCAATATTGCCCTCGCGTCTGGTCTCACACTAGACAACGATTGTTTCGCCGGAAACGGCGTTCAGCCGACGAACCAGGCCGGCGCCCCCGCAAACAACGGTCAGATTCGTTTCAACACGGCTGGCGGTATCGAACCGTTCCAGTCCTGCGCGATTTTCAACGGCTCGGGACCGGCCGGGAGCGAGCCTGACGCAGCTGGCGATGTGTACGACTTCTCGTCAGACAACTATTTGATCCTCGAGAACGAACGCATCAATATCGCGGCCTTCGGCGAATACGAAATCAACGACGCGGTAACGGCGTTCATTGAAGCAAGCTACACCAACAGCCGCTCGGTGCAGCAGCTCGCTGCTACGCCGGTTACTAACCTCAGAGTCAATGTTGACCTTGATCGCAACCCCGGAACGACGGTGATCAATCCGTACGTTTCGGCAAATGCGCAATTGCTGAATCTGTTGAACCTCACCTATCCGGGTGGGCTCGACCAAACCCAGTTAAACGTGAACATCCGTCCGAACCAGGGCGGCTTCCGCGTCGGCACGAACGACACCAACGCCATCGGCGTCACGGGCGGCTTCCGCGGCACGTTTGATTTCTCGGATCTGGACTGGGAGGTGTTCGCGTCATACGCGCGCAACCAAACAACCGTTCAGTCTGATAACAACGTTGGCGCCACTGCGATCCGTCAGCTGATGAATAACTGCAACACCACGACGCTGGCGCCGCAAGCGCAGCCATTCTCGGCTCTTCCCAACTGCCCGTTCCCCGGCAATACCTCGCTGGGCACGTTCGTTCCGACTGGCAACACGAACAACCCGCTCGGCCTGAACGCGTTCAGCCCGGCGATGTTGAACTTCATTCGCGTGAACACGACGGACGTCATCACCTACGAGCGCAGCATCATCGGCGGCTTCGTCGCCGGCGACGCGGCCGACCTCTGGGGCGCCGGCCCGATCGGCTTCGCAGCCGGTTTCGAATATCGTCAAGAGCAGCTGGACTCGCGTCCTGATGCAGCCAAGCAGGCAGGCGATATCTTCGGCTTTAACGCCCAAGAGGCCATCGCAGGCCGTTATGACGTCTACGAACTGTTCGGCGAGTTCACGGTTCCGATCATCTCGAACCAGCCGTTCGTGCACTATCTTGGTTTCGAAGGCGGCTATCGCTTCTCGGATTACTCGACAGGCGCGGGCCGCACCGACACCTATAAGGCCGGTCTTGAGTACTCGCCGGTCGAGTGGCTGACATTCCGCGGTATCTACAACCGCGCGGTTCGTGCACCGTCGGCGTTCGAACTGTTCCGGGCAGGTGACCAGAACTTCCCGGCCGCTACGGATCCGTGCAACGCCTCTTCGCTCAACACGCTCGCGGCGGGTCCTGCTCTGACAGCGATCACTGCGACGTGCGCGGCGTGGTTCGCTTCCGCTGGCGCTGCCTTCCCGAACGCCGCCGGCGTTCCGGGCGCCTTCAGCTACCAGCAGGTAAACCAGCAGATCCAGTCGTTCAGCTTCGGTAACTCGAATCTGCAGCCGGAAGTTGCTGACTCCTACACCTTCGGTGTGGTGTTCAATCCTGATTGGTGGCCGGTTGGACGCCTCGGCATGTCTGTCGATTGGTTCAATCTTGACCTCCAAGACCGGATCGGCAGCCTCTCAATCGCGCAAACGTTCGCCAACTGCACCAACGCTGGCGGCGTAGGCCCGAACTGCACCGGCTTCGTACCACGCCGGGCCGACGGCCAGATCGACTTCATCAACCTGTCGCTGGATAACTTCGCCGGTCACAGCCAAATCCAGGGTGTCGATACCAACGTCCGTTGGGCTTACGACGTCGAAGGCTTCGGCACGATCGGTGTTGCAACCCTCGTCACCTGGTACGACCCAGAGCAGACGACGGGCGCGTTCTCCGGCATCGGGTTCCACTTCGGTGGTATCGGCCAAGGCTTGGCGGAATGGCGTGCGGCGACCTCGTTCACGTATGACAACGACGCTCTGTCGGTGCTCCTGCGCTGGTCGTGGACGGATGAGATGACCCAGTTCAGCTTCCAAGGCACGCCTACCGAGCCGGTGGAGGCCTACAGCCTCTGGACGCTCGGCGGCAGCTACGACCTGAACGACAACGTCAGCATCTCCGGCACGATCGACAACCTGTTCGACCAAGAGCCGCAAGTGTTCGCTCAGGCGACGGCGTTCGGTCAGTTCAGCGTCGACGGTTCGTCCCAAGACCAGCTGGGCCGTTCCTACCGCGTGGCGCTGCGCCTGCGTTACTAATCTCCGTACTTATCGGAGTACTGGCGAACGGCGGCTCGAAAGAGCCGCCGTTTTGCTTTTGAGCACCGTCGTCCTTAGGTGTTGAAGCGATGAAGGGTCAGTCACCACCTCATGTCGTGCTCTTGGGCGCCGCCGTGCAGAAGCTGCGGGCAGGGCAAGTGCATGAGGCGGACGCCATGCTGCAAGCGGCGCTAAAGCAAGCGCCGCGCGACCCGGATGTGCTCGCCATGGCGTCTGGCGTCGCGCGGCAACTCGGTCGGGCGGACGAAGCGCTCGATCTGATCCGTCGTGCAATCAAACAGCAGCCGCGCCACGCGCCGCTGCACAATTCGCTCGGCGCGGCCCTGCGCGCTAAAGGCGACCTGCCGGGGGCTCGTCAAGCCTTTCAGCGCGCCGCGCAGCTGCAGCCGGATTTGTTCGACGCTGCATTCAATCTGGGTCTGGTGTTGGATGCGCAGGGCGATCATGCCGAGGCGGCAGCGCACTTGCGGCGCGCGGTGACCCTGGCGCCCGAGCGCGCTGAAGCGCACGAGGCGCTGGGCAACGTGCTGGTGCGGGTCGGTCAGGTTGAGGACGGCGTAACGTCGTTGTTGCGAGCGGAGCAGTTGCGTCCGGCAAGCGGCAGTATCGCGCACAATCTCGGTGTCGCATACGAGGCGCTGGAGGACGATCAGCGCGCGTTGGCGGCCTATGCACAGGCGGTGCAGCGCGCGCCCAACCAAGTCGCGTCATGGGGTGCGATCGGCAACCTGCAGCGCCGTCTCGGCGGCCATGTGGATGCGATCGCCGCTTATCGCCGCGCCATCGAACTCGCGCCGGGCAATTTGGATTGGCACCAGGCGCTGCTCGAAACGATTTGGCAGGCAGGGGGCGGCGTAAACCTTTCATCCTATCCGTATGCAATTCAGCGCTTGCCGCAGGACGTCAGCTTGCGACGCGCATTTGCTTATCAACTGAACCGCACGCGCGCGCATGAGGAAGCCGAACGAGAGGCGCGCGCGGCGCTGTCGCTGGCGCCGGACAACGCTGAAATTCACGATGTGCTCGGGCAAACGCTGATCGGCCAAAAACGCTACGAGGAAGCGATCGGCAGCTATGGTCGCGCCGCCGCTTTGGCGCCGAAAGACGTAGCGCTGCTTGGACGTTACGCTGAAGCCTTGGTCCGCAACGCGCAGTTCGGCGATGCGCATGACGTGCTGACCGCGGCGTTGCGGGTGGCGCCGTACGATCAGGAAAATTTGGCGCGCATGACGATCCTGCTGCGCTTACTGGGCGAAGAGCGTGCTTATGGCGCTCTGGCCGACTACGACGCGCTCAGCAAAGCGATCGCGGTCAAGCCGCCCGAGGGCTATCGCGACACCGAGGCGTTTCACGCAGCGTTGGCCCCCTATCTGCTCGGCAAGCACCTGGCTAAGCAGCATCCTACCGATCAGACGCTCCGCGGCGGCACGCAGACACTGGGCTCCCTCTTCGCCGATCCTCATCCTCTGATCCAAGGCTTGCGGCAAAGCCTTTACGATGCGGTGGCGGGGTTCGTCGCCAATCTGCCGGAGGACAAGGCGCATCCGTTCTTTGGCCGGCGCGGCAAGGGGCTGAAGTTTTCCGGCTCCTGGTCGGTGCGCCTGGGTTGCGGGGGCTTCCACACCAACCATATCCACCCCGCCGGTTGGATCAGTTCGGCCTATTATGTCAGCCTGCCGACCGGCGTGGCTAAGCCTGATGATCGGCAGGGCTGGTTCAAAATGGGCGAGACCAATCCCGACACCAGCCCGGACCTTCCGGCCGAACGCTGGGTGCGGCCGACGGAAGGCAAGCTGGTGCTGTTTCCGTCCTATTTCTGGCACGGGACGCAGGCCTTCGAGGAGGGCAGCGAGCGGCTGACAGTCGCGTTCGATGTCGTGCCGACTGAGGGCTAGTTCGGGTTGACGCTTTGGGCGTCGGTCGCTAGAGACCACCTTCCTTCGGAACGGCTGCAGCCAAGCCATAGCGCTGCCCCGCCGATTGGCACTGAATTTGGCGCGCCGCAGGCGGATCCCGAAAGGGCCGCCCAGGCGCGCTGTTTGAGTTTGAAAGAACGGAACGGAAGAGGCGAATGCCGACGATCAACCAGCTGATCCGCAAGCCGCGGCACCCCAAGCCGGTGCGCAACAAGTCGCCGGCGCTGAAGGCCAGCCCGCAGCGGCGCGGCGTCTGCACCCGCGTCTATACGACGACTCCGAAGAAGCCGAACTCGGCGCTTCGTAAAGTCGCCAAGGTCCGTCTCACCACCGGCATCGAAGCCGTGTGCTACATCCCGGGCGAAGGCCACAATCTGCAAGAGCACTCGGTTGTGCTCATCCGCGGCGGCCGCGTGAAGGATTTGCCGGGCGTTCGCTATCACATCCTGCGCGGCGTGCTCGACACGCAAGGCGTGAAGGACCGTAAGAAGCGCCGCTCGCTCTATGGCGCGAAACGACCGAAGTAAGAGAAGAGAGAAAAGATGTCCCGCCGTCACCGCGCCGAGCCGCGTCAAGTTCTGCCCGATCCCGTTTATGGAGATCTCGTCCTCACGAAGTTCATGAACTACGTGATGTACGAAGGTAAGAAGTCCGCCGCGGAGCAAATCGTTTACGGCGCGCTCGAAACCGTCGAGCAAAAGATGAAGCGCCCGTCGATCGAGGCCTTCCACGATGCGCTGGCGAATGTCGCCCCGTCGATTGAAGTGCGCTCACGCCGCGTCGGCGGCGCCACCTAT
>LNFM01005895.1_pt1 | contig 20686 bp, 20 predicted proteins | sample 596031 | NCBI WGS metagenome assembly LNFM01 (sample SAMN04254537, study PRJNA301005) | activated carbon metagenome | isolation source: dual media filters at the Ann Arbor, Michigan drinking water treatment plant | place: USA: Ann Arbor | reverse complement strand
CGGCGCGGATCGAAGCGACGCTTCCCGCGTTGGTTCCGACAGCAGACCTCGGGAGCGTCTCGCTCGGCGGTCAGGCAGCGCTCGGCGTCGGCGTCGCCAGGGCGTGGTGGTCGTTGCGGCTCGACGCGTGGTTTTCGCTCCCCGCTCGCGTCGCGCGCAGCACGCCGTTCGACCTGTGGAACATCGGCTTCACTGCGACCGGTTGCGGACATCCCCTCGCGTCCATCGCGCTGTGCGCGGCCACCGCCACCAGCATCACAGGAGCTTCCAGCGCAGACGCAAACGTTCAGCTCGTCGCCGCAGCGATCGCTCCCGGTTGGGCGCTCGGAGGTCGCGTCGCGTGGGAGCCTCGCCTCGGTCGATCGCGCGTCTCGCTGCTCGTCGCGCTCGAGGCGCTCGGCTGGATCGCGACCCCTGCGCTGCGGCTCGACGCGCAGGCTCAGTGGTCGCGACAACGGCTGACCGCGGCGTTGTCCGCGGGCGTGGCCGTCGATTTGTGAACTTTTTCTTGGGACTCGGGGGAGCGCCGGCACAACTACCAACATCCGCCGCGCGCCAGCGCGACGCTCGGCCGTGTCCAGCCCCTCGTAGTTCGCTGATATGTTCCGCGCTCAACTCGCGGCGCTTCTCTCGAGCCCGCGTCGGTCTCGCTCCTCGTGCAACCCTCATCGCCTTCGATTCACGGCGCCACAACCGAGGCGTTCGAGTTGCCCTCGAGCGAAGCGGCGCCGTGCGCCGACGAGCCGCGCGAGCGATTCACCGCTCTCTACCACAAACACTTTGATTACGTGTGGAACACAGCGCGCCGCCTCGGCGTCCCCCCGCAACACCTCGCCGACGTCACCCACGACGTCTTCGTCACCGTGTTTCGCAAGCTCGACGAGTACGACCCGTCGCGCCCGGCAAAGCCCTGGCTCCTCGCGATCACCTTTCGCGTGACGCGCAACCACCAACGACTCGCGGGCTACCGCAACGAGCTGCTCACAAAGGACGGAGAGAGCACAGTGGACAGCGTGGATCCACAGCCCACCGCAGACGAACGACTCGGCGCCGCGCAAGAGCGCGCCCTCGTCCGAGACGCGCTCGACGCGCTCGACGACGATCGACGCGCGGTGCTCGTCCTGCACGACATCGAAGAGCGTCCCGCCGCTGAAATTGCAGTCATGTGCGAGATCCCCGTCAAGACCGTGTACTCGCGGCTACACTCTGCGAGAGAGCTCTTCACCGCCGCGGTCCGGCGCATTCGGCTCCGTCGAGGGACCCCATGAGCGATCACTCCCCCGAGCGCGACGAGCTGCCCGAAGACATTCGCGCGCTGCTGCGCGGCGAACAGCAAGAGCTCGCGCCGCCGACCGACGCCCGCGACGCAGTGCTCGATCGCGTGTTCGCGTCCGTCGGCCTCGCGCCTGCGCCGCACACGACACCGCCGCCTCCGACGGTGGGAGCCGCCACCGCCGCGGCCGCGTCGAGTTCTTTGATTTCGTGGGTCGCTGGAGCGCTCGTCGCCGCTGTGGTCCTCGGCGGCGGCGGCGCTACGCTCTACCAATCGAGGCGAGCGGACACACGCACCCCACAGACCGCCTCCCGACACGCTGAGGCACCTGCGCCTGCGCGGCGCGCGGCCACAGTCCGACACCCCGCGCCTGCGACGATCAGCGCGACGGCGAGCGACGCTCCTGTGACCACCCCTGTCACCATCGCGAGCGCAGACCCATCGGCCCCGCGACGACGACCAGCGGCATCGCAAGCGGTCGAGTCACCGGAAGACCTCGCAGAAGAACAGCGCTTGCTCAGCGTCGCACAGCGCGCGCTCACCCAGCGAGACACGAGCGCGGCGCTCGCCGCGGTGCGCGCGCACAGCCAGCGCTTCGCGCGAGGCACGCTCGCAGAAGAGCGCGACGCCCTCGAGATTCGCGCGCTCTTGTTGGCCGAGCGCGAGAGCGAAGCGCGTGCGCTGGCTCAGCGATTTCGAAGGCGATACCCAGACAGCGTGTTTATCGCCACGATCGAAGAGCGCCTGGGACAGCCATGAGGCGCGCGATCGTCGCGCTCGTCGCGTCCATCGGCGCCGCAGTCGGGTGCGAGGTTCCGATCGAGTTTCGCTCGCGCGCAGACAGCTCGATGTCGTCGGACATCAGCGCGGACACGATCGGCGACAGGCCCGATCCCGAAGACACAATCGATCGCGACAGCGTGGCCGACGTCGCGATCGATCGAACCGTGATCGACGCCCCCGACGACACACGCGCGCAAGACGTCGTGCCCGATCGCGCGAGCCCGTGCTCGGTCGACTCGGACTGCGCCGCGGGGCGGCGCTGCACCGCCGGAATGTGCACCACCAGCGGCGGATGCCCCGCGGGAACGACCGCCTGCGCCGGCGCGTGCGTGAACCTCGCGAGCGACGCGCGCAACTGCGGAGCGTGCGGCAACGTGTGCGCCGCGGGACAAGCGTGCATCATGGGCGCGTGCAACTGAGCATCCCCCACACCGAGCTGCGTCGCGCCCTCGCCCGGACGATCGCTCCGCGCGCAGCTCGTGACCTACGTGCGCTCGCGCGCCCCGCGCTCACTTGCGAGCGAGCCACTTCCGGCGTCGCCCCTCCCGACACGCTCTCCTACGCGAACGACAGTCGAACGATTCGCGCTCGCGTGCGCTCGACGCCGGTTGGCCCCCACGGGTTGCGACGAGCCTGCAGCCGCGCGAGCCGCGCTCCGCTCGCGGCGACCACCACAGAGACCGCTGCGGCCGCGCCGCCGAGCAGCCGCGCATCGAGCGCGTCCGCGTCGAGCACACGCGCCACCAACGTGGCGTCCGCGAGCGCCGCGGTCGAGAGGGGCGTGTTTGGATCGCGCAACAGACGGTCGAGGCTGCGAAGGTCGATCATCCGCGCATCGACTCCCACCGTGAGCAACAGTCGCTCGTCGAGCGCGTCGATCGACGGGCGGTTCGACAAGGGACGGCCCACGTCGAGCGACACGCGACCAGCGAAGTCCAAGCCGCCGCGACGATAGACGCCGAGCGAATAGTCCAGCGGTCGCCGCGAGCGATACGCAACGCCCCCCACAGCCACCGCGGCCGGCTCGGGCCCAGGCCTCGACTCGACCGTGATCAGCCACTCGCTCGAACGCACGGCGCTGAGCGGGCTCCATCCGCGCTCGTCGAGCCTACGGCGCGCCGAGTCGAGCGCGCGGGGTTGCCGCGGGTCGCTCACGTCCAGCAGCGCTGCCCCGTTGCTGAAGAGCACGCTCAGCACGTCGCCCTCGAGCGCGAGCGCCTGCACCGTTCCGAGCGTGCGACGCTCGGCGCCGTCGAACCACGGTCGCCGCGCGGTCGACAGATCCCACCCTCCCCACTGCGCGACGCCAGCGCAGGCGGCGAACAGCACGTCTTGAGTGAGCGCGAGCGACGTGATGCGCGAGGTCGCGCGAGACTTTCCCCCGATGTGCGGCGGTAGCTCCAGCGGCTCGTCGAGCGTCGGGTCGCCGACGAACAACCCTCGCCACAAGAGCACGCGCCGCTCACGCGCCCACACGAGAACGTCCGAGGACGGATCGGCGACGCAAGGAGCCCGGCGATCGACGCCGACGTGCCCGCACGAAACGAGCTCTTCGCCGCGCTCGACAAACAGCGTCGCCACGTCATCGTCTGCAAGCGCAAACCCACGAGGAGCGCGCGTCGAACGAACGATCGCCTCGTTGCTCGTCATCCAGTTCACTGCGACTCGAAGCGTAGCAAACACGACCCGTGGTCGCTGGTGCGCCCCGCGGCTCGGTGCTTCAATCACCGGCGGCATCGATGGGAGACCGATACGAAGTGCACGTCACCATCGCGTCGAGCGCCGAGGCGATCGACGGTGACTTCGCGCGAGCGAAGGCGCTCGGCGCGCGATGCGACGCGCGTTGGTTGCACATCGTCCTCGACGCAGGCGCGCACCGCTCGCAGCCGATGTTGACAGCGCGCGCCGGTCCCACGCTGCGCGAGGCCCATCAACGAGCGCGCCGACTCGCGACGGCCCTCGCGAGCGAGGGGCTCGAAGTCGTGCGCGTAAAGATCGAAGGCGACCTCGCCTGCGACGAGCTCGCGAAGGACGACGACGGACGCGCGTCGAGCGCCGCAGGGCGCTATTTCGAGCACCACACGAAGGTGCGGCTCCGAGATCCGCGCGAGCGCAGCGCGGCCGAGGCGATCGCGAAGCGCCATGATGCTCGCGCTTCGCGCAACGCGTTTGCGCGCGACCGCGACGGCGAAGAGCGGTTCTTTACGCTGCGGCAGCGCGACGTGCTCAGCGCGGTCGCCGTCGAGCGCGCGAGGCAGTTCGACGAGGCTCTGAGCGACGCGGGCCTCGTCGTCCTCACGCGCCAGAGCGAGTACGTCGTGTTCGACAGCCGGATCGAGCTCGATCGCGGCTGGTCGCTCGCGAAGGGCGACGCGGCCACCACCGTGACCCACAGAAGCGAGACGCCATGATTCCAGAGAGAGTTCGCGACCTCAACCAACGCATTCGTGAGATTGCTTCGAACGAGGCCTCCGATCCCGAGCGTGTCGTTGGGCCAGACGACGCAGAGCAAGACAACTACCCCAAGACGTACGGTCCAGGCGATCGCGTGCGGGCGATCTTCGACCCGGCGACCAAGCACTACGTCAACGCGTTTGCGCCTCCCGAGCCCGCGGTCGAATCAGACCAAGAGCGCGCGCGAGCGCGGCGCGCCAACCGCGAGGCGCTGCAGTACGTGCTTCGCTGCGTGTGCAAGACGCGCTTTCGAACGCAGCTCGTGTTGCGCGGGAGCGCGACGCTCGCATCGTGGTTTGGCTCGCGCGCGAGAGAGCCCAAGGACCTCGACTTCGTCGTGCGCCCCGAAGCGCTCAGCATCGAGTCCGAAGAGGCCCGCGCGATCGAGGACGAGATCGTGCGCGCCGTCGCCGAGCAGCCGCGCGTGGGTGAGCTGCTGCTCATGCCCGACCGCGTCGAGCGGGACTACATCTGGACGTACGACAGGGTTCCGGGGCGAAGGCTGTCGATCCCTTGGAAGACGGCGGGCGTGCCCGCGGGCGTCGCGCGAATCGACCTCGTCTTCAACGAGCCGATCTTCACCGAGCCGATCGAAGACGCGTTGAGCATCACCGGCGCCGAGCCCGAACGGTGCATCGTGGCGACGCCCGATGAGTCGCTCGTGTGGAAGCTGCTCTGGCTCGTCACCGACTCGTATCCGCAGGGCAAGGACCTCTTCGACGCGGCGCTGTTGCGAGAGCGAGTCGCGGTGGACGAAGCGCTCGTCACCAAGGTGTTCACGAGCGCGCTCGAGGGCGAGGACGACGCCGAGCTCCCGTCGCAGCTCGATTGGCGCGCGCGCCTCGCGAGCAGCGAGCTCGTCGATTGGGACAATTTTGTCAGCGAATATCCAGACCGCGCCGAGGGGCTGACCGTCGCGCTCTTGCGCGAACGGATCATCGCGACGTCGACCCTCTGAGCGGCCGCTGGCGAGCCGCGTCCACCCATCCAAGACAGGCGCGCGGCGCGGCCCTGGATCGCGGCGCCCCGCGCGAAACACCGGCCCATGAATTCAAATGCAGTGATCTGCGAGGGGCGCGGGCAGCGGGCCAGCGCACGCTTCGCGCACGAGCTGCAGCGCGAAGAACGCCGCTGAGCGCTGCACGCGCGTGCGATCTCCGTCGAAGCGCTTTTGATAGGTGCGCACGCCCTCCTCCGTGGCCACGGCGAAGAAGACGGTGCCGACGGGCTTTTGCTCGGAGCCTCCGCTCGGGCCGGCGATTCCGGTGACCGACACGGCGATGTCCGTCGAAGCGACGCGCCGCGCGCCCTTGGCCATCTGCTCGGCGCACTCGAGCGAGACCGCGCCGTGCGCCATGAGGGTCTCGGGGCTCACGCCGAGGACGCGCTCTTTGGCGGCGTTGGCGTAGGTCACCGCGTCGAGCAAGAAGTAGTCGCTCGAGCCCGAGACGCTCGTGAGCAGCGCGCCGATGAGCCCGCCCGTACACGATTCGGCCACGGCCAGCGTGCATCCACGGGCGCGCAGGGCCTTGCCCACGGCGCTCGCAAACGAGTCGTCGTCTTCGCCGAACACCGCGTCACCCAAGCGCGCGCGCGCTTCGAGCGCGATGCGATTGGCGCGCTCGCGGGCGGTCCCCACGTCTTTGGCGCGCACGCGGACCTTCACCTCGACCTCGGGAAACACGAGGCGATACCCGAGCACCAGGCCTTCGTGCTGCGCTTCGAGGCCCGCGAGCAGCTCGCCCACGGTGGCCTCTGGCAGACCGTAGGTGCGCAGCACGACCTGCGCGGTGTCCGCTGAGCCCATCGGTCCGATCCGCGGGACGATCAGGTTTTCGAAGATGGCCTTCATCTCCGAGGGAACGCCGGGCATGAAAAACACCTGCGCCTGCCCGAGCGAGAGGACGAAGCCGGGCGCCGTTCCCGCGGGGTTTCCGAGCACGGTGGCGCTGGAAGGAACGTCCGCCATCCGCTGCCTCGCGGGCGTCATCTCGCGCCCCAGCGCGGTCATCTTGCGCTCGATCGCCGCGAGCGTGGGCTCGTGCCGCACCATCGCGACGCCCGCCGCGTCCGCCGCGGACTGCGCCGTCAAATCGTCGGTCGTCGGGCCGAGCCCGCCCGTCACCAAGACGACCTTCGCGCGGTTGGAGACGCGCTCGATCGCCTGGCGAATCCGCGCCCGATCGTCGTCCACCGTGACGATCTCGAGCACCTCGAAGCCGAGCTCGCACAGCCTCGAAGCCAGGTAGTGACTGTTGGTGTCGAGCAGCTCACCCCGCGTAATTTCGGTCCCGATCGTGACGATCACTGCGCTCATCTGGGACGGACGAAGGTACCGCACAAACGCGATCCGGCGTAAAGGGCAACCGGGGACGGTCCTCAATAACTCAACTATTTGAGCGCGAGACCGGAGTCGATCGGAATCGATCGGGGACGGTCCTCAATAACTCAACTATTTCGGCGCGACTCGATCGGGGACGCGGAACGATCGCAGACCGCGCTAGAGGGGCTCGTGGGTCACCAGCGAAACTCTACGCTCTCGCCATTTTTCCCAGCCAAGCGAAAGTTGAGTTATTGAGGACCGTCCCTGCTCGAGTCGCGCGCTCAAATAGTTGAGTTATTGAGGACCGTCCCCGATCGACTCCGATCGACTCCGATCGACTCCGATCGACTCCGGTCTCGCGCTCAAATAATTGAGTTATTGAGGACCGTCCCCGTTCGATCCGTCCCCGTTCGATCCGTTCGCACCATGACCAGGCTCGTTGACGATCGCCCTGCTCGACGCTCGCTGCTCGCCGCGCTGGTTTGCGCGGTGCTCGCGGTGATCGTCGCGCGCTCGCGCGGAGGCGCGATCGTGCACGGTCCGGGGCCCGTCGCCCTCACGCTCGCGATCGCCGCGGTCGCCGCCCTCGTTCGCGCAGGGCTCTATCGCGCGAGCGAGCCCCGTCGCACCCTCGCCGACACGATCGCGGCCGCCGCTCGGGCGGCGAGCGCCTTGATTCTGTGTGCTCAATGGGCGTCCGAGGCTCGCGAGCTCTTCGGCGCCATCGTCGTGGCCATCGTGTGGAGCGACGCCGCCCGAGGCGCGAGCCGCGCGAGGCCGCTGGCTCCCCTGGCGATCGCCCTCGTGTGGGCGATCGGATGGAGCGCGGTGCGACCGACGGACGCCGTTCCGCGGGTGGCGGCGGTGGCGGCGATCGCGGCGTTTGGCGTCGAGCGCTTGTCCAAGCGCGCGCTGCTCGATGAGCGCGCCGAGGACGAGGCGCGAAGCTCACCGGCCCGCGGCGAGTAGCTCTCTCACGCGCGCGACGATGGGAACGTCCGCCGGCGGCATCTCGAGCGACGAGAGCTCATCGGCGCTCGTCCATTTGTGATCGCTCACCCCGAGGTGCTGGATATCCGCGCCCTCCGCGAGCGTCGCGCGAAAGAAGAGCAGCAGGACGCTCTTGGTCGAGTATCGCCAGAACGTGCACTCGACGATCTCGCCCACCGCGGACTCGACGCCGAGCTCCTCGCGCAGCTCGCGCGCGAGGGCCTCGCGAGGGTCTTCGTCGGGCTCGACCTTTCCCCCAGGAAATTCCCAGTGATCTTCGAGGTGCGTGCCGCGGGGCCGCTGCGTGAGCAGGACCCTGTCGCCGCGCACAATCACCGCGGCGGATACGAGTGTGGTCTTTCGCTGTGCAGTCTCCACGGGCTACGGCGCGTGTACACCGGGGTCGCGCTCGGGCGCCACTTGCCGGCCGCGTCCCGCGCGCTCGAGCGGCGCCAACGGCGCGGTCCGATGCACATCCGGAACGTAGGGCCACATCGGAAGCGCGCCCTTGCCCGAAGCCCGCGCCAGGTAATCCGCGGCGATGTTGGCGCTCTCGATGATGGTGAGCAGGCCCGAGCCGGGGTGCGTTCCGCCGCCGACCCAGTAGAGGCCGCGGACGTCGGGGCTCTCGACGCGGGGCCGCGCCGGGCCGAGCTGCAGCCACGTGTGCGACAGGTTGAAGACCGCGCCGCGAAACACGTTGTACTCGTCTCGCCAGTTCTCCGCAGTGTACGCGCGCTCGGCGACGATGTGCTTCGCGACGTCGCGAAGGCCCACCTTCTCGAGCCACTTCGGCACGCGCTCGCGAAGGGTTTTCTTCGCGCTCTCCCAGTCCACTTGATTATGGGTGTTTGGCACAGGGACGAGCACGTACAGCGTGCTCTTGCCCGCGGGCGCCCCCGCGCCATCGGTCGGCGTCGGGTTGCACGCGTAGAAGGGCGGGTCGTCGAGGTCGATCTTTCGGTCCTCGAGCGCGTCGCGGTCGGTCCTGCGCGCGGCCTCGCTGAGATAGATCAAGTGATGCGGCAGCTCGTCGTAGACGCGGTCGAGCCCGAGGTAGAGCATGTACGTGCTGCACGAGTACTTCGCGCGATCGAGCACCGTGTCGCTCTGCCGACCAAACCGTCGATAGCGCGCTGGGATGAGGTTCTTCGCGGCGTAGGGCAGGTCCGCGTTGATGACGACCGAGTCCGCTTCGATGCGCTCGCCGTTGGTCAGGATCACGCCGCGGGTCCTCGGCTCGCCGCGCTCGTCTTCTTCGACCCAGAGCTGAGCGACGGGGCTGTTCATGCGAAAGCGCGCGCCGAGGTCCTCTGCGCACTTCATCATTCCCTGCGCGAGCGCTCGGAAGCCGCCCTGCACGTGCCAAACGCCGAACGCGAGCTCGATGTACGGGATCACCGAGAAGACGCTCGAGCACGTCGTCGGGTGAAGTCCAAGGTACTTCGACGGGTACGACAAGGCGTAGGTGATCCTGTCGTCGTGAAAGTAGCGATCGAGCTGCCCGTACAACGTCTCCCACGGACGAAACGGCAGCGTCGGCAAGAGCCGCAGCGGGTTGTAGTAGTCCACCGACCCGGCGTTGTGCGCGATGAACTTCTCGTACGCGATGCTGTACTTCTTCTCGCTCTCGTCGAGCCAACGAGTGAACGCCTGCCCCTTCTCGGGGCCGAACTTCGCGCACTGCTCGGCCATCCGAGCGGTGTCGCGCGTCGTGTCCATCGACGTTCCGTCCCAGAAGTGAAGCCGCGTGTTGGGGTCGACCGGCAACAGCGTGACGTAATCCGAGAGGCGCTTTCCAACGCGAGCGAAGAGCGCCTCGTAGATCCCGGGCAGCTGAAGGATCGTCGGCCCGGTGTCCACCGTGAACTCGCCGTGATCGCCGAAGGTCAGGCCCTTCATTCGCCCGCCCGGAACAGAGTCCTTCTCGATCACAGTCACGTCGAGCCCGAGGCCCGCGAGGTTGATGGCTGCTGCGAGGCCTCCAGGGCCCGCTCCGACGACGATGACGCGCATAGGTCACGATACGATGCGCGCGAACGTCCGCGCGTTGCGCCAGCCCGCCGTCGATACAATCAATGGACCATGTAGTGCTGTTTCTGCGATGAGGAGAATGAGCGGAGGATCTCGCGTCCACTCCCTGTCGATCGCAGCGTGCTTCTCGATCGTGTCGTGCGCACCGTCAACGAGAGCGTGATCGTCGCACGCGAGCTCGACCGCGCCGCGCGAGGCATGTAGCCAGGCTCGAGTTGGCGGTACGCTCGCGATCACTGTGTACGAACTACGCTCGCCGCGCGGCGAGCTGCAGCGCTTCATCGAACACTATTGGTTCGTCTCGTCTGACGACGGCCCCGTCGACGTGCGCGTCAACGTGTTCGTCGACGGACGAGCAGACCTGATCTTCAACTTCGGCACGCCCTATTCGCGCGAGGTGATCGGCGGAGCGACCACGCAGCACAGCGAATCCAACCTCGACGCGCAGCGGCTCGTGCCCATTCGGATCGTTCAGCGAGGGCTCGTGCGTATCGTCGGAGTGCGCTTTCATCTAGGCGGAGTCGGCGTCTTCGCAAAGACATCCCTGCACGCGTTTACCAACGAGACCCCGCACCCTAGCCAGGTGTTCGGCCCGCGCGCGCAAGCGCTCGAGGCGGCGTTGCGCGACGCGACCGACGCCGATGCGAGCGCACGACTGCTCGACGACTTCTTTCTCGACCAGCGCGCCATCGACGATGGTTACGAGGCATTTTCCCGCGTGCTCGGCGCGCTCGTCGACGCGCGAGGAGCCTCCACGGTGGACGAGCTCGCGCGGCGCGGCGAGACCTCGGTCCGTCAGATCGAGCGACTCTTCGCGAGGCTGCTCGGGATCACGCCGAAGACCATCGCCACCGTCCTGCGCTTTCAGCGCGCGCTGCGGGCGCTCATGCAAGACCCTGCGTGCTCGCTGGCGGAGGTGGCCGCGAGCGCGGGCTATTTCGATCAGGCGCATTTCATCAAGGACTTCAGGCGGATGAGCGGCGGAGTGCCGCGCGGCTACCGCGGATACTTTCCGCCGGACGCGCCGGACGACTTCGCGCCCAACGTCGTCGTGTTCTTACAAGACGACGATCGATGACGGTGCGAAACCCCTCTGCGCAAGCCATGACAGAGAAGACTCAATCCGCGTTCAACCTTCGCTACGCCGTCCGAGTCGAGATCGACGCGCCGCCCGAAGCCGTGTGGCAGAAGCTCACCGACGCCGAGGGATTTCCCAAGTGGAACTCGACGGTCGAGAGCATCCGAGGCCCGATCGCGCTCGGGCAGAAGCTCGAGATCAAGGTTCCGATCGCGCCGGGACGCACGTTTTCGCCGAAGGTGGTCGAGTTCGAGCCCAACAAGAAGATGGTCTGGCAGGACGGGTTCTTCCCGATGTTTCAGGGCACCAGGACGTACACGCTCGAGGCCAAGGGCAAGGGCACCGTCTTCGAGATGGTCGAGGTGTTTCGCGGCGCGATGCTCCCGATGATCAAGGGATCGCTCCCTGATTTCGTCCCCGTGTTCGACCGCTACGCAGCGGACCTCGCGAAGGCCTGCAAGGCGTCCTGAACGGTTACCTCACGGACACGCGGTCAAACCGCGGATCCAGTTGTCGACCAGCATCGTTCCCTGCGTGTCGACGATGCGCGAGGCGAGCGGCGGCATGCGACTCGCGTCGAGCCTGTGCATGCGCAGCGACAGCGCCGATCGCGCGGGATCCCCCGGGAGCACCACGCGCGCGCCCGTCACGCCGAGGTCTCCTTGCGAGACCATCGCGTTGCACGTGTTGGTCATCGCGCTCGCCGTGGCGTAGCGAAGGTCCATGTTTCCGCGGCCGGTCGAGCCGGGACGGTGGCAGGACGAGCAGTTGGAGTGCAGGTACGAACGCGCGCGCTCGGTCGCGGTAAACGTCCCGCCCGTGTACGTGGGCAGCGCCGGGCGCGTCGCGGGGAGCGCCGCGGCGAAGTAGCCCACGCGGTCGAGCGTATCGAGCTGGTTCGCCGTGCGGCCCGTGCTCGGATAGAGCTGCGGGCCGTTGAGCTGCGCGAGCTCGAGGCCGAGCGAGAAGCCCGCGGCCGACGTGTGGCAGGTCAGGCACTCGCTGCGAGACGGGTAGGACCACGACTGCATGCCGAACGTGCGCGTCTCGCCGGCCTGAAGAAGGTCCGCGTCGGTCCCAGCAGCGTTGTACGCGTAGGTGTAGCCAGCCCAGACGCCGTCCATGTGTCGCACGAACAAGCGCGTCTCGACGCGCTGAGCGCCGAGCGTGAAGGTCTTGATGAGCACCGTTCCGTTGGGGAAGTCGAAGTCGCCGTCGGCGTTGACCGTGATGCGCGAGCCGTCGGGGATCGCGAAGTAGCGATCCTTGAGCGCTCCATCGGACCAGAGCGCGGCGTTGACGGTGTACGGAATGACTCCCGCCGCGGGCCTGGTGATATCCCCGGCTGCGAAGCAACCGGTGGCCGACAGCGTGCGCGGCACGGTGTCCATCGGCGGCGTGCCGGTCGGGTTGATTCGGTACATCAGCCCGTCGCCGTAGGTGACGACGTAGACCTCGCCGTTTTGATCCTGCGCGAACGTCCCCATTCCGCGCGCGGCGGTGAAGAGGTCTTGCTTGGTCGCGACGCCCATCGCGTCGTACTGCACGGCCCACACGCGGCTCGTCCCGAAGTCGCCGAAGATGTAGCGCCCTTGCAGCGAGGGGATCGCAGAGCCGCGATAGACGTAGCCGCCGGTGATCGAGACGCCGTCGCTTCGCGGGTAGGTCAGCACTGGGAGCTGCAAGCCCGACATGTTGCAGCCGGTGCCCGGATTGAAGCAGCGCGTGCCCTCCATGATGCGCCAGCCGTAGTTTCCGCCGCTGCGGATCACGTCGATCTCTTCGAGCGCGCCCTGCCCCACGTCGCCCGCCCAGATGTCGCCGGTGCGCGTGTCGAACGCGAACTTCCACGCGTTGCGCAGGCCGTACGCGAAGATCTCCGGTCGAAACCCGGCGCGACCGACGAAGGGGTTGTCCATGGGAATGGCGTACGGCGTGCCCATCCCCGTGCGATTGACGTCGATGCGAAGGATCTTGCCGAGCAGGCTGTTGGTGTTTTGCGCGAAGTTCATCGGGTCACCGCCGGACCCGCCGTCGCCGAGGGAGATGTAGAGCATCCGGTCGGGACCAAACGCGATCTTGCCGCCGTTGTGGTTGTCGAACGGCTGATCGACGGTGAACAGGATCGTCTCGTGACCCATGCTCGTGGTGTCCAGCATCCCGCCGCGGTCCGGCGAGACGAAGCGCGACACCACGGTCTGCAGCCGCCCCATGAAGGTGCGGTTGTAGTGCAGAAACACCTGACCGTTCATCGCGAAGTCAGGATGAAACGCGAGCCCGAGCAGCCCCGCTTCGTTGGGCGTCGAGTTCACGCGCGCCGAGATGTCGGCGAACGTCGTGACCGTGTTGCCCATCCCGTCATTGGCGACGCGACGAATCCGGCCGACCTTCTCGACGAAGTACCAGAACGCGTTGTTGCCGGGCCGCTGCTGCACCTCGGTGACATTTGAAAAGTTGGGCTGCATCGTGAGCGCGCGGTCGGCGCGGACGCCGGCGGTGCCCGTCGGGCGAGCGAAGGCGCGGCACGTCGTGTTGGTCGGCCGCGAATCGAGGCCGAAGACCGGCCCCACGCCGGTGTCCCTCCCCGTGTCGACACCCGTGTCCGTGACGACGCCCGTGTCGGTGACGACGCCCGTGTCCGTGACGACGCCCGTGTCGGTGGCCACTCCGGTGTCGGTCGCGACTCCGGTGTCCACGGTCGAGTCGACAGGGACCATCGAGTCTTCGATGCCCGTGTCCGTGACGGAGATGTCCGTCGTCACGTCGTCGGACGACGGACGATCGACGGCGATATCCGAGCGATCTGCGCCGCCATCGCCGCCGTCGGCCGGCGCTGGGGGCTGCGAACAGGCGAGCAGCGCCGCTGCGAGCGTCGCGAGCGCCGGAGAAAGAGAAAAACCACGCAGATACAAAGGTGAACGCATGCGTATGAACCTCACGACCAAGGTACCAGAAGGGCGCGCGGCGCACTATTCGACGACCGACCGATTCGGGCGCGATCGCAGCGCTCGAAGCGGGCAAATCGGGCAGCCGATCACGATCGAGCAGCGACGGGGAGCTCGACGCGCCGCGGCGCGGCCAGGGGGTCAGAACTCGCCGAACAGCTCTTGAATCCGTGTGTCGAGGGCGACGGCGATCTTGTAGAGCGACGAGATGCTCGCGCTCGACTCGGCGCGCTCGATCTGCGAGAGCAGCGAGACCGAGAGGCCGGTGCGCTTGGCCATCTGCTTGAGCGTGAGCGCCTTCTCTTTGCGCAGGTTGCGGATGGTCTCGCCGATCACCCGGTGGAGTTGCTCTTCGGGCGCGCGGGTGAGCCCCTTCTTCTTCATCGCGCGGGCGACGACGTTGCGCAGCTCTTCGACGGTGAACGGCTTGCGCAGGTAGTCGAGCGCGTCGAGCTGCATCGACTGCACGGCGGTCTCGAGCGACGGGTATCCCGTGATCACGATCACGCCGAGGTCTGTGTCCTCGCCGCGGATGGCGGTGAGCGTCTCGATGCCGTCCTGCTTGGGCATCATGATGTCGAGCAAGCAGAGGTGATAGCCGCCGCCGCGGATCTCGCCGGGCGCGAGGGTCGGGTCCCTCAGCGTCTTGACCTCGAAGCCGTCCTTGGTGAGCACGGTCTCGAGCAGGTCGCAGATGCCTGCGTCGTCGTCGACGACGAGGATCTTGATCGCCTGCACGGGGCTGGGCACCCCGTCGCTCTCTCGGGAAGACGGCTCTCGTTCCACTGCGAACCTTCGGGGACGAGGATACAACAATTCAACTAGGGTCCGCCGAAAACCGCGGTGATTTTGAGCGGGACGTGTGCCACGGTTGGCCCGTGAGCGCCCTGACAGAAGGCCCCAGCAAAGACACTGCCGTCCGCGCGATGACCGACGACGGGTCGTTTCGCGTCGTGTCCGTCGACGCGACGCGAACGGCGCGCGCGATCATCGCCGCGCAAAACGCGGAGGCAGCGGACGCCCTTCACCTCGCCGAGCTCGTCGTCGGCGCCGTGCTCTTTCGCGAGACCATGGCGCCAGACCTTCGCGCGCAGTGCGTGCTGCACGGCGCGGAGAACACCGGTCGCATCGCCGTCGACGCGCACCCCGAGGGCAGGACGCGAGGGATCGTCGCGCGCGGCAAAACGTCGCCCGAGGTCAAGCTCGGAGAGGGCGCCAGGCTCGAGATGCTTCGGACGCTGCCGCAGCAACGGGGCCACCGCGGGGTGGTCGAGTTTCCCCCCGACGGCACCGTGAGCAAGGCCGTGATGGAGTACATGCAGGTGTCCGAGCAGATCGTGACGATGGTCTCGATCAGCGCGCGCTTTCAGGGAGCGACGCTCTCTCGCGCGATCGGCTACCTCGTGCAGCTCACGCCCGAGACCTTGCCCGAACCGTTGCGCGTGATGACCGAGCGTCTGCCCACGTTCGAGTCCATCGACGAGCGCGCAGACGACCCGGCGACCAGCCCGCGCTCGCTCGTAAGGGAGCTGCTCGAGGGCCTCGCGCACGAGGTCACGGCCGAAGTCGACGTGGGATTCTTCTGCAATTGTTCAGCGGATCGAGTGCTCGCGTCGCTCGGGACGCTGCCGCGCGCGGACGTTCGAGAGCTGCTCTCGGGCGGCGGGCCGATCGAGCTCTCCTGCGACTACTGCGGGACGAGCTACAAGGTGAGCGAGGCGCAGCTCCGCGCGCTCATGGATCGGAGCTGACCCCTCCATGGGGATCGTCGACCGCGTCTCTGTTGGATTGAGGTTCTTTCGCAAGGGACTCGAGGATTTCGACACGACGGCGAACGTCGTCTCGAGCTCGCGTTGGCTCGTCGAGGCGATGCTCGCGCAGATTCCCGAGGACGCGAAGGTCGTGGTCGAGTTTGGACCGGGCACCGGCACCCTCACGCGACAGATCCTGGCGAAGCTGCGCCCCGACGCCACGCTCATCGCGATCGAGCTCGAGAAGGGCCTGCTCGACGGCTGCGTGCGCGCGATCAACGACCCGCGCCTTCAGGGCGTGCACGGCAGCGCAGCGGACGCCCCCGCGCTGCTGGACCCGTCCGTCGTGGGTCACGCGGACGCGGTGATCTCTTCGCTCGGGCTCAGCCTGATGGACGAGTCAGTGCGCGAGTCGATCATGGTGGCCGCGCGGGAGCTGCTCGCGCCCGGCGCGGCGTTTACGCAGTACGCCTACGTGCACGCGCGCTACGTCGCGTACAGCCAGCAGCGGCGCGCGTTTTTCACGTGGGACGCGCGGCCCTTCGTCCGAAGGCTGTGGCCCAGGGTGGACGAGACGATGGTGTGGAAGAACGTTCCGCCTGCGGTGGTGTTTACCTGCCGACGGTGAGGGGGTGCCGCGAGCGCTCGAGCCGCGCGGTCAGTACCAATCGAGCCCGAGCGCGATGGTGCCCGTGACGAGCAGCCCCGTGGCGGTGAAGTTCTCGTGAAAGTCCACGGCGAGGTTGATCGCCCGCGACGGTCCGCGCGCGCCCGTCGTGCGTCCAAACGAAGGCCGCGAGATGAGCGGAACCGCGACGCGCTGGTGCAGCCCGAACCACAGCCCGCGAGTGAACGAGCAGCCCGCGCCGCACTCGCGCTGATCCGCCAGATCGACGGACGGACCAAACGCGATCTGCAAGTAGTTTTGCAGCGACAGCTCGGCGAGCAGGTGATTGTTGAGCGCGAGAAACACGCCCCCTCCGTTGGGCTGCGCGACGGCGCCCAACAGAAACTGCGACTGCAAGTACAGCGCGAAGGGCGAGTAGAACTGAACGCCGATGCGAAGCGACGCCGCGTGCCAGATGGGCGCCGACAGCGCGCCGAGCGCAGCGCCTCCACCGGCGGCGAAGGTAAATCCGAGTCGGCGACGGATCCCATCGGGCTCGGGCCGCTCGGGCTCGGCGAGGCGCACCGGCAACGCCGTCGAAGCCCGGTCACCCGGCCGCGGACCAAAGAGCGACCGCTGCGCGGGCTCACTCGAAGACTGCTGCGCGTACGCGCTCGATGCGCGCGCGCAGAGCGCCGTCGCGACGAGCGCGAACGCGAGCGCGGCGCGCGGGGCGAGCGCGTGTCTCGAGCGAAGGAGGGCGGTCATGACCAGGGCAGCGATTCGAGCAGCAATGAAAGTGATGAGCGGCGTCGCGCGTCCGCGATGATCGCGGAGCACGTCCATGGATGCCGTCGATCATGACTCCGTCGCGCGCCGAACGCACGCGCTCGAATGATGACAAATCGCTGACACTTGTTTCGCGTTTGTCGCGCCGCTGCCCCGCCGCAGATTGGCGGCGCTTGCTGCGAGCGCGAGGCTGTGGCGATACTGCGGCCGGTTGTTGGCGTTCGCCGACGAATAAACGATGGTTCAGCGCTTCGTCCGCTGCAGGCACTGTGGGCTTCCGCACGACGCGGATGCGCCGATTTGCCCGATTACCAACCTGCCTGTTCGCGAGGTGTCCGGCGGCTCGATGCAAGCGGTCAACCCGGCGGCGTCCCGCGGGCCGCGCACGACCGATGACGACCCCACGGAGATCAGCGCGGCGGCCGCGCTCGCGAGCACACGCCTTGCGGGCCCCGCGGCGACCACCTTCGCGGGCCGCTATCGTGTGCGCGGGCTCATCGCGCGAGGCGGGATGGGCGTCGTGTACGACGCGGTGGACGAGCGCATCAACCGCTCGGTCGCGGTGAAGGTGCTGCTGCCCGAGTTCGCCAAGGACACCATCGCTGTGGCGCGGTTTCACGCGGAGGTGAAGGTGCTCGCAGCCCTCGCGCACCCGCGGATCGTCACGGTGTTCGACGCGGGGACGACGGAGGCCGGCGAGCCATTCTTGGTGATGGAGCGCCTCGAAGGAGAGCCGCTCTCGGTGCGCATCCGCCGCGAGAGCGCGCTGCCCATGCTCGACGCCGTGCACGTCGCGAGGCAAGTGCTCGAGGCGCTCAGCGCGACGCACGCGCGCGGGATCTTGCATCGCGACCTCAAGCCCGAAAACGTGTTTCTCGTGCAGACGCCCGAGAGCAGACCCTCGGTGCGCGTGCTGGATTTCGGCGTCGCGCGCAGGCTGTTCAACGACGAGGGGCTCTCGGCGGACGCGACGCTCACGCGGGCGGGGCGCGTCGTCGGGACGCCGTCGTACATGGCGTTCGAGCAAGCCACCGGGCAGCGCGACCTCGACGAGCGCGTGGATCTCTACGCCGTGGGCGTGATGCTGTTCGAGATGCTCACCGGGCAGCTCCCTTGGAGCGCGAAGTCCCCCGTGACGCTCGCGATCGAGATGCGCACCAAGCCCGTCCTCGACGTGCGCGTGCGGCGTCCGGAGGTTCCGTCGTGGCTCGAGGCGGCGACCAGATCGCTGCTCGCGCGAGAGCGAGATCACAGACCGCCAGACGCCAAGAGCGCGCTCAAGCTCTTGCGTCCGCCGCCGAGCGAGCCGGAGTACACCGTGATCGATACGTCGATCGACGTGAGCGAGGAGTTCGAAAAAGCGTGAAGCGTTGGGCTGACGGGGTGTTCGCGCCAGAGCCCCCTCCTCCGTTGCCGATGCCCGCGGGCGACTGCGTCCGCGCCCTCGAACCGCTGGTCGTCGACGAGCGGCGCGCGCGCATCGTCGCCGCGGTCGAGGGCCGCATACACTCGGTGGTGACCGTGATCGAAGGCCTCTCGGACCCGCACAACGCGTCGGCGATCTTGCGGACGTGCGACGCGCTGGGCGTTCACGAGGTGCACGCGATCGAGGCCCAGGCGCACGTGAGGATGACCACGCGCGTGACCAAGGGCGCCGAGAAGTGGATGGACCTTCGTCGTCACAGCGACCCCGCCCAGTGCGCGAAGGAGCTTCGCGACCGAGGCTACAAGCTGTACATCGCGGACATGCGCGCGACCGTGACGCTCGAAGAGATCAAGGAACAACCTCGGGTGGCGCTCGCGTTCGGCAACGAGCACAGCGGAATTTCCCCGGCGCTCAGGGCGCTCTCGGACGGCGCGTTTTCGATTCCGATGAGCGGCATGGTCGAGAGCTTCAACGTGTCGGTGGCCGCGGGGATCGCGCTCTATGTCGCGACGCGCGGCAGGCGCGGAGACCTCACCCAACAAGAGCGCTCCGAGCTGCACGCGCGGTTCTTGCTCGAGTCCGTGCGGGGAGGAGAGCTCGTGCTCGAGCGCGCGCTCCGCGAGTCTCGATCGCCCTCCAAGAGCAACGAAGGCTGACATGGCACCGAAGATCTCTCGACCCACCGAGCCCTCGTGGATGCTGCTCGCCGCGACCGCCTGCGGCGTCTCGGCGACGGTGCTCGGGTACGTTATCGGCCATGGCGCGTTCAACCGAGTGCTCCACCGCGCGCCAGACCCGACGCACATCGCGCAGGAGCCCGAAGCGGACGACGGCGGCTCGCCGCCATCGACGGACGCCAGCGCGGCGAACGAGCCGCAGGCGCAGCGAGAGCCGCTCGTTCCCGTGCGGGTCACGCGGTTCGAGATCGTCTCCTGTGGCGACGGCGACGAGCTCGACACCGAGGGATCGCGATGCGACTCTTCGCCAGAGATCGAGCGCATCCTGCGCGAGTCGCTCGCGAAGCTCGGCGACTGTCCGGCCGCGCTCGTCGCCGGGCAAACCTCTGCGCTGGTGTTGTCGATCGGTCTGCGCGTGGATTTCGCGAGGCGGATCGTCGTTCCTGTGCAGGGGCGGGCGAGCTCGGTGCGCGATCCGCTCACGTTCGTCGCGTGCGCGAGGCAGCGCGATGGAATGGGCCCCCTCGACGCGCTCTGGCAGCAGCGCCACGGCAAGGCCCGCTATCAGTACGTCGTGATGCTGCGCTTCGGTCCGCTCGGCCCGGCGGCGGAGCGCGCGCTGGACGCCGGTTCGATCGAGCCCACACAATCAAGTCCGCCCGCGCCGATCGGCGCCGAAGCGCGAGACGCCGGCGTCGCTCCGCGCGCCAACGGCGCCGCGCCGCGCGTGCTGCGCCCTGGTGAACCGTGCCCGGTCACGCCCGGAACCGCGGACAACCCCTGCCCCGGCTACGTCGTCACCCCGCCGCGCCTCGACGCCGGCGCGGACGATCCCACGCTCTCTGCGCCCGTGACGGTCTTCATGGGCACGCCGCTCGCTCGCACCGAACCCGCCACGGTCACATGGACGCGCGCGCTCATCCGCGCCGAGCCGCGAAGCGGCGTCGTGATGACTCGCCTGCCGATCAACACCGCGGTCACCATCGAAGCGCGCAGCGGCGCCTGGTATCGCGTTCGATGGCCATCGGGCACCGGCTGGGTCTTCGGCCCCGCGATCGGCCGTGGCGGCGACGCGGGCCCTGGCGTCTGAGCACGGAACCGGATGTCGGGTCGAAATGCACATCCGCAGGAAAATCAGTAGCCGCGTCAACACCCAAGCGGCAACACGCTCGCCTCACGGCCAGAGGTCGAGCCCTCATCGTCACCCCCAGTTCTGTGAGGGAACCGAGCAGCGCAGCTTCGGCCCGGAGCCAAGGGGCCGGGCAACAACGCACCTGCGGTGCGGAGCGCAGCGGGCTCGCGCCCGCAGCTACACTATGCACATGTATTCAAGACAAGTGGCTCGCCTGCGGTTCTCGACTGGGATCCGAGCATCGACACACGGAGGCCTGCCAACGCTGCCTGTCAACGCATTCTGTCAGTTATTTCGCAGGATGATTGCAGCGAATCCTGCGCTCGCAGCCCCCTCGCTCTGGCGTCGATGGTGTCGACACGATCGTTTCGAACGAGGACCGTGGGCGAGTGACTCGTCGTTTCAACGAGCGTCTCGAGTAGCT
>LNFM01005893.1_pt1 | contig 20689 bp, 21 predicted proteins | sample 596031 | NCBI WGS metagenome assembly LNFM01 (sample SAMN04254537, study PRJNA301005) | activated carbon metagenome | isolation source: dual media filters at the Ann Arbor, Michigan drinking water treatment plant | place: USA: Ann Arbor | reverse complement strand
CATTCATGGCAACGAAGAAACCTGCTGCGAAAAAAGCGGCCAAAAAAGCCCCGGCCAAGAAAGCCGCCAAGAAAGTAGCGAAGAAGGCGCCGGCGAAGAAGGCTGCCAAGAAAGCCGCGAAGAAGGCCCCGGCCAAGAAGGCCGCCAAGAAAGTCGCGAAAAAAGCGGCGAAGAAAGTTGCAAAGAAAGCTGCCAAGAAACCGGCAGCAAAAAAAAAAGTAGTTAAGAAAGCTGCGCCGAAGAAGGCGGCCAAAAAACCGGCCGCCAAACCTGCGGCGAAGAAAGCGGCGAAAAAGCCCGCTGCACCGAAGAAGGCTGCTCCGAAGAAAGCTGCGAAACCTGCAGCCGCTCCCGCCACTGCGGCGCCGAGCGCTCCGGCCGCTGCTGCAGCTCCGGGCGCAAAAGCTGCGCTCAACCCTGCTGCCGCTTGGCCGTTCCCGACGGGTAGCCGGCCGTAACGAGTTACGGTGTTCTGCCTCCGAGGGGCGCTGTCATCAGCGCCCCTTTTCTTTTTTGATTCGAGCCAGCGCAGCACTGTCCTGGCTGATCTCCAAGTGCGCGAGCGCCCGTTGGATGCCTGAACTCCCTTGCGGCGGCACCATCAGTCGGCGACTCGACCCGCTGGCTACAATCCGCCGACTCTCTTTCGGCTGACGCCATGTTCACTGACATCGCCCGCCTGTTGATCGAAACGGCTGCCGCCATCTTCGGCGCAGCGCTGCTCCTGCGGCTCTACATGAACTGGGCGGGCATGCCGTCGCGCAATCCGTTGGCGCAGTTCGTCCTGGCGCTGACCGACTGGCTGGTTCGACCGCTGCGTCGCGTCATCCCGGCGGCGGGTCGCTTTGATCTGGCATCGCTCGTCGCCGTCCTGCTGCTCGCTCTGATCGCCATGGCTTTGACCGATCTCGTCACCATGGGGCTGATCTACTGGGATCGGGCGTTCATCCGTGCCCCGTTTACGGTGCTGCGCTGGGCACTGAACCTGGTCTTCTGGCTGACCATCATCCACGTAGTCCTCAGCTGGGTGAATCCGCATGCGCCGATCGCACCGGCCATCTCCATGCTGCTGCGGCCGTTTCTTGCGCCGTTCCAGCGCATCCTGCCGCTGGTCGGCGGCTTCGATCTGTCGCCCGTGGCGCTGATCGTGATGATCCAGATCTTGCTGCTCGTCGTGAACCGCGCAGGCCTGTAACGCGACTGGCCTGAAAAGATTACGGGGCGCCATTAAGGCGCCCCGCTGGCGTGAACGTCCGCGACTTAGCGGGAGACGCGCGTTACGCCACCCTGCGTGAGCAACCTCACCCGATCGCCCGGCATGAACTTCTGACCGTCGGTCTCCTGAACGATGGCGCGCAACTCGCCACTGTCCAGGCGCACGGTGATTTCCAATCCGGGACGCAGGCTGCTACCGCCTTCGACCGCCTGGCCCACGATGCCGCCGACCACCGCGCCGGCCACCGCACCGACGACCGAACCTCGTCCACCGCCGATGCCGCTGCCGGCCACGCCGCCGATGACGGCCCCTGCACCGGTTCCGACACCGGTCTGACCGCGATCGATTTGAACTTCGCGCAGGCTCTCGATCGTCGCCATCCGCACGATCTGTTCGCGCTGTGTCTCGCCTGCTCGGTAAACGCTCGCCGACCGTTGCTGCGTGGCGCAGCCGGCCAACGCCAACGTGGTGACTGCCAAACCGAGCACCATCCAACACCTGCTCATGTGTGTCTCCCAAGCCGATGGGCCAGCACGAACTGGCCTCGTCGATTCCGACCGCGCGCGCGCCTGAGCGTTCCGGATCTTGACTGATGGCTCAGTCGACGCTGGCGCGATCAGATCCAATCTACCCGCGAAGCTCACCAGGGACGGTAACCAAATGCTTCATGGAAGCGCTCGGCAATCATCGGCCGGTCCGCGGTGTGGTTTTGCGCTCCGCCGTTTTCGATCTTCAGTGCCCCCATCACGGCTGCCAGCCGGGCCGTCGTTTCCCAGTCCATGCCGTTGACGAGCCCGTAAAGCAAGCCGGCACGGTAGGCATCGCCACAACCGGTCGGATCGATCACCTGCCGTGCAGTGGCTACCGGAATCGTCGTGGACTCGCCGTTGCGCCAGATTTCTGAGCCGAGGCCACCGCGCGTAACGATCAGCGCTTTCACCTTTCTGGACAGTGTGGCCAGATCGGCACCGGTCTTTTCGACCATCAGCTTGGCTTCGTAGTCGTTCAGCGCCAGGTAGTGCGCGCGCGCGATGAACCAGTCCAGTTCTTCGGCGCCGAACATCGGTAGCCCCTGACCGGGGTCGAAAATGAACGGTACGCCGTGCTCGGCGAACTGCTGCGCATGCTGGAGCATGCCGTCGCGGCCGTCCGGCGCCACGATGCCCAGGTCGATCGAGCCGTCACCTGGTACCGCGTTCAAGTGCGAATGGGTCATCGCTCCCGGGTGGAACGCGGTGATCTGGTTGTCGTCCAGATCGGTCGTGATGAATGCCTGGGCCGTGAACGTTGACGGCACGTGGCGCACGTGGCGGCGGTCGATGCCCAGTGCATCCAGCCGAGACAGATACGGCTGCGCGTCGTCGCCGACGGTAGCCATCGGCAGCGGCTTGCCGCCGAGCAGCTTGAGGTTGTAGGCGATGTTGCCGGCACAGCCGCCGAACTCGCGCCGCAGCTCGGGTACGAGAAACGCGACGTTGAGGATGTGCACCTGCTCGGGGAGGATGTGGTCCTTGAAACGGCCTTTGAACACCATGATGGAGTCGAAGGCGATGGAGCCGCAGATCAGCGTGGAAGCCATGGGGAAGGGCGCGGCGCGCAGGCCGCTGTTGTGGTCGGGTTGGACTTACAGGTAGAAGGGATAGACGACGAACCCGGCGGCGTTGAGTCCGCGCGCCTCGAAGGTGATGCGCACGATGTAGTCCCCACCGGCGCCGAGTCCTTCGTTGATGCGGCTGGACGGTTCGCCGCTGGAGGCGAGGTAGTCCACCGGTGCGAAAACCTTGCGCGCCAGGGTCCGGTTGTTGGTGTCCGTCAGCGTGATTTCGACAGCGGGCAGCGCCACCCGAAACGAGGCGCGGTTGCGCACCACGGCAGTCAGCTCAAGGATGTCGGTGCCCGGAATCGCCTGCAACTCGGTGCCAACCACGGCGAGCAGCTCTGCCCGCGTGGGCCAACCCACACTGCAGCCGTACAGGTCGCACACTTGTACCAGCGTCGGTCGCAGCTGAGGCCAACGGGTGATCAGTTCAGTTCGGAACAGCACGGCCGACTGCAACAACAGCACCAACGCCAGCACGGCCGAGCCACCGCCGAAGAAGATCGAGAACCCGCGTGGCCTGCCCGAGGCGCGCAGGAATGCTGCTTCGGCGGCGGCCTGCGTCTCGGCGGGCGACTCCGCCTCCGGCGCAGCACTTGCTACATCGGCGTGTTCTGCGTTCTCGCTGCCGGTGTCAGGACGCGCCGCGCGCTTACGGCGTGTGCCGCGTGACTCGCTCGACGTGGCCGGATCGGTCGAACTATCTGGTTCGATCGCGCTGGGTGCCAGCAATGTGGGTACGGCCAGCGGATCAACAGCAGCGGTCGATTCTGCGGTGGCGCTGCGAACGCGGGCCGCGATGGCCTCGGGCAGGCTCCGTGGCGCTTCCTCCGCGCGCTCGCCTGCGACCTCAGTCGATGAGGCGGCATGGTGGTCGCCGCTGGGTGGCGCTTCCGACGCAGTCGTGGGGGCGGAGGGCATCGCAGGTGCGTCTGCGACAGGCGGCGCCGCTGCGGGCGGCGCGGGCGTGGCAATGGTGACCGGTGCGGCCGGCGCGGTCAGCACGGCGTCATCGATGTAGGACAAGCTGCCGATCGCATCGAAGACATGGCGGCAACTCCCGCAACGCACGAGACCGCCGCGCAGCTTCAATTGATCGGAAACGACGCGGAACGTCGCCTGACAATTGGGGCAGCGTGTTGCGAGGGCCATGGGCGCGGGTCGCCGCCGTTCAGGCGGCGCGGGTCCCGGCGAGACAGACCCAGCCGTCATCGCAGCGCCAGGCAGACAGGGCGACGCGCGGATCGAGCTGTGCGTACAGCGCGATCATCTCGTCGGTCTGGCGTTCAAGGATGCCGGCCAACACGAGCGATCCGCCCGGCGCGAGGCGCCCGAGCAACGCCGGCGCGAGAATCTTCAGCGGATTGGCGAGAATATTGGCGAGCACGATGTCGAAGGTCGCCGCCGACCCCGTCGGCAGCGTGTCGGGCGCAGTGTAATGAGACAACACATCGGTCAAGCCATTGGCGCGTGAGTTCAGGCGTGCCGCCGTCACTGCCTGAGGATCGATGTCGGTACCGATGACTTCGCGCGCTCCTAGCAGCGCCGCGGCGACGGCCAGGATGCCCGAGCCGCAGCCGTAGTCCAGCACGCGCCGGCGGACCGGTGGATTGGCGTCGAGCCAGGCCAGGCACAGACGGGTGGTCGGATGCGTGCCGGTACCGAACGCCACTCCCGGATCCAGCCGCAGGTTGATGGCGTGCGGGTCGGGCGGCTCGTGCCAACTCGGCACGACCCAGAAGCGATCACTGATGCGCGTCGGTGGAAACTGCGCCTGGGTCAAGCGCACCCAGTCCGCGTCTTCGACGATGCAGTTGTCGTCCAGCGTCGGGATCGGCATCCCCGCGGTGTCGCAGGCCACATCGAGCAGTTGGCCCGGATCGGTCGCCGAATTGACCAAGACGCGCAGGCGGCTGGTCGGCCACGCCTGACGCTCTATCGGCAGGCCTGGTTCGCCGTAGAGCGGCTGCTCATCGGCGCTGTCAGCCTGCGCGTCTTCGACACTGACCGACAGTGCCCCTTGGTCGAGCAACGCATCGGACAGCGCCTCTGCTTGCGATTGATCGACGGTAAAGGTCAGTTCGCGCAGCATGGCGGCTTGTCGTATTGGGCGATCCCGGTTCGGCGAGCCGGCCACTGCGGGCAGCGCGACACGTGTGTGCGCCGCCGATACGGCGCAGCCGCCGCTACGCCTGGTTCATCTGGCGCGCCGCCAGCCGCTTTTCAAGGTAATGGATGCTGGTGCCGCCGAGCATGAATTTTTCGTCGAGCATCAGTTCGCGGTGCAACGGGATGTTGGTGAGAATTCCCTCCACCACCATCTCGGACAAGGCGATGCGCATCCGTGCCATCGCCTGCTCCCGTGTGTCGCCGTAGCAGATCACCTTGCCGATCATGCTGTCGTAATTGGGCGGAACGAAGTAACCCGCATACGCATGCGAGTCCACGCGCACCCCGGGACCGCCCGGCGCATGCCAGGCGGTGATGCGGCCGGGACTGGGCGTGAACTTGTAGGGGTCCTCGGCATTGATCCGGCACTCGACCGCCGCACCGCGGGTCGGGATGTCACGCTGGCGCAGCGTCAGCTTCTCGCCGGCAGCCACGTGGATCTGCTGTTGGACGATGTCGATGCCGGTCACCATCTCGGTCACCGGATGCTCGACCTGCACGCGCGTATTCATCTCAATGAAGAAGAACTCGCCGTTCTCGTACAGGAATTCGAAGGTGCCGGCACCGCGATAGCTGATGCGGCGGCAGGCGTCGGCACAGCGATCGCCGATCTTCTCGATCAGCTTGCGCGGGATCCCCGGGGCGGGCGCTTCCTCGATGATCTTCTGGTGGCGCCGCTGCATCGAGCAGTCGCGCTCGCCCAGCCACACCGCATTGCGGTGCTGATCCGCCAGCACCTGGATCTCGATATGCCGCGGGTTCTCGAGAAACTTCTCCATATAGACAGCCGGATTGCCGAAGGCCGACTGCGCTTCCTGGCGCGTCATGTTGACCGCGTTGACCAACGCGGCTTCGGTGTGGACGACGCGCATGCCGCGCCCCCCGCCCCCACCGGCGGCCTTGATGATCACCGGGTAGCCCACCGCGCGAGCCATCTTGACGATCTCGCGCGGATCCTCGGGTAAGGCACCCTCCGAGCCCGGCACGCAGGGCACGCCGGCAGCGATCATCGCCTGCTTGGCCGAGACCTTGTCGCCCATCAGACGGATCGACTCGGGACGCGGGCCGATGAACACGAAGCCGGATTTTTCCACCCGCTCGGCGAAATCTGCGTTCTCGGACAGGAAGCCGTAGCCCGGGTGAATCGCCTCCGCGTCCGTGACCTCGGCCGCGCTGATGATCGCGGGCACGTTCAGGTAGCTGTCCTTGGACGGCGGCGGACCGATGCAGACCGACTCGTCGGCGAGCTTCACGTACTTGGCATCAGTGTCGGCGGTCGAATGCACGACGACCGTGCGGATGCCCATCTCGCGGCAAGCGCGCTGGATTCGCAGCGCGATCTCGCCGCGATTGGCAATCAGAATCTTTCCAAACATGGGTGGGCGCGCCTCAGACGACGACAACGGAAGTCAGACCGACGCCTGAATACCTATGGCCCGTCGGATTCAATGGCGCGACCAGCGCGCTCGGGTGAACCACGATGTCAGCCGATCACGAACAGCGGTTGTCCGTACTCGACGGCCTGGCCATTTTCGACCAGGACTTCCTTCACTTCGCCCGCCATCTCCGCCTCGATCTCATTGAGCAGCTTCATGGCCTCGATGATGCACAGTGTGTCGCCGGGCTTGACCGCCTGACCGAGTTCGACGAACGACTTGGCGCCAGGGCTAGGCGACCGATAAAACGTGCCGACCATCGGCGACTTGACCACCGTGCCCTTGACCTCTTCCGGGACAACGACCGCAGGGACAGCGGCGGCCGCCGCGGGCGTCGGAGCGGCAGGTGGCGGAGGGGCCGCAACATAGGTTGCCGGCGCCCCCAGGGTCACCGTCTGGGGTGCGGGTGCGTGCTTGACGATGCGCACCTTGTCCTCGCCCTCGGTCACTTCAATCTCGGCAATGCCGGATTCGGCCACCAGATCGATCAGTGTCTTCAGCTTGCGCAGGTCCATAGCGTTTCCTTGGCGTCGCGTCCGTTCATGGCGCACGCGTCAGTGCAAATTCGAGGGCGAAGCGGTAGCCGGCCGGGCCGAGTCCGACAATGCAGCCGCACGCCAGATCGCTCAGATAGGAGTGATGCCGAAACGGCTCGCGCGCGTGCACGTTGGTCAGATGCACTTCGACGAACGGAATGGCCACGCCGGCGAGTGCATCGCGCAGCGCCACGCTGGTGTGGGTCAACGCGCCGGCATTGACGATGATGAAGTCCGTGCCGTCTGCCCGCGCCGCATGGATCCGATCAACCAGCGCGCCTTCGTGGTTGCTCTGGAAAAATGAGACTGCGGCCTGATGAGCGGCGGCCTGCTCGCTTAGCGCACGTTCGATGTCCGCCAGCGTCTGCGAGCCGTAGATCGCAGGCTCCCTTACGCCGAGGAGGTTCAAATTTGGGCCGTTCAGGACCAGAATGCGCGTCGCCACTGCCGAGGGTTCCGTCGCCCGCACAACACAGGCTCTAAAGATTTAAGGGCAAATGGCGCAGGAAGGGCGCCGAAGAAAAGCGAAGGACGCGGATTGTGAGCCCGCCAAGCCCTAGTTGTCTAGCAGGGGGACGTGCAACTTATGCGGCTAATCAAGCTGCGCATCGAGCCAGGCGCGTAACTCGGGTGCATGGATCTGCCCTAGCTTGCGTTGCGTGACCTGACCAGACGGGTCGATCAGGGCAGTATAGGGAAGTGCTCCTGACAAATTGCCAAGCGATCGTCCCAACGCCGAGCCGCCTGCCCCGGCAACCAGAAGCGGTAGGGTCAGACTCATCTTATCCCTGAAGCTGCGAACTTTTTCCGCATTGTCGATGGCGATGCCGACAATTTCCACGCCTTTGGAGCGATAAGCGTCTCGCACCGCTTGCAGGACCGGCATTTCCTCGACGCACGGCGGGCACCAGGTCGCCCAGAAGTTAAGCACCAGGATCTGGCCTCGCCATTGCGCCATGGGTCGAGGCGTGCCGTCTGCATCCGGAAATGTCTGCGCAAAGACGATTTCGGCAGCACCAGCAACCGCCGGGGAGGGCGAACTGCGGCGGTGGGAGAACCAGGCACCCAGCGCCGCAGCGCCGACCGCGGTCATGCCACCCCAAAGCCACTGTCGGCGCGTCATCCTGGGCGCCCGGTGTGCCGGACCAAATCGCTCAGGGCTGTTGCGTTGGCGCGGCCGGCCGCCTCCACGGGATGCAGCTGCGGGTCGGCGGAGCGATAGCGCGGGGCGACACGGATCGCATCGGTATCGTGCACGGACAGGACCACGCCCACCCGGCGGGGCAGTGCATCGTGCCGACTGGTGATGAGGAACTGCACGTCTTCCACCGCCGACCCCGGCTCACCCCGACCTCCTCCTTCCTCCACCCCGAACTCGACCCCCTCGTTCATCAGATGGATCTCGACGTCTTTGGCGCTGTCGGTGAACAGGTGAAGGTGAATGTTCGAGTGCGCGGTGGCGGTGCCATTGAGCACAGCACCGACCAGGTGCGGATTGAACCGCGCAAGGCGCTGCATCAAGTCCAGCGCCAGCCTACGCAGGGCCGCCAGTCGGCGTTCGTGCTCGTCGCCGTCGAAGGTCTGCAGATAGCGGCGCAATTCATGTTCCACTGCGCTGTTGTCTGGCAGCGCGCGGCGCGCGCCCGACTCGCCGACGATCTCGGCCGCCGCTTTGCGCTTGGCGGTGGCGTAGTCGCAGCCGTCTTCCGCGATCAGGCGGGCGGCAGCAGCGGCGATCTCGGTTTGCAGATCATGTCGGTGGTCGGCAGGCATGGCAGGAACCGCGAGAAGTTGCGGGTCAGTGTAGCGAGGCACGGCGCGCGCCCAGCTGCGCGGCGCTGCTGTTGGCGCCACGTCGGCATCGGTATTTCCCTAGAATCGCCGCCTTTGCCGGCTCGGGGTCCTTGCCCGGGCTGACACGCATTGGACGGGCTCCTTGCATCTGCACATTCTCGGCATCTGCGGCACCTTCATGGGTGGCTTGGCACAGCTTGCGCGTGCCGCCGGGCATCGCGTCACGGGTTGCGACTCCAATGTTTATCCACCCATGTCCGATCAGCTGGCTGCGGCCGGGATCGAACTCATGGAGGGCTTTGCCGCCGATCAGATGGCCATCAAGCCCGATCTGTTCGTGGTTGGCAATGTGGTCGTCCGCGGCAATCCGTTGATGGAGGCCATTTTCGAAGCGGGGGCACCGTTTACTTCGGGACCGCAGTGGATCGGCGAGCACCTGTTGCGTGGCAAGTGGGTGCTCGCGGTCGCCGGCACCCACGGAAAGACCACGACTAGCGCAATGTTGGCGAAGATCCTCGACCACGCTGGCCTGGCCCCGGGCTTCCTAATCGGCGGTGTGCCGCAGGACTTCGGTGTCTCGGCGCGCAGCGGCGCCAGCGATTTCTTCGTCATCGAGGCCGATGAATACGACACAGCGTTCTTCGACAAGCGCAGCAAGTTCGTCCATTACTTCCCGCGCACGGCGATCCTGAACAACCTCGAGTACGACCACGCCGACATCTTTGCCGACCTGGGCGCTATCGAGACGCAGTTCCATCACCTGGTGCGCTGCGTGCCGCAATCGGGCCGGTTGATCATCAACGGCCAGCCGGCATCGTTGCAGCGCGTGCTCGCCCGTGGCTGCTGGTCTCAGGTGGAGTTGTTCGATGTCGAGGCCGGCTGGCACGCGGTGGATGTGGACGAAGGCGCAGTTCACGCGTTCGATGTTGCCCTCGGCGCGACGACGTTCGGGCGACTTGAGTTGCCAGCGGCCGGCAGTCACAACCGGAGCAATGCGATCGCCGCGATCGCCGCCGCCCGCCATGTCGGCGTACCGCCCGCGGTGGCGATGGAGGCGCTGTCGCAGTTCGAGGGCGTCAAGCGTCGATTGGAGTTGCGTGGCACGCAGAACGGGGTGGCCGTGTACGACGATTTCGCCCACCACCCCACCGCCATTGCGCTGACGCTGGATGGTCTGCGCCGCCGGGTCGGACGGGCGCGCATCCTTGCCGTGCTGGAGCCGCGCTCGAACACGATGAAGCTTGGCACCATGAAAGCGGCGCTGCCGGCGGCATTGCGTGACGCCGATCTGGTGTTCTGCTTCGGCGCACGCGACGGTAAGGGCGCGCTCGGCTGGGAGCCCGCCGAAGCGCTGCAGTCCCTGGGCGAACGTGCTCACAGTTTTCACGACATAGCGGCGCTGGTGAACGCCGTGGTCGACGCTGCGCGGCCGGGCGACCATGTGCTGGTGATGAGCAACGGCGGTTTCGGCGGCGTGCATGGTCGTCTGCTGAGTGCGTTGGCTGCGCGCTGCCAAACCGATCTCGGTGCTGAGCGAGTGACCGGCACGTGGCAGACATGATTCTGTACTTGCATGGCTTTCGCTCGTCGCCGCAGTCGAGCAAGGCGCAGCAGATCAGGTCGGCCCTGACGGCGCGCGGACGGGCCGACGGCTACCTGTGCCCGCAACTGCCGGCCTCGCCGCGCGAGGCTGTCGAGATCGCGCGGCGGGCTGTCGAGCGGGAAGATCCGGCCGGTCTGTGCCTGATCGGCTCCTCGCTCGGCGGTTACTACGCAACGTGGTTGGCCGAACGAATCGGTTGCCGCGCCGTCCTGCTCAACCCGGCGATCACGCCGTACGACGACCTCAAGGCGCACCTCGGGCCGCAACCGGTGTTCTTCTCGACCGATGAGATCGACATGAAGCCGGCCTACCTGGACGAACTGCATGCGCTTGATACGCCATGCATCACGCAGCCGGACCGTTACTTCCTTGTGGCCGCGACGGGCGATGAAGTGATCGACTATCGCGCCATGGTGGCCAAGTATGCCGGGTGCCGGCAGTTGGTCATTGCCGGGTCAGATCACCAGATTCATGACTTTGCGCAGTATCTCGACGAGGTGCTGCGGTTTTGCGGCATCGAGTAAACAACAATGCGGGCCGCGGTTTGGGCGGGACATCCCGAGGGGCGAACATCGTGCGATTGAAAAACAAGGTCAGCATCATCACCGGCGGCGCGCAGGGCATCGGCCTGGCTACTGCCACCAAGTTCGCCACTGAAGGCGCGATCGTCATCGTCTGCGATCTGCGCCAAGACGCGGTCGACGCCGCCATCGGCCAGCTGCGCGAGATCCCCGGCACCGTGGCGGACGGTTTCGTCGTCGACGTTACCAAGCGTGCGCAGGTCGACGCCATGGTGGCGGCGGTCAAGACGAAGTACGGTCGCATCGATGCGCTGGTGAACAACGCCGGTATCACGCTGGACGCGCGCCTGCAGAAGATGACCGAGGCGCAGTTCGACAAGGTGATCGACGTGAACCTCAAGGGCACCTACCACTGTGCCCAGGCCGTGATCGAGACGATGATCGAGCAGGGCAGCGGGGCGATTGTCAATGCCTCGAGCGTGGTCGGCATCTACGGCAACTTCGGCCAGAGCAACTACGCGGCCAGCAAGTTCGCCGTGATCGGCCTGGCCAAGACCTGGGCGCGCGAACTCGGTCCGAAGGGAATCCGGTGCAATGCGGTCGCACCGGGCTTCATCGCCACGCCGATCCTGCACACGATCCCGGACAAGGTGATGGCGCAGATGACCGATCGGGTGCCGATGAAGCGCCTGGGCAAGCCGGAAGAGGTCGCCAATGTGTATGCGTTTCTCGCGTCCGATGAGGCGGCCTATATCAATGGCGCGGTGATCGAGGTGGCGGGCGGCCTCACGGTCTGATCGGCGATCCTCCTTTCCGCGCAACGCAGGCATGAACGCGGCAGCCCGCCCCTTGCCGGCCTCGGCCCAGCGCGTCCAGCTCGCGCTCGAGGCCCTGGGCCTTGGCTGCCAGGTGATCGAACTGGCGGTCGCCGCGCGCACCGCGCAACAGGCGGCCGACGCCCTCGGCATTGTGGTGGGCCAGATCGCCAAGTCACTGATCTTCCGCGGCGCCGACTCTGGAAGGGCGGTCTTGGTGATCGCTGCGGGCGATCGGCGTGTCGACGAGTTGCGCATTCAGGCACAGCTGGGCGAGCGGATCGAGCGGGCGGAGCCCGCCTTCGTGCGCGATGCGTCTGGCTTCGCCATCGGCGGCGTACCGCCGGTGGCGCACGCAGGACCCATGGTGACCTTCGTGGATGCGTCACTGCGTCGCTTCGATACCGTGTGGGCCGCGGGTGGCACGCCGCATTGCGTATTCGCGATCGCCCCGGCCGATCTGCTGCGCGTCAGTGGTGGCGCCGAGCTTGCGATCTGCGAGTGATCGCGCGGCCGAGCTGACTGCAACCGTGCCCGCCGGCCTGTCGGCGCCGCACGCTAAGCTCGCCCGATGAATCTGCTTTTCGAAGAAGATGGCCTGTTCCGCGCCGGCACCGTGCTTTCCGGCACGGATGTGTCGTTCCAGGTCGAGCTGCCGACCGGCAAGCGCACCAAGGTGAAGGGTTCGCATGTCCTGCTGCGCTTCGAGCAGCCGGCGCCCGCGCAACTGCTGTCGCGCGCGCAGAGCGCGGCCGACGAGATCGACCTTGACTTCCTCTGGGAGTGCGCACCGCAGAGCGAGTTCGGCTTCGACGAACTGGCGCGCGAGTACCACGGCCATGCTCCGGACGCGGTGGAGGCGGCGACCATCCTGTTTCGCCTTCACGGCGCCCCGGTCTATTTCCATCGCAAGGGACGTGGACGCTACCGGCCAGCGCCGCCGGAGATTCTGCGGCAGGCGCTGGCGGCGGTCGAACGCAAGCGGCAGCAGGAACTGCTCAAGCAGACCTACGTCGATGCGCTCAAGGCGGGCGATCTGCCGGACTCGATTGCGGCGCAGGGCGTGATGCTGGCGGTACGTCCCGACAAGAACAGTGTCGAGTACAAGGCGATCGAAGCGGCGGCGGAGCAGTTGCAGATGTCGCCGCTGGCGCTGCTGCTGGCGCGGGGTGCGATCCGATCGCCGTACCGCTGGCATCTCGAGAGCTTTCTCGTGTCGACCTTTCCGCGCGGCACCGGGTTTGCCGCTGACCTGCCCGCACCACAGGTTCCGGATGACCTGTCGCTGGCCGAGGTCGAGGCGTTTTCGATCGATGACTCGGCCACCACCGAGATCGATGATGCGTTCTCGCTGCAGCCGGCGGGTGACCTCACGCGCGTCGGCATCCATATTGCCGCGCCGGGTGTTGTGCTCGCACGCGGTGATGCGCTCGACGCGGTGGCACGCGCGCGCATGTCCACCGTCTACGCGCCGGGGCTGAAGTTCACCATGCTTCCGCCGGCCTGGATCGACGCGTTCACGCTGCAGGCGGGCCGCGTGGTTCCGGTGCTGTCACTGTATGTCGACGTCGATGCGGAACATCAGATCCACGCCTTCGAGACCCGCGTCGAGCGCGTGCGGATCGCTGCCAACCTCAGGCACGATCTTCTCGATGACGTTGTCACCGATGTCGCGATCGACAGTGGCGCAATCGATACGCCCTTCGGCGCGGAACTGGTGCGACTGTGGCACCTGGCGCGTGCGCTGCTGGCGCGCCGCGAAGCCGTGCGCGGCAAACCCGAGCCGATCGGCCGTGTCGACTACGGCTTCGAACTCGACTTCGCTGGTGACGAACCGGACGAGCACGCGCATGTGTCGATCAAGCCGCGCCGACGCGGCGCGCCGCTCGACCTTATCGTTGCCGAGCTGATGATCCTTGCCAACAGCCATTGGGGCGGCTGGCTCGCGCAACAGCGCATCGTCGGCATCTACCGGTCGCAGCAACGCGCCTACGGCGTCAGCCGCGTGAAGATGAGCACCACGCCGGCGCCGCATGACGGCATCGGTGTCAGTCATTACGCGTGGAGTACGTCGCCCCTGCGGCGCTACGTCGATCTTGTCAACCAGCGCCAGCTGATCGCAGCGGCACTTGGGCGTCCGCCCGCGTACGCCGCCAATGACGCCGACATCTTCGGCATCGTGTCTGGTTTCGATGCCGCCTACGGCAGCTATGCCGAGTTCCAGGCGAAGCTGGAGCGCTACTGGTGCTTGCGCTGGCTGCGACAGGAAGGCGTCAAGCGCATTGCGGCAACCGTGGTGAAAGAGGACCTGCTGCGGCTGGACGGGTTGCCGATGCTGACGCGGCTTCCCGGTTTGCCGTCGCTTCCGCGCGGTCAGCGCATCGAGATCGATGTCATCGACTGCGACGAGATCGAGCTGTCCCTGCAGGCGCGACTGCATCAGGTGCTTACGCTGCAGGCGACCGACACGGTGGACGAGGACGAACTCGCAGATGAGATACCCACGCTGGACGAGGGTGCCGACACCGAGGTCGCGTCCGTAGCAGCGCCTGCCGGCGCGGCGCTGGATGCGCCTGCGGCCGATGTGATACCGCCGGCGGGCTAGTCCGCTGCGTTCCCTGTGCCTCGCAGCCGCATCGCATCGCTGCGCGGGCGCGATGCGTGGCTACAATCGTTGCGGCGATTTCCGGGAGCGCGGCGCTTGGAGCACATTCCTCGACGGGAGCATGGGTGATGGCGGCGCTGAGCGGCGTGTCCGCTGTCTCGTCTTCGCTGTTTGGCGGGTTGTTCGCCAACAAGGTGCTGACCGGTGCGTTTGCCGTGTCCATCGGACTGCACGCGGCGGTGCTCGCGGTGCGGTTCGTCGATCCTGAGTTCCTGCGTGTTCGTTCGAGCGACCCGCCGCTGGAGATCATCCTCGTCAATTCACGCAGCGAGTCCAAACCGACGAAGGCGGAAGCGCTGGCGCAGGCCAATCTTGACGGCGGTGGTGCCAACGACCAGGGCCGGCGGACGTCGCCGCTGCCCGAGAGCTTTCAGATGCGCGACGGCGATACGCTCGAGTCGGCGCGAAAAATGGTGGAGCAGCTCGAACAGGAGCAGCGCAAGCTGCTTACCAGCCTGACCGGCGGCGAAGTGCCGCTACCTGTGCCCGCCCCGGAGACGCAGCAGAACAAGAACGCAACGGGCAGCACCGAGGAAACGCGGGCCAAGCTCGCGCGCGTGCAGGCGGAGATCGCACGTCAGGTGTCCGACTACCAGAAGCGGCCGCGCAAGCACCATTACATGCCCAGCACGTCGGAGTATCGCTATGCGCGCTATGTCGAGGACTGGCGGGCGCGAGTGGAAAAGATCGGCAACGATCATTATCCGGAGGACGCGCGTGGCCGCGTCTACGGTGCATTGCGCATGACCGTGTCGATCCGTAAGGATGGCAGCCTGGCCGAGGCGATCATCGAGAACCCTTCGGGTTCTCCCGTGCTCGACCGCGCGGCGCGCAAGATCATCAAACTTGCCGCACCTTTTCCGCCTTTTCCTCCAGACATCGCGCGCGACACTGATATCCTCGAAATCACCCGCACCTGGATGTTCACCAACGATCAGTTTGCTACGCGCACGGGCGCGGTCAGCACCTCCGGCAAATGACTACTGGCAGCAAAACAGCAAGCGCGAAGCACGCGGCAGCACCCGCCCAGGCCGATCGCTATGCGGTGGTCGGCAATCCGATAGCCCATAGTCTGTCGCCCGAGATCCACACGCACTTCGCCCGGCAGACCCGGCAGAACCTGGTCTACGAGAAACTGCTCGCGCCGATCGACGGTTTCGAGGAGTTCGCGCTGGGCCTGCGCGACGCCGGCTACCTCGGCCTGAACGTCACGATCCCGTTCAAGATCGATGCAGCCAAGCTGGCTGATGAGTTGTCGGCACGCGCCCGGCTGGCAGGCGCTGTCAACACCCTAAAGTTCGACGGCGACACGATCTACGGTGACAACACCGATGGTGTCGGCTTCGTGCGCGACGTTACCGGCCGGCTCAAGTTCAGCATCGAGAACTCGGCCATTTTGATCCTGGGCGCCGGTGGCGGCGTGCGCGGACTGATCGGCTCGCTGCTCGAGGAGAAACCCAAGTGGATCGCGGTGGCCAACCGCAGCCACGAACGCGCGGTGGAACTGGCGGAGGAGTTCGGCGTCGAGGCGATCCACTTCGATGAAGTTCCCGCCGAGCACTTCGATCTCGTGATCAACGGCACGGCGAGCAGCCTGAGCAACGCGGCACCGAAGATCGATCCCGAGACCTTCGATGACTGCACGCTCGCCTACGACCTTGTGTACGACGCCCACCCGACACCGTTCATGCAGTTGGCCAAGCAAGGCGGCGCAGCACAAGTCGCCGACGGATTGGGCATGCTGGTCGAGCAGGCTGCCGAGGCCTTTCTCGCGTGGCGCGGCGTGCGCCCGGAGACCAAGGCGGTCTATCAGGAGTTGCGGCGACGGCTGGATGCACTGCCGCCGTCGCCCGTCATCCAGCGATGACGGTCCTGCGCCACGTCCTGCGCTGGACGTGGCGTCTACTCATCCTGGCGGTGCTCGGCGTGCTGGCCGTGCAGCTTTGGTATGTCGGCTGGATCGCCTATTGGAAGTATGAGAATCCACGCGAGACCGCCTTCATGGAGCGCGAGCTCGAGCGTCTGCAGGCACGCAGCCCCAAGGCCCAGTTGCGTCATCAGTGGATGCCTTATGAACGCATCGGTAACCACCTGAAGCGAGCGGTCATCACGTCGGAGGACGCCCGCTTCATCGAACACGAAGGCGTCGACTGGGATGCGGTACAGAAGGCGTACGAAGAGAATCTCAAGCGCGGCCGCCCGGTCAAGGGCGGCAGCACGATCTCCCAGCAGTTGGCCAAGAACCTGTTTCTGTCGGGCGAGCGCAGCTACGTCCGCAAAGCGCAGGAGCTGGTCATCACGACGGTCCTGGAATGGATGTGGGACAAGCGTCGCATCCTTGAGGTGTACCTGAACGTCGTTGAATGGGGCGACGGCATCTTCGGTGCCGAGGCTGCTGCCCGTCACTACTTCGGGGTGGGCGCCCATCAGCTCGACGCGGAGCAGGCGGCCCGTCTGGCCGCCTTCCTGCCGAGTCCGAAGCGCTACGGCCGCATCCGCAGCGGTCGCTATCTTGACAGCCGTACGGCGGCAATTCTTCGCTACATGCCATCAGCGCAACTGCCCTGAGTGCGTCACCCGCTGCAGACGTGGGCGGCGCCTAGAATTTGCGCCCCGATGGAACCCGATACCGATTCCTCTGCTGAAGGCCGCGTCGAGGCGGCGGTCAGCGTGCCGGCGCGCGACCCCGAAGAGGCGCAGCGTGCGCTCGCGCGCGTTCAGTCCTTGCTCGAGCGTCAGCGGCGGGTAGAGCTTCTGGTTCAGCGCGAGCAGGCGCCGGCCGACGACAAGAAGGTGCTGGTTGAAGGCCTTGTGCATCGGCAACACCTGTCGGAACTCAAAGCGATCATCGATCGCCTCCATCCGGCCGACATTGCCTACATCCTCGAGGCGCTGCCGCGCGATGACCGGATGGTCGTCTGGGACAGCGTCAAGGCGGACTCCGACGGTGCGATCCTGGTCGAGGTGGGCGAAGGTGTTCGCGAGACGCTGATCGACGCGATGGATCGCGTCGAGCTGATCGCCGCCATCAGCAAGCTCGAGGCCGACGAGATCGCAGCGATCGCCGACAGCCTGCCGGACGACGTGGTCGAGCAGGTCAAGCAGTCGCTGACGCTCGAGGAGCGCGCTCAGTTGCGCGCCGCGATGAGCTACCCCGAGGACTCGGTCGGCGCGCGGATGGACTTCGAGATGGTGACCATCCGCGACGACGTGACCTTGGAAGTGGTGCTGCGCTACCTGCGTCGGTTCGATGCGCTGCCCGACCACACCGATCAGGTGTTCGTGGTCGACCGCGACGATGTACTCAAGGGTGCGTTGCCTCTGGATCGACTGCTGATCAACGAGCCCGAGACCGAAGTCTCATCGGTGATGGCGACCGACCTGCTGACGCTGGCGCCGTTCGACGACGCGGGCGAGGCAGCGCAAGCGTTCGAGCGCTATGACCTCGTCTCTGCGCCGGTGGTTGATGCCAATGGTCGCCTGATCGGACGCCTGACGGTCGACGAAGTGGTCGACGTCATCCGCGAGGAGTCGGACGAGACCGCGCTCGCGCAGGCGGGCCTGCGCGAGGAGGAAGATCTCTTCGCCAGTGTGTGGAACTCGGCCAAGAACAGGTGGCTCTGGCTGGCGCTCAACTTGTGCACCGCCTTTTTCGCCTCCCGTGTGATCGGCGCGTTCGAAGGCACGATCCAGCAGGTGGTGGCACTGGCAACGCTGATGACGATCGTGATGGGCATCGCCGGTAATTCCGGCAACCAGACGATGACGCTCATGATCCGCTCGCTCGCGCTCGGCCAGGTCACTGGCGGTAATGCGCGTCGCCTCATCTACAAGGAACTGGCGGTTGCCGCCCTGAACGGCGTGGTGTGGGGCGGAATCGCCGGCCTGCTGGCGTTCTGGATCTATGTCGACTCGCCGCAAGGTTGGCTGATCGGCGTGACGATGACCGTTGCGATGGTGCTCAACATGCTCGTGGGCGCGCTGGTCGGCATGTTCGTGCCGCTGCTGCTGGTGCGCTATGGGCGCGATCCGGCGATGGGTTCGTCCGTGCTGCTGACCTTCACCACCGACAGCATGGGGGTGTTCATTTTCCTCGGGCTGGCGACGCTGTTCTTCCTGTAGTGCACCCTACTTAACCCGCTTGATCGTGAACTCCTCCTGGATCGTGTCCTTGTAGACACTGGCCGGGCTGCTGGCACCGATGAAGCGGCGGGCGATCTCCTCGCCCACGGCAATGTGCTGGATCACCGAGCCGTTGTCGAACTCGATTTCCAGCACCCGACTGCTGCGGTCATAGCCGGCGGACTTGATGCCGCCGCGGCGAATGGGTTTGCGCTCGATGGCCATGCTCGTGCTCCCGATCGGTGGGCGCTACAGGCCCAGTTGGGGCCACAGTTCGTCGATCCGACGCTTGACGGCTGCGTCCATGGCTATCGGTCGACCCCATTCGCGCTGCGTCTCGCCCGGCATCTTGTTGGTGGCGTCGATGCCCATTTTGCTACCCAGGCCGCTGACGGGCGAGGCGAAGTCCAGATAGTCGATCGGCGTGTTCTCCACCAGCACGGTGTCGCGCGCCGGATCGACGCGGGTGGTGATTGCCCAGATCACTTCCTTCCAGTCGCGCGCGTCGACGTCGTCGTCCACGACGACGATGAACTTGGTGTACATGAACTGCCTCAGGAAACTCCACACGCCCATCATCACGCGCTTGGCATGCCCGGGGTACTGCTTGCGCATCGACACCACGGCCATGCGATAGCTGCAGCCCTCGGGCGGCAGGTAGAAGTCGATGATCTCCGGAAAGGTGCGGCGCAGGATCGGCACGAACACCTCGTTGAGCGCGACACCCAGAATCGCCGGTTCGTCGGGCGGTTTGCCGGTGTAGGTCGAGTGGTAGATCGGATCGCGCCGCATGGTGATGCGGTCGACCGTGAATACCGGGAACCAGTCGCACTCGTTGTAGTACCCGGTGTGATCGCCGAAGGGACCTTCGAGCGCTAGCTCGTAGTCGCTCTGAGGGCGGGGCGGCGCCCCGGCTGGGACGGGCGACGGGCGATCGCATGGGTAAATGTGGCCCTCAAGAACGATCTCGGCCGACGCCGGCACGGACAGGTCATGGCCGATGCAGCGTGTCGTCTCCGTCCTGCCGCCGCGCAGGAGTCCGGCAAACTGATACTCCGACAGGTGATCGGGCACGGGTGTTACGGCGCCCAAAATGGTGGCTGGATCAGCACCGAGCGCAACCGCGATCGGAAACGGCTTGCCGGGGTGCGCCAGTCGGTGATCACGAAAGTCCAGCGCGCCGCCACGGTGAGCGAGCCAGCGCATGATGAGCTTGTTGCGGCCAATCACCTGCTGCCGGTAGATGCCCAGGTTCTGGCGCTTCTTGTGCGGTCCCCGGGTAACCGTGAGGCCCCACGTGATGAGCGGCCCGGCATCGCCGGGCCAGCAAGTTTGGATCGGCAGTCGGCCGAGATCAACGTCAGCCGCCTCCCAGACCACCTGCTGGCAGCCAGCACCGCTGACCTGCTTGGGCGCCATATCCCAAAGCGCACTCTTGAGCATGGCGACTTTGCCGAGCGCGTCCTTGATCCCTTTGGGCGCTTCCGGCTCCTTGAGAGAGGCTAGCAACTCACCGACATCGCGCAGCGCTGCCACGCTATCGGCGCCCATGCCAAGCGCAACCCGCCGCGGCGTGCCGAACAGATTGGCAAGCACCGGGATCGTGTGGCCACGCGGGCGTTTGACCAAGACAGCGGGGCCGCCGGCTCGAAGGAGGCGATCGCCCAACTCAGTCATCTCAAGCGCGGGAGAGACGGGTGCCTCAAGATGCTTGAGTTCGCCGAGTCGGTCCAGTTGTGCCAGAAAGTCACGCAGGTCAGAGTATTTCATCGAATTTGTTGCGACGCGGCAACCGTCTTGTGGTCGCGCCGAATCACTCGTGTGTCCGCTAAGTCTATGAAAAATATACAACTACCGTCGCGTCATCCCGATTCCGACAATCGCGTTGGCGACAATTCCGCCAATCAATTGAGGCAGATTCTGGCGGCTCCCGGATTGCCACAGGGCCCACACCCCCTAAAATGCGCCAGCCGTTTGGCCATAGCGTCTCCCTTGAGACTGTCGAACCGCAAGCGGTCGCGGCAGTCAGATGGCCGCTTGGGAGCGAGCCCGGACCATCTGGTTTCAGCAGACTGAAGCCGTTCCGGCGAATGATGCAGGTGGCAGCGACGAGCGCGTCGGGCCAACCTAAGACCAAGAAGCGAACCGACGCCGCACGTGCTGTGGCCGGTTCACCGTCCAACCTGTGAGTGACGACCTCAGGGCCGCAAAGGTC
>LNFM01005891.1_pt1 | contig 20693 bp, 23 predicted proteins | sample 596031 | NCBI WGS metagenome assembly LNFM01 (sample SAMN04254537, study PRJNA301005) | activated carbon metagenome | isolation source: dual media filters at the Ann Arbor, Michigan drinking water treatment plant | place: USA: Ann Arbor | reverse complement strand
AAAGACGGAGTCGCCACTCGCCTTCGAAGGCACGTCTTGTCCGCACGTTGCAATCCGGGCCCTCCTACCAACAAGCAATCTTTTGGCCGGCACTGACGCGGCTCGTTCTCCAGCCTAACCTCTGCCCGACGATGTCTCGTCTCTTGAGTCCGCTGTGTCTCACGGCGCATCCATGCCAAAAAAAGCTCTGCGAGAAGGTTCCGGAACACAGATCCCTGAGATCTTCCGTGCCGACCGACTCTATACACAAGCGCTATTTTTGAAAGCACCGGTTGCTAGACGCCTTGCTGCGGGTCTGCGTATTTGCCCGTTCAAACAGGAGCGGAAATGAAAAAATCAAAACGCAAGGCTGTTAAGAGACGCGCTTGGTCGAAATCCGACGACCGAGTACTGAAAGCACATTCGAAGCGGAAGACTCCCGTCGTCACGATCTCTAAACAAATGAAGCGCACCGAAGGCGCATTACGTCAAAGAGCCTTCGGCCTGGGTATATCACTCGGCCATCTGCGCTGAGCTTATAAACTCGCGCTGTTGAGGCGATGGTTTTTCATGCCTCTACACCTGGGCGCACAAGCGTCGGATCGACAAACGTACTCACCTCCTGCCCGCATTGCTCCGGCCCTGGGGTAAGCGTTTCAACGTCGATAGACTTCGCTCACTACCTGCGGAATCGCGAGAACGCCTCGCATAAGTACTGTCCGATCATGCCACTATGGAACTCGGCGGACGATATGCTGATTCCAATGCGGAATTCCTCAAGTGTTTTCACGCGAGCGACGATATCGTTGTGTTATCATCAGTACTGGAACAATTTTAGGCTGCATAGACTTTTACGACTATGTTTATTGATTATTGCCCTACCAAACCTTAACGGCGCTAAGTGGAACCGACGGCGATTGGGACTCAAGCCCTCGGGAAGAACGCTTGCGAGTATTACGTACATTCTGAACGATGTTCCGCGGCCAATGATTTGCCGCGACCCTAACGCCGCCGCGGGACACCGTGGCAGCGTTATCGTTCTTCATGACATTCAAAACGATTGTTCGCGAGCTAAGAAAGTCCGAAAGGCTCTCGGCACTGGCAGGTGTCACCTGCATATACGGATGTTTTGCGATAACCCTTCCAAGGCTCTCCAGCACTTCTCTTACAGCCCGATGGAACTCCGGTTCGCCAGCATTTCAGTACCTCGGCGAAAATTGGCCCAATTTTCTCATCCATCTGAGTGACGACTCCTCGGCTTCACGTCGAATATCGTCGAAATGACGTGCGCACGAAGCGGGCTATACGTCACTTTCCTTAGTTGTAAAGTGGCTGCCCCAAGTCTTACATCGCCCTCCATTATGGTCGTCCGCACGGTGCTCTGGGTCCGAACTTTGGATCGCCGGCGGGTAGAGTTTTTCGGCTCTTTCACCATGGCGGGCTGGCTGCGCCATCGTGATTCAGCAGCGTAATCGGCGGCTTGTTGCCGATCGCCCCATGGGGGCGTTCCTCATTGTAGTACTTGCGCCAATCCTCCAACTTTTTCTGGGTGTCTGCAAGGCTCAGGAACCAGTGTGTGTTCAGACATTCGGCGCGAAAGCGGCCATTGAATGCTTCAATGAACGCGTTGTCGGTGGGTTTGCCAGGCCTGGAGAAGTCGAGTGTCACGCCGCGCTGATAGGCCCACAGATCCAGATCGCGCGACACGAACTCGGTGCCTTGATCGACACGGATCGTCGCCGGGAATCCCACTTGTCGGCCGACCTTTTCCAACACCTCGACGACATCGGCGCCGCGGAATGTGAACCTTGGCTCCAATGCCGGCGAGAAGCGTGTGTACGTATCGACAATCGTCAACACGCGAAGCTTGCGACCCGTGGCAAGTTGATCGTGGACGAAGTCCATCGCCCAGGTCTCGTTCGATCGAGTCGCCGGCTGACGGTCGTCCCGCAGCTTGGCCTTGACCCGGCGCTTCGGCGTTTTGTTGCGCAATTGTAGGCCTAATTCGCGGTAGATGCGTCTGGTCTTGTTCTGTCCGTGGCGGCAACCTTCGCGTCGAAGCAGAACATGAACCCGCCTGTAGCCGTAGCGCACGCGCGTCTGGCATATTTCCCTGATCCGCTGTTCAAGGTGAGCCTGTCCGGGGCGACGAGACTTGTAGTGGTAGGTGGATGTATCGACCTCGACCACGCGACACGCCCTACGGATCGATACATTCCACTCACCACGCATCTCGTCGACCAGCTTGCGCTTCCGGACAGGCTTCAAATCTTTCGGCGGAGGGCGTCCTGCAGCATCTCCTTGTCGAGCGACAGGTCGGCAACGATCCGCTTCAGCTTGTTGTTCTCGTCCTCAAGCTGCTTCAGCCGCCGCATCTCGCTCGGCAGCAGGCCGTCGTATTTTTTCTTCCAGTTGAAATAGGTCGCCTGGCTGATACCGGCCTTGCGGCAGATGTCGGCGACCGGCATGCCGTCGGCGCCTTGCTTGAGAATAAAGGCCTTCTGGGCCTCCGAAAACCGCGATGCCTTCATGGCTCTGCGCTCCTCCCAGCCGGGAATCGGCGCCGAAGACTCTAACCAAAAACGATCCAGTTTGGCGGGGGCAGATCACTCTTTCACCATGGCGGGCTTGCTGCGCCATCGTGATTCAGCAACGTAATCGGCGGCTTGTTGCCGACCGCCCCATAGGGGCGTTCCTCGTTGCAGTGCTTGCGCCAATCCGTCAAACTTTTTCTGGGTGTCTGCAAGGGTTCAGGAACCAATGTGTGTTCAGACATTCGGCGCGAAGCGGCCATTGAATGCTTCAATGAACGCATTGTCGGTGGGTTTGCCGGGCCTGGGGAACTCTAGTGTCACGCCGCGCTGATAGGCCCACAGATCCAGATCGCGTGGCACGAACTCGGTGCCCTGATCGAGACGGCGGGGAAACTACCGGACGAGTCCCAGCGCGGCGAAATTGACGTCCAAGGATCCGGCGAGATCCTCAATCGAATCGTACAGCAATTCCAGCGCATAGTGTGGATTGTGCACGTGGATACCCTTGTCTGAGCCGACAAACTTCCAGTTGTAGGCAGCCTTCAGCATACGTGGGGTCCATGAGGCATAGGGAACCGGCTTGCCGTCGAGTTGATCGGCGACGCCGTCTCCATTGGCGTCGGCGAAGAAATAGGGATGTCGGCTGCCGTCATAGTGCAGTGGCACGCGGGCCACCTTGGCGGCGTAGTCCTCCAGCATGCCCATCAGTCGCGCAGCATTCGCGGCAATGTCCTGCCGAATGCCCTTCTTCAGATTGCCGCTGCCGTCGAAGCTGACCCGCGAGATGCGGATGTCGGCGGCGTTGCCGGATGTGTGGCAGGTAAGGCAGTTTTTTTCAGCCACCTTGAGGCTGTGCGGCTCGTGGCACGAGACACAGGTCGCAACCGGCTTTGCATGGAGGAAGCGACCGGAATAATTCTTGTCCGGATACTGGTATCCCATGCCGCCATAGCCGCCCAGCATGGTAGCTGCCGCGGTCGCATAGTGCGGATTTATAAAAGTCAGCGCCGAATCCGGCGAATCGTGGGATTTGTTCGCGACGGCACGGATGACGGTGGTACCCGCGGCGCGGCCCTGGTGGCATGTCATGCAAGATGCCTCGCCGCCAGCAACAGGGTGCATAATGCCGCTCGGAAGGGCAATTTCTCTGACCGAGGCAAGACCGGGATTGTGACAGGTGTGGCAATCAACCACATCCCCAACGGCGACGGACGACGCCGGAAGGCCGGCCGCGCTACCATCTAACCCATGGAACGAGCGGAAGCCTGAGCCGGAGTGGCAGACCGCGCAAACTGGCTGGATCACGCCGGCCGCGTTCCAATAGGAAAAAGCGATCGACGAGGAATCCGAATGGCCTGATCGCGCCCAGGCGGCAATATGGTCACTTTGCGGGATGGCGATCTGTTCCGGTGCGAATGGTCCCGATTTCGGCATGATAAAACTCGGGCCTTCGCTCGCTGCGTTTTCCGCACTAGTATGCTGCAGTAAGACGCCAATTGCAGGCAGAAACACGCATAGTGCGATTGTCGGTATGACGATACGGCGCATGATTGCCTCGCAACTTGTTGGATTCCTGGCTTCTGTTAGCGTGACGCTAACAATGTATGTATGCTGGGACAAGGATCGCGGCGTCGATCCAGATCAAGGCCGGAGGGTGAAGGATTGAGTTTGTTTGCACGCGAATTGAACGTGCCAACAGATTTTCCGCCACTCGGGGGTGCAGACATACAGACGCACATCACCGACCAGTGCGCGCTTTTCGCACACCCTGAGGAGGACTTTCGCGTCGATCTCCTCGCCGCCGAAGGCGACAAGGTGCGCCAAGGCGCGCCGGTGCTCCGATCGCGCCGACAACCGAACCTTGTTCTGACTGCGCCTGTGGCAGGCGAGGTCGCGGCCGTCGATCTCGGGCCCGGTCGGCGCCTGTCGCAGATGGTGTTCTTTCACCTGCCGGAGGTCGGGCGCCATGAGTATGACGTAACCCCCGCTGCCAATAGTAACAACGCGGCCGCGAGACGCGCACTGCTTCTTTCCACTGGCCTGTGGCCGCTCTTCCGCTCTCGCCCCTTCGGTCGCGTACCCCTACTGACCGAAACGCCGTCTGCGATCTTTGTCATGGCATTGGACACCCGTCCCGATGCGCCATCGCCCCGAGCGGCTTTGGATGGACGCGAGGAGGATCTTGCCCGCGGCCTACGCGCGCTTGACGGGCTGACGCCCGGCCCGGTTGTCCTCTGTCAGGACCTCGGAGCCGATATTGCGGCGCCGGCCAGTCTTGGCGAACGGCATCGCCTCAGGAAGATCACCCCTATTCATCCGCAGGGCTTAGCCGGCCTTCAGATCGCCGAGCACTATCCGGCCGGCAGGGACCGACATGTCTGGGACATCCATGCCGAGGATGTCGCCTCGATCGGCGCTCTGCTGGCCACCGGCCTGGTGCCGGAGACGAAGCTGGTTTCGGTTGCTGGGCCTGCCTTGCGTGAGCGCCGACTGATCCGCTGCCAGCCGGGAGCGGACTTGCGCGCGCTCACCTTCGACATCGCTAAACCCGGTTCCCATCGTCTGCTGTCGGGCTCGGCGCTCGATGGCGTCGAGGCACGCTGGCTCGGGCGCTGGCAACGTCAGGTAACCGCCGTAGCGGGCACGTCCCGTGATGGCTATCCGCATTGGTTCTCCGCCGCATTACGGCATGCCGGGCGGCCAATGCCGATTATACCGACGGCAGCGCTCGATCACGCTCTAGGCCGAATGCTGCCGGTGATACCGCTCGTCCGCGCGTTAGCATCCAACGATGCCGAAACGGCAACACGCCTGGGTGCGCTCTCCCTTGTCGAGGACGACGTCGCGCTGGCCGACTATGTCACAGCAGCATCGCCGAGCCTCTCGGCGATGCTGCGCGGTATTCTCAACGGTATCATGGCAGAGGAGGCACCATGACGCGCGGTCTCTGGGATCGGGAGACGGTTGCGCTGCTTCTGCTCGCGGCAGTGTTTCCGCTTGCACTCACGTGGCTGCTTTCGACCGGCACGGCTGGGCTTCTGCGACTGATCTTCGTGCTGGTCGCCGCGGGATCCTGGCACCTTGCCTTTATGCTCGCTCGCGCCCAGCCGCCATCCTTTGCCGGAGCCTTCACGGCACTGGCGATAGCGGTGCTGGCCCCGGTCGAACTCGGCCCGATCCCACTGCTGCTCGGCATCAGCTTCGGCATCGTGGCGGGCGAACTCGCCTTCGGCGGTTGGGGTCGCAACGTGGTCAATCCCGCGACTGTCACCATTGCCTTTCTTGGTTTCGGCTTTCCTGCGGCACCGTGGCCGGTACTGCCGGTCCAACTCGGCTGGTCGGTTGCGGCCGTCATCGTGATCGGCGTCGTTGCGGGCGTGATGTCCTGGCGCATCGTCGCGGGTGCGGTGATTGCACTCGCAGCCAGATGGTACGGGTACGGTCTCGACGTCTCTGTACTGACGGCTGCGGCCGTGGCGCTCGTCCTGCTCGTCTCCGATCCGGTTGCCAGTGCCTGCACCGAGCTGGGCCGCTGGCTCTACGGGCTGCTCTACGGGATACTAGTGATGCTCTTTGTCTTCGGGTGGACCGGTGCGGCGCCGGTCCAGATCGCGGTTTCGGCCGCGCTGCTAGCCTCGCTGGCGGCGCCGCTTCTTGACGAACTCGCCATAAGCCTGTGGCTCGCGCGGAGAAAACGCCTTGGCTGATCTCAACCCCCTTTCCTTCTGGCGGCGATTTCTGATCCTGCCCCACGAAAGTCGGGCGAAGACGCTACTCGTCGCCTTCCTCGTTTCCGCCATCTGTGCCGTGTTGGTAACGGCGGCCACCGTGGTGTTGCGGCCGATCCAGACCGAAAATCGCGCGGCGGAGCAACAGACGCGGCTGGAGGCGCTGATCGCGGCGGTGCCGGGCATCTCCGATTTGATCGCGCAGGCCGGCGGTGACGCGCTGTCGACCGTCGTCATCAATCTCGGTGCCGGTGCAGCCGCACGCGACGTCGGACCGGAAACGCTTGAAGGCGCGCTTTCGGATACTGCCAATTGGACTGCGCTTTCGGCAGGAGAGGACATTGCGGGCATCGGCAGTCGACCGAATTTCGCACAGATCTACCTGCTGCGTGACGGAAAGGTAGTGTCACTTGTTATCCTTCCGGTCGTTGGCACGGGTTACAACGGCCGCATCCAGGCGCTGCTGGCATTGAGCGGCGACATGCGCACGGTCGCTGGTATTGCGGTTACCGAACAATCCGAAACACCGGGGTTGGGCGCACGCATCAAGGAACCTCTCTGGCAGCGGGCTTTTGCCGGCAAGCAGCTCTTCGATGCCAAGGGGGCATTCCGCTTCGCCGTTGCCCGCGGACCGGCGCGGACCGAGTACGAGGTGGACGGCATCACCGGCGCCACCCGCACCAGCAACGCCATCACACAAATGGTGCGGTTTTGGGTCGGACCGAATGGCTATGGCCCGCTGATGGCCGCGATCCGCCGCGGAGACTTCTAAGATGGCGTCGAGCGATGGTCTCTGGAGCACACTTACGGCGCCTCTGATCCGGCAAAACCCGGTGACGCTGCAAATCCTGGGCATCTGCTCCGCGCTCGCGGTTACCACCTCACTCGACACGGCTCTCACCATGTCTATCTCACTGACCGTCGTAGTGGTGCTCGGCGCGGGAATCATCAGCCTGATCCGCGAGCATATCCCCACTTCCATCCGCCTGATCGTCCAGATCATCATCATCGCGTCGATGGTGATCGTCATCGACCAGATCCTGAAGGCATATTTTTTCGAACTGAGCCAGCGCCTCTCGGTCTTCGTCAGCCTCATCGCAACCAACTGCATCGTGCTCGGTCGCACGGAATCCTTTGCGCGCAACAACCCACCTTTTCTGTCGATGGTCGATGCGCTGGGCAGCGGCCTCGGCTATTCGCTGGTACTCGTATCGATCGGCGCCTGCCGCGAGTTGTTTGGCAGCGGCAAGCTGTTCGGCATACAGGTGCTGCCGCTGGCCGACCAGGGTGGCTGGTTCACGCCCCTGAGCCTAATGCTGCTCGCACCCAGCGCCTTCTTTCTCCTCGGCGGGCTGGTCTGGGCGATCCGCAGCGTTTGGTCGGATCAGGCCGAGCCCCTGGAATTCCCGGCGCATGACTTCCGAGAGGAGCGCTGATGGTCGATCTCGGCGCGCTGTTCCTGCGGGCGATGTTCGCCGAGAACATGCCGCTGACCTATTTCCTCGGCCTTTGCACCTTCCTGGCCCTATCTCGCCGGACTGACACCGCATTCGGCCTCGGGATTGCCGTCATCGTGGTCATGGGCGTGTCGGTTCCGGTCAACCAGATCATCTACACGGGAGTGCTGGCTCCGGGAGCATGGGCATGGCTCGGGATGCCAGAGCTCGACCTATCCTACCTGTCGTTGTTGACCTTTATAGGCGTGGTCGCGGCCAGCGTGCAGTTCCTGGAGATGGCGCTCGACCGATACCTGCCGCGCATCCATACGGCATTCGGCGCGTTTCTACCGCTTCTTGCCATCCATTGCGCGATCCTCGGCGGCAGCCTGTTCATGGTCGAGCGCCGCTATGATCTGTCGGAAGCTACCGTCTATGGCATCGGCAGCGGCACGGGTTTCGCGCTGGCGGTCGTCATGCTTGGCGCGATCCGCTCGCGGCTTGCCTATGCCGACCTTCCCGCCGGCCTGCGTGGTCTCGGCATCACCTTTTTGCTCGCGGGGATGATGTCGCTTGGTTTCTCGTCCTTCGCACAGATGGCGGCGCAATGACCGAGATCGTGCTGGGCTCCGTCTTCATCACCATCCTCATCGTTGCCCTGACGGTGGCCCTGCTCGTGGCGCGCAACCGGCTCATTCCGCAGGGCACGGTGAGTGTCACCGTCAATGGCGGCAAGCGCATCGACGCCGCGCGCGGCGACCAATTGCTCTCTGTGCTTCACGGGGCCGGCATCGGCATCCCGGCCGCCTGCGGCGGCAGCGGTACCTGCGGCCTCTGTCGGGTGACGGTCGAAGGCGATGGCGGCGGCGAACTGCAGGCGACGGAGCGCGGCATCCTTTCCCCTTCCGAGCGCCGCGACCACGTCCGGCTGGCTTGCCAAACGAGATTGCGGGGCGCGGTTGAAGTTCTGGTCGCAGCCGATGTGCTGGCGGCGGAATCCTTCCCTTGCCGTGTGATCTCGAACTGCATGCTGGCGCCATTAATCCGCGAGTTGGTCCTGGAGCTTCCGAAGGGGCGCGAGTTCGCATTCCGCGCTGGCGGTTTCGCGCAACTGACGGCCCCGTCCTATAGGCTGGACTTCGCCGGCATGGAGCTTGCCAAGGCTCATGAGCAGGCATGGCAGATCGCCGGCTGGCCATCGCTCGGATCGGTATCATCGCAGCCTGTAACGCGCGCCTATTCCATCGCCAGTCGGCCCGAGGATACCGGCCGCATCGTCTTCAACATCCGGCTGGCGGTGCCGCCCGCCGGCCACGAACACGACATTCCACCCGGCATCGTCTCATCCTACCTGTTCGCTCGGGTGCCCGGCGATACGGTTGAGGTGGGCGGCCCCTTCGGCGAATTCCGCGTCCAGCCGACCGACCGCGAAATGGTGTTCATCGGTGGCGGCGTCGGCATGGCACCGCTTCGGGCCATGATCCACGAGCAGATCGGCCTCGGCACCAAGCGGAGAATCTCTTATTTTTACGGCGCCCGCACGGCTGCGGACCTGTTCTATGTCGATGAGTTCGAGGCGATACAGGCGAAGCACGCGAACTTCACATGGACACCGGCACTGTCCGACCCCGCGCCGTCCGACAGGTGGACCGGCGCCACAGGTTTCATCCACGAAACGGTGCGAGCGGCCCTTGCCGGTCATCCGGCACCCGACGAGTGCGAATACTATCTCTGCGGCCCGCCGGTGATGATCTCTGCCGTGCTTGCTATGCTCAACCGGCTGGGCGTGGAACCGCATTCCATCTTCAATGATGATTTCGGAGGCTAATCCCGTGCGTGCAAGAACTAAAATGCTGCATCGGCGCGATTTCCTCGTCCTAAGCGGCGCGGCCCTGATCGCCGGGCTTGCGCCCGCCTATGCGCGAGGTGCCACGCCGCTGACCAAGCTAAGAGGGGTCGCATTTGGCACGAACTGGAGCGTTTCGCTGCCTTCAGGCACTGATTTGTCTCGCCTCCGTGGACAACTCGCGGCGCTGCTCGACGATGTGGACATGGCATTCTCGCCGTGGCGTGCAGACAGCATCGTCGCGCTGTTCAACGTGGGAGCATCGGACGACCGCGCTGTGACGGACGAGGTCGTCGACGTTACCCGCTCGGCCCTGGGCATCGCCGAAGCCAGCGGCGGCCGCTTCGATCCGACGGTCGGGCCGTTAGTGGCCCGCTGGGGCTTCGGTCCGATCCGCAAGGGCGAAATTGTTTCGAACGGTTGGCGCGAGATCGACGCGGGAGATCGCCATCTGTTCAGGAAGCAGCCTGGCCTCACTCTCGATCTCTGCGGTATCGCAAAGGGACACGCGCTCGACCGTATGGTCGCGTTGCTGCTCGACACCGGCCTCGATCACTTCCTCGTCGACCTCGGGGGCGAGCTTGCAGCGCGCGGCCGGAATCCCTCCGGCCGGATCTGGCAGGTCGGCGTGGAGGATCCCAGGCCGAGCTCGACCGACTTCGTCGGGATACTGCTGCTGGACGGCATGGCGGTTGCGACATCGGGAGACCGCATCAACGGCTATGATCTTGGCGACCGCCGGTACAGCCACATCATCGATCCGGCCCGTCGCGAGCCGGTAGAAAGCGCGCTCGCCTCGGTCTCCGTTTTGTTGTCCACCGGCAGGGAGGCCGACGGCTGGGCGACGGCGCTGATGGCCGCCGGCCCGGAAGGCCCGGAGCTGGCCCGGCGCCAAAATATCCCAGCTTTGTTTCTGTTCCGCGATGGGAACGGACTTCGGCGCGTCGCGACCGGAACGTTCGAAAACCATCTTGCCTAAGGCCATTCTATGGAAGCACTATTCGCAATCATGATTGTCTGCCTTGCGGCCCTCGGGCTGGGTTTTGGCCTGATCGTGGGACGCCAGCCGCCGCGCATGGGATGCGACGGCGTTGCCTGCGTCGGCGGCACGCGCTGCGACGGCTGTCCGCATGGCGGGAAGAGAGACCATCCATGAACCCGGATACCGTCATCGAGCGGGTAATGCGCACCGATTTCCCGCGGCTTTCATCGTACACACCGATCCGCGAAGCGGTCGCCATGTTCGCGCGCGGACGCGCGCCGGCCGCGCCCGTGATCGATGAGACGGCGCAGTTGGTCGGCATTCTAACGGAAAAGGATTGCTTTCGACCGATGCTCAACGCCAGCTATTATCAGCAATGGGACGGCAAGGTTGCGGACTACATGAGCCGCGAGGTGCGAACGCTGCCGGTTGATCTGGATTTTGTGTCCGCGGCTGCCGAATTTATCGCCCGCTCTCACCGCGTCTATCCAGTCATGCGCGACGGCGAGGTTGTCGGCCTGCTCCACCGCTCGGACCTGCTCGCCGCAATTCTTTCCGCCTCAGAATTCAACTATGTTGTCAGCTGAGACACAGATATTGGGCGTTTCACGTATCGAAACATTCGCCGGTCAACGTTCCATAATCTGTCGGAGGCGAACAATGCTGGCGAAAAGCCGCCACCCTACTCATCTCACCTCTTGCCCCTCCTGATTGAAAGAGGCGGAACTGGGAGTAAAGCAGGAGAGCTTCTTCTATTGGTCGCCTCGGACTGGCTGCACCCGGTTCCGAGCACCGAGGGGCGACCAATTATCGTTCAGTTTTTCGGCCACCACCATTCGCAAGGATCCGTTAAAGGACAGAACGCACGACTTGGGCCGCAAAGCCTGGCGCCAGGCTCGCTCGTCAGCATTGGCAGCCCGATACTTCCATGCTCCCTGATTCCGGCTGACTTCGCGGCTAATCGTTGACGCGATCGCCCCCAGCAATCTTGCGCAACGATAAGCCGGCTGCCAGCCCGCGCGATATTTCCTCTCGATCTCCGAGAGATAGTGCTGCCCAACGAGCCTGCCAGCTAACTCCGGCTTCCCAGAGATTTCGTATCCATCCAGATTGAACATGGAAATGTACGCTGGAAGCCGCCCGCTTCGGAACGCGCCTGTGTCAAATGGAAACACTCGTTTAATTGGCGGCGTTTTTTCAAACCGAACAACAAAGACGATAGGGAGCTGCCATTCAGATGGGTGCTCAATCGATGGCACTTTATATGCTGGTCTGCCGACGAAGAAGTAGACTAAGTCTTCGCCTTTGGAGACGTTACATGGCATCATCATAAGCTTACCCTCGCTGGCGATCTTAAAAAGATTCGCCGCCGAGCTGGAATGAACCCATGGCAATTTCAGATCGCTGGCGAGATTCTTATTCGCCAGAAACTGGTTGAGGGTTAAACTTTTAGGTATCAAATTCCTCGCCACCGTCGTCTCGCAGTTCAAGTGCGCCCTTGCACAGATACAACACTTTACCCTTCACAACTTCACACCGCAGCCCTTATTAGATTTTTGATCACTCTATCATCGTGACTTCCCAGGGCCCCACGCACTGTCAGCTGGGCGGCCTTGGGTACCAACTATTGCCCAAGCATTCGCTCAACACGAAGGGAGCTTTCGTCGGGTACGTGCGTGACCTATCTGGGGACCAAAGCAGTCGGGGCTCGACACGCCATTCGTTGGCTTTGGGCCCTGGCGACGAGGGAAGCATGGAGCATGTGCGGGACAATCGCGGGCAGAAGGCGCTACAGGCACAGCCCCATGATCTACATTCCCTACCTCTTATTGCTATCCTGAAGGTCACAGCACAATATTTCAGAAGGCGTCGCCTTTTGGGTACTCGTAAAGGAGAGATTCCGAACCGACCGGGCCCCGATAGAGGCTGGCAGTCTAACCGCAAAGGTTGTACCGTCTACCAACTTGGGGGACAATGGTGGGGTTACGCTTTCGGCGGTCATTTAAGCTGCTTCCTGGCGTTCGACTGAACCTCGGCAGCAGGAGTACCAGCCTCTCGCTCGGCGGACGCGGCTTTCGCTACACCGTTGGCACCGCGGGCAAGCGCATTACCGTCGGCATTCCAGGCACCGGCGCTAGCTGGTCTCAGAAACTCACGAGGGCCTCAAAGCGCCCCCCGACGCCTCTTCCGTCCTCTACACCGCCAACGCAAATCGGCACTTCGGGCCATCCAAGCCAACCGACGCAAGCTGCCATAGCCGGCTTAACTTCTCCGGCAAATCTGCCGCCTACGCCCGCCAAGCCATTTCCTCTGTGGCTGCTCTGGGCTGTACCATCCGTCATATCAATCGCCGTCCTATGTTTCATCGCTTCAACTCTTGGTCACTGAGAAAGGTAGTCGCATGAGTACTGGTGATAACTTCGAACAGGTCCCATTTGCCGATCCGGACTTTGTCAACAATCCCGAGCCCAGGTGCGCATGCCTTTTGCTCCTAGACAATTCGGGTTCGATGCGAGGCCGTCCGATGGACGAACTCAACGCCGGTCTGCAAATCTTTCGCGACGAACTCGCCGCAGATTCTCTTGCTTCAAAGCGTGTTGAAGTCGGTATCGTGACGTTCGGCCCCGTCAAGATCGAAACTGAATTCACCGGCGCTCAGCATTTCATACCGCCAACCCTTGAAGTAAACGGCGACACACCGATGGGTCAGGCTATTGAAACCGGACTTAGGATGCTTGAGGAACGCAAAGCCTCCTACAAGGCAAACGGGATTTCGTACTACCGTCCTTGGGTTTTCTTAATTACGGACGGCGGCCCCACCGATTCCTGGCACCAAGCCGCTCAGATGGTGCGAACCGGCGAAAACGGAAAATCATTCTCGTTCTTCGCAGTGGGCGTTGAGGGTGCAAACTTAGACACGTTGCGGCAAATCAGCGTTAAAGAACCCCTCAAACTGAAAGGTTTGCAATTCCGGGAACTTTTCTCCTGGCTCTCCTCATCGCTAAGCTCGGTCTCAAAGTCGCAAGTAACAGACCAAGTGCCTCTCCAGAATCCCACCGCTCCAGAAGGATGGGCGGCTGTCTGATGTCTTCACCGAACTGGGGATGGGTCGGAGCTTGCGCGACCGGCTCGTCCCACATTCGCGCCGGTACAAACTGCCAGGATAATGCTGGCTGCGTGGAAGTTTGCGAAGCCGGAGCATTGGTCGCCGTTGTATCCGATGGTGCCGGCTCAGCCGAACTGTCTGCCGTCGGATCTCGCATCGTCGTCAACGGCTTCATTCGGTGCGCAACCGCCTATCTGAAGGACGTCGGTTCGCTGGAACACCTCACCGAAGAGGTGGTCCTAGAATGGATTGACGACATTCGAGAGCGGATTGTGGTCACGGCCGAAAACCGGGGCGTCCGTCCGCGCGACATGGCTGCGACACTGGTCGCAGCTATCGTCGTCGAAAAACATGCCGCCATCGTGCATGTGGGCGACGGATCGATCGCCTTGCGAGCCAGCCAATCGAGCGAATGGATAATACCCAGTTGGCCCGCGCACGGTGAATACGCTTCCACGACGTACTTCGTGACGGATGACCCTCAACCAGCTTTGCAATTCACGTTGTTGCCGGGACATTATAATGCCATGGCTGCATTCACCGACGGACTTGAGCGCCTCGCTTTGAATTTTGCAACTAAGTCATCTTACGCGCCCTTCTTCGATTCAAAATTCCAACATCTTACGAAATTGCCAGCGGGCCGAGACCGTCGCCTTTCCGCTGGGCTCCGAAGATATCTTGATAGTGCGCCAATTCTCGAACGTACTGATGACGACAAAACTTTGATCTTGGCGCGCCGGATCGCTGCGCAATGAGCCCGCTACCGACTAGCGTCGAAACATCGGTCGGGCGCACTTTCCGCCTGACTAAAGAGATTGGCAAGGGGGGCGAAGGGGCAGTATTCGAAGCTGCGGGCGAGACAGATCTCGCCTTCAAACTTTATTGGCCTGACAAAGCAGCCACGCGCAAAGAGAAACTCTCGGCTATGGCGTCAGCGCAGTGGTACAAGACCAACCCGTTTGTGGCGTTCCCCATCGACATTCTATTTAGCAAGGGAGTATTTGTCGGCTTCGTTATGAAGAAGGTTGGCGGCCACAAACCCGTCCACTTGCTCTATTCACCAGCTAGCCGAAAACTCGAGTTCGGCAAGACTAACTTCCGATTTCTAGTTAGGAGCGCGGGAAATATTGCGCGAGGAGTCGCAAGTGTGCATCAAACAGGCTGTGTGATTGGCGACGTGAATGAGTCGGGATTTCTGGTGTCCGACAAAGCGACAAGCGTCCTCATCGACAGTGATTCATTCCAAGTCGCCACAGGTCAGAAACGGTTTCTCTGCCAAGTCGGAAAGGCTGAATACACACCTCCCGAACTTCAATCCGCCGCCCTTGACAAGACCTTGCGCTCCGAGAATCACGATAACTTTGGTCTGGCGGTGCTCGCATTCCAGCTGTTGTTCATGGGCAAACACCCATATGCAGGTCGCTACAGCGGCCGCGAAGAGATGCCCATTTCACGCGCGATTGAGGAGTATCGCTTCGCCTACTCCGATCAGCGGGCTGTGACGAGAATGCACCCGCCCCCCGGCGCGCCGCTGCTTACCGACTTTCCTCAATACATCGCTCAAGCCTTTGAGAAAGCGTTCGGACGTCAGGGAACGAACAGCAGGCCACCCGCCGCGGAGTGGGTCGAGATGCTTCAACGCCTCGAATCCGAGCTCATTCAATGCACCAGCGATAGCAACCATCATCATGCCAAGGGTCGGCCCTGCCCTTGGTGCCGCATGGAGCAGAGCAGTCCTGGATTTATCGCATTTGGCACTCAGCACAAGATTGCCTTCATCCCCACGCGGGTTGATACAAGTCAGCTTATCGCAATTTTGAACTCCATCAGCGATCCAGGTCCGTGGCCGGACTTCGCATCGCAGGTTGGCAGCCACATCACGTTGGTGGCCACACCCGCCACCTCGACGTTAATTCAATCGCTAAAGCGGCGATCTTTGATGGGAATTGGCGCGTCCGCTGTTGGCGCGGTCCTCATCTGTTACGGCGGCGGCGCCATCATGCCAGGGCTTATCGTCCTGGGAATAGGGATTCTCGCGAACGTCATTGCGCCCAAAGAACTATCACGCCTGCGCCAAGAGGAAACTCAAGCTAACGCAGCGTTAAAGTCGGTTCGAGATATTTGGAACAAAGAGTCTGCTGACAGGACTTTTATCGATGCGAAAGGCCGCATCAACGACACACTCCGACAACTTGCTGACATTCCAAATCAAGAAAAACGTGGGATCGCTGAACTTGACCAACGTAAGAAAGATCTGCAACTCAATCGTTATCTGGCAGGTTTTCTTATCAAGAAGGCGAAGATCGCCAAGGTCGGCAACGGTCGCAGAGCCACGCTGGCCTCATACAACATCGAAACTGCCGCCGATATAGATGCACGACGCATCGAGGCCATTGCCGGCTTCGGACCCAGCTTAGTCGCTGAGCTCATTGCTTGGAGACGCGGCATAGAAACTCGCTTCGTTTTCAATCCGAATGAGCCCACCAATCCAGCGGACCTTGCGGCGCTTAAATCCAAGCTGTCAGCAAAGAAGGCAGCCTTTGAAAAATCTGCACGAGACGGTATCAATTCATTACAACAAACGGCAGCTCATGTTCGTCATCAGCGAACAAAGCTCGTTGAATCAGGCAAAAGAGCTTTTGATTCGTCGAAACAAGCCGAGTTGAACAGCAAGGCCGCCGACGGACCGCTTCGGCAATCATCCAAGTTCATTTCATTTTGTTGCGCAGGTTTGGCTGCTTTGGGCCTGTTAAACGGAGGCGTCCAAAAGTCGTCACTTCCGGCTGCCCCGCCCATAGTTGCAACTTCGACGTCGCCCCCCCTCCTGTAGCCGCTCCTCGTCCCGCGCCGCCCGCTGTAGCTCGTCCGGCAAGTCAACAGCCACAGCCTGCGCCTCCTCCGATATATCCGCCTCCAGTGACTCAAATTTTGTCTCCGGCATCACACCCCCGGTCGGTGCCACAACTCCAGTCATCAGGACCAGTGGCTGCCCCCGAACTCCCGCCGCCGGAAGAGGTCCGTGGCACGCCGTCAGTAAACACACCAACGACGCAATCGGTACGGCTACTGGACACGAGCGTCGCTGCTGATGCAATGAGGCTTCAGCAACGTCTCATCGGTCTCGGATTTTTGAGCGGAACAGCGGATGGTAAATGGGGACCAAAATCGCGACGCGCGCTTGCTGAATTCAAAGTGAGCAAGCAGCTTGACGCTGACTCACTATTAGATATGCGGACCCAAGAACTCCTACTGGCCGACAATATGCCATTGGTGCCTCGCGATGACGTCGGCGATACCGCAGTTTCGCCGGCTTTGTACGGAGGCTGGACCAACTCGCAAGGGGAATGCGGTGACGGCCGAATGCCACCGCTATTGATTAGCCCAAGGGGGGCAACGGTATCCGAAGGATTTTGCGAATTCAACGACGTTAGACAGGAGGCAAACAATGTTTGGCGGATATCAGCTAGCTGCACGGTGGGCCGAAACAGCTGGCGCGCCAACATCCGATTAGCCCTAACCTCAGCCACTCTACGCTGGTCAAGCGAGAAGGGGGAAGGACTCTACTACCGATGTCCCGCGCGAAATTGAGCATTCACGCTCCATTACGAAAACGTTTCTCCGCGAGGCGCCGCGGACATGCTAGGACCTGCCCCCTGGCCGAAGGCAGCAATACCCGCTAGTTGCCATGGGAGGAATTACGCTTGCGGCGCTGGTCTTCCACCTCGCAGCGTTTCCAGCTTTTCCGGGGAAAGTCCTGCATGGAAACGGAACGGCCGGCCGGTGCGAGCGGGTCTTTCATGCAGCAGCAAACTACCCGGACCGGGGATGGAAGCGGCGGTCTTCAATTAGGCGGGAGCCCTTACGGGCTTCCTCTCCTTTGAACTGATAGCTGAAGTCCATATCACGCGCGTAAACTTGTCGCTCCGCGTGAGCAATTACAATCCCGTTAAAGTTAGCTACTGCCCTTGCAGACACGTTGATGATGGAAGGGCGAGGTTCGTAAGCGCCCACGATGGCAATATTCTTCGACAAAGGAACGAGAGGATGGGTGTCGGTCATTCCTAGGCCGACTGCGTAGTGGCCTGTGGCGGGTCCCGTATTAATGAGGCAAACCGGATGGTCGGTCGTAACAAAACCTCCGCCGCCCGCAGGGGCGCGAAGTATCGACCACTTCCGCTCGAAAAAGTACGGGAGGATCGAATTGAAGAGGTCTAACTCGACCCTGACATGTTCGGTCGTACTAGTAACGACCCGAAAGTCTTTCATGTCCAGACGCTTCATTTTCTTGTGGTCAGTATCGGCCTTTTGACCGAGAAAACCGGCATCTTTGGCTTTGCTCATCTGGGAGTTCCAGATTTCTGGTTTCGATAACATCACGGAAAGCGTAGCCTTGTGAACACGCTCGGTGAAGGCGCTCATCATGTCACGCATGCGCGGATTGCGAACATGTAAGAGACAGAAGAAATTTAGAATGTTGTTAAAGTCGTCCTCCGAAGCAAATTCGCGAGATTCGGCAGTCCGCCGTAAAGATACAGCAAGTTCATCCTCGAACTTCGCGAGCGCCGACTCTACGGCGTCAGGCGGGTGCCCTTCAATGTCAACAGACATATAATCACGTTCGGCAGCAACATCCGCGATCGAGGCTTGAAAATGCCTATGCTCCACCTTGTCGAAGGTGAGCACCTGATGTTTTCCCTTCTTGCGCTCCACAGCAAACGCGCGGAGATAGCACCGAGGCACCCAGTGATGTTTACGCGCCGTCATCCACTATCCCCACCCTCCTCCTGCTCCGCTTAAAACGACATAGGGCGGCTGACCGTCGGTCTGGTGCAATCACGCCCGAGCCAGAAAAAAGATCAAAGTAAGTAGCGTAAACGCTGCGAGAATTGAGAGCGGACCAATAGCACGCACCTCGAACCCAAACCCTTTGAAGTGGAAGTCGTCTGACATTCTGAAGTCCTTTGACCGGCGCGCGCAGGAGTTACCGCTATCCGATTGGAGCTTGGCCTCTAACGCAAGCCGAAGCGGTATGAAAACAAGGCTGGCGGCGGTCTTTAAAGCATGGACTGGCCGTGGGACCCGAGATACGAACTTCGACTCGGCCGACCTGACCCAAGTTGCGATATCGGCCGACATTCGGCTGCTGAACACGTCCGAAAACAGCAATAAGATTATCCAGAAAGGACTGGCCTTCGGGTGCAAGGGGAGCGGTACTGTGACCGTCCTTGATACTCGCGCAATAAGGAGCCCAGCCCCGCCGGCTTGATCGCCGTGGTGGGGCCGCGGTGGTGGGGTGACGATTGCCCCGTAACCGCAGGAGATCCCGATGAGCAAGCCAAAATCACTACGCAAGACCGCTTCACGACCGAAGACCAATAAGGCAGCCGGTCCGAAGGCGACCGGTTCTAGAAAGTCCAGCAAGACCCCCGCATCGAGGCCTAGCGAACGATCCGCGCTTGACCGGAAGCCTGATGTGCTATCGCCACCGTCGGTTACGAACAGCAAGCAAGCTCTAGTCCTTGCGATGCTGCGTTCACCAACCGGTGCCACGATCGATGCAATGATGCAGACGACCGGTTGGCAGCAACATTCAGTGCGCGGGTTCCTTGCGGGTGTTGTTCGCAAGAAGCTCGGTCTCACCCTCAACTCGGAGACCCACGAGGACGGTCGTATCTACCGGATCGATGAAGGGGGGCCCGCACCTGTCGTAAAGTCGCGCCAGGCGGCCTGATAAGATGCGGCGATTCAGGTCAGCGCCAGCACAAAGTACTGACGCATTGAACGAGGAGATCGCGCGTCTGCGCGATCTCGACCTAAAGGGGTTGCGCGCCCGGTGGCAGAGCATGATCGGCCGCGCGGCGCACCCGCAACTCCCCCGACATCTCTTGTTCGCAATGGTTGCCTATCGCCTTCAGGCCGACGCGCTGGGCGACCTCGATGCACCGACGCTTCGGTTGCTGGCTAAGGCAGGGTCGGCACGTTCGGATTCCGAATTCGGCTCTTTGACCGATGCCTTCGACCAGCAGCGGCGGGACCTGCTGCCGGGCACCGTTCTCACACGAGAATGGAATGGCCAAACCCATCGCGTCATGGTCGTGCAGAATGGCTTTGCCTGGGAGGGCCGCACTTACGACAGCCTGTCAAAGATTGCCCAGTCAATCACCGGGACCAAGTGGAACGGGCCCCGCTTCTTCGGGCTTCGCGACAAAACTCCCGCCGCGGTGAACCCATGACGGCAGCGAACAAGGCGGTCCGCTGCGCCATCTATACCCGGGTCTCGACCGATTCCGGCCTCGATCAAGAGTTCAACTCGCTGGACGCCCAGTATGATGCCGCCTCGGCCTATATCCGGAGCCAAGCCCATGCCCGCTGGACGCTGGTCCGTACACGCTATGACGACGGCGGGTTCTCGGGTGGCTCCACCAACCGCCCTGCCCTCCAGCGGCTGCTGGCCGACGTCACGGCGCGCCGGATCAACGTGATCGTGGTCTATAAGGTTGATCGGCTTACGCGTTCACTTGCCGACTTCGCCAAACTGGTCGAACTGTTCGACGCTCACGGGGTCTCGTTCGTCTCTGTGACCCAACAGTTCAACACCACCACCTCGATGGGTCGGCTGACGCTGAACGTACTGTTGTCGTTTGCCCAGTTCGAACGTGAGGTCACCTCCGAGCGCATACGCGACAAGGTCGCGGCGTCTAAACGAAAGGGGCTCTGGGTAGGCGGCATGGTACCGCTCGGTTATGAGCTCAAAGACGGCAAGCTGCTGATTGTGAAAGAAGAAGCCGAGCAGGTCCGGACTATCTTCAGGCGATACCTGGAACTGGGAAGCGTCAATCGCCTCGTCGTCGAACTTCGCGAGCGGGCCTTCCGCACCAAGATCCGAAAACTGTCGACCGGCAACTCCAGAGGGGGAGTTGCCTTCAGGCACGGACCATTGTTCCACATTCTGAGGAACCGCTTTTACATTGGCGAGGTTCTCTACAAGAACGAGATCTGCCCCGGCCCCCAGCCGGCGCTTCTGGAGCGCGAGCTGTTCGAGGCGGTGCAAGCAAGACTGACGGCTCAGTGGTCGCATCGGA
>LNFM01005890.1_pt1 | contig 20694 bp, 17 predicted proteins | sample 596031 | NCBI WGS metagenome assembly LNFM01 (sample SAMN04254537, study PRJNA301005) | activated carbon metagenome | isolation source: dual media filters at the Ann Arbor, Michigan drinking water treatment plant | place: USA: Ann Arbor | reverse complement strand
GACTGGGGTACGCGGTCTGCGGCTGGACCAAAAAAGCGCCGGGCTTGCTTCCTGCGCTGCAATCCGGAGAGTGGGAACATTCCCTCTGACCGGACCACCTTCCTGAGACCTCAACCGGAGGACTCGCCGCACGACTCGACTGATGATTGACGTGTATGTTTCGGCGCCACTTGGGTCTAACAACCTGGAGTTGAAACCACCTCCGCACGGGCCTGCGTCGTTCGTAATGAGTCACAATGTGGCCTGAACGACACGCATTTTTGAGGCCAGACCCTAAATCTCACCAACACGTTAAGCGGCGACGACGCACACCGCACACTCGTACACGCCCTGCTCAATCATCAACGCCGCTGCGTCAGCAATCCAACAGCCACCCGCGCGTCCCGGCTCGAGGGTCTTTGGATCGATCGGCTCAGTCACAGCGGAGGCGAGCGGTGCGGCAAACTGATGGTCGACCAGCGCGAGCAATCAAGTCGCGAATCTCAACGCGGACGGAACCGTGCATGGTGCTGGCGGTTCACCGAGACGATGCAGCATTTCGCAATAAGGCAGCGACCGGGGCCGATTCTGTCGCTGCAGCACCCGTCCAAACGCTGGTCAAACTCTCGCAGGTGTTGCATCTTGGCAGAAGCCTGCAGGCTTCCGCTGCGATCAAAGACTTGGAAGAGACCGCGAGCGCTGGCCAAATCGAACACTAGCGCTAACGTCGCTCCCAATTCGATCCAAGGCTTTAGCAAATCACATCTAGAACCAGGAGACGCCGACGATGACATTCAAACTGCCGGAGCTGCCCTACGCCTACGACGCGCTCGCGCCGTACATGTCGAAGGAAACGCTGGAGTTTCACCACGACAAGCATCATCAGGCCTATGTGGATAACGGCAATAAATTTGCCGGCCCCGGCACCAAGTACGATGGCAAGAGCATCGAGGATATCTGCAAGGAGGCATTTGCCGCCAAGGACGCGCCGGTCATCAACAACATTGGCCAACATTACAACCACCTGCACTTCTGGCAGTGGATGAAGAAGGGCGGCGGCGGCAACAAGCTGCCGGGCAAACTGCAGAAATTGGTCGACGAGATCGGTGGCTATGACAAGGTGCGCGCCGACTTCATTGCGGCCGGCGTCGGCCAGTTCGGATCGGGCTGGGCCTGGCTCGCGGTCAAGGGCGGCAAGCTCGAAGTGATGAAAACCGCCAACGGCGAAAATCCGCTGATGTACGGCGCCACGCCGATTCTCGGCGTCGACGTATGGGAGCACAGCTACTACATCGACTATCGCAACGCGCGACCGAAGTATCTCGAGGCCTGGTTCGACAATCTCGTGAACTGGGGCCACGTCGAAGAAATGCTCGGCTGAGAATCGTCGTCGGTGTTCCGAATAAAGAAAGGCCCCATCTCGCGATGGGGCCTTTTTTGTTTCACCCTCTCCCTGGAAACGGCAGGAGAGGAGGTCGTAGAGCGATCGAAGATCGCGAGGTCAGAATGCGACCGCGAGGCAGCGCCGCGGCGCCGGTAGGCGGAGCCGTCGGCGACCGCGGATAACGAACTAATGCGCGAGTACCGCAAGCAGCAACAGCGCCACGATATTCGTGATCTTGATCATCGGGTTGACGGCCGGGCCAGCGGTGTCCTTGTAAGGATCGCCGACCGTGTCGCCGGTCACCGAAGCCTTATGCGCCTCGGAACCCTTCATGTGCTTGACGCCGTCCTTGTCGACGAAGCCGTCTTCGAACGCCTTCTTGGCGTTGTCCCAGGCGCCACCGCCAGCGGTCATCGAGATGGCGACGAACATGCCGGTCACAATCACACCGAGCAGCATCGCGCCGAGCGCCGCGAACGCATGGCCGGTGCCGGCGATCCACTTGACGAGGAAGAAGCAGACGATCGGCGACAGCACGGGGAGCAGCGACGGCACGATCATTTCCTTGATCGCCGCTTTCGTGAGCAGGTCGACGGCGCGGGCGTAGTCGGGCTTCTCCGTGCCCTTCATGATGCCCGGCTTCTCCTTGAACTGCCGACGCACTTCCTCGACGATCGCCGAGGCCGCACGCCCGACCGCCGTCATGGCAATGCCGGCGAACAGGAAGGGGAGAAGACCGCCGAACAGCAGGCCGACGACGACGTACGGATTCGACAACTGGAAGTCGACCACGAGGTTGTGGAAGATCGATCCCGGCTTCGCGATGCTGATAAAGTACTTCAGATCCTCGTTGTAGGCCGCAAACAGCACCAGCGCGCCGAGACCAGCGGAGCCGATCGCGTAGCCCTTGGTGACCGCCTTGGTCGTGTTGCCCACGGCGTCGAGGGCATCGGTCGTGCGGCGGATTTCCTTCGGCAGACCCGCCATCTCGGCGATGCCGCCAGCGTTGTCGGTCACTGGACCGAAGGCGTCGAGCGCAACAACCATGCCGGCCAGCGCCAACATCGTCGTGACCGCAATCGCGATGCCGAACAGGCCCGCGAGTTTGAAGGCAACGATGATGCCCGCCATGATGATCAACGCCGGCAGCGCCGTCGCCTCGAGGCTGACCGCAAGGCCCTGGATCACGTTGGTGCCGTGGCCGGTCACCGACGCCTGGCTGATCGAGCGCACGGGGCGGTACCCGATGCCGGTGTAGTACTCGGTGACGACGATGATGGCGGCCGTCACGACGAGGCCCGCGGCACCACACCAGAAAAGATCCATTCCAGTGAAGACAAAGCCGTTCGAGCCCTTGAACACCGTCGCCATGCCCAGGACGTGCTCTGTGAGCGGGTAGAGCGCGATCAATGACAGCACGCCGGTGGCGATGATGCCCTTGTACAGCGCGCCCATGATCGACTGGTTGGCCCCGAGGCGGACGAAGAACGTGCCGATGATCGACGTGACGACGCAGACGCCGCAGATCGCCAGCGGGTAGATCATCAGGCTCGTCACGACAGGCTGGCCGACGAAGTAGATCGCGGCCAACACCATCGTCGCGACGACCGTCACCGCGTACGTTTCGAACAGGTCGGCAGCCATGCCGGCACAGTCACCGACGTTGTCACCGACGTTGTCCGCGATCGTGGCGGGGTTGCGCGGATCATCCTCGGGAATGCCGGCTTCGACTTTGCCGACGAGATCGCCGCCGACGTCAGCGCCTTTGGTGAAGATGCCTCCGCCGAGACGGGCGAAGATCGAGATCAGCGAGGCGCCGAACCCGAGCGCGACGAGCGAATCGATAACGGTACGGCTGGTGGTGCTGTAGCCCATTCCCGCGGTGAGAATGGCGTAGTAGACGACGACGCCGAGGAGCGCGAGGCCCGCGACCAGAAGTCCGGTGACGGCGCCGGCGCGGAACGCCATCGAGAGGCCGTCAGCAAGCGACACTGTCGATGCCTGCGCGGTGCGGACGTTGGCGCGCACCGAGACGTGCATTCCGACGAAGCCGGCGAGGCCCGAGAGCACTGCGCCAATCAGAAAGCCGATGGCGACCAGCCAGCCGAGCAGCAGCCCGACCAGAATGAAAATCGGCACGCCGGCGATGGCGATGGTTTGATACTGGCGTGTCAGGTAGGCCTGCGCACCTTCCTGGATGGCGCCGGCGATTTCCTGCATGCGTGCGTTGCCCGCATCCGATGCCATCACCGCGCGAATGGTGAACGCGCCGTAGGCGAGCGAAAGCAGGCCACAGATGATGATGGCCCACAAGATGGACTGCATGGGTAGAGTGCTCCCCGTTGGTCAGATGCCCCGACTGGGCCTGAAAAAACCTTGCAGCGGCGCTGCAAAACGGCAACCGGTCCCGCCGTCCGTACGCGCCCGGTCGGGAAGTGCGGGCGGACCATGCCAAAACAGGTGCGCGGTTGCAACATGCAATGCCGCGTCTTTCGTCTCAGATGCACGGAATTGGCGCCGCAGGCTGTGGCGCCTGGGCACTATCGGCTCGCCTTTGCCGCCGCGGCCTTGTGGAAGCGCTCTAAGATATCAGAGTTATCGTTTTGCCCCGACGGTCGTGGCCGCGCCGCCGGTCGCTGTGCGGCCGCCATCGACCACGTACTGGGCACCCGTGATGCCGCTCGCGAGATCCGAGCACAAGAACAGCACCGTATTGGAAATCTCATCGACGCTGGCATAGCGTCCCATAGGAATTGATGCCTGATAGCGAGCGCTCACCGCCTCCGCATCGTCCGGATTGATCATCGCCTCGATGGAATGGATCATGCGCGTGTCGACCGGGCCCGGGCAGACCGCGTTGACCCGGATTCCCTGCCGCGCGACCTCGCCGGAGACCGATTTGGTCAGTCCGATCACGGCATGCTTCGACGCGACGTAAGGACCCAGACCGGGCGTTCCGGTGATTCCCGCGACGGAAGCGGTATTGACGATGGCACCGCGCCCCTGCGCGATCATCACCGGCAAGACATGCCGCATGCCGAGAAAAACGCCCTTCACGTTGACACCGATCACGGCGTCGAAGACGTCCTCGTCGTATTCGGCGATTGGCACTACCTTGCCCTCGATGCCGGCATTATTGAAAAAGCAGTCGATCCGGCCGTAGGCGTCCACCGCTGCCTTGACGTAGCCCGCCACGTCGGCGGACTTGGTCACATCGGCGCCGACGCCGAGCGCTGTGCCGCCCTGCTGCTGGATCGTTTGCGCCGTCCGAGCGACGCCCTCGGCATCCCGGTCGACCGCAACGACCTTGGCGCCGCGCGCCGCGAAGGCAAGGGCCGTGGCACGGCCGATCCCGTTCGCGGCACCTGTGACGATCGCGACTTGCCCGGTGAAATCCATGGATCGTCTTCTCCCGAAAACTGGCGGCGCCTCGATCGGGCCCCTGCACCGATCAGGTTCGCAGTGCCGGCGGCGCTCGTCAATGCGGCCAGCCCCACGGCCTTAACCAAAATCGCCGCCACGCATGGCGATCGTCGAGGCAACTACGACATATTTCGACCATGGGGGCGTGGTCCGGTCACCTCACTGCACGGATCTGTTCATATCGACGACTACGGGGGACTACCATGTTCACGCGTAACGGGACCACTCCGAAGGGCTCAGCAGAACCCCAGAGAATGGATGCACTCCGGCTGCAATCGGTGACACCGATGCCAGCCGCCCGCAGCCCCGGCGAGCCACCGCCGCCACCGCACCAGAGCCACTCGCACACCGAGACGGTGATACCGACAACGCGACCGGTTTCTGACGGCTCCAACACCGGCATTTCCATCATCGGCCGCGACCTGACGATCATCGGCCAGGGTCTGCGCATCATCTCAAAGGGCAAGATCCGCGTCGAAGGCGAGATCCAGGGCGATGTGCTCGGCACCGAGGTCATCATCGGCGACGTCGGCAAAGTGACGGGCGTCGTCTCTGCCGAAACGATCACCGTTTTCGGCTCGATCATGGGCACGATTCGCGGCGTGCGGGTGCTGCTCGAGGCCGGCGCCAAGGTCGAGGGTGATGTGCATCATCAGACGCTCAGCGTCGATGAAGGCGCGCAACTCGAAGGTCGGATCCGCCGCGCCACCGATCCCGCCGAGCTGAGGCCCGACCTGTCGGACGGCAGCGTGGCTAGCTGAGTTCCCTTCCGCGGTCGCCAACGGCTCCGACTTTATTGCCGCGGTCCGCAACGCCTTCGGCTACTGCGGCCGCGGAGCTGCCTCTCCGGTCGCACCCACACCTTGCGGCCTTCGCCCGCTAAAATTCACTCCCTCTCCGCGCGCCACTCGGTCCTGTTGTAGCGGCTGAAGGCCGCGAAGCAGGATCTCCAACCGGAGAGGCAGCCCCGCGGCGCCGGTAGGCATCGCGCCAACGGCGCGCCTCTGGCGCGGGCCGTCGGCGACCGCGGCAAACGAGAACCCTGCCCCGCGCCATCCCGTCTTGACAGAAGCAGCGTGCCGGCGCGCTTATTGGGCGAGATTTCCGCTCACGCTTCCACGGATCGCGCCTCTCCATGACCAAGCCGCTCCTGTTCACGCCACTCGCGATCCGCGATGTGACGTTCAAGAATCGTATCGTCATTGCCCCAATGGCCACCTATTCGGCAGTCGACGGCATCGCTCAGGACTGGCACTTCGCCCATCTCGGGCGGTTTGCCCTCGGCGGCGCCGGCTGCGTCGTCGTCGAGGCGACGGCAGTCACCGACCGGGGCCGCATCACCAATGGCGACGTCGGCATTTGGTCATCGGCGCACATCCCGCCCCTCAAGCGCATTGTCGACTTCATGAAGGCGCAGGGCACGATCCCCGCGATCCAGCTCGCCCACGCCGGCCGCAAAGGGGCGATGCAGCGCCCCTGGTACGGAAACGGTGCGCTGACCGCCGATGATTTCGCGCGCGGCGAGAAGATGTGGCCGACCGTTTCCGCCTCCGCCGAGCCGATGGCTCCGGGCCACATCGTCCCTCATGCCATGACGCCAGACGAACTGGGAGAACTGGTGCAGCACTGGGCTGACGCCGCCAAGCGCGCCGTCGACGCCGGTTTCGAGATGATCGAAATCCACAACGCGCACGGTTATCTCGTCCACCAGTTCCTGTCGCCGCTGTCGAACAAGCGCAATGACGCGTATGGCGGCGACTTCGCCGGCCGTACGCGCTTTCCGCTCGAAATCGCCGAAGCCATCCGCAAGGTCATCCCTCAGGGAATGCCGCTATTCCTGCGCGTTTCCGCCGTGGACGGCATTGACGGCGGCTGGACCATGGACGACACGGTCGCCTACGCGAAGGAGCTCAAGACGCGCGGCGTCGACGTCATCGATTGCTCTTCCGGCGGCCTCGTCGGATCGGCGACGGTCGCGCGCATCAAGCGAACCTGGGGCTTCCAGGTCCCCTACGCCGAACGCGTGCGCCGCGAAGCGGAAATGATGTCGATGGCGGTCGGCCTGATCGTCGAGCCGTCTCACGCCGAGGAAATCCTCCAGAAAGGTCAGGCCGATCTGATTGCCATTGCGCGCGAGGCGCTGGTCAATCCGTGCTGGCCGCAGATGGCGGAGGTGGCGCTTGGCCGTCCTATGACCGAGGCGCTGGATGACTGGACGATCCAATATGGCTGGTGGCTGAAACATCGCGAGCGCTCGATCGCCGACATCCGCGCCGACGAGGCCGTCGCCCGCAAATCCTGAAAACGTGTATCGAGACCACAGAAACCGCAGGGAGCTAATGCTATGAAACTGATGATGTTCAAGAAGGGCACCGGATCCGCGCTCGGTGTTGTCGAAGGGGACAACGTGATCGACGTGTCCTCTGTCGGAACGCTCCAGGACGTGATCGTCGGCGGGTCTTCCTCCCTCGCGGCCGTCAAGGCGGCGGCCGCCAAAGGGACGAAGCAGCCGCTGAGCGGCGTCAAACCGGCCCTGCCGATCGCACGCCCCGGGAAATTCCTCTGCATCGGCCTCAACTACGCGCTCCACGCCGCCGAGGGCGGTCACGCGACGCCGACCTATCCCGCCCTGTTTCCCCGCTTTCCTTCGTCGCTCGTCGCGGCCGGCGAGCCGGTGATCCGGCCCAAGGTCTCGATCCAGCTCGACTATGAATGCGAATTGACCATCGTCGTCGGCAAGGGCGGCCGCCATATTCCAGAATCGAAGGCGCTCGACCACGTGTTCGGCTACACGTTGTTCAACGACGTATCCGTGCGCGATTTCCAGCGCAAGGGCGCGCAGTGGACGCCGGGCAAGAACTTCGATGGCACTGGCCCGCTCGGCCCCGTCGTGGTCACCGCCGATGAACTGCCGGCGGGCGCTTCCGGCCTGCGCATCCAGACCCGCGTCAACGGCGAAGTCATGCAAGACAGCAATACGTCCGACATGATCTTCTCGACCGCGCGCATCATCGCCATCCTCTCCGAATTCATGACGCTGGAGCCGGGCGACCTCATCGCCACGGGCACGCCGTCCGGTGTGGCACACGCGCGCAAGCCACCAGCGTGGATGAAAGGCGGCGACAAGGTCGAGGTCGAAGTCGAGAAGATTGGCATTCTCGCCAATCCGATCGTCAACGAGGCGTAAGCCCCGCGTCGGCGTTGCGGAGCATGTTCCTGGTCATTCGCCAGGAACATGCGGGCTGCGGCACAACAGGCCTCGTGTCCCCATTTCGAAGTTCGCCGGCGCCCAGCCGCGGGGGAAGAGCGAACTTCGAAATACAAGGGGCACGAGAGGCATGAATCGGCTAGTGCGATTCAAATCGCGAAATTCGCTCTTGAGGCATACGAATGCGGTGGGCGAATTTCGCGATCATCGCACTAGCATAGTGCGGCGCACCACGTTAAAGAGTGCGGCAAACCTATGGCGCTCCGCCCGGTCGCGCCTGCCGCCTCCTCGCGGGATAGGAGCCGAATGCCCAAGCAACTGATCATCGACGGCACCGAAATCGAGGTCGAGGACGGCATCACGCTGATTCAGGCGTGCGAACAGGCCGGCGTCGAAATTCCGCGGTTCTGCTACCACGAGCGGCTATCCATCGCCGGCAACTGCCGCATGTGCCTCGTCGAAGTCGTCGGCATGCCGAAGCCACAAGCCTCGTGTGCCCTCGGCGTCAACGACTTGCCGCCGAATCGCGACGGCACGCCGAAGGTCATCAACACCCGCTCGCCGATGGTCAAGAAAGCGCGCGAAGGGGTGATGGAATTCCTGCTGATCAATCACCCGCTCGACTGTCCGATCTGCGACCAGGGCGGCGAGTGCGATCTCCAGGACCAGGCGATGGCGTTCGGCAAAGGCGGCACGCGCTATCACGAAAACAAGCGCGCCGTCGACGAGAAGTACCTGGGCCCGCTCATCAAAACGATGATGACGCGATGTATCCAGTGTACGCGCTGCGTGCGCTTCATGACGGAAGTGGCGGGCGTCGAGGAACTCGGCGCGATCGGTCGCGGCGAGGACATGGAGATCACGACATACCTCGAACAGGGGATGATGTCGGAGCTGTCAGCGAACGTGGTCGACCTCTGCCCGGTCGGCGCACTGACGCATCGCCCGTGGGCCTTCAATGCCCGGCCCTGGGAGATGCGCAAGACCGAATCGATCGACGTGATGGACGCGCTCGGGGCGGCGATCCGGGTCGACACCCGTGGCCGCGAAGTCATGCGCATTCTGCCGCGCAACAACGACGCGGTGAACGAGGAATGGATCACAGACAAGTCGCGCCACGTCGCCGACGGCCTCCGGACCCAGCGCCTCGACCAGCCCTATCTGAGGCGCAGCGGCCGACTCGAGCCCGCCACCTGGACCGAGGCACTGTCCGTCGTCGCCGGCAAACTCAAGTCAACGCCATCGGCACGCATCGGCGCGATTGCCGGCGATCTTGCCGGCGCCGAGGAAATGTTCGCACTGAAGTCGCTGCTCGCGGCGCGCGGCGTCACCAATCTCGACTGCCGGCAGGACGGCGCCAAGCTCGATCCCTCGCTCGGCCGCGCGAGCTACCTCTTCAACGCCACCATCGAGGGCATCGAGCAGGCGGACGCGATCCTGCTTGTGGGCACCAATCCGCGCGTCGAATCGGCGGTTCTCAACGGCCGCATCCGCAAGCGCTGGCGCCAGGGTGGCATCAGCATCGGCCTCGTCGGTGAGGCCGCGGATCTGACCTACGGCTGCGAACATCTCGGCACCGGAGCCGACACGCTTCAGGAAATCGCCGAGGGCAAGAACGCGTTCGCCGGCATCCTCCGCCAAGCAAAGCACCCCCTGATCATCGTCGGCATGGGCGCTGCGGCGCGTCCCGACGGCACGGCGGTTCTGGCCCTCGCGGCCAAGATCGCGATCGACGCGAGCGCCGGAAAAGCTGCCGGCTGGAATGCTTTCAACATCCTGCACACCGCCGCCGCGCGCGTCGCCGGCCTCGATCTCGGTTTCGTCCCCGGCAAGGACGGCCTCGACGTCGCGGGAATGATGGCCGCCGCCAGTGAGGGCCGCCTCGACGTCCTCTATCTCCTCGGCGCTGATGAGATCGACATGAGCCGTCTCGGCGGCACCTTCGTGATTTATCAGGGCAGCCACGGTGACGCCGGTGCCCACCGCGCCGACGTCATCCTTCCGGGTGCCGCCTACACCGAGAAGGACGCGATCTACGTCAATCTCGAGGGGCGCGCGCAGATGACCGCGAAGGCTGCATTCCCACCGGGTGATGCCCGCGAGGATTGGACGATCCTGCGCCAGCTTTCGACGCTGATGGACGCGACCTTGCCCTTCGACACGATCGGTGCGCTTCGCGGGCTGATGGTCAAGTCGGCCCCGGCGCTCGCGGCTCTCGACGCGGTGACACCGGCCGCGATCAGCGGCGTGGAGCGCCTCGCGGCGCTCAAAGGAAAACTCGGCGCCGAGCCGTTCTCGGCCTCGGTACGCGACTTCTATACGACTAATCCGATCGCCCGCGCCTCAGCGATCATGGCTGAGTTGTCGGCCATCAAGGCGGGCGACGGCCGCATACGCGCGGCAGCGGAATAGGGCGGGTCAACGACGCATGTTTCCAACGACCTTCGACACCTGGTGGGACTATGCGCTGTGGCTCGCGCTCACGGTTGGCGCGAGTCTGCTGCTGCTCGTGACGCTGCTGATCATCGTCGCTTTCCTGCTGCTCATGGACCGCAAGGTCTGGGCGGCGGTGCAGCTTCGCCGCGGCCCAAACGTGGTCGGGCCTTTCGGCCTTCTGCAATCCTTCGCGGATCTCCTGAAATTCGTGCTGAAGGAGCCGCTGATTCCGGCCGGCGCCGACAAGGGCGTCTTCCTACTCGCCCCGCTCGTCACCGCGGTCCTCGCGCTCGCCGCCTGGGCGGTCATTCCAGTCGGTAAAGGCATCGTCATCTCCGACCTCAACGTCGGCATCCTCTACCTGTTCGCGATCTCCTCGCTCGGCGTCTATGGCGTCATCATGGGCGGATGGGCGTCGAACTCGAAGTACCCGTTCCTGGGATCGCTGCGGTCGGCGGCACAAATGGTCTCCTATGAAGTCTCGATCGGCTTCGTGATCATCACCGTGCTGCTGCTGGTCGGCTCGCTCAACATGACGGCGATCGTCACCTCGCAGCAAACCGGCATTGGCACCCGCATGGGCCTGCCGAACTCGTTCCTCGACTGGAACTGGCTGATCCTGTTCCCGATGTTCGTCGTGTTCTTCATCTCGGCGCTCGCCGAGACCAACCGGCCGCCATTCGATCTTCCGGAGGCGGAATCGGAACTCGTGGCCGGCTTCATGGTCGAATATTCGTCGACCCCGTATCTCCTGTTCATGCTCGGCGAATACGTGGCCATCGTCACCATGTGCGCGATGACGACGATCATGTTCCTCGGCGGCTGGCTGCCGCCGATCGATCATTGGCTGCTGAACTGGGTCCCGGGGCCGATCTGGTTCCTGATGAAGGTCACGTTCGTCTTTTTCATGTTCGCGATGGTGAAAGCGATCGTGCCGCGCTATCGCTACGATCAGCTCATGCGTCTCGGCTGGAAGGTGTTTTTGCCCCTGTCGCTGGCGATGGTGGTGGTGGTCGCGGCTATTCTCCACTTCGGAAGGATCGCCGTATGACCGACCATCTAAAGCCCGTTGTCGCGCTCCTTGCACGAGGCCGATCATGAGTGTCGCCCATGGCGTCAAATCGCTGTTCCTCAAGGAGTTCGTCTCGGCGTTCTTCCTTGCCATGCGCTACTTCTTCAAGCCCAAGTCAACGCTGAACTATCCCTTCGAGAAAGGCCCGCTCAGTCCGCGCTTCCGTGGCGAGCATGTGCTGCGTCGCTACCCGAACGGCGAAGAGCGCTGCATCGCCTGCAAGCTGTGCGAGGCGATCTGTCCGGCTCAGGCGATCACCATCGAGGCCGGCCCGCGCCGCAACGACGGCACGCGGCGCACGACGCGCTATGACATCGACATGGTGAAGTGCATCTACTGCGGCCTCTGCCAGGAGGCCTGCCCGGTCGACGCGATCGTCGAGGGTCCGAACTTTGAGTTCGCGACCGAGACGCGCGAAGAACTCTACTATGACAAGGCGCGGCTGCTCGCCAACGGTGACCGCTGGGAACGCGAGATCGCCAAGAACCTGGCGCTCGATGCGCCCTACAGATAGTCGGCAGTGAGGATCGACGGATGGCACTGACGGCCCTGTTCTTCTACCTGTTCGCGGGCGTCACCGTGATGTCCGGGCTGCTCGTCATCGTTGCGCGCAATCCCGTCCACGCGGTGCTGTGGCTGATCCTCGCGTTCTTCAATGCGGCCGGACTGTTCGTGCTGCTCGGCGCCGAATTCTTGGCGATGATCCTCGTCGTCGTCTATGTCGGCGCTGTCGCGGTGCTGTTCCTGTTCGTCGTCATGATGCTCGACGTCGACTTCGCGGAACTGCGGGCGGGCTTCATCAAGAATGCGTCGGTCGGCGCGCTTGTCGGCCTCGTCCTTCTCGTCGAGCTGATCGCTGTCCTCGGCTATCGGGTCATCGGCGGCGCGGTGAGCGGGGCCGTGCGTGCCGCGCCCGCTCCGGTGCCTGGATCGGGTATCACCAATACCGAGGCGATCGGTCGGCTGCTCTACACCAAGTACGTTTATTTCTTCCAGGGCGCGGGCCTGATCCTGCTGGTCGCGATGATCGGCGCCATCGTGCTGACGCTGCGCCACAAGGAGGGCGTGCGCCGCCAGTCGATTTCGGCGCAGAACGCGCGCACGCCGGCGATGGCGATCGAGGTCGTTACGCTGGCGCCTGGGCAATCGATCATTCCGGGCCGGGAGCGGCAGGGATGAAAAACGGACTCGATCGGAAAAACGGCGAACAGCCGGAAGACCCATCGAACGTAGTCTCGTTCAAGGATGCCCGCGCACGCGCCGCCGAAAAGGCCCGCGCGCGAACCAAGATGGGCGCTGCAAACACTGGCCGCGACGATGGCGATAAAGCGCGCATCACGCTCGGCCAATGGATCGTCGGCGGACTTTTCATGTTGCTGGCGATCGGAGGGGCTATCGCTCTGGTCAGGCCGTTCGTCAAAGGTGCGGGCATCGCAAGCGGGTTGGGGATCGGCTGATGGACATCGGACTGGGGCATTACCTCACGGTCGCGGCGTGCCTGTTCACGCTTGGCATCTTCGGCATCTTCCTCAACCGGAAGAACGTCATCATCATCCTGATGTCGATCGAACTGATGCTGCTCGCCGTCAACATCAACCTCGTCGCGTTCTCGAGTTTCCTCGGCGATCTCACGGGCCAGGTGTTCGCACTGTTCGTGCTCACGGTCGCGGCCGCCGAAGCTGCGATCGGCCTCGCGATCGTCGTCGTCTATTTCCGCAACCGCGGCACCATCGCGGTTGAAGACATCAACATGATGAAGGGGTGAGCAGCGTGGAGGGGAGGGGTCCGAATTTGATGCCGACGCATCTCCGTCGTTCGCCTGCCCCGACGCCGCGCGTGCCCGGGACCAACGCATGATCTATCAGGCCATCGTCTTCTCCCCACTGCTGGGCGCGCTGATTGCCGGCTTCTTCGGCCGCGTCATCGGTCCGCGCCCGTCCGAGTTGGTCACCTCGGCGTTCATGGTGCTCGCGGCGGTGCTGTCGTGGGTCGCCTTCTGGCAGGTCGGCATTGGTCACGCGACCGACAAGATCACCCTCATGCGGTGGGTCACGTCGGGCGACCTCGACGTCTCCTGGGCGATCCGGGTCGACACGCTGACCGCCGTCATGCTGGTCGTCGTGAACTCGGTCTCGGCGCTCGTGCACATCTATTCGATCGGCTACATGCACGAAGACCCGCATCGGCCGCGCTTCTTCGCCTACCTGTCGCTGTTCACCTTCGCCATGCTGATGCTGGTGACGGCGGACAACTTCCTTCAGCTCTTCTTCGGCTGGGAAGGCGTGGGGCTCGCGTCCTATCTGCTGATCGGCTTCTGGTACCAGAAGCCCGAAGCCAACGCGGCCGCGATGAAAGCCTTCATCGTCAACCGCGTCGGCGATTTTGGTTTCGCCCTTGGCATCTTCGGGATCTTCGTCGTCTTCGAGGGCACGATCGGCTTTGACGCCGTGTTCGCGGCGGCGCCGAGCAAGGCCACCGCGACGATGAATTTCCTCGGCTACGAGGTTCATGCACTCACAGCGCTATGCTTGCTGCTCTTCCTCGGCGCGATGGGCAAGTCGGCGCAGTTCCTCCTCCACACATGGCTGCCGGACGCCATGGAAGGCCCGACGCCAGTCTCCGCGCTGATCCACGCAGCGACCATGGTCACCGCCGGCGTGTTCATGGTCGCACGGCTCTCACCGCTGTTCGAACTCGCGCCCACCGCGTTGCAGGTCGTGACGCTGGTCGGCGTCGTGACCGCCTTCTTCGCGGCGACCGTCGGCCTCGTGCAGAACGACATCAAGCGCGTCATCGCCTACTCGACGTGCTCGCAGCTCGGCTACATGTTCGCAGCCCTCGGCCTCGGTGCCTACTCGGCGGGTATCTTCCACCTCTTCACGCACGCTTTCTTCAAGGCGCTGCTGTTCCTCGGCGCCGGCTCCGTGATCCACGCCATGCACCACGAGCAGGACATGCGCCATATGGGCGGCCTGCGCTCCAAAATCCCGATCACATGGGCCATGATGCTGATCGGCACGCTGTCGCTGACCGGCGTCGGCATTCCTCATCTCGCGGGCTTTGCCGGCTTCCACTCCAAGGACATCATCATCGAAGCCGCCTACGCGGGCCACACCACCAGCAACTACGCCTTCTGGGTGCTCGTCTTCGCCGCCTTCATGACCTCGTTCTACTCCTGGCGGCTGATGTTCATGACCTTCTATGGCCGCACCCGCGCCGATCATCACACCTACGAACATGCTCACGAGAGCCCCTACGTCATGTTGGTGCCGCTGTTCGTACTGGCTGCGGGCGCGATCTTCGCCGGCTTCCTGTTCAAGGGCCTGTTCGTCGGTGACGGCTACAAGCTGTTCTGGGGCAAGGCGCTCTTCGAGGGACCGAACAACCACATCATGCACGCCCTGCATGAAATCCCCGGCTGGGTCGGCTGGATGCCGTTCGTCGCGATGGCCGCCGGTTTCGCGCTGTCCTACGTCTACTACATCCACGCACCGTGGCTGCCCGAGGCGACCGCCCGCATGTTCCGGCCGCTGTATCTGTTCCTGCTCAACAAGTGGTACTTTGACGAGTTGTATGACTTTCTGTTCGTACGGCCCGCGCGCGCGCTCGGGAATTTCCTCTGGCGCAAGGGCGACGGCGCCGTGATCGATGGCACCATCGACGGCACGGCCAGCCGCGTACTCGCCACCGCGAACAGCGTCGGGCGGCTGCAGACGGGCTTCATCTACCACTACGCCTTCGCCATGCTGATCGGGCTCGCCGCCCTGATCACCTGGTTCATGTTCAGCACGGGAGGCATCCGATGAGCCTCGCCGGCAACAGCCTTCTGTCCGTCGTCACGTTCCTGCCGGCGACGGTCGCGCTCTTCATGTGCTTCCTTAATTCGGAAGCCAAACAGAACGCGCGCTGGATCGCACTGTGGACGACGCTGTTCACCTTTGCGCTGTCGCTGCTGATTTGGATCAACTTCGATCCCGCCAACCCCGGCTTTCAGTTCGTCGAAGAGCGCGCGTGGCTCGGTCCCTTGAAATACAAGATGGGCGTCGACGGCATTTCGATGCTGTTCGTCGTGCTGACCGCGTTCCTGATGCCGCTGTGCATTCTCGCGAGCTGGGAATCGATCGAGGATCGCGTCAAGGAGTACATGATCGCGTTTCTGATCCTCGAGACGCTGATGATCGGCGTCTTCTGCGCCCTCGATATCGTGCTCTTCTACGTGTTCTTCGAGGCCGGCCTGATCCCGATGTTCCTCATCATCGGCGTATGGGGCGGCAAGCGCCGGGTCTACGCGAGCTTCAAGTTCTTCCTCTACACGCTCCTCGGCTCGGTGCTGATGCTGCTCGCCATATTGGCGATGTACTGGCACACCGGCACCACCGACATCCCGACGCTGCTCACCGCGAACTTCCCCGAGGGTATGCAGTGGTGGCTGTGGCTCGCCTTCTTTGCCTCGTTCGCGGTCAAGATGCCGATGTGGCCTGTCCACACGTGGCTACCTGACGCCCACGTCGAAGCGCCGACCGCCGGCTCCGTCATCCTCGCCGGCATCCTGCTGAAAATGGGCGGCTACGGCTTCCTGCGCTTCTCGCTGCCGATGTTTCCCCTCGCCTCCGAGCAGTTCGCCCCGTTCGTGTTCCTGCTCTCGATTGTCGCGATCATCTACACGTCGTTGGTGGCGCTGGCGCAGGAGGACGTGAAGAAGCTGATCGCCTACTCGTCGGTCGCCCACATGGGTTTCGTGACGATGGGCATCTTCACCTTCTCCCAGCAGGGCATCGACGGCGCGATCTTCCAGATGCTGTCGCACGGCATCGTCTCGGCGGCGCTGTTCCTCTGCGTCGGTGTCGTCTACGACCGGATGCACACGCGTGAAATTTCGGCTTACGGCGGACTCGTCAGCCGAATGCCGATCTACGCGTTCTGCTTCATGATCTTCACCATGGCGAACGTCGGCCTGCCCGGCACCTCCGGTTTCGTCGGCGAATTCCTGACGCTGCTCGCCGCCTTCAAGGCCAACACCTGGGTCGCTCTGTTTGCGACCACGGGCGTGATCCTCTCGGCCGCCTACGCGCTGTTCCTCTACCGCCGCATGATCTTTGGCGTTCTGGAAAAGCCGAAGCTCAAGGCGATCGCCGACATGACGCCGCGCGAGATCGTCGTCATGGCGCCGCTCGTCATCCTGACGATCCTGTTCGGCTTCTATCCCGCACCCATCCTGGACGTGACCGCACAGTCGGTGAATCGGCTCGTAGCGAGCCACGTCGCCGCAACGAAGAAGGCCCGCGCCGACGCCGCACCGCGGGTGGTGATCGTGCCGCCGGCACTTCGCGAGACTACAGCTCAGCCAGCGCGCTGATCGACGACGTAAAGAGGTTTGATCGCAGATGTCCGCGCTCGCACAATACGCCCCGCTGCTGCCCGAGCTGATCCTCGCTGTCGGGGCCATGACGCTGCTCATGCTGGGGGTGTTTCGCCCCGAAACCAGCGTCGTGTCCACGCAGATCATGTGGCTGTCGATCCTCGTGATGGTCGCCGCCATCATCGCGATCGCGCTCGGCACCGGGCGCATCGAGCTGTTCGATGGCGCCTTCATTGTCGATCCATTCGCGCGCTTCATGAAAATTCTCGTGCTCGTCGGCGCGATCGGCGCATTGATCCTCTCGTTCGACGAGATGTCCGAGCGCAAGGCACTCAAGTTCGAATATCCGGTGCTCATCCTGCTGTCCGCCACCGGCATGATGATGATGGTCTCGGCGAGCGACCTGATTTCGCTCTATCTGGGCCTCGAGTTGCAGAGCCTCGCGCTGTACGTCGTCGCCGCATTCCGTCGCGACTCGACCCGTTCGAGCGAGGCCGGCCTCAAGTATTTCGTGCTCGGCGCGCTATCCTCGGGAATGCTGCTGTACGGCTCCTCTTTGCTTTACGGCTTCGCTGGATCGACCAATTTCGCCGCCATTGCAACCGCGACCAAAGCCGCGGGCGCCGGCCAGGATCTGCTGTTGGTGTTCGGGCTTGTGTTCGTGCTGGCGGGCGTCGCGTTCAAGATCTCGGCGGCGCCGTTCCACATGTGGACGCCGGATGTCTACGAGGGCGCGCCGACGCCGGTGACCGCCTTCTTCTCGTCCGCCCCCAAGGTCGCGGCGATGGCGCTGTTCATCCGCGTCGTGATCTCGATGTTCGCGGGCGTGCAGCCGCAGTGGCAGCAGATCGTCGTCTTCCTCGCTGTCGCCTCGATGCTGCTCGGCGCCTTCGCGGCGATCCGGCAGACCAACATCAAGCGGCTGATGGCCTATTCGTCGATCGCCAATATGGGCTACGCGCTGGTCGGGCTCGCCGCCGGCACCATCGAGGGCGTCGAGGGCGTCCTCATCTATATCGCCATCTATGTCGTGATGACGCTCGGCGTCTTCGCCTGCATCCTCTCCATGCGCCGCGAGGGCGCGGCAATCGAGGACATCGGCGAGCTCGCGGGGCTCTCGCAGACCAATCTGCCGATGGCGTTCGCGCTCGCGATGTTTATGTTCTCGCTCGCCGGCATCCCACCGCTCGCCGGCTTCTTTGGCAAACTGTACGTGTTTCTTCCCGCGATCAAAGCGGAGCTCTATACCCTCGCCGTCATCGGCGTAGTGACCAGCGTCGTCGGCGCCTACTACTATCTCCGTATCGTCAAGCTGATGTTCTTCGACGACGCAAAGCAGCCGTTCGAACCGATGCCGATCAAGGAGCGCGCGGTCCAGTGGGTGGCGCTGGTGCTGGTGCTCGGATTCGGCCTGCCGCTGATCTCCGCGCCGCTGCTCGCCGCCGCGTCGGCCGCCGCACGGACGCTGTTCTAGGGGTCGACATGGCGCATAGTCACGCAACGACCGCGCCGCCCCGTATCGAGCTGCTCGACGAGATCGGCTCCACCAACGACGAGGCCCAACGTCGCGCCGCCGCCGGCGAGCGCGGTCCTCTGTGGATCGCGACGCGACGGCAGACGGCCGGCAAGGGCCGCGCGGGGCGCGCCTGGAGCGAGGCCAGCACCGGAAACGTCGCCGCAACGCTGCTCTTCGAACCCGGTTGCGCGCCGGCTCAATTGCCCGAGCTGTCTTTGGTTGCGGGCGTCGCTGCGCACGAGACGATTGCAGGAGCGCTCCCCGCCCGGACCGCATCGCTGGTCGAACTCAAATGGCCGAACGACGTGCTGATCGCCGGCGCCAAGACGTCCGGTATTTTGATCGAATCTGGCAACTACGGCGGCACCACCGTTTCGGTGATCGGAATCGGCATCAATGTCGCCTCGGCGCCGACGAGCGTCGATCGCATGACGACCTGCCTCGCCGACCAAGGGTGCACGCTCGATGCGGAGGCGGTGCTGAACCGTCTGGCCGCACACGCAGCCCAATGGCTCGACATCTGGCGCGGCGCGGACGGTTTCGCCGGGATCCGCTCGGCCTGGATCACGCGGGCGATGCCGATCGGGCGCGCCCTCGAGATCAAGACCAACGATGGCCCGGTCGCCGGCACTTTTGCCGGACTCGACCACGACGGGGCGCTGCTAATCGACCTTGCGCCGGACAATCGGCGCCGGTTCACGTACGGTGATGTTTCCGTGCTGCCTGCGCGGCAGGCCTAAGGATACGTAATGGCACGAAGTGAGCGTAAATCCGACCGATCCGGCGAGAGCGAACTCGTTTTCGTCGCGCTCGGCGGTCTCGGCGAAATCGGGATGAACTGCTACCTCTACGGTCTGGGACCGGAGAAGGCGCGCAAATGGCTGATGGTCGACCTCGGCATCACCTTTCCAGAGGGGGACTTCGATCCCGGCGTCGACGTCATCATGCCCGACCTCCGCTTCATCGAGGCGAACGCGAAGGATCTCGTCGGCATCGTCGTGACGCACGCGCATGAGGATCACTTCGGCGCCATCATCGAGTTGTGGCCCCGCCTCAAGGCGCCGATCTACGCAACCCCATTCACCGCGACGCTGCTCAAGACCAAGCTCGCCGAGCAGGGCGGCCGCCACAAGTTGCCCATCCGCGAAGTTGCGCTCGGCTCGACGACGGACATCGGTCCGTTCTCGGTCGAGATGGTCAATCAGGCCCATTCGATCCCCGAGCCCAACGGCCTCGCGATCCGCACACCGCATGGCCTCATCTATCACACCGGCGACTGGAAATTCGATAGCGAGCCGGGCACTGGCCTGCCCCCGGATGAAAACCGCATCCGCGCCATCGGTGACGAAGGCGTCCGCGCGCTGATCTGCGATTCGACCAACGTCATGCGCGACGGCCGCTCGCCGTCGGAGGAGGAAGTCGGCGCCTCGCTCGCCCGCATCATCAAGAAGGCCGAGCAAGGCGTCATCGTCACTTCGTTCGCATCGAACGTCGCGCGTGTGCTATCGGTCGCCAAGGCAACGCGCGCTGCTGGCCGCCGCCTCGTTATCGCCGGCCGCGCTCTACATCGCGTCATTCAGGTCGCGATCGAAACCGGCTATCTGCCGTCCGACTTCATCTACGTCGACCAACAGCGTTTCAGCGATTACCGCCGCGACCAGGTGGTGGCGCTCGTCACCGGCAGTCAGGGTGAACCGCGCGCCGCCATGGCCCGCATCGCCGAAAATTCCCATCCCGACATCACGCTCACCAAGGGCGATCTGGCGATCTTTTCGTCGCGCACCATCCCAGGCAACGAGAAGAGCGTCGGCCGGATCCACAACGCGCTGGCCCGCATGGGCGTCGATCTCGTGACCGACCAGGACGCCCTCGTCCACGTCACGGGACACCCGCGCCGCGACGAGCTGAAACAGCTCTACGGCTATCTCAAGCCGCAGATCCTCGTGCCGATGCACGGCGAAATGCGCCACCTGCGCGAGCACGCCAAGTTCGGTCGCGCCAACGGCATCGAGGAAGTCGTCGTTCCCATCAACGGCGAGTTGGTGGTGCTCGGCCCCGGCCGTCCCGGAGTGATCGACGAAGTTCCGGTCGGTCGCATCTTCCGCGACGGCAACCTGCTGATCGGCGCCGAGGACATGTGCATCCGCGAACGCCGCAAGATGGCCGTTGTCGGCGTCATTGTGGTTTCGCTCGTGTTGTCCCGAAACGGCAAGCTGCTCGACGATGCCGAGGTCGTCATGGAAGGGGTGCCGACGGAACGGCCCGGCGGCGGAGCCATGGAGGATATGGTCCTCGACGTCGTCGAAGGCACCATCGA
>LNFM01009701.1_pt1 | contig 20695 bp, 20 predicted proteins | sample 596031 | NCBI WGS metagenome assembly LNFM01 (sample SAMN04254537, study PRJNA301005) | activated carbon metagenome | isolation source: dual media filters at the Ann Arbor, Michigan drinking water treatment plant | place: USA: Ann Arbor | reverse complement strand
GATACCCGGCCAGCGGTGAACGCTACTTTTGCCATGTGGTGCCCCTTGCTGTCTTACATCGGTCAGGATGTAAGGGCGGATGTAAGACTTTTTCGCAGAAAGTCTCGAATCTGAATCAACACATGGACTGTTCACCTATCCAGTTTAACCGTCTCAAGTTGTTGATTTGTATAGATTCTATCAAGGACAATCAACACAGGGAAACAGTATTTTTTCAGGATTGTGATTCCTGTTGTCGTGGGTTCGAGCCCCATCAGCCACCCCAAAATTTATCGACCCCTGCAAGTACTTGATTTTCAAGTCTTCCAGGGGTTTTATTTTTGGGGCACAGGTACATCATGGGTACAGCTTGCGGCGTGCAAGTGCACCGCGGCGGTACCAAGGTGCAGTCAGGGCGGTGTCAAGGTGCATCCGGCTGTCGTACACGTCAACTTCCCCGTACATCGACTCGTACTCCACCAGAAGCCCGATGCGTTCCAACATCGCTTCGATGTCTGGGGGTGGGTCGGGCAAGCTGAAGCTTCCGATGTTCACCTTCTCGTCAAACGCGAGAACATGCTTAGGGCGCAGGTAGGTGAAGTGGATGTCGTTGCCGAGTCCTGTACCTATCGGAAGCGTTTCCAACAAGTCCCGCAGGCCTTTGACGCTCTCCACTTTCTTCGGCTGGCCGTCGAGCAGCAGAAGGTACCGATGAATGGTGGCTGGCCCAAGCCCAGTGTTTCGTAGAACTGCCGACACGTGAAGCATGAGCTTGCCATCGGTAGTGGTTTGGCGCGTGTCCGTGGTCACTGACAACTTCGGACGCACTGAAATCCTGTTGTGGACTCGATTCGCTCGGTCATTGGCAAGGGTTCCGACGAGTGCGCAGCCCGCAACGAACAAGGCAGCAACATCTACAAGGCTGTTTGAGTCAGGCATCGTGCGGCGGGTGGTTGGGGATTGAACGCAACTGTAACGAACCTTTAAGTTAACCCGCCCTCTCGCTACGCACCGTGACAGCGCCTTGGGCGCTTACGAAGACCTGATGTGGGACCCCAAGAGGGATGTTGCTTGAGCGTCCCAAGGAAGCGATGTCACTCAGCTCGGCGCCCTGTATGGCCACCGTGAGGTCCGCAGTGCCCGCTGCTGGGATGGAGGGGAAGTCCAGGCTGGCGATGAAAGCGCCGCCTGTGCTGCCCGCTGCAGTTAACTCGAAGAAGTCCACGAGGGCACGAGGAGGCGCGGCAGTGCGCAAGGCCATCGCTGTGGCGCTGGTGCGGGCGAAGGCCACTTCGCGCCCGTTCACTTTACAGCGGAGCAGCATGACGGTGCGGGGTAAGCCTTGGGGATATTGAAGCCGATGTAGCGGAGTCGCCCACGATGACCTGAGACACGGGATTGGGTGTCATTGTTTTCTGTGCCATGGTTGGGAATGCGCTGCGCGAGCACCTACCGCAGGTGGAGTGCGTGGGTTCTGAGCACAGAGGCCTCATGAGGCCGCACCACAGGCGCCCGGTGAGGCTTGGTCTGAGGTGTCCGGTGGGTCGCAGCCAGATGGGCTGCAGTTCAACCTTCGAGGCCTCTTTGGCGGACCTGCTGGACTTCACACGGAGATGGGTGAGGCGCACAGCAGGGCTGGTTCCAATTGGCGGGATTGGTGCGTATTTGGCAATGAGGTTGTCCGCCGAGCCGCTGGGCCCCCAGGCGCGAAGGCGGCCCGACCTCCGGAGCCAGCGCCAGAAGTGCCCAGCTGTGCTAAACACGGGCACCTGGCTCGGGTTGGAAGCCCTGCGTTTGCACGCGCAACGCGCACCGCGAGTGCGATGGCCAACAGGATCTGCGTGCTGCTGTCGCTTCATGTTCAGGTCCTGCACGGATGGGCCGATACTCACCCCGCGCTTGCCGCCGCTGTGTTGGGCAGCTTGGCCGTGGAGGCCACGGAAGGGCTGGTTGGCGTTGCCCGGGAATTGGACCTGGTGGACGTCTGATTCCGAGGGTGGCTGAGCCGGGCGTGCCCGAAGCTGATTCAAATCTGGAATGAACAGGAGTCAACCATGAACGACAAGAAAGTCCAGACGCTGGATCTGGGGAAGCTGACGGTGATTGCCGTCTTGTTTTTGATCATCGGCATCTGGGTCGGTGCTTGGTGGTGGGCGTCAGCGCCCTCGGGATTCATCAGAAACCTGACCAGCCAGCCACTGGCTGATATCTTCAGCAGCGTCAATGCGCTGTTCGCCGGTCTGGCATGCGCGGGTGTGCTGATCACGATCTACATCCAAATGCGCGAGTTGGCCTTGACCGCGCAGGACTTGAAGGAAACCGCGCAGGCGAACACAGCGGCGGCGCGCGCCGTCAGTGACACTGCCGTGGCCAACGGCGAGATGGCCAAGGCCAGCTTGAAGATGGCGACACATTCAGATGAGCGCTCGGTGCTCGATCTCTTTCAGATCTACTGCAGCGATTATTTTCAGGGCGTCAAAAACGCGTCCATGAGCGTGTTGATCCCGTCTGTTGCCAGCAAACCGTACTTTGATTTTGTGGTCAGCCGCTTCTTTGTCGCAGAACAGTTGAAACTGCCGGCAGACTGCTGGGCCAGAGTTTCCAAAGTCACGCGCTGCAAAAGCTACGAGGCGTTTGTGCTTCAGGAGCAGCAGGACCGGTACAAGCTCGACGAGCTCATCAACTTCTTCACGTTGCTGACCGGTCGGCAGAACGCCCCGGAAATCATCCAGCGATGCGATTTTTCCTATGCATGGTGGAGACCGCTTTTCTGGATGATTGCGTCTGAACAGCAACGCCGTTTCTCCGAGAATCCGGCCATCCGCTTCTATTCAACGCCGCTGTACTTTCTGGAGGTCGTGCGCAAGCTGGACCGGATCTATGGGTTTGAGCCGTTTGCATCCGACGCAGACATGTGGAACTTTGTCGTTAACCACCCCAAGGTGCAGAGCTACCAGCTGGATCCCGCGCACGGCGTTGCGTTGCGGGCCACCTGAGCCGCTCCTTCTACAACGAAGGTCTGTGTGTCTACTCGGACCGCTCAGGTCAACGCCAGCGCCATCATGGGAAAGATCGCAATCAACAGCAACACCACCAGCATCACCCCCACGTACGGCAGGGAGCCGGCGAAGATGCTTTCCACCGACACCTTGGGATCGTTCAGCGTGGACTTCACGGTGAACACCGAGATGCCGAAGGGCGGGGTGAGCAGGCCGATCTCCACCGCGATGACGGTGATGATGCCGAAGTGGATCAGGTTGAAGTCGAGCGCTGCGGCGATGGGCACCGCCACCGGCGTCATGATCAGCAGGATGGAGCTGGAGTCCAGGATCATGCCCAGCAGCAGCAGGATCACCACGTACAGGAACAGGAAGCCGTAAGGGCCCAGGCCCGCGTCCTGCACCAGGTCGCTGATGGCCATGGGCACACCGGCCACCGACAGCATGCGGCTGTAGAAGCCCGCCGCCACCAGCAGGATCAGGATGCCGACCGACACCGCGCCGGTTTCGGTGAGCACACGCCAGAGGTTGCCGCCGCCGAGCTTGCGCCGCAGGATGGCGATGACGAAGGCCCCGAACGCGCCCACGCCACCGGCTTCGGTGGGCGTGAAGAAACCCGAGTACAGACCTCCCAGCACCAGCGCCACCAGTGCCGCGATGGGCACCAGCTTGCCGAGCATTTCGGACGTGGTGAGCAGGCGTGCGGTGCTGCGCTCGGCCGCCAGCTCGGCCTGGCGCTTCAGGTCAAACACCAGGCCGGGCGTGAAGCGGGCCATCAGCATGATCATGGCGGCGAAGGCCGCGGCCATTGCCGATGGACTGCTCGGCCAGCACGCCGTAGATGATGAGCAGCAGGCTGGGCGGGATCATCATGCCCAGCACCGAGCTGCCGGCCACGGTGCCCGCCGCGAAGCTCGCGCGGTAGCCGTGGCTCACCATTTCGGGCACGGCCACGCGGGTGAACACCGCGGCCGACGCAATGGACACGCCGGTGACGGCAGCGAACACGGTGTTGGCCGCGACGGTGGCCACGCCCAGGCCGCCGCGCAGGCGCCGCAGCAAGGTTTCGGCGACGTCGAAGGTGTCTTTGCCCACATTCGAGATCGAGACCAGCAGCCCCATCAACACAAACAGCGGGATGGTGGCAAAGATGTAGTCGGCCACGCCGTTGTAGGCCGATAGGTACAGAAGCCGCATGGCCATGTCCACGTCTTCGCGGATCAGCCAGATGCCGGCAAAACCGACGGCGGTGAGCGCCACCGCGATGTGCAGACCGAACAGCACGAGAAACACCAGGGCTCCGATCAGGAGCCCGCCCAGGGCCAGTTCGCTCATGCGTTTTCTCCGTTGAAGGGGGGCTGGCGCAGCAGCGAAGGAATGCAGGCGAGATACGCGACGGCAGCAACCACGGAGCCCAGCACGATGAGGGCGCGGAACGGCCAGGTGACCACGGTGAAGACCCCTTGCACCCCGAAGTACTCTTTGATTTTCATGGCCTCGGTGAGCTCGGGCCATGCGATGAAGGCCAGGGCAAAGAAGAGCAGGGCGCCGACGATGACGTTGAACACTTCCAGCGCCTTGAAGGCCGCCGGCGAGCGTTTGCCGATGATGCGCAACAGGAAGTCGCTGCGCGTCATGCGGCCCGAGCAGACGGCCGCGGCCAGCTGCAGAAAGACAATGGAGGCCACCGAGCGGGCGGCGAACTCGGCCACGCCGGTGATGGGCGCATCAAGGAAATTGCGGCCGAGCACGTCGGCGACGATCAGCAACATCATGAGAAAGATCCACACCGTGCCCACGGCGGCCAGTGCGTTGGCCACACCTTGCAGCGGGTTGGTGAGGCCGGCGACCGCAGGGGTTTCGCTGGCGAAGTCGGGTTCGTTGTGCACAGGTCACCTGTGAAGGCTGGAAGAAACACCACCCGGCCATGCGTGCGCATCGCCGGGTGGACAAGACGGCCCGGGGCCGGTCAGCGGTTCTGCAGGTCCCAGTCGCGCAGGGGCTTCACGCCACGGGCGCGCAGTTCGTCAAAGTAGGCCTTGAGCACCTGCTTGCCCGCGTCACCCGTGCCTTGCAGCCAGGGCGCCACGATGTTGGGCAGGCCGTTGACCCACTTGGCTTTCTCGGCCGCAGGCAGCTCGGTGATCTGCAGGCCGGCAGCCTTCATGGTGTCCAGCGCCGCGTTGGCGGTTTTGGTGACGTGTTTGCCGTGCGCGATCGAGGTGGCCTTGCCGGCCTTGAGCATCGCGTCCTGCACCTCCTTGGGCAGACCGTCGAACACCTTCTTGTTCACCGCCACGCTGCCGAAGTACATGGCGCCGATGTCGATGCGCGTGAGGTTCTTCGCCACCTCGTACACCCGGGCCGGGCCGATGCCGCTGGCGAACGACAGCGCGCCGTCGGTCACGCCGGTCTGGATGTTGGTGTAGTAGGTGGTGAGCGCGCCGTCCACCGGGGTGGCACCGGTTTCACGCAGCCAGTTGGCCGAGGTGCCGGGCGCGTTGATGCGCTTGTTTTTCAGGCTGGCCATGTCCTTCACCGGGAAGGTGGCGTAGATGTCGTAGCTGTCCGTGATCAGCGAGGACAGCGGCACCATGTTCTGGGCGGCCCAGCTGTCGCGCAGGGCGGGCACGGTGGCGTTGAGCTTGTCGAAGATCTCGATGAGCTGCTCGTGGTTGGTGGTGGCGAACGGGGTGAAGTAGGTCACGTTCTGCAGCGGCATGGCGGAGTTCTCCCACACCGTGCCGACCATGCCCACGTCCACGATGCCGTCGCGCACAGCGGCGCGGGTGTCGGTGAACTTGTAGAGCGTGCCGCCGTAGTTCTCGCGCCAGCGCACTTCGTACTTGGCACCGCCTTCTTTGAGAAGGCGGTCCACCTCGGGCTGGAACACTTCCTTCATGGCGAAGGCCCAGATGTTGGTGGTGGGATGGCTGGAGCCGATGTTGACCGTGACGCGTTGCTGCGCCATGGCCGAACCGACCGCCAGGGTGGCGCCCATGGCGACCAGGGTTGCAAAGGCAATTTTCTTGAGCTTCATGTTGTCTCCTCGGTGGGTGTCAAGGCTGCAGGTTCAGCCGGGGCGGGCAGGGGACCGGTGCCTCCACACCGGTTTCATCAAAAAGGGCGGGGTCATCGTCGGGCAGGGCGCTTGCGCGCGGCCCCGGTGGCGTCGGCAAATTGTTCGCGGCTGGCGTTCAGGTAAGCGCGCACCCGGTCGCGCACCAGTTGTTCGTCGTAGCCCTCATGGGCGCTTTCGCTGTAGACGTCCTGCGCATAAATCCAGCGGCGCATGGTGATGTAGAAAAAGCCGCCGTGCAGGCCCATGAGCAGTTCCATTTCGCGCTCGCTGGGCTTGGCTCGGCTGACCACACCGCGAAAACGGCGCGTCTCGCGGATCAGGCGCGGAAACAGGCGAACCCGCAGCATGGCAAAGAAACGGTCGGTGATGGTGTGGTCGGTCAGGCCCGAGAACACCAGGATGCGCACGAACTCCTGCGTGAGCGTGATCGTGACGTACTCCCAGTAAAACGCGGTGAGCTTGTCTTCCACCGGCATCTCGGGGTTGTCGAGCAGGGCGTCCCACTCGGCGCGCCAGCGACCTTCGAACACCTCGAGGTACACGCGGTCCACCAGCGCCTGCTTGGTGGGAAAGTAGTGGTAAAGCAGGGCGTGGGTCACGCCGATGCTTTTGGCGAGGTCGCGCAACTGCCCGTTGAAGCCGTGCACCGAGAAGAACTGGATCGCGCCGTCCAGGATCTGACGCTCGCGCTCGACCACGCCCATGCGACGGCGCACCGGTGCGTCCGGCGCTGTCGGCTCGTCTTCTTGCACCGTGTCAGGGTTTTCGTACCATTGTTAACCGACTGGTAAACAAAAACACCCGTGAAAACCCGAGGATTCAAGGCATGGAATTGACTGGAGACATCCTGATCGGCGCGCCGCGTGAAAAGGTCTGGGCAGGCCTGAACGACCCGGAGATCCTGACGCGCTGCATCCCCGGCTGCGAAGCGATGGAGGCCACCAGCCCGACCGAACGCACCGCCCGCGTGGCCGTGAAGATCGGCCCGGTGCGCGCCCGCTTTGTCGGCCATGTGCGCATGGAAGACATCCGCCCCAACGAGGGCTGCGTGTTGCGCTTCCAGGGTTCGGGTGGCGCGGCCGGCATGGCCAAGGGCCACTCGAACGTCGAACTCACCGACGAAGCCGGTGGCACGCGCCTGCGTTACACCGCGCAGGCCGCCATTGGCGGCAAGTTGGGGCAGGTGGGCGGCCGCATGATCGATGCCGCTTCCAAGCAGATGGCCGACCAGTTCTTCACCGCGTTCAACGAACAGATGGTCGGTGCGCCGGTGGTCGAGACGGTTGAAGCGGAACACGCAGAGGCAGCACCCACCACCGCGACCACCCCCGCGCCTGTTGCAGCGCAGCCCGCCTTCGTGCCGCGCACGGTTCAGGCACCCCAGCCCGCCGCCAGCGGCGAAGGCGTGCGCGTGTTGTGGTTCGTGCTCGGATCCCTCTCCACCGGTTTCGGTGTGTGGATCGCTTCCCTGTTGACCTCTTGAGGACCGCTCCATGAAAGCCGCTGCCTTCGACTACGTCAAACCCGCCACCATCGACCAGGTGATCGCGCTGCTGCAGCAGCACGGCGACGACGCCCGCCTGCTCGCCGGTGGCCAGACCCTCATGGCCACGCTGAACATGCGCCTGTCCGAGCCTCAGCTGGTGATCGACATCACCGGCATCGAAGCCTTGCGTGGCATCAGCGTCCAGGGCAGCGCGCTGCGCATCGGCGCGCTGGCCACGCACACCGACATCGAGTTCAGCCCGCTGGTGGCGCGCCACGCACCGCTGCTCAAGGCCGCCGCGCCGCACATCGCGCACCGCGCCATCCGCAACAGCGGCACCTTTGGCGGCTCCATTGCCTACGCCGACCCGGCGGCCGAGTGGCCGACCTGCCTGCTGGCGCTGGGCGGCACCGTCGTGGCGCGTGGCCCGAAGGGCGAGCGCCGCATCGCCGCCGACGATTTCTTCACCGGTCTCTACAGCACCGCGCTGCAGCCCGACGAGCTGCTGGCCGCCTGCGAGATCCCGCTGGCCGGTGCCGACCACTGGTTCGGCTTCAGCGAACTGGCGCGCCGCCACGGCGACTACGCCATCGTGGGCATGGCCGCCACGGCGCGGCGCGAAGGCGATGCCCTGCACGGCCTGCGCATCGTGCTGCTGGGTGTGGACGCCACCCCGGTGCGCGCGCGCCAGACCGAAACGCTGCTGGAAGGTCGCGCGCTCGATCTGGCCACCGTGACCCAGGCCGTGGCCAGCCTGCGCAGCGAAATCGACCCGCTGCCCGACCTGACCAACACCCCCGACACCAAACGGCACCTGGCCGGTGTGCTGCTGCACCGCATGTTGCCCACCCCGGCCCCTGCAATGGCCACCCCGGCCGCCACCGCCTGAGCTCCCAAGGAACCCCCATGGCAGACCTGTACCCGATCAAAGTCACCGTCAACGGCAAGCCGCACCAGTGCAGCGTGCAACCGCGCACCCACCTGGTGGACTTTTTGCGCGAGGACCTCGGCCTCAAGGGCAGCCACCTCGGCTGCGAACACGGCGTGTGCGGCGCCTGCACCGTGGAACTCAACGGCAACATCGTGCGCGGTTGCCTGACCCTGGCCGTGCAGGCCGACGGCGGCAGCGTGCAGACCATCGAAGGTGTGAGCGCCTCCGGCGTTATCCGCGATCTGCAAGAGGCCTTCGTGCGGCGCAACGCGCTGCAGTGCGGCTTTTGCACCTCGGGCATGTTGATGGCGGCGAAAGAACTGGTGGAACAGATGCCCCACGCCAACCGCACCGAGGTGCGCGAATGGATCTCGGGCAACTACTGCCGCTGCACCGGTTACCACGCGATCGTGGACGCGATCTGCGACGTGCTGCAACAACGCAAGGAGGCCACCGCATGAAGCGCGACACCGTCAACCTGGAACCTGGCGTGGACCACAGCCGGCCACTGACCCCGGTCAACGACGACCAGCGCTACATCGGCGCTTCGGTGCCGCGCGGCGGCATCGAGCGCCTGACGCAGGGCCTGGGCCAGTACCTGGACGACATCGAGTTGCCGCGCATGGCCCACGTGGTGTACTGGCGCAGCCCGGTGGCGCACATGCGCATCAAGTCGGTCAACGCCGAGTTCGCCCGTGCCATGCCCGGCGTTCTGCTGGTGGCCGACGGCAAAGACATCGCCCAGGTGTGCAAGCCCTGGGTGGCGACGCTGGGCCACCTGGCGGGCATGAAGTCGGCGCCGCAATACGCGTTGGCGCTGGACCGCGCCTGCTGGCAGGGCGAGCCGGTGGTGGCCGTGGTGGCCGAGACGCGCGCCGAGGCCGAAGACGCGCTGGCCTACATCGAAGTGGACTGGGAAGAGCTGCCCGCGGCCACCGACATGCTCACCGCGCTGGACCCGGACACGCCGCTGATCCACCCCGAGCTGGGCGACAACCTCTGCTTCACCCGCACGCTGGACGTGGGGCAGGTCGACGAGACCTTTGCCAAGGCCGACGTGGTGGCCGCGATCGACTTCGAATTCGGCCGCCACACCGGCGTGACGTTGGAGCCGCGCGCGCAGATCGCGCACTGGAGCCCTGCCGAGCAGCGTCTCACGGTCTACCACTCGTGCCAGGCGCCGCACATGATGCAAGACCTGTATGGCCGCCAGTTCGGCTTGCCGGCCAGCGCCATCCGCGTGACCTGCAAGGACGTGGGCGGCTCCTTCGGCATCAAGGTGCACGCGTACCCGGACGACTTCGCCACCGTGGCGCTCTCCATCATGCTGGGCCGCCCGGTGAAGTTTGTGGCCGACCGGCTGGAGAGCTTCACCAGCGACATTCACGCGCGGCATCACGCCATCCAGGCGCGCATCGCGGTCAACCGCGACGGCGAGATCCTCGGCTTCGACATGGACGACCTCACCGGCATTGGCCCGTACTCCATGTTTCCGCGCACCAGTGCGATTGAAGGCAACCAGGTGGTCAACCTGGTGGGTGGCCCCTACAAGCACCAGCACTACCGCGCCAAGCTGAATGTGGTGTTCCAGAACAAGACCCCCACCTGCCAGTACCGCGGTGTGGGCCACCCCATCGCCTGCGCTGTGACCGAGGCGCTGGTGGACCTGGCCGCGCAGAAGATCGGCATGGACCCGCTGAAGATCCGCGAGATCAACGTGATTCCCGACGACGCCTACCCCACGGCCGGCATCTCGGGCATCAAGCTGGAAATCCTCTCGCACCAGGCCAGCCTGAAGAAGTTGCGCGAGCTGATGAACTACGACGCCTTGCGCGCCGAGCAGGCTGAACTGAGAAAGCAGGGCATTCACCGCGGCATCGGCTTCGCCACCGTGATCGAACTCACCAACCCCAGCGCCGCGTTCTACGGCGTGGGCGGCGCGCGCATCGCCTCACAAGACGGCGCCACCGTGCGGCTGGACCCCGAAGGCCACATCACCGTGCTGATCGGTGTGGGGGAGCAGGGCCAGGGCACCGAAGGCATTTACCAGCAGATCGCGGCCGACGCGGTGGGCGTGGACATCACCAAGGTGCGCGTGGTCACCGGCGACACCGACGCCACGCCGTACGGCGGCGGCACCTGGGCGTCGCGCGGTGCGGGCATTGGCGGCGAAGCCGTGTTGCTGGCCGGCCAGGCGCTGCGCGAGAACATCGTGAAGGTGGCCGCCATCATCCTCAAGCGCGAAGGCCACACCCTGGCGGTTCGGCGCGACCGAATCGTGGACGCCACCACCGGCGAAGAGCTGTTGCCGCTGGCCGAACTGGGCCGCATCGCCTATTTCCGCTCCGACACGCTCCCCGCCGATTTCACGCCCGAGCTCATGGTCACGCGCCACTACGCGCAGCGCGACTTCCCGTTCATCTTCACCAACGGCGTGCAGGCCTCGTATGTGGAGTTGGACACCGACACCGGTTTCGTGAAGCTGCTCAAGCATTGGGCGGTGGAAGACTGCGGCCGTGTGCTCAACCCCATGCTGGTGGACGAGCAGATGCGCGGCGCCATCGTTCAGGGCATCGGCGGCGCGCTGCTCGAAGAGTGCCTCTTCGATGACAGCGGCCTGATGGTCAACGCCAGCATGGCCGACTATCTGGTGCCCATGTCGGCCGAGATGCCCGACATCGAGGTGGCGCACATCCAGACACCCACGGCGACCTCCAAGCTGGGCGCCAAGGGCGCGGGCGAGGCCGGCACGGCGGGCGCACCGGCGGCGGTGATGAACGCGATCAACGACGCCATGGCGCCGTTCGATGCGCACGTCTTCTCGCAGCCAATCACGCCGCAGAAGGTGCTGCGCGCGCTGGGCAAGGTGCGCTGAAGCGAGACGCTCAGCCCGGCGGTGGCGGCGCCACCGTCTTCTGCCGCTGGATTTCCTTGAGCTTCATGGCGATGTAGTCCGGACCGTCCATTTCGTGCAGCTGTTCGGCGTAACGCTCGGTGGCGTCGAACCAGGTCTGCAGAGCCAGCTGCGTGGCGTTGCCGCCCGGCGCACCGTGTGATCGCAGGTGCGACTGCAGGGCGAGGTAGTAACGCAAGGTGTTGCGCTCCACCACGCCGCGCACGCCGCCCACCGTGATGGGTTGGCCATTGGCGGTCTTGCCCACCACGCTGAACCCGCGCTTGTCGCGCCCCAGCGTGGCGAGATACGTCTTCATGGCCCAGCGCGCGGCGGTGCCGTAGCCGTAGGAGTAGGTCATGCGCAAGAGCGACTGACCGTTGGTGTGCGGCACCGCTTCCACGCTCATGCGGTAGTCGTGTGTGCCCAGCGGGCCGGTGGGCGAGCGCAGCTCCGTCAGCAGGTGGTCGCTGCGGTAGGTGACCACGCGAAAACCGAAGCGCACCCAGTGCACCTCGGCCAGTGGCTGGTCGAACTTGCGGCCCACGCCCGACACGAGCTCTTCACCCGCGGAAGTGCGCTGGGCACGGCAGTACTTGACGTTGATGTGCAGGATCAGCACGTCGCACCACTGCGCGGCCTGGGACAACTGCTGGCGCACCTGCTCGAAAGGCTGTTCGATCAGTGCATGCACCTCTCCCTGCATGCGGTCGGGCGACTCGGTGGAGCGCAAATAAATGGACTGGTCCAGCAATTGGCCGGTGCCTGCATCGCGCAGGCTGGCGAACCGGGCACGCAAGGCGTCGGGCGCTGCTGCCCAGGCCGGCGCTGTCAGGCTGGCGACCAGCAGCAGCGCAGCCAGCCCTGGGCCGGGATTCAGGAAAGGGCGAGCGTTGAAACGCCATGTCGGGTGGGTTTGGGGCATCTGCCATTGTGGGGCCACCGACTGAGCACAACGGAAGGCGTGCACGCCGCGCCGCAATCTCGGCGTTGCGGAGGGCTCAATGCGCAGGGTTCTGCCGTTCCGGTTCATCCGGGTAGAGGGCAGGCCAGTGCGCCCAGGCCAGGTACCAGCCGTTTTCGACCACCGCGCCCAGGTAACGGCCCTCCAAGGCGGCGTCGATGTCCGGTAGACCAAAGGCGGCGGCCACAAAGTCAGCACAGTTCGACAGCCCCAGGCCATTGCCGCCGCGGGTCAGCCCACCGCGAAACAGGCGGGAGGGGTCTCCGTTCGTCTCGTCCCGGAGCCAGCGGGCGTGTTCGTGGGTGATGGGGTTGCCAACGATCCACCGCACCGTGTGGCTGCCGATGGGCAGGATCTCCATGCGGATGCGCGGACCCGCGCTGAAACGTGTGGCGTTGTTGATGTAGTTGTAGACCACCCGGTCGACCGCAGAGGCCTCCAGGCAGCAAGAGGCCAGCAGCCCATCGTATTCGCAGGACACGTCGACCTGACCCGGCTGCCGGTCCACGCCTTCAAACCGGAATCCGTCCCACTTCTCCACCACGGTCTGCATGAAATGCGGCTTCTCGGACTCGTCGGCGCTGCGCACTTGCGGGTCCAGGTCGGGCAGTCCGTTGCGCATCATCTTCGCCTGGTCCCGAGCCAGGTAGGCCGCGGCCCTGAGGTGTGCGGGGTCGGTGTCCCACTCGGCCATGTGTGCGTAGAGCTGAAGCGACATGAGAGCGCCACCGCGCAGATCGTGCAAGACCTTGCCCAGCGCGAGGGCAGCAGCGCCGTCGCCAACGCGGGCCATGGTGTCGCGGCCCAGGTCTTGTGCGGCCGCGCGCAGCGGTGGCAACAGGATGGCCAGCACCTGCGTTCGCAGAACATCCCAGTCGGGTGCATCCCGCATCGACAACCAGCAGAGGTGCACACCCTTGGCGTACGCGTACAACAAGCGCGTTCTTTCCCGGTCGGCAGGGCTCAGCACCGACAGCAACGCATCCCGGTCTTCCCCTTGGTAACGGTGCGCGCGCAAATTCTGGAAACGGGATGGGAGATGGCCGGACAGCCCCGGGTATTGAACCTGGGGTGCGCCGGCGGGAGATCGAGCGAAGGGGGTGTGCGCAGCCATTGGGACGGAGTCGTTGCTTTTCATTCTTCAACCAGATGGGACGGTGTGAGCAGGCCAGTGTGGATCAACCACCGAAACGCAGAGGCCCGAAGTTGGCCCTCAAGTTGGGCCAGTTGTGGGCTTGACGCAGATGCCATGGCAGGGCAGATCGCCTCCCGATCCGCGGGGAAAAGTAAGGGAGCTGCCTATTGGTGGAATATTTGTTTGCCGCAAAGAGGTATGAGACATATGGACATTCAGGAGAACACATCGGTTCGATAGCCATTAACTTTCAAGTTTGTATGCATGCTACCGAAGAAATCATGCGCGGGGTGCATCGCGGTCAGCCGGCAGGCCTGTCGGCAGCCACCCACCCCCGTTGGTCTCAATCAACAGGAAACACAGATGAATTTCAATCGGATGACAGTGGGCAAGCGTCTGTACCTCGGGTTTGGCGCTTTGCTTGCGGTTCTGGTGGTGGTGACATTGGTCGCCATCACCAAGGTGCAGGCCATCAACTCGGCACTCCAGGTGAACAGCGAGGAACACGCGGCGATTCAACGCTACGCCATCAACTTTCGTGGTTCGGCGCACGACCGGGCCATTGCCGCGCGCGATGTCGTGCTCAGCGGCTCGGCCCCCGAGCGTCAGCGCGAGATCGCTGCGATCGAACAGTTGGCCCGGTTCTATGCAGAGTCGGCGGTTCCGCTCGAAACCCTGCTGCAGTCCTCGGCCGATGCCGGGGAACTGCGGGTGCTCTACGGTGCGATCCAGGACATCGAAAAACGGGCGGTGAACTCCACACGGTCTATCGTGGAGAAGGTGGAGGCGGGTGACACGCAAGGCGCCCAGGCACAGCTGTGGAACGAAGCCAAGCCGCAATATGTGATGTGGCTCGCGGCGATCAACAAGCTCATCGACTTCGAGGAATCCCGCATCCAGGCACAGAGCGGGATCGCCATGGTCGAGGCAGGGAGTTTTCAGGCCGTGATGTTGGGCGCGCTGCTGGTGGCCTTGCTGTGCGGTCTCGTCCTGGCCTGGGGCATTCCGCGCAGCATCGTGCGCCAGTTGGGCGCCGAGCCTGTCGAGCTGGGCCGGGTGGCCCAGCGCGTCGCAGCGGGTGACCTCAGCCCCGTGTTGGGCGCCGAGCGGGCGCCGCAGGACAGCGTGTTGGCATCGTTGGGGGCCATGCAGGCCAGTCTGGCCAATGTGGTCGGGCAGGTGCGTCAAGCGTCCGATTCGATTGCCTCCGGTTCTGCCGAGATCGCCGTGGGCAACGCCGACCTGTCGCATCGCACCGAGCAGCAGGCCTCGAATTTGCAGCAGACCGCGGCGTCCATGGCCCAGATGAACACGGTGGTTCAAGGCAATGCGGACACGGCGCGTCAGGCCACCCAGCTCGCGACGTCGGCCAGTTCGGCGGCCCAGAAAGGCGGTGAGGTGGTCAGCCAGGTGGTGACAACCATGGACGACATTGCCCAGAGTTCACGCAAGATCAGCGACATCATTGGCGTGATCGACGGCATTGCATTCCAGACGAACATCCTGGCGCTCAACGCCGCTGTCGAAGCGGCTCGCGCTGGCGAACAAGGACGGGGCTTTGCCGTGGTGGCTGGCGAGGTGCGCAACCTGGCCAAACGCAGCGCCGAAGCGGCCAAGGAGATCAAAGGCCTGATTGGCACCAGTGTGGAGAAAGTGACCGCGGGCACGCGACTCGTGAGCGATGCCGGGACCACGATGGAGGACATCGTCAGCCAGGTGCGCCGTGTCTCGGACCTGATCAGCGAGATCAGCGCGTCCACGATCGAACAGACCACCGGCATCGGCCAGGTCAGCTCAGCGGTGACGCAACTGGATCAGTCCACCCAGCAAAACGCAGCGCTGGTCGAACAAAGCGCAGCAGCTTCCGCCAGTCTTCAGCAGCAAGCTGCCCGTTTGACGGGTGTCGTCCGCACTTTCAGGCTGGCCTGAGCCGGGTGGTGGGGCACCGGCGTTCGCCAACGCACAGACCCCGGATGCCACGGTTGAGTAAGGTCGCCCCAGCGGAAGTCACGTCGCGCAAAAGCGTGGGCCTTCTGTCGGCTCGCTGCACAGGCAGGCCACGGCTTTTCAACCCAATGTGCCTGACCGCATGGAGGCTGCAACAGGATGCAACACAAGTTTCGCTGGTGGTGGATCGCCGGCGCTGTGGCCGTTGTCTGCGCGGTGATCGGCTTGCTGGTTTCCAACTTCGTCGGCGGCGAAACGAAGGTCGAGCGGCGCATCGAGCGCCTGTACTCGATGGACGACCCCCGCTTCACGCACGAACTGGGCGTGTTGCTGGGCCCGCCTTTCCTGGCGGGCACTCAGGCACAGGCCCTGCTGAACGGTGACGAGATCTTTCCGCCGATGCTGGCGGCGATCCGCAGCGCGCAGGTGTCGATCACGTTCGAGACTTACATCTACTGGTCGGGGGACATTGGCCGCGCGTTCGCCGATGCCCTGGCCGAGCGCGCGCGACAGGGCGTCAAAGTCCATGTGCTGCTCGACTGGGTGGGCAGCGCCAAAATGGACGACAGCCTGGTGGAGCTCATGACGCAGGCCGGGGTCCAGGTGGAGCGATTTCATCCTCCGCATTGGTCGCACCTGGGACGCCTGAACAACCGCACCCACCGCAAGCTGTTGATCACCGATGGCCGCCTGGGATTCACCGGCGGTGTGGGCGTGGCCCCGCAATGGACCGGCCGCGGGCACGATCCTGAGCATTGGCGGGACACGCACTTTCAGGTGGAAGGTCCTGTGGTCGCCCAGATGCAGTCGGTTTTCATCGACAACTGGATCAAGGTGACGGGCGATGTGCTCCACGGCCCGGACTATTTCCCTGCGCTGGTCCCGGTCGGCCCGGCGTTGGCTCAAATGTTCAGCAGTTCCCCCAGTGGCGGCAGTGAGAGCATGCAGTTGATGTACTTGCTCGCTGTCACGGCGGCTTCGCGTTCGATCGACATCTCTGCCGCGTACTTCGTGCCCGACGAACTCACCCTGCAGGCGCTCACCGAAGCATTGAAGCGCGGCGTGAAACTGCGCATCGTGGTGCCTGGAAAGCACATCGACAGCGATACCGTGCGCAGCGCCTCCCGGGCCACCTGGGGGCCGTTGCTCAAGTCGGGAGCCACCATCGCCGAGTACGAGCCCACGATGTACCACTGCAAGCTCATGATTGTGGATGGTTTGCTGACCTCGGTGGGGTCGACCAACTTCGACAACCGGTCGTTTCGCCTCAACGACGAGGCCACGCTGAACGTCTTCGACAAGGCGTTCGCAGCGTCACAGACAGCCACTTTTGAGGCTGACCTCGCCCGGGCTCACCGGGTGAGCCACGCGCAGTGGCAGGCCAGACCGGCGCACGAGAAGTTTCGGGAATGGGTGGCCTCGCTCATCGGTAGCCAGCTGTGAAGCTGCCCAGCCCTCAGGAGGGCATCAAGATCGCCGTTCGCGCACCGATAAAGAGGGCATCTTCAACCAGCTGCGCCCACCGCGGACAACTCTCCTGTTGCCATGAACGCCGAGCCACACGACCGCCACCACAAACCCCAGGGCACCGACCCTGCGGTGCAGATCGATCTGGACGCGGCCTGCCAGCCGGTGCCGCGCCTGCTCTTCGTGGAGGCATCGCGCCGTGCGCTCAAGCTCATGGGCAACAAGCTGCAGACCGACCGGACGGCGCTGGTGCCGTATCCGGTGATCCCCGGGCTGGACGACCTGCCTTCGCTGGAGTTGGGCATGCAGTACATCCAGCACCAGTTTGTTTCTGCGGGGCAGCCGCAGGCGGTGGCCATGGCGGCGGCGTTGCGGTTTGTGGCGGTCATGTTCACGCGTCGCTACCAGCACAACTTTCAGGACTTGCGTGTCGGCCACGACAGCGGCACCCTGTTCTGGGCGCCCAGCGGTCCCATGCTGGCGGCCGCTGCCAACATCCCGCTGCAGCTCTGGGCCATCGGCTGCCCGCGCTTTGTGGAGGACGAGCTCATTTGCGCCTCGCACACCATCCACCGCAACTTCGATCATTTCGACGAGGGAGCCGTGATCTACATCGAGCGTTTCATCTGAGCGCCTTCGACGGCTGGAGGCCCAGGTCGAGCCCGTGGGCTGTTTGACCAGCACCTTCGGCGCATCTCGCCGCTGAACACCGCTGCCTCGGCCCGTCACCGCCGGGCCCCTCAACCGCCACTTGCTGCTGAAAAAGGTGGCTCAACCCTGCCACCTGGCGTGCTCAACGTGATCCATGGCACGTTGGGTTGAACCATTGCGGCCGTGGTCATGTCATAAGACATCGCCAGCGCACTTCCCGCTGCCTACATTGATTCGATGAATACCCGTCCTTCGATGTTGCCCGATCCCGGCGAAGCCCCACCAGGGCCCGCCGTTCCACCGGCCAAAAGCCTCACCATGAAACACGACATCCCCACCCAACGCGTCATCCTCGTGGACGACAGCGAGCACGACAACTTCTTTCACGACCTTGCTCTGCGCAAAAGTGGCTTCGCCGGCGAGATCAAGATCTACGACAAGGGCGAAGATGCGCTCGAGTTCCTGCTGCAGGACCGTGTCAGCGTGCCCACCCTGGTCCTCATGGACATCAACATGGCCGGGATGGGCGGCTTCGAGCTGGCCCGTGCGCTGGACCAACAGCTGGATCCCGGTGTGCCGTTGCAGCTGCACATGCTGACCTCCTCGTCGTGGTCCGTGGACCGGGCCACCGCCGACTCCATCGGCCGCATTCAGGGCTACCTGGCCAAGCCGCTGACGCGCGAGACCGCTGCCGCCCTGATGGCCGGGCCCTGAACGCTTTGCACCCCCTCGAAAGCATGCCCCATCCGATCCCGGACAATGAAATCCATCGGCTGGCGACGTTGCGCCGCCTGCAGGTGCTGGACACCTTGCCGCAAAAGGCGTTCGACCGAATCACCGCGTTGGCCGCCGGGATCTGCGGCACCCCCATCGCACTGATCTCGCTGGTCGACTCCGACCGGCAGTGGTTCAAGGCCCGCCAGGGCCTGGAGGTGACGCAGTCCTCGCGCGACGAGTCGTTTTGTGCCCATGCCATCCTGTCGCCGAACGAGGTGATGGTGGTCAACAACGCCCATGGTGATGCGCGCTTTCAGGCCTTCGCCATGGTGCGCAACGGCGAACTGGTGTTTTATGCCGGTGCGCCCATCGTGACTTCCAGTGGGGCGGCGTTGGGCACCGTGTGCGTGCTGGACAGCGTGCCGCGCGAGCTCGATGACCGGCAGCTGGGCATGCTCAAGCACCTGGCCGATCTCGCCATGCAGCTCATCGAGCACGAGCGCCATCGCCGCGACCAGTCCGAGGTCATGGTGCAGCAGATCGTCAAGGGACAGCAGATCGTTCGCGACGTGCTCAACGAGGGCCGCGACATGGCTGCCTTCATCGACCGCGACCACAGTTACCTGTTTGTCAACCCGGCGTTTCAGCGCTATTGGTTGCGCGCGCCGCAGGCCATCGTGGGCATGCGTGTGCAGGACTTGATCGACCGCACCAGCTACCGTGCCCTGTTCAAACCCAGCATCAACCAGGCCTTGGCCGGGCACGAGTCGCAGTTCGAGCTGGAGGCCGATTTTCCCGGCATGGGCACGCGTTTCCTGGAGGTCACGCACATCCCCGCGCGCGACGGTGGCGTGCTGCACGGGGTGGTCGAGCGTGCGCGCGACATCACCCTGCGCAAGCAGAGCGAACGGCAACTGGACGAGGCGGTCAAGGAACTGCAGGCCAAGCGCCTGGCCAACCGCAAGTACGTCTACAGCGTTTCGCACGATCTCAAGGAACCGGTCAACGCCATCACCAATGCCACGCGTTTGCTGGAAGAGGCCGCCGCGATGCGCGGCGATCCGCTGGAGCTTCGATGCCTGCGCATTGCGCAGGAGGCCAGTGCCAAGTTGGCCCGGGTGCTCGAAGATCTGCGCCTCTACAGCGAGGTCGACACCAGCGACATGCGGATGCAGGCGCACCTGGCCCAGGGCATCTACGCCAAAGCCGTTGCAGAAATCCAGGCCGAACGGGGCGCCCGGGGCGTGGAGGTGGACCTGCTTGTCTCTGGCACGCTCCGCGCCGACGCACCGCTCCTGAGCCTGGCCATCCGGAGCATTCTGGAAAGCCTGCTCGGCTCGGCGAAGCGCGAGGATGCGGCGGGTGATCTTCGGGTGACCATCCGTTCCACGGAGGAGCTGTTCACCCACCGGGTGGACATCACCTCACAGCGCGTGGACCGGGCAGTGGCTCCGGCCGACGCGCCTGCCGGCGCCCGCACGCCCGCATCTGCCCGCCGGGCGCGCCAGCGCGCCATGAACGATGTGCGCGAGCTGGGGCTGGGTCTGTCGATTGCCTCCCACATCATCGATCTGCACCAGGGGGAACTGCAGATCGAGCTCAAGTCCGACGGCAGCAATGCTTACGCCGTGATCCTGCCTGGACAGGCACGGGCCCCCGGACCGACCATCGCCGGACCTTCCGCATGAACACACAGGTCAACGTGCACCGTGTCGTCCTGGTCGACGACAGCGAAAACGACAACTTCTTCCACGAGATCGCGCTGCGCAAGTCCGGCTTTGCTGGCGAGATCCTGATCTTCGAGAGCGGCGAGCGGGCGCTGCAGTTTCTCCTGCAAGACCAGATCGCTGTGCCGACCATGGTCTTCCTCGACATCAACATGCCGGGCATGAACGGCTTTGCCGTGGCACGCGCACTCAGCGCCGGGCTGCGGCCGCGCGCGGAGCTGCAACTCCACATCCTGACCTCGTCGGCCTGGTCGGTGGACAAGGCCACGGCCGGATCGATCGATCTCATCCGTCATTACCTCGTCAAGCCATTGACCCCGGCGATGGTGACCGGCCTGTTGGCTCGGGATGAGGGCATCTCCGAGCCTCACGTGCAGCCCAACCCGTGCTTCTGAGGCGCGTGACCGCGTGGCCATCCAGTGGGCAGCAGACGGCAAGGGCGGCATTTTCTTGATGGCAATGCCATCGGGTTTGCCCTTTGATGGGAATCTGCCCCCGCATGGCGCATAATGGGCGTGCGCGATTGGTGAACAGTCGCGCAAGCTGGGTGATCGGTCAGTTTCGCGCGCTACGGCGGTACTTCTTGGATTTGTTGTGCTTTCGGGACCCCATCGCTTTTGTTTTATGTGTTTTTTGAGGAGTCCCCATGGGCAATAAACTCTACGTCGGCAACCTGCCGTACACCGTCCGCGACGAAGACCTGCAACAGTCTTTCAG
>LNFM01005889.1_pt1 | contig 20700 bp, 14 predicted proteins | sample 596031 | NCBI WGS metagenome assembly LNFM01 (sample SAMN04254537, study PRJNA301005) | activated carbon metagenome | isolation source: dual media filters at the Ann Arbor, Michigan drinking water treatment plant | place: USA: Ann Arbor | reverse complement strand
GTCTTTCAGAAAAAAATAAAGAGCTTAATTTTAAACAAGGACATAGTTTTCAAACATTGGATGGCAAACCTTATTTAGAATTAGGAACTGGTGTGGACAATATATTCCGGGTGTTCAGAATAGATTTTATCTGGCGGGTGCTGCCAACTACTCTTACAAGGGTGAATGATAAAAACTTTGGAGTGTTTGGAAGTTTTAGGGTGGCGTTTTAAACAATCGTCACCTCAATTCCCATCCCTCTCAATTTTTCTTGCAGATGTTCAGAGATGCCGCTATCAGTAATAATCTGGTCTACTTCTTCTAAGCCACAAATTCTTCCAAAGCCCCGTTTGCCAAATTTGCTTGAGTCGGTGAGTACAATTGTTTTTTGTGCGGCTTCAATCATTTTGCGGTTGAGTTGAGCTTCCATTACATGGGTGGTAGTTAGACCAAATTCGATATCAATTCCATCCACCCCCAAAAATAATTTGCTGCAAGAAAAATCTTCGAGCATTTTTTCTGCATACAAACCTGTCCCGGAAGAAGAACTTTTTCTAAGTATGCCACCTAATACCAATACTTCTATATCAGGATCATGATTTAATTCAGTAGCCACATTCAATGCTGCTGTAATAACGGTAAGATGACCTTGCGGTTTTATACTTTTTGCCAAAGAAAGAACGGTGGTACCAGATGCAATGATTATACAATCATCTTGTTCTATTAACTCTGCTGCAACAGTACCGATGTCTGCTTTTTCTTTTGCTTTTATTTTTTCTTTCTCACTCACATGCCTGTCGGCAGTATAAGGATTGCTGAGTGTGCCACCACCATGTGTGCGGAATAAAAGGTTTTTGGTCTCCAGCAGTTTTAAATCCTTTCGAATTGTAACCGACGAAACATTTAAGTCATTACAAAGGTCAAGCACATTTACTTTTCCTTCCTTCTTTAAGGTATCCAGGATATGCTGGTGCCGTTCGGCCAGCGTATGTACCACTATATTTTTAGAGACAGCCATGCGTCAATTTAATCAGATGTTATTGAATTTCAAAAGATAAAATAAGTCTAAAGCCACCTCCCGATACGAAACAATAAAAAATCACTGTTATTTCGAAATATTTTTAATTGTTTAGTTAAATTTTTCTTTACTTTCATTTTCTTATTAATCAGTTTCGTTTTGAGTTAAAATGAAACCTAATGAAGGGATTGAAAATGAACGATTTACTCAATTCAGTCAATATTACCAACCGCAGTCAACAATTAGAAAGGTTGGCCAACCCCAATTCCGAGTGGGATATTATTGTTATTGGAGGAGGTGCCACCGGGTTAGGAATTGCATTGGATGCAGTTTCCCGGGGATATAAAACCCTACTGCTTGAACAGTCTGACTTTGCAAAAGGCACATCCAGCCGCAGCACCAAGTTGGTACATGGCGGTGTTCGCTACCTGGCACAAGGCGATGTAAAATTGGTACGGGAAGCCAGTATTGAAAGAGGCTTACTACACCAAAATGCGCCACACCTTGTAAAAAATCAAACTTTTATTGTTCCGGTTTATAGCCTTTGGGACAAATTGAAATACACCATCGGTTTAAAATTGTACGACCGTATTGCCGGCAAGCTTCGCCTTGGTCCATCCAATTTTATTTCCCGTAAAGAGGCATTAGAAAAAATGCCTGGTATAAATGAGAAGGGATTAAAAGGCGGCGTTCTGTATCATGATGGACAATTTGATGATTCCCGCCTTGCCATCAACCTAGCACAAAGTATTTTGGAAGCCGGCGGCACGGCTATTAACTATGTAAAAGTGGTGAACCTTTTAAAGAATGATAAAGGAAATATTACCAGTGTGGTGGCAGAAGATACTGAAACAAAAAAAATCTTTCAACTACAAACTAAAGCCGTTGTAAATGCTACGGGTGTTTTTGTAGATGATATATTAATGATGGATAAACCCGGCAGTGCCAAAACCATTTGTGTAAGCCAGGGTGTACACATTGTATTGGACAAAGAATTTTATCCGAGCAGCGATGCGTTGATGATACCAAAAACAAGTGACGGCCGTGTATTATTTGCTGTACCCTGGCATGGTAAAGTAGTAGTGGGTACTACGGATACACCGGTTGAAGAAGCATCGCTTGAACCGCAGGCATTGGAAAAAGAGATCTCTTTTATATTGGAAACAGCAGGTAGCTACCTGAAAAGAAAACCGCAGCGCAGTAATGTGTTGAGTGTGTTTGCAGGCCTCCGTCCATTAGCAGCACCACAAAATGGAGAACAGAAAACGAAAGAAATTTCCCGCAGTCATAAGATCATTGTTTCTGCCTCCCATCTGTTTACTATTCTTGGTGGCAAATGGACTACTTATCGCAAAATGGGAGAAGACATGGTAAACAGGATCGAAAAAGATTTACGCTGGCAACACAACGAACCTACCACCGCCAGTTTACATATTCATGGCTACGAAAATAATATTAACTGGAAAGATCCCTTGTACTTCTATGGAAGTGATGCAAAATTAATTCGCCAGCAAATGAATGGCGATGCTAATCAATGGATCAGTGAGGAATTGAAAATTCATAAAACACAAATTACCTGGGCAGTAGAACATGAAATGGCCAGAACAATAGAAGACTTTTTATCAAGAAGAACAAGAGCACTTTTATTGGATGCCAGAGAGAGCCGTCGCATTGCGGCCGAAGTAGCTGTGGTGATGGCAAAAGCATTAGGAAGAAACCAGGAGTGGATAGATGAGCAGGTTACCAGTTTCAATCAATTAGCAGAACAGTATATATTAAAATAATTTCTGAATTGTACAATAGTACGGACAGAACTTAATTATTTCATAACAACCAATAACGATTGCACATATGAAGCTGTCATTTCTTTGCGGGCAGAAAAAAAGAAAAGAGATTGAGCTGTATAACAGTTCAAAAGCTGTCGATTCTTTTTTTCGACACTCTACTGCATTGTCTGCCCCAATTTTTTATTTTTTCAACCCTAATAATTTAATCATTATGAGATCGCTAACAACTGCTGCAAAAAAATTACTTGCAGGCCCCCGCTTGTTGCTGGCTTGTTTGCTCCTTACCATCAGTTTTGCTGCATTGGCACAGGAAAAAACAGTTAGTGGTGTAGTTAAAAACCCTGAAGATGGTTCGCCGATTGCGAATGCTTCGGTGCAGATAAAAGGCACCAGGTCAGGTACACTCACCGACGACAAAGGAGCTTACTCATTAAAAGCAAGTGATAATCAAACACTGATTATTTCAGCTGTTGGTTATAAAAATTTTGAAACCAGAGTAGGCAATCGCACTGTCATCAATATTGATTTAATAAATAATAATCAAGAGATGGAAGGTGTTGTAGTTACAGCACTCGGTATAAAAAGAGAGGAAAAAGCATTAGGCTATGCCACTACTACTGTAAAAGGAGAAGAGCTTACCAACGCCTTATCCAGCAACTGGACGGATGCACTATCCGGAAAAGTAGCTGGTTTAAATCTTGTTCGTTCCAATGGAGGCCCTGCAGGTTCGAACAAAATAATTTTGCGGGGAGAAAATAATCTTACCGGCGATAACGAAGCACTGATAGTGGTAGATGGAGTAATTATAAACCAGGGAAGCGGTCGCCGTAGCAGTATTAGTGGTGAAACGCCGTATGGCACTGGTAGTGATAATATGCCTGCTGACTATGGAAGCAGCTTGAATGATATAAACCCGGAGGACATTGAATCTGTAACAGTATTAAAAGGACCTGGCGCGGCTGCGTTGTATGGTGAAAGAGCTGCCAATGGTGCCATAGTTATTACAACTAAATCTGGCGGAAGTAATAGCAAGAAAAAAGGTATCGGCATCACTTTTAATTCCAATGCCTCAATTGAGCAAATAAACAGGTGGCCTGATATGCAATTTGAATATGGCCAGGGACTTGATGGCACCCCTTATTATTCTTTCGGAGCGTCTGCGGATGGTGCAAGTACCAGTGCAACAAGTTCTGCATATGGCCCACGATTTAATGGCCAATCGTTTTATCAGTTTGATCCGGTTACACAAGCCCGGGGTGTAGAAAGAACTCCATGGGTAGGCTATGAAAATAAGCTGCGAGATTATTTTGAAGAGGGTAATACTATCACCAATAGCATAAGTTTAAGCGGTGGGACAGAAAAAACAACGGCCCGTTTCTCACTAACCAACGTTTCTAATAACTGGATTATGCCCAACACGGGTTATAAGCGTAATACAGTAGCATTGTCAGTAAACTCAAAAATTAGTGACAAACTACAGATTGCAGCCAAAATAAATTATACAAATAAATGGAGCGATAACCTTCCTGGAAATGGTTATGGCAACCAATCCATCATGTACTGGTTTATTTTCTGGCAACCAAATGCCGACCTTGATTGGTTGAAAAACTATTGGGTTAACGGGCAAGAAGGAAGAAGAATATTATATCCTTACAGTACATTTCCAGAAAACCCTTACGCTGTTGCTTACGAATTTCTTAACCGCTCTAACAGGCATGGCGTTACCGGAAGCCTTCAGGCCACTTATAATTTTACAAAAGACCTGAGCTTACAAGTAAGAACATCGATGGATATGAGCTATGAGCAAAGATCACAAGAACGTCCATATGATGCAGGTTCAAGATTTCAAAAAGGAAGTTATAGAACACAGAACATTTTCTCACAAGAAGCCAGCAGCGACTTTTTGTTGAAATACAGTAAAAAAATAAATAATGATTTTGATTTTTCTATAACTGGTGGCGGTAGCATTTTACGTAACAATTATAACAGGGATGAAAACCGTGCAGACTCACTTACTTACCCCGGTGTGTATTCCATGTCAAACAGTGCCGGCCCATTAGTTACTATCCCCTGGAAAAGTGAATATGGTATCAATAGTTTTTATGGTGTAATTACATCGGCCTATAAAAATTTTCTATTCCTGGATTTAACAGGTCGTCAGGATTGGAACAGCGTATTAGCTACCCCACTACGCACTACTAATGCAGGTTTCTTTTATCCATCGGCTAACGTAAGCTTTATTGCTTCGGAAATTTTCAATCTGCCAAAATCAATCGACTTTGCAAAATTCAGATTTTCCATTTCCGGAGTTGGTGGAGGTGGAACAGTACCTTATCGTACAGCATTTAATTTTGCAACTGCAGGAAGTTTATACAATGGTGGTCTGCAAAATCCAGCCACATTAGCCAATCCCGATTTAAAGCCGCTTAAAACAATCACCTACGAGGCGGGAACCAATATAAAAATGTTTAAAAACCGTTTGAGCTTCGACTTTGCTGTGTATACAGGAAATACAAAGAATCAAATATTGGAAAGAGTTATTGATCGTTCGGCTGGTTTTTCCAGGGCAATAATAAATGCCGGTAGGGTAAATAATCAAGGACTGGAAATAGCACTTCTCGGCACTCCAATAAAATCGACCAAAGGACTTACCTGGACATCTAGTATACTTTTCTCAACTAACCGCAATAAAGTAGCAGAGCTTGCAGATAGTTCAGTAGTTCTTCGTACCGGACCAGTTGGTGGTGGGCAGATCGTAGCTAAAGTTGGCGGCAGTATGGGAGACTTGTACGGACGAGGATACGTAAGAGCCCCTGATGGACAAGTGGTATATGATGCTACAACAGGATTTGCACAAATTTCGCAAGATGTTGTTTACTTGGGCAACACCATACCTAAGGGTAAAGTAAGTTTTGGTAATGAATTTTCATTAAAAGGATTTACGCTGAACGTTTTGTTTGATGCACAATTTGGTGCTGTTGGACACTCTCTTATGCATTATAAAATGGCGGAGCAGGGAAAATTAACAAAGACCTTACCCGGCCGCTACAACGGTATTATAGGTAATGGAGTTGTATTGGATGTAGATGGAAAATATATTCCGAATACTACCATTGCTACAGATATAGATGAATATTACCGTTCTCATTGGGGAATTGATAATGCTGAAGGCAGCACTTTTAGTACCGACTTTATCAAATTCAGAGAAGCCCGGCTCGATTATAGCCTCAATGCAAAAGTTACAAAGAAACTGGGGTTACAACGATTAACATTTGGCATATACGGACGCAACCTTTTTATATGGTCTCCATGGCCCATGTTTGATCCTGAGTTTGGAACATTGGCCGGAACAGATATAGTAACAGGCTTTGAAATTGGCCAATTCCCATCTACAAGGACTTTAGGATTTAATCTTATTGTTGGACTATAAATTTAGAAACAATGAAAACAATGTTATATAAATTATCATATGTTGCAATACTATTCAGTATTGTACTTGCATCCTGCACAAAAAATTTCGAAGAGATAAATACTGACCCTAATGCCAACCCTGTGGCTTTACCACAGCAATTGCTACCTCCTGCACTTGTTAATACACTAACCTATAATATGATTCGTAACAGGAACTTTAATAACGAATTGATGCAGGTTTCTGTTGATCTTGGTGATGGAGAAGGGAAAGTATTCAGGTATGACTACCGAGCAAACTGGGCAGATTATCTCTATAACGGATTATATTCCGAGTTGAGCAATTTTAAAGATGTATATAAGATTGCAAGCACAGATCTTAATCGCAACGAATCCTATATGGGCATTTCTCTTATTTGTCAATCATGGATATACTCGATACTTACAGATACGTATGGTGATATACCTTATTCTCAATCAAATCTTGCCCGTGATAGTAGCATCTTTGAACCAAGATTTGACAGACAACGAGATATTTATCTTGATATTTTTCAAAAATTGGAAGAAGCTAATATGTTACTAAGTCTCAATAGAACAATCATTGGCACCAGCGATCCTGTTTACAGTGGCAGTGTTTCCCGCTGGCGTAAGTTTGGAAACTCCTTATACTTACGCTTACTATTAAGAATTTCCGGAAAAGCGGAAGTAACCAGTTTATGTGCTGCAAAAATTAAAGACATTTTGCAAGATCGTCCTGCTGAATATCCGGTAATGGCTAATAACGACGAATCGGCTATTTTAAGATGGACAGGGGCTGGACCTTATACATCTCCTTATAATAATGTAAGAGAACAAGATTTTAGAGCGCCGGGTATTGCCAGTTTCTTTATTGATAACCTGGTAGTATGGAATGACCCACGTATTGACATAAGCTTGGGAACAAGTGGAATTAACAGGTGGCGTATAGCTCCGTATCAAGGCGCTTTTAGTGGTGTACCCAGTGGTTACTCTCCCGGAGCAGATCCTATTAAAAAGTCCTATTTCTATTCCAATACTTCCGCTGTCAGCTTGCAAACTGATCCGTTAACAGGTATGATGATGAATTATGCGGAGCTAAAATTTATAATGGCGGAAGCTGCTGTAAAAGGATGGATTAGCAGTTCAGCAGAAACTCATTACAACGATGGTGTTTTAAATAGCATAACGCTATGGGTTCCCGGTTGGTCTGTTCCGATTGCAACTTATTTAGCAGCAGCAGATATAGCCTGGGACAATACAGGAACATTGAATGATAAAATGGAACAGATTCATTTGCAAAAATATTATGCACTGTTTCTGGCGGATCATCAACAATGGTTTGAGTATCGTCGTACCGGGCACCCTGTTTTGCCAGTTGGAGCTGGCTTAAGAAATAATGGTATAATGCCCGCAAGAATGACATACCCAGTGTATGTTCAGTCAACTAATCCAACCAATTATCAATTAGCTGTTGCAGCACAGGGACCAGATGTAATATCAACACAGGTTTGGTGGCAAAAACCATAATGATAAAAATGTTTAAAACACTTTTTAAAATAACAGCAATGAAAAAAAATATAATATACTTATTCATTTTAACGGCCATGATTGGTTTGTTAGGATGCAAAAAAGAAAATTATCCGGGAGGGAAAATCAGTCCCTATATCTCTATTTTTGATATTCGGGATTTATATAAAGGAGCTGACGTTACCCTGGGCATAGACAATATGTTTGGCTCTGATAAAATCACCGGTATTGTAACTTCAGATCATTCAGGTGGAAATTTGCCTGCAGGTTTATTGATTTTACAAGATAGTCGTCGTCTTTCACAGGCTCGTGGAATTTCAATAGCCATTGGTCCTGATGCAGCCAGTTACCAACCTGGAGATTCTTTGGTTATTAATATGGTTGGTGCTGTTTTAAAAAGAATAAATGGCATACTTCAGGTAACGGGTATTGAAAGCAGCGACATCACAAAAATTTCATCTGGTAATACCGTAACGCCTTTAATTGTAAAAGCTAATGCAGTATTAGCCAATCCTGATGGTTTTGAAAGTACATTAATAACTGTTACAAGAGTTGGCTTTGATGCTTCCTATCCTGCAGGCACTACATATCTGGGAGACAAAATCATCAACGATGGTTTTGGAAACCTGATATTGCATACAGAACCCACTGCCAGTTATGCTAACAACGTTATTCCTTTCTTATCAAACTTTACAGGTATAATTTTCAAAAACGAAACAACATCTCCACAGTTGTGGCCAAGAACAATTGCAGACATCGTTATTCTTAGTGCGACTGCACCCAAAATTGCTCCATTAGTAATTACGGGATACTTAGTTGACCCAACAGGAACAGATGCCAACTATGAGTATGTACAATTATTGGCTACAAAAAATATTGATTTTGCTGTAAATAATTTTTCTTTAGTAACAACAAATAATGCCGGAGCTAATGTACCAACAGGTTTTCCGGCAAATGGATGGGCTACTGGTGGTGCAAGAACATATAAAATAAATATTACTTCAGGTACAGTTACAAAAGGCCAATATATTTATGTAGGTGCTAATAAAAATATTTGGGGTGCAGGCTCTACTAATATTAGCTCTTCTTTTTGGATAAGTAAAATGTATGCCTCTGTTGCGGGAGATGGCTTTGGCACTGCCACTACTAATTTGTTAGCAAATAGTGGAAATGCAGGTGGGATAGCAGTCTTCGATCTTACTAACGTTACCAATGATACTATTCCAGTCGATGTGTTATTTTATGGTGGTGGTGGCAGTCTTTACACAGCTGGCCCCCCCGAAAGAGGTTATAAGATTAGTAATACTGATTACTACGATATCACAAATCCATCAACTTTACAATTACAGCCATACTTTAACCAGGGGTCCAATACAGGCAAATTAGCTTTTCCTCCCGCCACCAATTTTGTAAGGCTTGGAGGCACCTATAATATTATAACGGGCAGATGGACAACAGCCCGCACATTAAATGCAATTGGATTAACCGCTGCTTCAACTGTTGCTGAAATTGAAGGAGCCACAACTATTGAAGAATAAATTATGCAACGAAGAAAGTTTATACAACATACCGCATGGCTTACCGGTGGATTAATGATGGCGGGCTCATTGCCTGCAATAACAACCGGTAAAAAAATAAAAGGAAGAGTTTCAGCCAAAGGCTATGGAATAAAATCGGTAGTAGTTAGCGATGGATATTCTGTAGTAGTAACAGATAGTAATGGAAAATATGAATTGGAACCACATCCTGATGCCACAACAATTTTCATTAGCACCCCTGCCGGTTATGAATTTTTACAGGAGAAAGGCGTTGCCAGTCATTATAAATTCATTGAAAATATAAAAGGGAAGAAAGACGGAGATTTTACACTTACTCCACTTGATAAAAACGATAATGATCACAGCTTTGTAATTTGGGCTGACCCTCAAGTAAAAAATGCAAGTGATGTAGAAAAAATGATGAAGCAATCGGTACCCGATGTACAGAAATGGGTAACAGCAGCTGGCAGCGGAGCTCTATTACATGGAATAACGGTTGGTGATATTGTTTGGGACGAATTACACCTGTTCCAGGATTATAATAAAGCGGTGGAACAGATGGGAGTTCCTTTCTTCCAATGTATCGGCAACCATGATATGGATTACAATAAAGGTGGTGATGAAAAATCGGATGATACTTTTCAAAAAACATACGGGCCAACTTATTATTCTTTTAACCGGGGTAAGGCGCATTATATAGTGATGGATGATGTTCGCTATCTCGGAAAAGACCGGGAGTATGATGGGCATATTTCACAGCAACAATTAGATTGGTTGCAAAAAGACCTTTCGTTTGTTCCAAAAGAAAATCTAGTCATTCTCTGTGTACATATACCAGTGCACAATGGCATCAAGAATAATAAAGAATTGTATCCTTTATTGGCAGGACGAAATGTTCATATCATGTCAGGCCACACTCACTATCATCGCAATGTAATTACAGATAATGTTTACGAACATAATCATGGTACTGTATGCGGTGCCTGGTGGACAGGTGCCATTTGTGGTGATGGTACTCCTTGCGGTTATGGTGTGTATAATGTAAAAGGAAATCAATTAGAATGGCGATACCAGTCAACCGGTGAAGATCCTAACCACCAAATGAAAATTTTTGCAGAAGACAAACCGGACTCACAAAAAGAATTACTCGTAAATATCTGGAACCACGATGATGCGTGGAAAACAGAATATATAGTGGATGGTGTATCAAAAGGTTCATTAGAACAATTCACCGGATTTGATCCTGTTGCCTACAAAACATTATTAGGACCAGACCTTCCAAAGCCAAGAGGATTTGCAGAACCAAGAAAAACGGAACATATGTTTAAAGCAATGATTCCGGCAACTACAAAAGAAGTAAAAGTGATAGCCACAGATCGATTCGGTAAAAAATTTGTTGAAATATATAAAGCATAATTAATGAAGAGAATTATTCTATTACTCTTGATAATTAGTGGGAGTATTTCCACCTCTGCACAATCGGCAAAATGGGATAGCACTTTTCGTCCCAACAACTATGTGCAACGGGTAGAAAATTTTCGCAGCTACCCTAATAGTGACAAGGATATTATTTTCCTCGGCAATAGTATTACTGATTATACCGATTGGAACGAACTGTTACAAATAAATGATGCCCGTAACCGGGGCATTTCAGGAGATATAACTTTTGGCATATTGGAAAGATTAGATGAGATAATAGAAGGCAAACCAGCCAAGGTTTTTATTCTTATTGGTATTAATGATATTGCACGGAACATTCCTGACAGTGTAATAATTGACAACTACAGAAAAATGATCAGGCGAATAAAAAATGAATCGCCAAAAACCAAAATATATTTTCAAACCCTGCTTCCGGTGAATAATACTTTTCCGGCAAAAAATCATTATGGCAAAGACGATCATATTGCTATTGTCAATTCTGCAATCATGAAATTTCCTGCGGAAGAAAAAATTGCTGTATTAAATATTCACCTAAGTTTTTTAGACGATGATAAAAAATTGGATAAAAAATACACATATGACGGGCTGCATTTAAATGCAGAAGGCTATAAGTTGTGGGCTATGTTATTGAAGCCTCTTGTAAAGGATTAGAAGTCGATTTAGAAAGAACAAAGAGAACTGAATAAAAATCTTAAAGACCTGGGTTCTCTTTGAAATCAGCCCATTTCTTTTAAAGTTTTCAAACTATATTTAGTCATTATAATAAACGATTGCTATGCCCGATTACATTTTGTCCCTGGACCAGGGAACTACCAGTTCAAGAGCTATTGTATTTGATAAGAAAGGAAGTATTGTTGCTACCGCACAAAAAGAGTTTACACAAATTTTTCCGCAGCCGGGTTGGGTAGAGCATGATGCCAATGAGATCTGGAGCACACAATTAGGCGTAGCTACGGAAGCAGTACTTAAGGCAGGGCTAAACATTACAGATATAGCTGCTATCGGAATTACCAATCAACGGGAAACAACCGTGGTGTGGGATAGAGATACCCATCTTCCGATTTACAATGCTATTGTTTGGCAAGACAGACGAACAGCAGACTATTGCGATTTGCTAAAGAAAGACGGACATGCACCAACCATCCAGGCAAAAACAGGATTGGTTACGGATGCCTACTTCTCCGGCACTAAAGTAAAATGGATATTGGACAATGTAGAAGGCGCAAGAGATAAAGCACAAAAAGGTGAATTATGTTTTGGAACTATTGATAGCTGGTTGCTTTGGAAATTAACCAACGGCAAAGTGCATGCAACAGATATGTCGAATGCATCAAGAACCTTACTGTATAACATTCATGAATTGAAATGGGATGAAGAATTGTTGTCGCTATTCGGCATTCCGTCTAATATGCTTCCCGAAGTTCGCAGCAGCAGCGAAATTTATGGACATACAGAAAATATATTAACGGCAACACCTGTTCCCGTTAGTGGTATTGCTGGTGATCAGCAATCTGCTTTGTTCGGACAAATGTGTACGCAGCCAGGGATGGTGAAGAATACCTATGGTACGGGTTGTTTTATGTTGATGAATACTGGAACAAAACCCGTTACATCAAAAAATAATTTGCTCACAACCATTGCATGGAAAGTAAATGGCGAAGTTCATTATGCATTAGAAGGAAGTGTATTTATTGGTGGTGCCGTAGTACAATGGCTGAGAGATGGATTAAAGATTATTCAAACTTCCGGCGATGTAGAAGCATTAGCTTCTAAAGTAGAAGATAATGGTGGAGTTTATCTTGTTCCTGCATTTACAGGTTTGGGTGCACCTTACTGGAATCAACATGCAAGAGGAACAATTGTGGGAATAACAAGAGGAAGCAGTGATGCCCATATTGCAAGAGCCGCTATTGAAAGCATCGCATTTCAATCGATGGACTTAATGCAATCCATGGAAGCAGATGCTGGCTTACCAATTAAAGAAGTAAGAGTAGATGGTGGTGCCACAGTAAATAATCAATTGATGCAATTTCAGGCAGACATTATCAAAACAAATGTTGTACGACCACAGGTAACAGAAACAACTGCATTGGGTGCTGCCTATCTCGCAGGATTAGCAGTTGGTTTTTGGAAAGACATTAATGAGCTGCAACAGTATTGGCAAAAAGATAAATCTTTTGCTCCATCCATGACGGATGAGACAAGAAATGACTTACAAAAAAAATGGAAGAAAGCAGTAAAAGCTGCGCAAGCCTGGACGGAGGAATAAGTAACCAGTTTCCTGTTACTGGTTACTTATAACTGGCAACCGGAAACATTCTTTCCAATTGATTATCATAATTACAATAAGTGAATAGTAAAATTTAAAACTCTAATCTATGTCTCCATTTATCGGTGAATTTGCAGGAACAGCTTTACTCATTATTATGGGTGCCGGTGTAGTAGCCAATGTTCTTCTTACCAATACAAAAGGTCAAAATAGCGGATGGATCGTTATTACATTTGGATGGGCCATGGCTGTTTTTCTTGGAGTATATGCTTCTACTAATTTGGGTGGCAGTGGTCACCTGAACCCCGCCATTACTATTGCACTCACGGTATTTGGTGATTTTGATGCTGCGTTAATGCCCACCTATATCCTTGCACAGTTTGGTGGTGCTTTTGTTGGAGCCTGTATTGCATGGCTGGCTTATAAACAACATTTTGATGTAACAACGGATGCTGATTTAAAAATGGCGGTGTTCTGTAATGCACCTGCTATTCGTAATGTGGGTTATAATCTTATTACCGAGTGCATCGGTACATTTATATTGACATTTGGCGCATTAGCCATGTCGAAACCTGCATCCTCAATGGGAACATTAGATGCGTTGCCGGTAGCACTATTGGTATTAGGCATTGGTTTATCATTGGGCGGACCAACCGGTTATGCTATTAACCCTGCCAGAGATTTGGGGCCAAGGATTGCACATTTTATTTTACCCATACCCGAAAAAAGAAATAGCGATTGGAGTTATAGTTGGATACCAGTAGTTGGGCCTATTGCAGGTGCTTTGTTGGGAGCATGGGCATTTGGATTATTGTAAAATATAATTTTGTAACCAGCTACAGTGCTACTATCATCGTCCCTTGCGTAGCACTCTTCAGGTTTCTATTCGCTACTCAGCATTTGCGAAGAGTTTAATTGACAATAAAACTTTCACTATGAAAAAGTTTATATCCCTTCTTTTATTACTAAACACAACCATATTTGTTATGAGCCAGACTGCAGAAGACAAATTAAAAGAATTGAAAATAGAATTGCCAGTCATAAGTACACCAATGGCTAATTATGTCCATGTTGTTAGAACAGGTAATCTTTTATTTTTAGCAGGTAAAGGACCCACCAATGCCGCAGGTGTTTACACCACCGGCAAAGTGGGAAAAGATCTGACGATTGAAGAAGGAAAAGCGGCTGCAAGATTAACTGCTATCAATCAATTGGCCGTTTTAAAAATGGAACTTGGTAGTCTTAATAAAGTAAAACGAATTGTAAAAGTATTAGGCATGGTAAACAGCGAAGGCGATTTTAAAGACCATCCAAAAGTTATCAATGGCTTTTCCGATTTAATGGTAGAAGTGTTTGGCGAAAAGGGAAAACATGCAAGATCAGCCGTAGGTATGTGTTCATTGCCGGTGAATATGGCGGTGGAAATTGAAATGATTGTGGAAGTAGAAGATTAAAAATTTTAATTTATATAAAAAGGCCGCTGAAATTTACCAGCAGCCTTTTTATAATACACTACCCCGTCTACCTGGATGCTCTTCTAATCGCAGGCTTACTATTGAGAGCCCACCTTTTGGTCGTGTTGCAGGAATAGTAGAACATACTAAAATTCTCTCCTACTTTTTATTCTCTTTCTCATCTGGGGGCGAATCCCCTTCCTTGTTTTCTTCCTCGTATGTTTCTATAGATGCCATATACTCATTAAAAAGCTTGTCAATTGTTTCATCCCCAAACTCTTTATCCCAATACACCCCGGTAACAGTATGGGTGCTTGTAACATCTTTACTATTGAGTGAATACGGACCAGCTACGCCTAAATAGTAAACTGTCTCGTCTTCGGAGAATGCAACCTTGTATAAATAAAATTTTTGTTGTTTCCCTTTATATAAAATTGTCTTCATCCCCACATTAGTAATCATGGTAGGGGCTTCCTCATCCGTAGCATAACTATACAATTTACTTTGGCCAAGCTCTTTCTGTGTAAGATAAGCAGCGGGAAAAAGTTTCAGCTTGTTCATTTTTTTTAAATGGTCATACAGCTCATGCCTGAATTCATCAGTAGTAGCCAGCGTAGTGATCGTCTTTGTATTAACGGGCTGATTATTTTCCAGAAGAGCAATTAAAGTCTGGAATTTTATTCCACGGTCATTAAAGGTGTCAAATTTTGCCAGCAGACTGTTTGACTCAGCAGTATTAATAATACCCAGTATACGGATCAAATCGGCATAACTATATAGTCCGTCTTCGATATCCTTCTTATCATTTGCCAGTATCCGCTTAGTTGCGTCGATAAATGATTTGCTATATTGCCTGATTATACTTTTTTCAAATAAACTATCATCCAGCAATGAAGTGGCGAGTCCGCTTACCAGGTCCCACATAGATTCTTTTCCTGCCACTTCCATCAGCTCTGGAAATAAGGTGGCGGTAAGTTCCAGCGAATCATATAATGAGTGAGGATAGTAAGGCACTTTAGTTTCTACAAAGGAATTATTCAACAAACATTCCTTTAAAACAGCAAAAGAAGTTAAGGTTTTAATTCCCGACAAATATGAAACCACTAAAGGTTTTACGAAATCATCTTTAGGCTGAATAGAAGCGTAATTCTTCTTAATAAAATCAACTGTTGTATGATTGCTATCTACTATTTCTATCTGCCGAAAGATTTCACTATTCAGGTTTTGATAATAGGTTGTATCAAAATCTGGATAAATAGTTAGTGCCAAATTTTGTAAGGCTGGAATATCAGCAGCAGTAAATTCTAAATTATCCCACCATAATTTCACTTCCTCAATCGTTGCTTTATCTGCATTTTTTAAAGTTCTTGAAAGCTCACTCATTTTAGAAACTCCAATACCATCCCACTTTTTTTCATTTGCAATTTTAAAATCCTCAAAAGAACGGCTAAACATACCCGCCACATCTTGTTGTGCAAAATGGCCGTATAATTCAAAAAGTTCATTGCCATTTAAAACCAGTTGCACTTTTTTTACAAGATGCTCGCCGGGTTTAATAACCGTAAAGCCAACTCCTGCAAGATTGCCTGTTTTAAAATATTTATAATCTGCTAGTGAGTCTCCGTAAACCATATACTGCCCTGCTCTTCTTCTTAAAAAACCAGTGTCAGAACTAAACCAATACCAATCCGGCAATTTCGTTTTATCAAAATAAGTGGTAACCGCAGCTAATGAATCATATATCATAAATCTCTCTGAACCGGGATGAATATCATCTTCTACATTTTCAACTTTTCGTAAAGGGAAAGGAGAAGTGGTAGTAAAAGATTTATCAGGCGATGTAACCATTTCCCATTCAGGTTGATTGTAAGGTAATAATCGAAATGAATTTAAAAATCTTTTTGCAGCATTACTACCAGTTTCTGTTGGAATGTATAGTGCATACAAATAATAACTTACCCCTCCCCGAACCACTGTAATCATTTTAGTTTCAACAAAATCTCCTTCTGCTTTTCCCGTAAGTGTCACTGTATAAGCAGGATAATTATTTATTGAAAAAAAAGCAGAATCGCTAAGCTTAACATTTTCAAAGTTTGCTTTAAGATTTTCTTTTACAGTTATAAAGTAAGCGGTATCATCTCCTGCATCGTACATCCCTTCTTTCATTAATGCCGCCCGCATACCATAAAAAACCTGGTCCTGGATATCGTATGCCTGCCAGGTATAAACAGTTTTTCCTTCTTCTGAAACTACATCCTTAGCCTCCTTTGGCATAACTGGTATTTCAACAGAAAATGATTGCAACGGAAATTTCATTTGTGTCCATACTTTTTCTGAAGTCGGCTTTTTTGGCCTGTTCGGATTATATACAAAGGATTGAAAAAACTTTTCTGTATCAGGTTCCGTCAGTGCTTTTTCTTTGAAAGCGAACACCCCATTTATAATAACCTGTTCCATACCGGGTAAGAATATCTGCATCTTGATCTCTCCTTCATTTGAACTAAACCGGTATTCACGACCATCTAGACTATTAACAGTAATTTTTTTCTCACTTATTACTTTTCCGTTCTTAGCATACTGATATTTAAGACTATTAAATATACTATCAGCACCTATTTTCTTTCGTTCTTCAGGCATATCAATCCCCAGCGTCATATACATTTTCATAAATGAAATATCAAAGAACATTTTCATTTCAAGCCCCATAGCCTGATACATCTCTATCGCATCTGCCACACCAGGCATTTGAAGTAAATAGCCGCTGTCCCGTGTTTGTACAGGAACCCACTGGGCGGCAACTACTTTTGGAGCATATTTATCAGAGCTTACTTTTCTTGAGGAAATAACAGGTGTTACCGTAAATCCCCGACTACGCAAAAGTGCTACCACCCCGGAATCGCCGGGCAAATGTGCTGCACCTACTGCAAAGAGAGTACTACGAATGGCTGATAGGCTATCCATCCTCCGGGCCATTTTTAAATTCCTTTTGATCATGATATAGTCCTTGTCGCCATTGGCTGCTCTGTACATCAATGCGTCAATGCTATCCAACTGTTGATTCGTATACGTTTTGATGAAAGATTCCAACCCTTCCCGGTAATAAGCATCATCAAATAAGGCCATTTGTATTTTTTCTTCTACATCTGAATCAAGTGAGGTATGCTCAAGCTGGTCTTCAATCTCTTCTATTCCGCCCACCCATTTGCCTTGTTTGCGGGCCTGCCCAAATAACCAGGCATCTAAAAAAGTAGGCATATCGCCTTTTCTAAATAAATCTGTTTGAAGTTGTGTTTCTATAGCATCCAGATCATCTATTGTAATTTTATTTGCCTTTTTATTAAATCGTATTGCAAGTTTCTCCTTGTATAAATTCCAAACGTCTGCACTTACTTCATCTTTTACCCGAACAGGTTCTTTCGCAGCTTTCTCTTCTGCTTCTTTAATAAAATGGTTGACCATTTGCGTACCTACCCGGTTCATATCTAACTCGGCTGCAAAACCTTCTGTTTGTTCCAATGCTTTATAAACAGAATCACCAAGCTGAAAAACTCTTTTATCCGTAAGATGCATCGTTCCATACAAGTACGAGGGCTTTGATAATTGATTACCTGAAATTCTCCAAAGTAAAGTATTGGTCAGTTTTGTATCCTGTCCTGGTGACAGATGGGCAATAAAAGTTATAAGAAAAAAGAGTACGAATTTCTTCATGAAAAGATTTTAATTTTTTATTAGTTGCAGCGCATTTAGTATAATACCAACTGAATATTTTATCTGATCTTCCAAAATAATCAATGGGGGTGATATTCGCAAACAAGCAGGAGCAAAAAGAAACCAGTCTGTCAATACACCCTGCTCAATGCAATGATCAATTACTTTTTTATTCGTTTCAAAAGAATCGAACTCTATTGCCAGCCATAGACCAAAAGAATGAACCATTCTTATTTGGGGATGAATCAATAAGGATTTGAAAACGTCTTGCTTTTCCTGTACTCTTTTAATCATTCCCTCCTCCAGCAGGGCCTTCATAGCCGCCATACCGGCAGCACAACAAACAGGATGGCCACCAAATGTGGTGATATGACCCAGCACAGGATTTTCTGTAAATGCATCCATCAATACTTTGTCAGCAATGAATGCTCCCAGCGGCATACCGCCGCCCAATGCTTTTCCCAATAATAATATATCCGGACTAATATCAAAATGTTCAAAGCCCCATAATTTTCCGGTTCGGCCAAAACCAGTTTGTATCTCATCCAAAATCAACAAAGCTCCTGTATCAATACATTTTTTTCGTAAGGCCAGCATCCATTCCTTTGAAGGTGCTTTAACCCCAGCTTCGGCCTGCACAGTTTCTGCAATTACACATGCCGTCAATTCTGTTATTGATTCTAAAGATGCAAAAGAATTATATTCCAAATGCAATACATCTGGTAGCAAGGGACGAAATGCATTTCGCCAATACTCATCTCCCATTACACTTAATGCGCCATGTGTAGAACCATGATAAGAATTATTAAAAGCGATGATCTGTGTTCTGTTCGTTACCCGTTTGGCCAGTTTCAGGGCGCCTTCTACTGCTTCAGCACCAGAATTGGTGAAATAAACGGAGTTCAATGTTACAGGCAAATGGTCGGTCAGCAAATTGGCATACTGCACCTGTGGCGACTCAATAAATTCTCCATACACCATTATATGCAGGTAAGCATCCAGTTGTTTTTGTATGGCTTCAATTACTGCGGAATGGCGATGACCTACATTTGCCACACTGATGCCACCTATTAAATCAATATATTCTTTCCTGGCTGCATCAAATAATGAACATCCTTCTGCTTTCACTATTTCGAGTGCAAGTGGTGCCGGCGATGTTTGTGCTACATGCTGTAAAAAAAGTTCCCTTTGATTCAATTGAAATATTTGACACAAAGAACGCAAAGGAACACAAAGGCGCAAAGAAATTCTCTAATTTGCAGGAGTACAGTTCCTCGCAATAAACAAAAAATATTATGCCGATTCTATTGTCCGTAGAAGATAAGTTTCCAAAATTTGGTAACAATAATTTCATTGCACCCAATGCCACTATTGTTGGCGATGTGATTGCAGGTGACGATTGCAGCTTCTGGTTCAACACCGTTGTCCGGGGCGATGTGAATTTTATTAAAATGGGCAATAAAGTAAATGTGCAGGATGGTGCTTGTATTCATTGCACTTTCGAAAAATATGGAACTACGATTGGTAATAATGTGTCCATCGGCCATCATGCTATTGTGCATGGCTGCACGGTGCATGATAATGTGCTGATCGGAATGGGTGCCATTGTAATGGACAATTGTGTGATACACAGCAACACTATAATTGCTGCGGGAGCAGTTGTATTAGAAAACAGTGTTTGCGAACCGGGGAGCATTTATGCAGGTGTACCTGCTAAAAAAGTAAAAGACATTTCGCAGGAGATGATTAGCGGCGAAATTTATCGGATTGCGAATAATTATGTACGGTATGCGGATTGGTTTAGGGAGAGTCCGGAGTCTTGAGTCAATAGTCGGGAGCCAGACTCCTGATTGCTAAGTGTTTTTACGGTTCTCTAGTTCAAAAATTAAATCAATAACTAACTTCTTCTGAGTCAAGACTCTCCACTCCCGACTGCTGACTAAGGGCTCCCGGCTCTTCCATATGCAATTATTTAGGCGTAAATTCGTTATTCACATATGCTGTCAACAATGAAATGAGCCATAAAATTTTTAAGCTATCTTTTATTAGCGCAGAAAATTTTATGACGAATAACATATGACAATCATTATTAACTAAGATTACATATGAAAAACCTTCGATTTTTAGCTGTCGCTTTGAGCCTCACGGTCTTACTCTCTTCTTGTGGTATGTTTGGCAATTTATTTAAACGTAAACAAGGATGCCCTACCAATGGAAAGAATGTAGGAGCAGAGAAAATTTTGAGTGGCGATCCTGATGGTACCAAAGCTTCTAAAAAAGCAAAGAAATTCAGAAGTTAATTAATTGTTTTGTGCAGCTAAACACCACCCAATACAGTCTTATGATTAAACCTAAATACCTTATCTATGAGCCTCACCCTACGAACCAACCTCGGCTGCACCGAAGCCGTTATTTCCGATGATGGCGGATTAAAACAATTCTATCATGTTGCCGATGTGCTGAGCCAGGACTTCAGCATCAAATTTTCGCACAAAGAAGATGACTTTGATACCATTGATTGGGAATTCAAATTCAAAGGTCATTACCTCACTCT
>LNFM01021340.1_pt1 | contig 20701 bp, 24 predicted proteins | sample 596031 | NCBI WGS metagenome assembly LNFM01 (sample SAMN04254537, study PRJNA301005) | activated carbon metagenome | isolation source: dual media filters at the Ann Arbor, Michigan drinking water treatment plant | place: USA: Ann Arbor | reverse complement strand
CGCCGCGGATCATGTAGAGGCTGCTGCCGACGATCACCGCGGCGCCCGCCCACAACCACAGCTCCGGCAGTTCGCCCCAGACGACGAAGCCGATTAAGGCCGCCCACAGCAGCGCGGTGTAACGGACCGGCGCCAGCACCGAGGCCTCGCCGGTGCGCAGGGCCTCGATGATCAGGAAATGCGCGCTGCCGTTGAATATGCCGGCGGCGAGGAACCACAGCCCCGCATGCCAGTCCACCGGCTGCCAGCCGAAAGGCAGCGTCGCAAAACCGCCGGCCATCAGGATGATGTTCGACCAGAACAGGATCGCGATCGAGGTCTCGGTGCGCGACAGCCGGCGCGTGATCACGTCGCGCAGCGCGTTGATCATCGCTGCGGCCAGCGGTAGCAGCAGCGCCCACTGGAAGGATTCGGCACCGGGACGCAGGATGATCAGCACGCCGGCAAAACCGCCGATCACCGCGATCCAGCGGTGGCGCCCGATGCGTTCGCCGAGCAGCGGCGCCGACAGCACCACCATGAAAATCGGGCTCGCAAAAAGCATCGTGATCGCCGTCGCCAGCGGCAGTTCGGCCAGGCTCCAGACGATGAACACCGAACCGATGATGAACAGCAGGCCGCGCCCGAGCTGCCCCGGCCAGTCGACCACGCGCAGCGCGCTCCAGCGGCTGAAATACATCACGTACGGAATCAGCACCAGCAGCGTCGCCGCCTGGCGCAGGCCGATCACCTGCCCCACCGGAAACGACTGCACCAGGTACTTGCTCGCCGCGTCATTGGCGGTGAGCAGCGCGACACCGAGGGTCATCAGCAGCAGGCTGCGCAGCACGGGTGCCATGTTCAGGCCGCCCCCGCCGGGGACACGCGCCACAGCAGCGCGGCCGAGAAGGCCAGCACCGCGCCCGCCACCAGCAGGCCGCCGGCAAATCCCAGCCCGGCATCAACCAGCAGGCCTGCCGCCACCGGACCGAGGATCTGGCCCAGCGCAAATGCGGCGGTCATCGCCGCGGTCAGCGGTATCACCTGCGTGCCCGCCACCGCCCGCGCCTCCTGGATGCTCAGCAGGGTGATCACCATGAAGGTGCCGCCGACGCAGAGCGCCGCGGTGACAATCGCTGCCATGCCGGTTGAAAACACCGGGATCACCACGCCGAAGGCCATCACCAGGTGGCAGGTCATCCAAACGCGTCGCGGCGCAAAGCGGCTCAGCGCGGTGGCCGCAAGCAGCGTCGACAGCATCGCCGCAAGGCCGAACACCGGCCAGGCCCAGCCGAACACCGCCGGATCCTGGATCACCGCGCGCGCCATCGCCGGCAGGAAAGTCGCGGGAATGATGTAGCCGAAACCCGCGGCACCGAAACAGAACACCAGCAGCCGCGCGTCGCGGCTCCAGGGAATGCCGCGTATCTGCGAACGCGCTGCCGCGGCGCGCACCGTGCCGCCGCCGGCATAGGTCGTCCACACCGCGGCGGTGACCGCCAGTGCCAGCAGGCCAAAAGCCATCCAGGCCTGCGCAGAGGATGCGCCGAGCCGCATCAGCGCAAGGCAGACCAGCCCGGCCACCATCGTGCCGGCACCGACACCGGCAAAACTGAGGCTGTTCAGCAGCGGGCTGCGCGCGGACGCGAGCCGGTCGAGCGCCCAGGAAAACGCGAATATCGCGATCCAGGCATTGGCGATGCCGGCCACCAGGCGCAGCAGCAACCAGACAAAATAATCATCGGTGAAACCCATCAGCAGCGTCGCGATGCCGATCAGCAGCATGCTGCCAAGCACCGCCGCGTCGTCACGCACCCTGAGTCGTGTCGCCAGCAGCGAGCCGGCGAAATACCCGAGATAGTTTGCGGAAGCGAGATATCCGCCGGAGGCCACGGTCAGTCCGGCATCGTCCTGCATCATCGGCAGGATCGGCGTGAAGGCGAAGCGGCCGATACCCATGGCCACGGCGAGCGCGGCCATGCCGGCGAATGCGATGCGGAGCGCGGGGATCTGCGACATGGACCGGCGAATATAACCGATTCGGCCGGATGTCAATTTTATCAATAAAAACAAATACTTATGATATAATCACCCGGTCCTGCCGCAAACCCGCTGGCAACTTCGCCGCCAGTGTCGTAAAAGCACAGCCTGCATTTCACGGAAACCCGCATGAGTTCCAACACCATCACCCCCGGGCGTTACCGCCACTACAAGGGCAATGAATACGAAGTGATCGGCATCGCCACCCATTCCGAAACGCTGGAAGCGATGGTGGTCTACCGTCCGCTGTACGGCGAAGGCGGACTGTGGGTGCGCCCCGCCGCGATGTTCGCCGAATACGTCGTCATCGACGGCCGCCGCCAGCCCCGCTTCGGGAAACTCTGACATGGGCATCAACTGGTTTCCCGGCCACATGGCCATCGGACCATGACGTGGTGATCGAGGTGCTCGACGCGCGCTGCCCGATGGCCAGCAGCAATCCCATGGTCGAATCGCTGCGCATGGCGCGCCAGCGGCCCTGCCTGAAAGTGCTGAACAAGGCCGACGTCGCCGATGCGCAGGCCACGCCGCAATGGATCAGCCATTTCAATGCGCTGAAAAACACCCAGGCCATCGCGCTGTCCGCGAAAAAACCAGGCGATGCGCAGAAAATCATCGCCGCCGCAAAAAAACTCGCGCCCCACCGCAACGAAAATCTGAAGCCGCTGCGCATGCTGATCATGGGCGTACCCAACGTCGGCAAGTCGACGCTGGTCAACGCGCTGCTGAAACAGCGCCGCGCGAAAGTCGGCGACGAACCGGCGATCACCAAGTCGCTCGCCCGCTACGAGCTGTCGCCGACCGTCAGCCTCACCGACACCCCGGGCCTGATGTGGCCGAAGATCGACCATCCCGGCCTATATCGAATCCGAAGTGGCGATTTTCCTCGCCGGGCTGCTGATCTCCCGTTACCCGAAGCTGCTGGCCGCGCGTTACGGCACGCCGGCCGATGGCGGCGGACTGGATGGTGTCGGTGTCATCGAGGCCGTCGCCGCAAGACGCGGTTTCCGCATCAAGGGCGGCGGCACCGATTTTGAAAAAGCGGCCGTGACGCTGCTCAACGATTACCGCAGCGGCGCGCTGGGCAGGATCAGCCTCGAAACCCCCGCGTCACGCGCCGCGCGGCCGGCGCCCGGGACCGGCCAGGAGTCACAGGCCGATCCAGACTGAAGCACACCCGCAACACCCCGTAGGGTGGGCAGAGCGAAGCGTGCCCACCCAGCCACACGCAAAAATACAATCAGTCACGCTCCCCGAATTCAAAATCTCCATCACCACCCGCATCACCCGCCCAATCCTCGGGCAAATCACCCCGCCTGACCCAGGCGTGAAACGACGAATGCGGCCAATCTTTCACCCGCCGCACCAGCCCATGCCTTACCGGGTTGTAATGCACGTAATCAACATGCCGCTGCAAATCAATATCGTCGCGGATTTGGTGCTCCCAGAAGTGCCGCTGCCATATTCCCTTCTCGCGTTTTGTCGCCTTGCTGGGCGAAAGCGTGCCGCTATGCGGCAAACCACTGGAAAACAGGCGTTTGACGAGACTCCACCGCCCGCTGAAATCCGCATCACCATCCGGCAATCGCCATATCGTGTGCAGATGATCCGGCAAGATGCACACCGCAAGCGTTTGAAAGGGCCGCCGCGACCGGACCGATTGAAACGCGGCGCGCAGACGATCAATCTGCACCACGAGCAATTCGTCACGCCGGTCGAACAATGTGACCGTGAAGAAATACGTGCCGCCGGAAACGAGGCTGCGTCGGTAACGGGACATGCGGAAACGGTAGCACGACGTCATGATCGGCGTGGGCACGCTGCGCTTTGCCCACCCTACCCTCCTGGGGCCACTGATCCGGCAAATCCCCGTAGGGTGGGCAAAGCGCAGCGTGTCCACCACACACACCGGCTGCCACAGGCCTTAAGGCAGAACCTCGACCACCGCCTTGACGATCACCGGCAGGCCGCCGCGCAGGGAACTGGCTCCGAGCACGGAGCGCGCGTGTATGCCGCGCTCGCCGAACACTTCGACCAGCAGGTCGGAGCAGCCGTCGAGCACTTTCGGATGCGCCTCGAACTCCGGAACCGCATTGAGGAATCCCTGCACTTCAACCACGCGGGCCACACGGTCCAGCGAGCCCAGCTCCGCGCGCATCACCGCCATCAATTCCAGTGCCGCGGAACGCGCAAAGCGGTAACCCTCCTCCGCGGTGTATTCACGGCCCAGCCGGCCCTTGGGCATCCGGCCGTCTTCCGGCTGCGGCGGTTTGCCGGCGATGAACAGCAGGTTGCCGCTGCGCACGGCGTTGGCGTAATTCGCGGCCGGCGCGCTGCCCGCGGGCAGGACCAGACCCAGATCCCTGATGCGTTGTTCGGCACTCAAAATTTCACTCCCGGAACGGTTGGAACAATCAAGGCCGCGGTTTTGCGGCGGCATTTTTCTTCCGGCCCAGTATAACGATAGTCCGGCAGCCACTGAGGCAAGCGCGTATAGTCGATCGACACCCAAAGGACATCACCATGACCGACCAGGACTACATCGCCGCGTACCAGAAAATCGCCGGCAAATACGAAAACAACCAGTCGACGATGGAGGATTACCTGGAGGCGATGAAAAAGCTGAAGGAGAAATTCCTCAAGGAAAAACCCGGCACCGCCTTTCCCGCCGTGCCCTGACGCGTCGTTCAGATCTCCCGCAGCACCCGCGGCATGAACAGGTGCAGCAGCACGCCGCGCAATCCCAGGAAAACCGCCAGCGCGCCCCACAGTCCGGCATTGCCGAACACCGGCATCGCCAGGTGCAGCACCAGCAGAAACACCATGAACGACAGCAGCACCGTATTGCGCATGATGCGCGTGCGCGTCGCCGCCAGGTAGACGCCGTCGTAGGTGTAGGCCCAGACGCCGACCAGCGGCAGCAGCGCCGGCCACAGCAGCCAGGCCTCCGCCGCGACACGGACCTCGGCAATGCCGGTCAGCAGCGCGATGATCGCCGGACCGGCGGCCAGATAGACCACGACATTCAGCGCAGCCACCAGCCCCGCCCACAGGAACACCACGCGCATGTTGCGGCGGAAGGCCTCGCGGTTGCGCCGCCCCACCGACTCGCCGAGGATGGACTCGGCGGCATGGGCGAAGCCGTCGAGCCCGAAGGAGGTGAACATCAGGAAGGTGTGCAGTACCTGGTTGGCGGCGAGCTGCACGTCACCCAGTTCCGCGCTTCTGGCCATGAACAGCGCCAGCACCGACACCACGCAGAAGGTGCGCAGCACGATGTCGGTATTGATCGCGAGCATCCGCGCGAAACGCGCCGGATCCAGCACGCGGCTGCGTCGTCCGTCATCCGGCAGGCTGCGCAACACGCGCCAGGCGCAGAGCAGCGCGGCAGCGAAGCCGGTGTATTCGGCGATCAGCGAGGCCAGCGCGACGCCGGGCACGCCCCAGCCGAAACCGGTCACGAACAGCAGGCTGAGCAGGATGTTGACGCCGTTGGTGATGAACAGGATCAGCAGCGGCAGGCGCGCATCGCGCAGGCCGTAGAGCCACCCGACGATGGCATAACTCCCGAGCACCGCCGGCAGTGCCCAGACGCGGATCCTGAAATATTCGGCAGCATGCCGCTCGACCTCCGCGCTGGCCTCGATCAGCCCCAGCGCGGCGGCAAGGATCGGCCACTGCAGCAGCACCAGCACGCCGCCGATCGCGCCGGCCAGCAGCAGCGCGCGCGCCAGTATCGTCCTGACTTCGGCAAAGTCGCCGGCACCGCGTGCCTGCGCGGTGGGGCCGGTGGTGCCCATGCGCAGGCAGTTGAACAGGTGGTAGATGAAATTGAACAGCATCGCGCCGATCGCCACCGCGCCGAGGTAGTAGGGTTCGGGCAGATGGCCGATGACGGCGGTATGCACCGCGCCCAGCAGGGGCACGGATATGTTGGCGAGGATGATCGGCCCGGCCATCGCCCAGACCTGGCGATGCGGACTCGTTGCGGATGTATGGGGCTTGGAAATAGTCACGGGCCGCCGGATTTTACCCGCTGCGGCCCGTGTTGAAGGGACAACGCCGACAGGCGCCGCTATTTCTGCAGACCGAGTTCGCCGAGTATGGCCTGATGCGTTTTTAGTTGCTGCTCGAGGAAGGACTGGGTGTCACGACTGTTCAGATACTCGTTGATCCAGTAGTTCTTTTCGAGCGCCGCCTTCCACTCCGGCATCGCCACCAGTTTCGCCATGACACCGTCCCAGTAGCCGACCTGTGCCGGTGTCATTCCCTGCGGCCCGACCACCACGCGCCAGGCGGTGTAGGCGGCATCGACGCCCTGCTCCTTCCAGGTCGGAATTGAGGCCAGCGGACCGGTCAGCCGCTGCGACGAGGTGACGGCAATCGCCCTCACGCGCCCCGACTGCAATTGCGAAGCCGCCGCCGGTGCCGCCACAGGCACCACGTCGACATGTCCTCCGAGAAGGTCGGATACGGCGTTCCCGCCCGACTTGTAGACCACGTTGAGCGTGTTTCGCACGTCGACACCACCCGCTTTCAGCGCGGAAGCGAGTGCGATGTGGTTTGCGCCGCCGAGCGCGGTCGCGATGCCCAGTGAAAGACTTTTCGGGTCCTGGCGCAGACGTGCCATCAGATCACGCGCATCCTTCACCGGGGAATCGGCACGGACGATGACCACAACATTGTCCGAATACAGCCGGGAAACCGCGGTAAGGTCCCGGTAGTCGATCTGCCCGACACCCATCAGGCGGTTGGTGACGATCCCCGGGGAAGACAGCGAGATGTAATGGCCGTTGCCGGGATACTGGTTGAGATACTGGTAAGCCAGGGTACCACCAGCGCCCGGCTTGTTGACCACGATGCTGTTCGCGGACAGCAGCTGTGCCCGGTCAAACAGGTTCTTGATCATCCGGCCGGCGACATCCAGTCCTGCCCCCGGACCCGATGGAATCACGATTTCCACTGTGGCAGCGGTCGGCTTCCAGTCTGCGGCCATGGCCGCAACAGGCTGCATCACGGCTGCCATGCATACCCCGAGCATCATTGATGCACGGATAAAGTCCGGTTTCACTCGCATTGTTTCCTCCTCCTGTCGTGTTCCGTTACGGAAAATGCCCGTTGACCGGGTCATGCTGACTACTCAGGACGACTCGCCGCCGATGGTGTGACGGATGCGGCGCGGCACCAGGTTGTTCACGGCAAAATGTTTTTCCAGGGCGTCCGCACTTTTCAGTGTGCATGCATGAAGGGCGAACAGCAGTTCGCCGGCGGCCGTCTGCCCCCAGAACCAGTCCTGGATGCTTTCGACCGTGTGGATGCCGGGTTGTGCCATCACCGCTTCCGAGTAAAAAGTCTTCAGCTCGTCGCAGGCCAGGCGCAGCACATCGACCGGAAGGATGTCGTCGCGCGATGGCGGCAGCGGCCTGCCTTCGGCCCTGGCTGCGGCAAACGCCGCCGCTTCCTCGAAAGACAGCCCTGAAACTCCTGTCGCCGTGCGGCCCCGTTGCTGTACAGCCAGCTCATGCCAGATGCGCAGCTGCGAGATTTCCGCCTCCACCCTTTCCAGCAGCGTGGCCTTGCTCATGTCCGCGGCAAAACTGATCGGACAGGCCATGCCTTCCTGATCCCCGTCAATTTCGGGGGCGGGCGCCTCCTCGGGATAGTCCTCCAGCACAGGCCCTGCCGGGCGCTCCAGCAGCGCCAGCGCCGACTCGACCACGCGCCGCTGGAAGGCGGCATCGTTGGGCACACCGAGAGGGCGGCCAAGCACGAACGGCACCCACAGCGAACGCGGCGGACGTATGGCCTCGGCATGTTCGCGCACGAGGCTGATGTTGACAGTGGCTATGCCTTCATCTTCGATGTAAAGCGAGAGTGCGCAGACTGCGCACGTGCAGTTGGGTCAGACCGGCGTCAGCAGCACCGCATCGACCTTGTCCTTCTTCAGCAGGCCGGCCACCTCGCGAGCCTTGTCCTCCATCCGCGTCACGGGAGAACCCGCCCCCATGAAAGAATAGTGGAAATCAGCGACCGAACCGATCACTCCGGCAGTAGCCAGTTCGTTCAGGCGATCAATCGGAAAGGCGACATTGATGTCCTGCTGAAAACCACTACGGTCGAAGTTCGTCGACAGCTGGGTCATCACGATGTCGGCGGCCGGCGTGCCCCGCGGCAACACCCGGTAATCGCAGCGCGCGGCGCCCTGCCCGAAGGGGCGGTCGCTGCGCAGGTGCAATCCGGCAGTAGTGACAATGGCAACCCGCCGTTGTGCCAACCGCCCCCCGTTGACCCAGGCTTTGATCCCGAAATCCGGAAGATTCGGAATCTTCCCGAGCATGTGTTCACGCTCCCATTCCGGGAGATCTGCAAGTCTGACCATGACATCTCCTCCTCAAGAGCGGCAGCAGTCCGCTGCGGACCGCGGTCCGCGCGGAATCTGTTGTTTTGGCTGCCGCCCTGCTGTGTAAATCAGGCCTGCGGCTTCACGCCCCGGATCTGGGTGCGGTACAGCAGCCGGCGCTCGCTGGGATCGAAGGCCGTGCGTTTGTGCATCACGCAGCGGTTGTCCCAGATCAGCAGGTCGCCGACATTCCATTTCTGGTACCAGGCGAACTGGTCGCGCGTGGCATGCGCCCACAGCCGGTCGAGCAGCGCCTCGCTGTCTTCCAGGCTCATGCCCATCACATAACCGAAGGGCCGGCGACCGAGGAACAGCGCCTTGCGGCCGGTCACCGGATGGCGGATCACCGCGGGATGGATCGCGCCCGGCGCCTCGCGCGGATCGGTCACGGCCTTGAAGCCCGCGCGCAGTTCGCCCGCGCTGTTGCGGCTGGAATCGTGCTTGATCATTTTGCCCTCGATCGCCGCCTTGAGGTCCGCCGGCAGGGTTTCGTAGGCATGGTACATGTTGAGGAAGCCGGTCTCACCGCCGGTTTTGGTGACTTCCATCGCATACAGCAAGGCACCGGTCGGCGTGACCTCGTTGTACGACATGTCGGTATGCCACACCGCCTCGCCGTAACCGAGGCTGCCGATCGACTCGCCTTCGACCTTGATGTTCGACATCACCGCCATGTAGGGGTATCCATCGATCCAGGGTTTGCCCTTGGTGTTGATCGGCGCCTTGTCGAGCTCGCCGAAACGGCAGCTGAACTCATGCAGCTGGTCCTTGCTCAGGTTCTGGCCGCGAAATCGCAGCACCAGGTGTTTCATCCACGCGTCATGGATCTGCCGGAACTGGTCATCGCTGACCGGCAGCGTGAGATCGACGCCGGTGATGTCGGCACCGATCTGCTGCCCTATGGGCTCAACGATGATGGTGCCGGGCTGGGCGGCGGTGCGGGGGCTGGCGGCGGTGGCGGTCACGGACATGGGGCTCCTCCTTGGAATCGGGTTTTGATGATCTGCAATGCAGCTCGGCGGCGATTATCGCACAGATTATTAATAATCGATAATCATTCCCGCGGCAGCGTCGCCGACGGTATACTCGCGGCGCGGCATGCAGGCCGCAAGCGCAGCAGACAACGGGCGCCGGAAGCGACGGCATGCTGAACCAGACGCTGCCCGAAAAAATCGCCGCGATGCTGGCCGAACGCATCGTCGATGGCCGTTATCCGCCGGGCTCAAGGCTGGTCGAGGCCGGGCTGTCGAAGGAATTCGGCTCCAGCCACGGCCCCGTGCGTGATGCCCTGCGCCTGCTGCAGAGCGCGGGCCTGGTCACCATCCTGCCCTACCGCGGCGCGGTGGTGTCCGATGTGTCGGTGCGCGAAATCCGCGAGCTCTACCAGGTGCGCGCCGCGCTGGTCGGCCTGCGCGCGCGCTGGATCGCCGAGGATCCGCAGCGTGGGGAACTGCTCGCCCGGGTGGCCGAACCGGTTGCGCAACTGCAGAAACTCGCCGCCCTTGATGCCGAGGCCTATACCCGCACCGCGCTGCTGGTGAACCGCAGCTTCACCGAAAGCCTGAGCAACCGCTGGCTGCGCGCGACACTCGCCTCGCTGATGCTGCAGACCAGCCGTTACACGCGGATCGCGCTGTCATCCGCCGAACACCGGCGTTATTCGGCCCGGCAGTGGCAGGCCCTGTTCAAGGCCATCAGGGCCGGCGACGGGGAACGCGCGGAAAAGATCGCCGCGACACTGTCGCAGGCAACACGCGACGAAGCGATCCGATCGCTGGAAAAATCACCCGCAAAAACCGCCGCGCGCCGGAAAAAAGCGGCGGCCTGAAGCGCCGGTCTACCAGCGCAGCAGCCGCGGACCGATGGCAGCCCCGGCCGCAGCCGGGATCAGCATCCCCAGCAGGTACCAGAGGCCGATGAAGGGCGCGGCCAGTTCCGGGCAATGCAGCGCATAGATCACCGCAGCCAGCGCGCCGGCCAGCAGTCCGGCCGCTGCGCCGGCAGCCGCAGGACGTACCGGCGCCAGGGTTTTCATGACCATGAACAGCGTGATGAAGGCCGGCACTGACAGCAGCGGCACGTTGACCAGGCAGGCCGCCCAGGTCTCCCCCCATACCAGCATGGCAGCATCCTCCGGCGCGCCCAGCAGCGCCAGCGCCGCCAATACCCAGATGGCCAGCACCGGCGCCGCCAGCAGTGCGCCGACGCGCCCCAGGGCGATGCCGGGACGGGACAGCCGCACGGTTGCCAGCAGCGCCCCTGCGGCCAGCGCGGCCGGGAAGGCGAGTTTCACCCAGAACATCGGCAGGTATGCAGCCGACGCGATGTCGGGGCGGATGCCCAGGAGAGGCAGCATCAGCAGCGTCGCGCCGGCCAGCCCCGCGGCCAGTGCCAGCAGGTAACGCCGGCGCCAGACCCGCGGCGCAACGGCCGCTGCGTCCCCCGCCAGCATGTCGATCAGTTCATCGGTCTTCATGGTCACTCCGTATCAGCGCCGCCAGCGCCTTCAGTCCGCGATGCACACCCACCTTCACCGCCGCCTCCGACATCCCGGTGACGCGCGCGGTCTCGGTCACCGACAGTCCTTCCAGCCTCATGTGCACGATCGGCAATCGTTGCCGGTCGGGCAGCTTTTCCAGCAGCTTGCCGAGGTCGCGCCGGGCATCGGCCGCGTCGGTGTCGGAAACCGCGAATACCGCCAGCTCGTCATCCAGCGGATCGTTCAGCATCTCCCGCCCCGCCCGCCGCCGCAACAAATCCACCAGCTTGTAACGCGCAATGGCATGGATCCAGGCCGTCAGCGGCTGGCCGGGATCATAGGTGTGGCGCTGGTTGTGCACGGCCAGCAGGACCTCCTGCACCAGGTCCTCGACCTCGTCCGGCAGACGCTGCAGCCGTGACCGCAGGAACCCGCGCAGGTGCGCCCCCAGCTCCTTCAGGAATCCGCGGTAGGCCGCGGCATCGCCATCCAGCCCGGCCACCAGCAGATCCCGCAGTCCTTGTTCGCTTGCGCCCAATCGTGGCCTTCCTGTCTGTATTCGCATGCCGGAGCGGTCCGGTTACAGCGCATGCAAAAAAATTTTCCGGCGGATTCTGCCTGATTCCCGGAACACGGGTTGCGGAATTTATTTTCGCTGCAGTGTAACCGGTCGCTGTTCCGCGACGAACTAGGCTACAGACCGTGCGGATGCGCAGCAATTGCGTGATTCCGGGCGGCTGCAAACCCAACCACCACTCAAGGAGTCATGCACCATGAATTCGAAATCCCTCGCCATCACCGCCGTCACCCTCGCCGCGCTGGTTTCCGGCGCCGCCATTGCCCAGGACAAGGGCGCCTCGATCAAGGGCGAAAAGGAACGCTGCTACGGCATCTCGCTCGCCGGCAAGAACGACTGCGCCGCCGGCCCCGGCACCAGCTGTGCCGGCACCAACAAAGTCGATTACCAGGGCAATGCCTGGAAATATGTCGCCAAAGGCACCTGCACCGGCATCAAGACCCCGAAAGGCAACGGCTCGCTGAAGCCCATCTGAGCGGCCGCTGACAACGCGCACCTCGCAACCATGACCACATTCCCCGACGCCGGGCTGGGACTGAAACCGCAGCATTTCGATGCGGCGCTCGCTTGCGGCACGGCGGGGTTGTGGTTCGAGGTGCACCCCGAGAATTACATGGTCGCCGGCGGTCCGCGGCTGGCCTGGCTGGAAACCATCCGCGGCAGACATCCGGTTTCACTGCACGGCGTCGCGCTGTCCCTGGCCGCCGATGACGAACCCGACGCGGCACATCTGCGGCGCCTGGCGGAACTGGCGCGGCGCATCGAGCCGGTGCTGGTGTCCGAACACCTGGCGTGGTCGACCTGGCGCGGCGCCTATCATCCCGACCTGCTGCCTTTCCCGCGCACCTCCGAAGCGCTGGCGCGCATCGCCGGCAACATCGCGCGCGCGCAGGATGCATTGGGGCGGCGCATTGCGGTCGAAAACCCCTCGCATTACCTGAAACTTGACGGCCACGAATGGAGCGAGACCGATTTCCTGAAGGAACTCGCACAACGCAGCGGCTGCGGGCTGCTGCTTGACGTCAACAATGTCCATGTCAGCGCGCACAACATGGGTTATTCAGCGGAGGACTATGTCGATGCCTTTCCGGGTGAGGCCGTCATGGAAATCCATCTTGCCGGCCACTCGCAGGATCCCAATCTCGGTGCCGCGCTGCTGGTCGATTCGCATGACGCACCGGTGGCAGCTGAAGTGTGGGCGCTTTATGAGCGTTTGATCCGCCGCATCGGCGCGCGGCCGACGCTGATCGAACGCGACGACAATCTCCCGGCCTTCGAGCTGCTGCTGGCCGAACGCGACCGCGCGGCGGCCGTGCTGCAGGCAATGCTGGCGGAGGCCGCCTGATGATCACGTCCGGCGCCCTGGGTCGTTTCCAGGACGATTTTGCGCGCGCGCTGCTGGCCGTCGACGAAGCCATGCCGCCGTCGATGGCCGCACTGGCCGGGCAGCCGGCCTTCGCGGTCTATCGCAACACCGTGCTCAAGGCCTGCATCGACGCGCTGCAGGCCAATTACCCCGCGGTGAACCGCCTGGTCGGCGACGAGTGGATGCGCGCAGCCGCCGCGGTCTACGCCCGCAACACCCTGCCCGGGCTGCCGATGCTGCTCGACTACGGCGCGGACTTTGCCGGATTTCTCGAGCGTTTCGAACCCGCCGCCGAACTGCCCTACCTGCCCGGTGTCGCAAGGCTCGACCGCTGCTGGACCGAGGCCCATGCCGCAGCCACCGAAGACCCGCTGGATCCGGCCGCCATCACACAGCTGGCCGAAGGGAATTTTTTCCGCCTGGGCCTGCAGGTGCATGCCGCGACGCGCTGGACCTGGTGCGCGGCAGCGCCGGCCTGGACCATCTGGTCACGCAACCGCGGCGACGCACCGGATGAACATGAAATCGAGTGGCGCGCCGAGGGCGCCCTGCTGACACGACCCCGCGATGTCGTGACCTGGCGTGAGCTTGGCCAGGCCGGATGCGCATTCCTCGATGCCTGCGCCGCGGGCGGCACGGTGGCCGATGCCGCAGAGGCGGCGCTCGACATCGACGGCAAGGCCGACCTGTCGCGACTGATCGCCGTCCTGCTCGACGCCGGCGCATTCAGCCGGATCCGCCGCTAAAACCCATTCAACCCGCCCAAGGAACGGAGAAAACGACATGAATCCCGCAAGCACCATGACCGACAGGTCCGCCACCGGAATCACCGGCCTGTGGAACCGCATCACAGATCAGCTGGAATCCCGGATCAGCCACAACCTCATCGCGCTGGCGTCACGCATTGCCGTTGCCGCGATTTTCTTTTATTCGGCGCGCACCAAGGTCGACGGCCTGCTGACCCTCAAGGACACGACCTTCCTGCTGTTCGAGGAGGAATACAAGGTGCCGCTGCTGCCCCCGGAATTCGCAGCCTACATGGCGACCTATGCCGAACACCTGTTCCCGATCCTGCTGGTGCTGGGACTGTTCACGCGATTGTCCGCACTTGCGCTGCTCGGCATGACCGCGGTGATCCAGGTTTTCGTTTACCCCGACGCCTGGCCCACCCACCTGACCTGGGCGGTGCCGATGTTCTACCTGATCGGCCGAGGCGGCGGCGCCTGGACACTGGACCGGCAGCTCGGGATCAAATGACCGTCAATCCATGCAATCATTCATTGACGATGTCCAGCACCGGTTTGCCGACCATGCTGCGCGACTCGTAAGCCGCATGCGCTTTCTCGACATTGTCCAGCGTGTAACGCGCGGCAATGTCGATCTTCAGCGTGCCGTCGAGCAGCGCGCCGAAAATGTCACCGGCGCGGCGGCGGATTTCCGCGGCATCGCGCAGGTGGTCGGCCAGCCGCGGCCGGGTCAGCAGCAGCGAACCGGCTTCGCCGAGTTCAAGCGGATCGAGATCCGTCACCGAGCCGGAGACATTGCCGTAGTTGACGACCAGGCCGCGGGTGCGCGTCGCGCGGAAGCTGTCGCGGAGCGTTGCCCTGCCGATGGAATCGAAAACCACGTCGACGCCCTCACCGCCGGTGGCCGCACGCACGGCTTCGGCGAAACGGCCATCGTCGTAGAGGAACACCTGCTCCGCGCCGCGGCCCCGCGCGATGGCCGCCTTGTCCGCGGAACTGGTGGTCGCCAGCACGCGCGCGCCGGCGCGCCGGGCGATCTGGATCAGGATCTGTCCGATGCCGCCCGAGGCCGCGTGAACCAGGCAGCTTTTGCCCGGACCGAGTTGTCCGACATCGTGCGCCAGGTAATGCGCGGTGTAACCCTGGAATACCGACACGGCCGCGAGATCCAGCGGCAGCGCATCCGGCACTTTCACCGCCTGCCATGCCGGGACTACGGCGTATTCGGCATAACTCCCCCAGACGATGCACCAGGCGACGCGGTCACCCGCCGCATGCGTGGTCACACCCCCGCCCACGGCAACCACCACACCGGCGCCCTCCATGCCCAGCGTGCAGGGCAGGCGCACCGGATAGGTCCGCGATTTGGCGTACTTGCCCTGGCGGGTGTGGATGTCCATGAAATTGATGCCGGCGTGATGGACACGCACCAGCACGGTTCCGGGCGCTGCCTCCGGCACCGGCGCATCGATGCGCTGCAGGACTTCGGGGCCGCCGTACTGGTGGATCTGGATGCTTTTCATGATCGGGATTATTTTGGGGAGGACGGAATTATCGCGCATCCGCTCTGTATATCCTGGCGCCCCGTAAGGACTGATAGAGTGCGCCGACTGATCGAAAACCCGGACTGCTGCGGAATCTTCCGCCGCAACAGCGGTCTGACCGGGCACAGGAGAACACCATGAAACGACGCGGATTTTTGCAGGGACTGTCATTGTCGATCCTTGGATCCTCACTGCTGGCCACGGCGCAGGCCGTACAGGCCGCGACGATGAAGGATATCGAGGCCATGCAGAAAAACTGGCGCGCGCTGCTGGCGGCGAACTTCAAGGCACCGTCGCCCTCCGAGCCGCTGAAGCTGCCCAACGACCAGTGGCGCAAGCGGCTCGATGCCGCGCAGTACAAGGTACTGAGAGAGGAAGGCACCGAACGCGCCGGCACCAGCCCGTTGAATGCGGAAAAGCGCGCCGGAATCTATGCCTGCGCCGGCTGCGACCTGCCGCTGTTCACCTCGGAAATGAAATACGAATCCGGCACCGGCTGGCCGAGTTTCTTCACGACCATCCCCGGCGTGTTCGGCACCAAGAAGGATTTTCTGCTGTTCATGCCGCGCATCGAATACCACTGCATCCGCTGCGGCGGCCACCACGGCCACGTGTTCGAGGACGGCCCGCTGCCGACGCGTCAGCGCTGGTGCAACAACGGCGTGGCGCTGAAATTCATCCCGAAGCAGGCCTGACTCCGCAGGGGGCCCAGCCCTCCACGAAGTGAACACGGAGCAAAGAACCCGACACGACATGCACGCGACCCCGTACCGTTTGCGACTGGCCGACGGCGGCGACATCCAGGAGATCGCCGTGATGTCGCGCTGCCTGATCGAGGTCGGCCTGCGCGGCTGGACCTGGCATCCGACCCGGGTCGCGCGCGCGCTGCGCGCCCGCGAAACCTGCGTGCTGGTCGCGGACATCGGCGGCTGCGCCGCAGGTTTTGCGATCACCGAGTTCGGCGACACCCGCGCCCACCTGTCATTGTTTGCGGTCAAACCGGCACACCAGCGCCGCGGCATCGGCCTGGCCATGATCGAATGGCTGCTTGAATCCGCGCTCACTGCAGGCATTGACCATTTCACCGTCGAGATGCGCGCCAACAATTTTGCGGCACGCAGTTTTTACGAAGCACTCGGTTTCCGGCAGCAGCAGTACATCGCCGGTTATTACCAGAACATCGAGCCGGCCATCCGCATGCGCCGCGACCTGAATCGCCTTGCCACCCTATCATAAAAAATTATTTATAATCAAGTACTTACATGATATCCGGCATCAAGGCACTGACTTTCGACACTTTCGGCACCGTTGTCGACTGGCGCAGCAGCATCATCAACGATCTCTCGGCATGGGGAAAAACGCGCGGACTCGCCGTCGACTGGACCGCCTTCACCGACGAATGGAAAACCGCCTACAAGCCGGGCATGGACCGCGTGCGCAAGGGCGAATGGCCGTGGACCACCATCGACGGCATCTACCGCCGGGCGCTGGACGGGATGGCGCCGCGGTACGGCCTTGACAAACTGGACGAGTCCTCGCTGCAGCATGTCAACCGCGTCTGGCACCGCCTGCTGCCCTGGCCGGATTCGGTTGCCGGCCTGCAGCGGCTGAAGAAAAAATTCCTGATCTCTACCCTGTCCAACGGCGATGTCGACATGCTCGCCAACATGGCCAAACTGGGCGGCCTGCCCTGGGACGTGATCCTCTGCGGCCAGGTCTTCCGCCATTTCAAACCCGATCCCGAAATCTACCTCGGCGCGATCGAGATGCTCGGCTGCAAGCCGCATGAAGTGATGATGGTTGCCGCGCACAACGACGACCTGCGGCACGCGCGCAGCCACGGCATGCGCACCGGCTTCGTGCTGCGCCCCACCGAATACGGCCCGCAGCAGCAGACCAACCTCAAGGCGGCCGAAGACTGGGACGTCATCGCGAAGGATTTCGGCGAACTGGCGACCGCCCTCGGCGCCTAGGCCGCCGCGGCATGGCGCGCCAGCGCCCAGCCCACATGTTCGCGCACCAGCGCCGAGGGATGCCCGGCGCGTGAATGCAGCGCGGCCAGCACTTCCGGCGTGGTCCGCGCGTTGCCCAGCCCCACCGCGATGTTGCGCAGCCAGCGCTCATGGCCGATGCGGTGGATCGCGCTGCCGGCGAGCCGGGATGCAAACGCCGCCTCGTCCCAGGCGAACAACTCGGCCAGCGCGACATCGTCCAGCCCGTTGCGCACCGCAAAATCATCCTCGCCCGTGACCTGCGCAAAGCGGTTCCACGGACAGACCAGTTGGCAGTCGTCGCAACCATAGACGCGGTTGCCGATCAGCGGCCGCAATTCCTCGGGAATGCTGCCCTTCAGTTCGATGGTCAGGTAGGAAATGCAGCGCCGCGCATCGAGCCGGTACGGCGCGACGATGGCCTGCGTCGGGCAGATGTCGATGCAGCGGACGCAACTGCCGCAGTGCTCCGTCTGCGGCGCGTCCACCGGCAGCGGCAGGTCGGTGTAGATCTCGCCCAGGAAAAATGCCGAGCCGCCCTCGCGGTTGAGCAGCAGCGTGTGTTTGCCGCGCCAGCCCAGCCCGGCCTTTTCGGCCAGTGCCACCTCCATCACCGGCGCGCTGTCGGTGAACACGCGGTAGCGGTATTCGCCGACCGCCGCCCCGATGCGCGAGGCCAGTTTCTGCAGCTTGCCGCGCAGCACCTTGTGATAATCGCGCCCGGTTGCATAGCGGGACACGAAGGCGCGCGCATCGTCGTGGATCACCGCCCAGCTGTCGCGCGCCGACGGCGGTGTGTAATCCAGCCGCGCCGCGATCACCCGCAGCGTGCCCGGCACCAGTTCGGCCGGACGGCTGCGTTTGACGCCGTGGCGTGCCATATAATCCATGTCGCCATGCCAGCCGCAGGCAAGCCACTCGGCCAGCCGCGGCTCCGCATGCGACAGGTCGCAATCGGCCACCGCGACCTGCTGGAACCCGAGTTCGGCGCCCCAGCGGCGGATGTCATCGCGCAGTGCCTTGTAGTCGATCATTGCGGGATTCAATTCAAAATCCGATTCAAAACCTTGTCACAGGCCGCAGAAGACACGGGAAACCACAAAATCAATTCACAGGATGTGCAAGATGGGCAGGATTAAAAACCGGGCACAACTGCCCAGCGCATCGATTAACGGGTTTTATCCTGAAAATCCCGTCCATCTTGTTAAATCGTTTTTGGTTTTCCCCTGTGTCCTCTGCATTCTCTGTGGCGGAAACCTTTGATTTTCTCTCCATGCCGATGACCAAGGTTAACCGCTTTCTTGCCACCGAAGACGACACGCTGGCCCTGGGCCGGGCGCTGGCGCCGCGGCTTGAGCCGGGCATGGTGCTGCATCTGCGCGGCGACCTCGGCGCCGGCAAAACCACGCTGGCGCGGGGCATCCTGCAGGGGCTGGGCCATGAAGGTCGCGTCAAAAGCCCGACCTATACCCTGGTTGAACCTTATCAATTTTCTAGGTTATACTTGTATCACTTTGATTTTTATCGGTTCCTTGATCCCGAGGAACTGGAGGCCAGCGGTTTCCGGGAATACTTCAATCCCGAATCCGTCTGCCTGGTCGAGTGGCCGGAAAAAGCACCGGACCTGCCTGCCGCCGACCTGGAAATCAACATGCGCCCCGACAAGCAGGGACGCTCGATTGTGATCACGGCGCACACGGAGGCTGGCAGGCGTTGTCTCGACAAGCTGACATACTGAGACCCGTCATCCGCCGCGCGGCATTTGCCCTGCACGCGCCCCGTTTTTTCCGCACACTGCTCCGATTCTTCAAGGCCTGCATCGCCGGCCTGCTGATGGCCGCCCCCTCATGGGCTGCCGAAACGCAGGTGACCTCGACCCGGGTCTGGCCGGCACCGGACTACACCCGCGTCACCATCGAATCGCAGCAACCGGTCAAACACACGCTGTTCAGGCTCGACAACCCCGATCGCCTGGTGCTCGATCTCGAGGACGTCGCGCTGGGCGCGACGCTGAACGACATCCCCGGCAAGATCAGCGTTGAAGATCCCTATATCAAGGGTGTGCGTGTCGGCCGCTTCAAGCCGGGCACGGTACGCCTGGTGTTCGACCTGAAGGCGAAAATCAGGCCGGAAGTGTTCTCGCTGGCGCCGATCGGCGACTACGGCCACCGCCTGGTGCTCGACGTCTATCCGCTGGAGCCACCGGACCCCCTGCTCGCCTTTCTCAGGAACCGCGAACACCGCCACGCCGAACCGCCCACGGTGACGCCGGCGCCCGCACCGGATGCCCCGGTGCCGCCGGTTGCCAAAGGCGAGCCTCCGGCCGCCGCCAAACCCGTCCCGCGCGCGGCACGTCCGCCGTCGGAACGGCTGGTCACCATCGTCATCGACCCCGGCCACGGCGGCGAGGATCCGGGCGCCGTCGGCAGGCGCGGCACCCTGGAAAAACACGTGACCCTGGCAATCTCGCAGAAGCTCAAGGAACGCATCGACAACGAGCCCAACATGCGCGCGGTGCTGACCCGCGAGGGCGACTTTTTCATTCCGCTGCACATGCGAGTCGCCAAGGCGCGGCGGGTGCGCGCAGACCTTTTCGTCTCGATCCATGCCGATGCCTTCATCAAGCCTTCCGCCAATGGCTCGTCGGTATTTGCGCTGTCGGAGCGCGGCGCCACTTCCGCCGCCGCCAGCTGGCTGGCCAAACGGGAAAACGACGCCGACCTGATCGGCGGCGTCAACCTCGGCATCCAGGACCCCTATCTGAAACAGACCCTGCTCGACCTGTCGCAAACGGCTTCGATCAACGACAGCCTGAAGCTCGGCAAGGCGGTGCTGCAGGAAATGGGCGGCATCAACCGCCTGCACAAGAACTATGTCGAGCAGGCCGGCTTCGCGGTGCTGAAGGCGCCGCCGCCTTCATCAGCAATCCCGACGAGGAACTCAGGCTGAGGAATCCCGCCTACCAGAACAAGATGGCGGATGCGATCTTCACCGGCATCAAGCGTTATTTCGCAAAAAATCCGCCGCTGGCCCCTGCACAGGTTGCCGTCTCGCCCTGAACGGCAATCGCCCGGGATTGAACTAGAATACGGCCTCACAGATGCGCAATCATGCGCACGGGCCGGAGGAGAAACATGGGGATTGTCCTGCGCGTTTCCGCAGCGACGGCACTGCTGCTGCTTGCAGCCTGCGCCACGACGCCTGCCGGCGATACACCGGAAACGGTGGCACTGCCCCGGGTGCAGAGTTTCTCCGGACAGCCACCGGGCGACGTGCTGCCGCAGGGCTGGCAGCCATGGACACTCTCCCGCTTCAAGCGCCCCACCGAATACCGGCTGGTCGACTACCAGGGCCGCACCGTGGTCCGGGCACGCGCCTCGTCCTCGGCCTCGGGGCTGGTGCATCCGCTGGAACTGGATCCGCAGGCCCACCCGCTGCTGCACTGGCGCTGGAAAGTCGAGGACCTGATTGCCGCAGCCGACAACACGCAGAAACACCTGGAAGACTCGCCGGTGCGCCTCGTCGTCAGCTTCGCCGGGGACATGGACCGCCTGCCGCTGCAGGACCGCATGTTCTTCG
>LNFM01005888.1_pt1 | contig 20707 bp, 17 predicted proteins | sample 596031 | NCBI WGS metagenome assembly LNFM01 (sample SAMN04254537, study PRJNA301005) | activated carbon metagenome | isolation source: dual media filters at the Ann Arbor, Michigan drinking water treatment plant | place: USA: Ann Arbor | reverse complement strand
CGCCGGTGGTCTGGTCGTGCCCATCCGCCAACCCGCACAACCCTCGACAACCTCAAATCAACAATCATCGGCGGGGTGAGAAATCCGGGTTAGGGTGAGGGGGACCGCAAAGCGGTTCTGTACGGATCAGCCGCTCAGGCAATCACGGCCCAGCGTTGCCGGCTACCGCTTCAGGCGGCCTCTCGTGTCGGAAGTTACTTCTTGGCGGACGCCTGGACCTCGGAAAGGCTTTCCTGGACGCGACGGCCGATGATGCCCCACGCCTCGGTCTGCGACTTGCCGGCCAGCTCGGCCAGTTCCTTCATGTTGGCGACCGACTTCTCGAACGTGCCGCGGGCCATCTCGACCGGCTTGGCGAACACGTCCGCGCCGGCGCCGGCGCCGATGGTCTTGGCGGTTTCCTGAAACTCGCTGAACGCCGCGGCGGCCATTTCCTGCTGGCGCTTGGCAACCGCCTGCAGGCCCTCGAGCGCGACGCGGCTGGCGTCGGTCAGGGCGGCGATGTTCGCCTGGCCGGCCTTCATCAGGCCGTCGACGTTGAAGCCCGGAACGGTGCCGGTGAACTGCGAAAAGCCCTTGGTCCAGTTCTCGAACACATCGGCGAACGGATTGGTCTGCGACATGGTGATCTCCTAACTCGGTGTAAGCTGCCAGTAGGTTGGTTCTGCGGGCGGCGCCCTTTTTGTTGCACTGCAATATATCCGCCAAATTTCATTTTGCAACTGCAAAAAAGAAAGCGCGCCCGCATAAATATTCCGCATGGCGGCGAACCAATCCGGCCCGGATATTGTTACTACCTGGTGACGTCGCCAAATACCTAGCTATAGTGGTGGGTGGGGAAAGACACCCGGTAGAATGGGTGCTGACGAGGAAACAACAATGAATGCGGATGCGCACTTGACGCTGGGCGCTCGGCAGTACCAACCACCAGCCGCCATCTGGTCCATGCTTGAGCCCGCACGGGCGCTGATGGAAATGGGGCTGCTGTCGTTCTCGGGACCCTGCCTCGGGCAGGCGCCGCGCGGCGACGGCCATCCGGTCATGGTCATTCCCGGCTTCATGGGCACCGACACGTCGACCGCCGTGTTGCGGTCGTACCTCCGGGCACTGGGGTACGAGGTCCATCCCTGGGCGCTGGGGCGCAATTTCGGGCCGCGCGGCGACACCGAGGAGCGCATGGTCGAGCGCGCCAACCACCTCGCCGCCCGCTACGAACGCAAGGTCAGCCTGGTCGGCTGGAGCCTCGGCGGCATCTTCGCCCGGCAGATCGCCCGCGATATCCCCGACGCCATCCGCCAGGTGATCACCCTCGGCAGCCCGTTCGGCAGCGCCGGCCAGGGCGGCACCAACAAGGAGATCGCCGGGCTCTACGAGAGGCTGTCGGGCGACATGATCGGCCACGCGCCGGAAACCGTCCGCGCCCGCCATCGTTCGCGCCCGCCGGTCCCGTGCACGGCGATCTTCTCCAGGACCGACGGCGTCGCCGTGTGGCAGGTCTGCACCGAGGAAGCCGGCCCCGACACCGACAACATCGAGGTGTTCGGCAGCCACACCGGCCTGGGCTTCAACCCCTTCGTGCTCTACGCGGTCGCCGACCGTCTGGCCCTGCCGGAAGACGGCTGGGAACCCTTCGACCGCGGCGGCGTCAAGGCGCTGTTCTACGGGTAAACTCCTGTTTGTCATCCCCGACGCTAGTCGAGCCCGCGAACCGGAGGTTCGCGGCTGCGAGACTTGCGATCGGGGACCCATGTCTCCACGTGAAAGTTGCGTATCCTGGATCGACATGGGTCCCCGCTCGCGCTTCGCTTGGCGGGGATGACAATCATGGTTGGTTCTTCGCGTTGGCCGCAGATCAGCACGGACAGGCCAAACCTTTCTTCCCTTCAAACCTGGCTCCTCTCTGTTATCTTCCCTGCCGTGAACCGCAGGAGGATGTCATGAGCAATCTGGTCAATCGGCAATGGACCCTGGCGAGCCGCCCCGCGGCCATGGTCAGCACGGACAATTTCAGGCTGGCCGACGCACCGGTGCCCGATCCGGCCGATGGGCAGATCATGGTGAAGGTCACCCACGTCGCGTTCGAGCCGGCCATGCGCGGCTGGATGGCCGAGAACCCCGGCTACATGGCCGCCATCCCCATCGGCGGCGTCATGCGCGCCATGGCGGCGGGCGAAGTGGTCGTGTCCCGCCATCCCGACTTCAAGCCGGGCGACAAGGTTTCCGGCATGTTTGGCTGGCAGGAATACGCCGTGGTCGCGGCCCAGGACAGGCTGTTGCCGGTGCAGAAGCTGGCGCCGGGCGTCACCGAGGAGATGGCCTTGAGCGTGCTCGGCATCACCGGCCTCACCGCCTATTTCGGCATGCTGGACGTGGGCAGGCCGCAGGCGGGCGACACGGTCGCCGTGTCGGGCGCGGCGGGCGCGACCGGCTCCATCGCCGGCCAGATCGCGAAAATCAAGGGCTGCAGGGTGATTGGCATCGCCGGCGGCGCCGACAAGTGCAAGTGGCTGACCGACGTGGCCGGCTTCGACGCAGCCATCGACTACAAGTCCGAGAACGTTGGCAAGCGGCTGCGCGAGCTGGCGCCCGACGGCATCAACGTGTTCTACGACAATGTGGGCGGCGAGATTCTCGAGGCGGCGCTGGACAACCTGGCCATCGGCGCGCGCATCGCGCTGTGCGGCGCCATCTCGGGCTACAACACCGGCTCGTTGCCGCAGCCGCCGAAGAACTACATGGCGCTGATCCTGAAGTCCTCCAGCATGGCCGGCTTCCTGCTCGGCCAGTATGCCAAGCGGTTCGGCGAGGCCTCGGCCGATCTGGGCGCCTGGGTGCGGGACGGCAAGCTGAAGTTCGCCGTCGACGTGCAGGACGGGTTCGAGAACGTGCCGTCCACGTTCCTGCGCCTGTTCCACGGCCAGAACCTGGGCAAGCAGCTCAACCGCATCGGCTGAACCGGGCGGGCAAAGCGGCCGTACAGGAGACATGACCGGACCCGACACCAACACCGGGGTGCTGCTGATCAATCTCGGCACGCCCGACGCGCCGACGCCCAAGGCGGTGCGCCGCTATCTGCGCGAGTTCCTCAGCGACCGCCGGGTGATCACCACCAACCCGCTGATCTGGCAGCCGATCCTTCACCTGTTCATCCTGCCGTTCCGGCCGCGCAAGACGGCCGAAGCCTACAAGCTGGTCTGGCGCGACGACGCCGACGGTTCGCCGCTGCGCCATTTCACCCGCACCTTGACCGAGGCAACCGCCGCGCGGGTCGGCCAGTCGCGCAACGATGTCGTCGTCGACTGGGCCATGCGCTACGGCACGCCGTCGGTGAAGGAGAAGCTGGAGAGCCTGCGGGCGCGGGGCTGCGGCCGCGTCCTGGCGATCGCGCTCTATCCGCAATACAGCGGCACCACGACCGCCTCGGCCTATGACGCGGTCGCCGCCGGGCTGCGCGCCTTGGACTGGCAGCCGGACCTGCGCACCGCGCCCGCCTTCCCGGAGGACCGGACCTATATCGAAGGATTGGCCCGCTCGGTCGAGGACCATGTGGCCTCGCTCGCGTCGCCGCCGGACGTGGTGATCGCGTCCTATCACGGCCTGCCGCAGAAATATGTCGACGACGGCGACCCCTATTACGACCAGTGCCTGAAGACCACGCGGCTGCTGCGCGAGCGGCTGGGCTGGGACGAGGACCGGCTGCGCATGACTTTCCAGTCCCGCTTCGGCGCGCTGGAATGGCTGCGGCCCTATACCGACGTGGTGCTGGCCGCGCTCCCCGGCGAAGGCGTGAAGAAAATCGCGGTGATCGCCCCCGCGTTCCTCGCCGACTGCCTGGAGACGCTGGAGGAAATGGCCGAACGCGGCCGCCACACCTTCCTCGACGCCGGCGGCGAGCAGTTCAGCTACATCCCCTGCCTCAACGCCACCCCGCCCGCGGTGGCCCTGCTCGACGGGTTGATCGCACGGGAGCTGGAGGGATGGGGGTAGGGCCGCTTCGCGGCCCTCACCCTAACCCTCTCCCTGTTGGGGCGAGGGGACGATGCTTGTGCATCGACACGGATCGACCCTTCTCCCCACCGGGGAGAAGATGGCGCGTAGCGCCAGATGAGGGGTGAGCCGCGCCAGCGGCTTCTCTTACTTCTTCGCCGCCGGCCCGTCGAACGACTTCAGCAATTCGTACCAGCCCGACCCCTTCACCGCCAGCGGCATGGCGCCGAACTTCGCGGCCGTGTCCAGGTGCTTCTGGCGGCCCGCCCAGGCGTTGGGGTCGCGCTGCCACTCGTTCAGCACGCGCTCGGCCTCGTCATAGCTGGGCGCCTCGACCTCGTAGAGCGACAGGTAGCCCGACACGGTCTGGCTCCCCAGATGCGCCCCGGCCAGCTTGAACACGCTGCCGCGCACGAAGTTCGGGCAATGGGCCGTGTCCTCGATGTGCTGGTCGACGAACCACTCGTCGAACTGCGCCTGCTTGTCGGCGCTGGGCGGCTCGCAGAGCCCGATGAGAACGAAACGCGGCATGGATAGTCTCCCCTGTCTGTGGTGTCCCGCAAATTAGCAGTTTCTTGGCACAAGGGAACCGCTGACCCGAAACCGGCGCATGAACGTCGGTATTTCGGTGACAGTGCATTTAATTGATCTTGAAAAAAGGCGCGTCATAGTGGCCGAGCAGGATCGACAATTAAATGCACTGTCACCGAAATATGCCCTGTCTATAGTGGTCCCGCAAACTAGCAGTTTCTTGACACAAGGGAACCGCTGACCCAAAACCGGCGCATGAACGTCGAGACACCCCTGACCTTGCAGGCCATGGACGACATTTTGCGCGGCGCGATCCGCGACGGCCTCGCGTGGTCGGTGTCGACGCAGCATCCGGACGGCTACTGGGTCGGCAGGCTGCAAACCAACGCCTGCATGGAAGCCGAGTGGATCCTGGCACTGCACTTCCTTGGCCTGCACGACCATCCGCACCGGCAAGGGCTGAAGCTGTCGATCCTGCGCGGCCAGCGCGAGGACGGGTCGTGGTGCATCTATCACGGCGCGCCGGGCGGCGACATCAACGCCACCGTCGAAAGCTACGCGGCGCTGCGCTCCATGGGCATGGCGGCCGACGATCCGGTGCTGGCGAAGGCGCGGGCGTGGATTTTTTCAAAGGGCGGCCTGCGCAACGTGCGGGTGTTCACCCGCTACTGGCTGGCGCTGATCGGCGAGTGGCCGTGGGAGCGCACGCCCAACATCCCGCCAGAGGTGATCCGTTTCCCGCTGTGGTTCCCGTTCAGCATCTACAATTTCGCCTCCTGGGCGCGGGCGACGCTGATGCCCATCGCCGTGCTGTCGGCGCGGCGGCCGTCGCGGCCGCTGACCTCGCGGCTTGACGAGCTGTTTCCCGAAGGCCGCGACCGTTTCGACTATTCGCTGCCGAAAAAGATCAGGCCGTTCACCTGGGAACGGTTCTTCATGGGCACCGATGCGATCCTGCATGGCGCCCAAACCCGCAAGCTGATCCCCGGCCGCGAGGCGGCCATCGCTCGCGTACTGGAATGGGTCATCAAGCACCAGGATGCCGACGGCGCCTGGGGCGGCATCCAGCCGCCCTGGATCTACAGCCTGCTGGCGCTGCATATCGAGGGCTATCCCATGGGCCATCCGGTGATGGCCAAGGGGTTGGCCGCGCTGCACGACCCGCGCTGGTGCTACGAAACGGATGGCGCCGTCAACATCCAGGCGTCGGTGTCGCCGGTGTGGGACACGGTGCTGACGCTGCTGGCCATGGAGGATTGCGAGGCGCTGGACGAGCATGCGGAGGCGGTCGAGCGGGCCATCGGCTGGCTGCTCGACAACGAGGTGCGCCATTACGGCGACTGGTCGCAAAAGGTGAAGGGCGTCGCGCCGGGCGGCTGGGCGTTCGAATACGCCAACCAGTTCTATCCCGACGTGGACGACACCGCCGTGGCGCTGATCGTGCTGGCGAAGCATCGCCACGATCCGAAATGGCAGGCGCGCGGCATCGACGCGGTGATCGGCCGGGCGGTCAACTGGGTGCTGGCCATGCAGTGCCGGGGCGGCGGCTGGGCGGCGTTCGACCGCGACAACGACGCGGCGATCCTTACCCGCATCCCGTTCAGCGATTTCGGCGAGGCGCTCGATCCGCCCAGCGTCGACGTCACCGCCCATGTGCTCGAAGCGCTGGGCGTGCTGGGCTATGACTGGCACCATCCAGCGGTCGAGCGCGGCGTCGCGTTCCTGCGCAAGGAGCAGGAGACGGACGGTAGCTGGTGGGGCCGCTGGGGCGTCAACTATGTCTACGGCACTTCGGCCGCGCTGCCGGCGCTCAAGGCCGTGGGCGAGGACATGCGCGCCGACTACATCACCCGCGCCGCCGACTGGGTGATCGCCCACCAGAACACCGACGGCGGCTGGGGCGAGACCTGCGGCTCCTACATGGACCGGTCACTGGCGGGGAAAGGCGACAGCACCGCGTCGCAGACCGCCTGGGCGCTGATGTCGCTGCTCGCCGTCGGCCGGCCGGGTGACCGGACAGTGGTGGAGACCGGATTGCGCTACCTGTCGTCGCGCCAGAACGGCGGCACCTGGGACGAAGCCGAATACACCGGCACCGGCTTCCCCGGCTACGGCCTCGGCCGGCACATCGACCTGGGCCAGGGCGTCGAGGAGAACCTGGGCCAGTCGATCGAACTCAGCCGCGGCTTCATGATCAACTACAATCTCTACCGCCACTACTTCCCGCTGATGGCCATGGGCCGGGCGCGCAAATACCTCGCGCGTTTGGGGAATGAAGCCTGACAGAAACGCAAAAAAAACCGTCTCGAATCGAGGCGGTTTGCAGGCGGAATTATGGGGTAAATGTGTCATAAACCCGGGCCGCGCGGTCCGGATCGACGGGCTGCGCCTGGAGGGCTCACGCATGAGACCCTCCCTGCAGTTCGCCGGCGTGTCAGCCGAGGACCTTCAGTTCTTCAGCCGAGCTTTTGCCGTTGCGGCCACGAGTCAGTTCGTAGGAGACCTTCTGGCCCTCACGCAGGCCCGACAGGCCGGCCCGCTCGACGGCGGAGATGTGGACGAAGGCGTCGGCCGAACCGTCGTCCGGCTGGATGAAGCCATAGCCCTTGGTCGCATTGAACCACTTCACGGTTCCGTTGGTCATAGAGAGTGCTTTCTTCAAAGATGGCATAACAAACATCCGCACCAACGGGTGCGGACGGTTTCTCAGCTCGCTCAAGTCCTGGAGATCGGTAGCTCTGTCGGTGACGAAGCAGATGAGCCGGGTCTTAGGTCACTGATCTTGCGGATATAATCCCGCAAATCGGCGAATTCAAATAAATTCGCCGGTCTCGAACGCCGCGATTCCCGGCCGGAAACCGGCCGGGAGCGCGGGGTTGCGAGCGCTCAGGCCGCCTTTTGCATGGGATTGCGGCGGGGACGCCGACGGCGGCGCGACGGGGCGCGGTCGCTGTCGGCCTGCCGTGCGCCGTCCGGCCTCGGCGCTTCCCGGTTGCCGCGCGGCGCGTTGCCAGTGGCGGGACGTTCCTGGAGCGCCTGCCGAATCGGCCTGGAGTCGCCGTGCTCGGCCGCCGCCTCGCGCGGCGGTGCGCCGGCCACGGTGAGCTGGACGCGGATCAGCTTCTCGATGCTCTTCAGGTAGGGCCGCTCGGTCGGATCGCAGAACGCGATGGCGACACCGCCGGCGCCGGCGCGCGCGGTGCGGCCGATGCGGTGGACGTAGCTTTCCGGCTCGTTCGGCAGCTCGAAGTTGATCACGTGGCTGATGCCGTCCACGTCGATGCCGCGGGCGGCGATGTCGGTGGCGACCAGCACGCGGGCGGAGCCGCTCTTGAAGCGCTCGAGGGCATTCTGACGGGCGCTCTGCGACTTGTTGCCGTGGATCGCATCGGCGGGCAGGCCCGACTTGCTGAGCTGCTCGGCGACGCGGTTGGCGCGGTGCTTGGTGCGGGTGAACACGATCACCTTGGTGAGCGCCTCGTCACGCAGCAGGCTGGTCAGCAGCGACTGCTTGCCGGCGGCCTCGATGAAATAGACGCTCTGGCTGACCTTCTCGACGGTGGTCGCCTGGGGCGTCACCTCGACGCGCACCGGCTCGATCAGCATGTCCTGGGCCAGCTTGGCCACGTCCGCCGGCATGGTGGCCGAGAACAGCAGCGACTGGCGCTTGCGCGGCAGGTGGGCGACGATCCGGCGCACGTCGCGGATGAAGCCCATATCGAGCATCCGGTCGGCCTCGTCGAGCACCAGGACGCCGGTGCCGGTCAGGTTGACGTGCTTCTGGTTGACCAGGTCGAGCAGGCGGCCGGGCGTGGCGACGAGGATGTCGACGCCGCGCGCCATGGCCTTCACCTGCGGACTCTGGCCGACGCCGCCAAGGATGACGGTGTGGCGCAGGTTGAGATGAGCGCCGTAGGCCCGGATGCTGTCGGCGATCTGCACGGCGAGCTCGCGGGTCGGGGCCAGGATCAGCGCGCGCGCCGTCTTCGGCGCCGCCTGGATCTTCTCGGCGGCCAGCCGCTGCAGCATGGGCAGGGTGAACGCGGCGGTCTTGCCGGTGCCGGTCTGGGCAATGCCCAGCAGATCGCGGCCCTGCAGCAGCAGCGGGATGGCCTGGGCCTGGATCGGGGTGGGGGTGGTATAGTTCTCGGCGGCCAGAGCGCGCAGCAGCGGCTCGATGAGGCCGAGATCGGTGAATTGGGTCGTCACTTGAACAGAGTCCTTCCGCGCCGGGCGCACGCGGTGTTCGCGAACGCTCTCAGCGTGTTGCCTTTTCCACGCGCACCTGGAACTAAGCGGGGTTTTTCGGTGACCTGTCCGGAAGGAAACGCCAGTAAGGCGCATCGCGCGATCACGGCAGGTCTGAGGGGTAAGTGCGCCCGCGGCGTGCCATTGTCAAGCGGTATCGGGCTATGACGCTGAAAGGTGATGCGTTTTCGCCACAGTCCCGGATTCTTTTCCTGCCCCTGCGGCGAATCCTTTCCCTATCCTTACGTCTTATGCAACCACTGCCGCGCGCCGGGGAGTGGACGCGCGGAAGAAACCGGAAACCGGGGGAGCAACGATCGTCCGGCACCCGCCGTTTTGCCCGTCGTCCGTCCCGCCACGCTGCGTCTGGCGCAGTTGGGCGTTGCAATTTACCCCCTGAACGGTTGAGATTGCGCCTGCGCTTTCTGAACCACCCGAGAGGCTTCTGAATGTATCAAGTCCGACCCCGCCGCCGAATGCGCGCCGGCTGCGCCATTGCTGGAGGCATCGTTGCCGTCAGCACCATGGGCGCGCCCGTTCCCTCGGAGGCCGCGGACCTGACCATCACGAAGACCCAGAGCGAGCCGGTCAAGACCTCCAACGCCAGCGGCGGCGCCGGCAACATCACCATCGAGTCCGGCGGCGGCGTCGTGGTCGACAAGGGCACCGCCGTCATCATCGACAGCAGCCACAAGGTCGATAACAAGGGCCGCGTCGAATCCAAGGGCGTCGACGGCCGCGGCATCGTGATCACCGGCTCGGTGACCAGCGGCGTCACCAACAAGGGCACCATCACGCTCGGCACCGACGCCGACGACAAGACCACCGACGGCGGCAACTACGGCATCCTGCTGGATGCCGGCGCCAGCATGACCGGCGACATCCTCAACGACACCAGCGGCACCATCACCGTCGCCGGCGTCAAGTCGGCCGGTATCGTCACCCGCGGCTCGCTGACCGGCAACATCAAGAACGACGGCAAGATCGTCGCCACCGGCGACGGCGGCCTCGGCATGCTGCTTTCGGGCAACATCACCGGCATCGTCACCAACACCGGCTCGATCACCACCGGCTCAGCGTCGACCCAGACATTGGACAAGGACGGCAATACCGTCACCAACCCGGAGACCGCGGGCGGCGATGGCCTGGCGGTCGGCGGCAATGTCGGCGGCGGCATCCTCAACGCCGGCGACAAGCTCACCGACCAGGAGGAGAAGGATCTGACCGCCGGCACCGTCGAGACGGTGCGCGGGCTGAAGAAGGACGCCATCGGCACCGACGCCACGATCACCATCATCGGCCCCGAAAACGCGCTGCATGTGGGTCCGGACGCCGGCGGCGCCGCGGGCGGCAACATCACCATCGGCGCGGTCACCAAGGAAGCCTACGGCATCATCAACCGCGGCGACATGGCGAGCAGCACCACCAAGGATGTCGGCACCGCCGAGACGGTCCGCATCGGCCTGGGCGCCGGGTCCGCGTCGTCGGGCAGCACCACGGTGGTCGGCGGCTTCTTCAACGACGGCGGCGACATCACCACCAAGAGCACCAGCGGCAAGGCGACCTCCGTCGCCATCGGCTCGGGCGCGGTGCTGCCCGAGATCAAGAACGTGGGCACGATCACCGCCACCACCACGACGGGCAATGCCGGCGTCCTCTCCATCGAAGAGGGCGCCAAGGCCGACAAGCTGGTCAATGCGGGCCTGATGCAGGCCAAGTCCACCTCGGTCACCGGCAACGCCTTCACCATCGTCGACAAGTCCGGCACGCTCAAGGTGATCGAGAACACCGGCACCATCTCGGCGATCGAGACCATCGGCGCCGACGTCAAGGGGCTGCCGATCACCACCACCGGCACCGCCATCGATCTCAGCACCTCGAAGGCCGACGTGACCATCCTCAACAAGGGCACCATCGCCGGCGACGTGCTGTTCGGCCTCGGCGCCGACACCTATACCCTGGACGGCGGCACCCAGACCGGCACCGTCGATTTCGGCGAGGGCGAGAACACCTTCACCCTCAACAAGGCGACCTTCTCCGGCGACCTCCTCGCCAGCAAGGGGGTCGTCGACCTGGAGGTCAAGGCGTCCACCTTCGCCATCGTAAGCGAAGACGGCGCGACGGTGCGCGACGCCACCTTCGACAAGGACTCGACCCTGGTCGTACCGATCTTCGGCAGCGACGCCACCGCCGGCACGCTGACCGCCACCGGCACGGTCAGCCTGGCTAACGGCACCGGCGTGGTCACCGATTTCAAGACCCTGTCGTCCGAGGACATCACCTTCACCCTGATCGATGCCGAGACACTGACCTTCGAGACCGACCTGAAAGGTCTCGAGGTGTCCGATACCTCGGCGTTCTTCAACGTGGAACTGAAGCTCGACGAGGAGGACCCGGGCAAGCTGCTGGTCACCGTCGAGCGCGCCAGCGCCGCCGACCTGGGGCTGAACGCCAACCAGACGGCGATCTTCAATGTCAGCAAGCAGGTGCTTGAGAGCGACACCGAGATCGGCGCGGCCATGGCCGCGCTGAAGACCAACGAGGAGGTGCAGGACGCCTTCAACCAGCTCATGCCCGACAACAGCGGCGCGACGCAGCAGGGCATCTTCCAGACCCAGGCCGCCATCTTCGGCGCGATCAACAAGCGCATGGACGGCATCTACAAGCTGGACCAGCGCTACAAGGAGCGGGTCGAGCGCATCGCCGGCAAGGATCCGAAGCGCGCCAAGCGGATGGGACAGCGCGACAAGCCGACGATCTGGGCCGAGCAGCTGGTGCTGGTCGCCAAACAGAGCCCGTTCGATGACCAGCTCGGTTTCGGCGGCTACAGCTACGGCATTGCCCTGGGCGCCGACTATCCGCTGTTCGGGCTCGACGCGGTGGGCATAAGCCTCGGCCAGACCTGGTCCGAGTACAAGGAGAAGACCTCGTTCGACACGCCGACCGCGGTTTCGACCACCCAGTTCAACGTCTATGCCGGCTGGGAGAACAAGGGCTTCTTCGTCGACGTCAGCGGCGGCTATGGCTTCAGCTCCTATGACGGCGAGCGCAACATCGTCATCGGAGCGGTCAGCCGCACCTCGCTGTCCAAATGGAGCGGCCACCATTTCGGCGCCAATGTGCGCGCCGGCTACGGCGTGGCGATCGGCCGGTTCTCGCTGCAGGCGGCCGCCAGCCTCAGCTGGCTGAAGCTGCACGAGAACGGCTATGTCGAGACGGGGCTGCCCGACGATAAAGGTAAACTCCGCGAGACCTCGGGTCCGGCCAGCAACCTGGTGGTCGGCGAACAGGACGTGAGCTTCGCGCGCGGCAATTTCGGCCTCACGGCCGGCATGCGCTTCGAGGACGGCACCGGCATCATCGAGCCCAACGTCCGCGTCGGCGCTACCCACGAGTTCAGTTACAAGGGACCGACCAACACGGCTTATTTCGGTTTCCTGAAGGACGGCAACAACCTGCCGACCAGGCTGTCCGACGATTTCATGACTGTCGGCGCGCTGGCTGCCAAAACCACGTTCTATGCCGGTGTCGGCGTCGATCTCAGCGCCCATTTCGGCACGCTGTCGTTCGACTACGACGCCGAGTTCGGCGGCGGCAGGCTGAACCACATCGTCTCGGGCACGGTCCGCGTCAGCTTCTGACGACGCAACAAGAACGAAGCCCGGCGGCTTTCGCCGCACGGACCCCGTCCCGTATGTAGCCGGCTGAGACGACTACACTGGATAAACGGTCCCCGCGCCACGAAGGTTCCGCGGGTCAGGCGTGGTTGGCCCCACACCGCCGCCCGAGCGCGGCGGGCGACGAAGGCCGCGGCGTGCGACCCGCCCGGGCGGGTGACTTCCGAGGCCGCTCGCGCTATGTTCGTGCCATGAGCAAACACGCCAAGATCACCGATGCCCTGGTCCTCGGAACGGTCAACGCACCGTACAGGCGTGAGATCAACGCCCGAGACTTGAGCCGTTGCCTTCGGCGCAAAGAGCTTTCAGAGTGGCTCGTGCATATCGCCACGTTCTTTACCGACGTGGATCCTTCGCTGGTGCTGCAGTTCGCCGAGCTTCACGATATTCCTGTCGCCGATCTCCGGCGCGTCTACTTGGACGTGAAGAGAAAGACCGGCGAGAGAAGTTCCAAGTTAGAGGCTACGTTTGACTCAATGGCAAACGCTGCTTGACCGTGCCGTCTCAGGGTTGAGCCAACTGACGGCATCCGGGTTGCCCATGCCGGATTGGGTCGTTGGCGGCGGTAAGGCGATTATGCTCTGGCTGGATCATCGATCCAGTAAGGACATCGATATTTTCCTCACAGATCCGCAATATCTCGCTCATCTATCGCCTCGATTGGCGGGAGAAATGATGTGGTGCGAACTAAACTACGATGAGGCTCCGCACTATTTGAAGCTTAGGTATCGGGAGGGGGAGATCGACTTCATCGTGGCCATGCCGACTACCGATATCCCCGCGCTCAGAAAGCGGGTGGGTGCGTACCCTGGACACGAGGTGTTGCTCGAGCATCCGGTTGAACCGGCGCTCAAGAAGCTGCGATACCGCGGCCAGGAAATGAAGGTACGCGATGCGTTCGACGTTGCCGTCGTCGAACACACCTATCCGGATCTTCTGCGGGAGGCCTTGCGGCATGTTTCTTGGAACCGCGCAGGCATCAAAGCCCGGCTCGGTCGCATGAAGCCCGATTTCTTCGCCGCCGAACTGGCTGAACTGGATATTCGCCCGGCATGGCGACCCGTGGCGGATACGGCATTTTCCCGGATTGAGCGCATTGTCGACCTGATACCCGAGGTCACATAAGGCATCTCGGGTTTTGCTGGTTTGCCCGGCATTCATCCATTACTGAGGACAGGCCGCCGGAGGGGACCGGCGGCAGTCCGACGAACGAGAAGCCAGCCGCATGAGCACCACCGCCGCCCAGGATGACCGGTCCAGCCGCAAGCTGTCCCGGCAGGACATGAAGACCCTGTCGCTGTCCGCTTTGGGCGGTGCGCTCGAGTTCTACGACTTCATCGTTTTCGTGTTCTTCACCGCGGTCTTGAGCAAGCTGTTCTTCCCGCCGGACGTGTCCGACTGGGTGCGGCAGCTCCAGACCTACGGCATCTTCGCCGCCGGTTACCTGGCGCGGCCGCTGGGCGGCATCGTCATGGCGCATTTCGGCGACCTGGTCGGCCGCAAGCGCATGTTCACCTTCAGCATCTTCCTGATGGCCGTGCCCACCTTCGCCATGGGCCTGCTGCCGACCTATGCGGAGATCGGCATCGCCGCGCCGATCCTGCTGCTGCTGCTGCGCATCGTCCAGGGCGCGGCAATCGGCGGCGAGGTGCCCGGCGCCTGGGTGTTCGTGGCCGAGCACGTGCCGGACCGTCATGTGGGCTTCGCCTGCGGCATGCTCACCGCCGGGCTGACCGTCGGCATCCTGCTCGGGTCGCTGATGGCCACGTTCATCAACCAGGCCATGTCGCCCCAGGAGGTGCTGGACTATGGCTGGCGGATCGCGTTCCTGGTGGGCGGCGTGTTCGGGCTGCTCGGTGTCTATCTGCGGCGCTATCTGAGCGAGACACCGGTGTTCGAGGAAATGCGCCAGCACAAGGCGCTGGCCCGCGAGATGCCGATCAAGACCGTGATCCTGGCCCATCCGGGTTCGGTGATCCTGTCGATGCTGCTGACCTGGATGCTGACGGCGGCCATCATCGTGGTGATCCTGATGACGCCGAATCTGCTTCAGTCGGTCTACGGTTTTTCACCAACGGTTGCGCTGGAGGCCAACGCGGTGGCGGTGATCTGTCTGACGGCGGGCTGTCTGTTCGCCGGCTGGGCCATCGACCGCTACGGTCCGGGCAAGACCTTCATCGCCGGCAGCATCCTGCTGGCGGCCTGCGTCTATGGCTTCTACACCAACATCGCCGAGGACCCGTCGCTGCTGTTTCCGTTCTACAGCCTGGCCGGCTTTTCCGTCGGCATCGTCGGCGCGGTTCCCTACGTCATGGTGAAGGCGTTTCCGCCGGCGGTCCGGTTCTCCGGCCTGTCGTTCTCGTACAACCTGGCCTATGCGATCTTCGGCGGCCTGACGCCCGTCGCCGTCGCCGCGCTGCTCCGGGAAAGCCCGCTGGCGCCGGCCTGGTATGTCATCGCCACCTGCGGCATCGGCCTCGTTCTGGGCATCTACATGAAGTTTTCGGGCTTCGGCGGGAACCCGGTCGAACGCGCCGCCTCAGGCCCGTCCTAAGCCTCGGCAAGCCGCGTTGAGCGGCGTCGCCTGTTACAGAGCCGAAACGACCTCGTCTCCCAGCTGCCTGATCATGTCGGCGGCCTTGTCCGGCCACAGCGCGAACACGGGCACGGTCAGGCGGTGGACGCCGATGTCCTCGAACCGCTTCACCGCGTCCGCGCCGCCCTTCATCGCCCAGACGCCGGTGATCTCGATCTCGCCGAAATCGCGCCCGACGTCGTCGCACGCCTTGCGCAGCAGCGCCAGGTGCTCGCTCAGCTCGGTGACGCTGCCGCTGGGCGAATACCAGCCATTGCCGTAGCGGGCGACCCGCTCGAACGCCTTGCCCTTGTTGCCGCCGATGTGCACCGGCAACGGCTTTTGCACCGGCAGCGGGAAGGACTTGAAGTTGTGCCAGCTCAGGAACTCGCTCTCGTGCTCGACGACGTCGCCGGACCACACCTTGCGCATGGCCTGGATGTAGTCGTCGAACCGGGCGCCGCGCCGCTCGAACGGCGTGCCCATGGCGGCGAACTCCTCCCGCAGCCAGCCGATGCCGGCGCCGAGCATGAACCGGCCCTTCGACACGAAGTCCAGGCTCGCCGCCTGCTTGGCCATCAGCAGCGGATTGGCCTGCGACAGGATGTTGACGCCGGTGCCCAGCCGCAGCGTCGTCGTCTCGGCGGCGATGGCGGTCAGCGCCAGCAGCGGGTCCACGTAGTTGGTCTCGGGCTCCGAGCTCATGCGGCCGCTGGCGTTGTAGGGATAGCGGCTTTCGTACTCCAGCGGGACGATGACATGCTCGAACGTCCAGACGGACTCGATGCCGGCCTGCTCCGCCAGCCTGGCGTGGGCGATCATCTCGTCGGGCGACGCGACGCCCTTGTTGATGGGGGCGATGCCGAATTTCATGGGTTGCCTCGTCGTCTTGTGGGCAGGAAGAGATGCCCGGCGCCGCGATCTTACGGCTTTTGACCCGAGGAGGAAGCAGCATTCTGGCGGCTTCCGGGCGGCCGTGCGACACTGCGGCGGCGAGGCGATCCGGGAGTGCCGATTGAGACCGTTGCTGATGGCGTGGGTGGCGCTGGCGTGGTTCTGCAGTGTGCCCGCGTCGGCCCTGGTCTATGCGGACCGGCCGGCGCCGGTGAGCCAGGACGACCTGGACCGGCTCGTGGCGCCTATCGCGCTCTATCCCGATCCGTTGCTCGGGCATGTGCTGGCCGCGTCGACCTATCCGGCCGAGGTGGGCGACGCGGTGCGCTTCATGGAGGAGCATGACGGCCTGCGCGGCCAGGAACTGGCCATGGAGATCCGCAACAAGGGCTGGGAGCCCAACGTGGCCGCGTTGCTGCAATTCCCCACCGTGCTCGCCCTGATGCGCGACAATGCCGACTGGGTACGGCAGCTCGGCGACCTGGTCTTGCGCGAGGAAACGGCGGTGCTCGACACCGTCCAGACGCTGCGCGGCCTCGCCCTCGCCCAAGGCTCGCTGCGCACCAGCCGCCAGCAGAGCGTCTACACGTCGGGCGACATCGTCACCATTCTGCCGGCCAATCCGCGCGATATCTGCGTGCCGGTGTACGACGCCTCGACGGTCTACGGCGCGTGGTGGCTGCCCGACAAGCCGCCGCTGTCGTGGAGGCCGAAACGGCAGGGGCCAAGGGTGCACGACATGCTTTCGGCCGGCATCTCGTTCGCGCCGTGCAACACGCTCGCCGCCGCGTCCTACGTGAGCACCAGCCCGGACTGGGAAAACCGCCGGCTCAGCATGACCGGCCGCGGCGTCACCGGAATCTGGGAGCACGACCGGACGCACCGGCGCGACGTGCCCTATCCGACGGCGGCGGTCCGCGCCAGGTTCGAGCCCAATGGCCCCGGTACCGACAGCGGCATCCGGCGGGCTCCCAAGGGAGCGTCGGGCGTGACTATCATCAGGCCGAAGACTGACCCGCAGCCCGAAGAGAGCCGCTAGAGACTGCCTCAAGCCTATGGCCAGATGGGCGCTTCGCCCTCGGGCAGGCGCGCGTCGGCCACACTGAGCGTGAACGACACCAGGCAGTAATAGCCGACCAGCGCCACCACCTCGACCAGCTTCGGATGGCCCAGCGCCCTGCTGGCGGCGGCGTGCAAGTCATCGCAGACGCGGCCGGTGTGCAAAAGGTCGTGCGCGACTTGATGCACCAGACGCTGGGTTTCGTTCTCGCAAGGCGGGGTTTCGCCGGTGCGCAGCGCCTCGATGATCGCCTCGGGCAGGCCTTCGGCGCGGGCCATGCGGGCGTGAGCCCAGAATTCGTATTCCGCCTTCCAGTGGGCGCCGACGGTGAGAATCGCCAACTCGCGCGCCCTGCCGTCGAGCAGCGAGCCGAAGCGCAGCCGCTCGCCCATCTTCGAGCCGATCCGGCCGAAGGACGGGATCTGCAGCCAGGCGTTGAACGGCCCGCCCAGCTCGGCGGTCGGCGTGCCCATGGATGCCTTGCGCGGCCCTTCGACGATGTCGTCCCACAGCGCGCGTTGCTCGTCGTTCAGGTCGCCGTGCCGCAGCTTGGGAAATTCGACCATCGCATCCTCCATGCCTCGGGCGGCGATGCCGCCGGTACTGTCCGTCTCAACGCTTGGTGAAGGTGATCGGCAGTTCTTTCATCGGCATGAAGTACAGGCTGGGATTGTGTACCGGCTGCGGCAGTTCGTGCTCCAGCCTGATGTCGTCCAGGCGGGTCAGCAGGGCGGTGAACGAGCTGACCATCTCCTGCCGCGCCAGGCTGGCGCCGACGCAGAAATGCGCGCCCGCGCCGAAGGCGATCTGCGCGCCGGCGTTCTTGCGGTCGATGTCGAACAGGTGCGGGCACTCGAACTTTTCCGGGTCCCGGTTGGCCGCGCCGTAGCGGGTCAGCACCATGGAGCCGGCCGGGATCAGCGTGCCGTTCAGTTCCACGTCGCGGGTGGTCTTGCGCGCCAGCCCCTGCACCGGGCTTTCGATGCGCATGGCCTCCTCGCAGAACGGCTTGATCAGGCTCATGTCGCCCTGCAGACGCCGCATGGTCTCGGGATGGCGCAGCAGCAGCCACAGCCCGTGGGCGATGGCGCTCTGGGTGGTCTCGAAGCCGCCGCTGATCAGCTGGTGCATCAGATTCTGCAGCTCGTGCATGGACAGCGGCTCCTCGTCGTCGCCATGGGCGTGGACGAGGGCGGAGATCAGGTCACCGGTGGGGTTCCTGCGGCGGTCCTCGAACACGTCCGACAGATAGTGCTGCATCTCCAGCTCGGTCTCGGCGATCCGGCGGATCTCGGGCTCGGTCCATTTGCGGATCGACAGGGCGATCAAAGCGTCGGCCCAGCGCTTGAATTTTTCCACCTCCTTGCGGCCCAGGCCGAGCTGCTCGGCGATGATGATGCCGGGCATGGGCATGGCGAACTGCCTGTTGAACTCGCAGCGGCCGTCGTCGATCCACGAATCGATCAGGTCGTTGGCCACCTGGTCCACATAGGGCAGCATCTCCTTCACCCGCTTCACCGTGAACACCCGGTCCAGCAGCTTGCGGTAGCGGGAATGCTCGGGCGGGTCGGTCCGCTGCAGCGTCTGGACGTGCGCCCAGCCGCGTTCGGCGATGATCTCTTCGTAGAGCACGCCCAGATCGCCCTGAAGGCCCTTGCCGTCCTTGGCGCTGACGTCGTTGGAGAAGGTCTCCGTGTCCTTCAGCACCTGGCGCAAATCGTCATATTTGGTGACCATGTAGAAGCCGGTCTCCGGCATCCGGTAGACCGGGCATTGCTCGTGCAGCAGCGCGTAGAACTCGAACGGATCGCTCTGCGTCGCGTGGTCCATGAGGCTGTAATCCTCGACCCGTCTGGTCACCCTGGCATCCATTTCCGTCTCCCCGAACCGGCGTCAGATGCCCGAATACTAACCGTGGTTCGGCAAAGGCGCGACAGCCTTGCGGTCGCAGGCGGCTGCCGCGATCATGGGCGCCGATTTCCAGGGGAGGGAACCATGGCCGAAGCGAGCCTGTCCGACATCATCTTCTCCACCCGCGCCATGCGGCGGCTGAAGCCCGACCCGGTGCCCGACGCTCTGATCGAAAAGATCCTGCGCGCCGGCCAGGCCGCGCCGAGCGGCGGCAACGCCCAGAACTGGGGCTTCCTGGTGGTCAAGGACCCGGAGGTGAAGCGCCAGGTGCAGGTCTACTACCAGCGCGCCTATGACGAGGGCGTCGGCAAGCACTATGCCGAGCGGCTGGCGTCCATGCCGGCGGGCGAGGCACGCGACAAGCTGGAGCGGCAGGTCGCAGCCGTGCATCACCTGACGCTGCATTTCCACGAGGCGCCGGTGTGGATCGTGCCGTGCCTCGACGTGGGGCCGCGCGGCGCGGTCGGCATGAGCGGGGCGTCGATCTATCCGGCGGCGCAGAACATGCTGCTGACGGCGCGCGCGCTCGGGCTCGGCTCCACGCTCACCTGCCGGCACATGATGTTCGGCAAGGAGTGCGACACCATCTTCGGCCTGCCCGAGACCGTGGTGTCCTTCGCCATCCTGCCGGTCGGCTGGCCGGAAGGCAAATTCGGCCCGGTCGGCCGCGGGCCGCTGTCCAGCGTGGTGTTCAAGGACCGCTGGGGCCAGCCCTGGTTCTGACGACCGGCGCAGGGCGCGTCGATCCGTCAACCCGACCTTGATTTAAGGTGCCGCTTCGTCTATCCGTTGCGGCGTTTCCCCGGGCCGCTTTAGCTCAGCCGGTAGAGCATCGCATTCGTAATGCGAGGGTCGCGTGTTCGAGTCACGCAAGCGGCACCATTCCCTCAAGGCCCTGTTCCCCGCCTCCGGCGGTCAGTCGACCTCTTCGGCGTAGTATTCGTCGTGCCGTGTGTCCTGGTGGAGCAGGGCGTGATGGCGGAACGCCTCGCGGATATTCTCGCGCAGCAGCACGCTGTTCACCGGCTTGGTGCAGAACCGGTGGATGGCGCCGCGATTGATCGCCTCCATGATCGATTCCAGGTCGGCGAAGCCCGACAGGATGATCCGCAGCGTGTCGGGATAGAGATCCTTGACCTTTTCCAGGAACACGGTGCCGCCCATCCCGGGCATGCGCTGATCGCACAGGATGACCTGCACCGGGTGCAGCGCCAGCAGATCGAAGCCCTCGGCGGCCGAGCCCGCCAGCAGGATATTGTAGCTGTCCTGGCGCAGCAGACGCTCCAGCGTGGCCAGCACGTCCGGATCATCGTCGATGAGCAGCAGGCTCTTCAGCGGCGGCGCGGCTTCGCCCGCCGGTTGTGGCAGCCGCTTGTCGTCGAGCAGCATCCGTTCGATGTCCTCGGCGGGCACGGGCGGGCTGAAATAGTAGCCCTGGATCATGTCGCAGTGGTGCCGCCGCAGATAGGCGAGCTGCGCGGCGGTCTCCACGCCTTCGGCGATCACCTCCAGCTTCAGGCTGTGCGCCATGCGGATGATGGCGAGCGCGATGGCCGCGTCGTCCGGATTGCGGGTGATGTCGCGGATGAAGGCGATGTCGATCTTGAGTTTGTCGATCGGGAAGCGGCGCAGATAGGCCAGGCTGGAATAGCCGGTGCCGAAATCGTCGATGGAAATCTGCACCCCGCGCTTTTTCAGGCCCCGCATGCAGGCGATGGTGCGCCCGGTGTTTTCCATCAGCGAGCCTTCGGTGAGCTCCAGCTCAAGCAGGTCCGCGGCGATGCCGGTCTCTTGCAGCGCCCTGGCGACGTCGCCGTCCAGGTC
>LNFM01006557.1_pt1 | contig 20708 bp, 29 predicted proteins | sample 596031 | NCBI WGS metagenome assembly LNFM01 (sample SAMN04254537, study PRJNA301005) | activated carbon metagenome | isolation source: dual media filters at the Ann Arbor, Michigan drinking water treatment plant | place: USA: Ann Arbor | reverse complement strand
CCGCGTCGTTAATTGAAGTAAGTCAGCAGGTAAAAGCGCGGATGTTAAACGAGCAGCAACGCTTTAAAAACCTATATCATGTTGATCCATACAGCCTTCAGCATTTTGACCTCGTGATTGATACTAGCCGCCATAGCCCGCAAACAGTAGCCTTAGCGGTCTTTGATACGTACAAACAATGGTTGGATGCCGAGGGGTGGAAGCAAGTACGGAGTGCAGTTCCCGCCGGTTTCTCCTTCAAAAATTAGTCCGAAATCAGCAGTCTGCTGTGTTGGCCTTCAGAAAAAGAACTCTCACCGTACAATCAGTACGGCTCGGCTCTTTTTCTTCGTCCGCCTTGCATCCCCTCTGATTTAGAACTAATTTACCCTTTTATTCTTATTCCTTGTCTGGCGAAAAATTATCAATTCCCTATATAGAAGATTACCTAGACTTAACCGCCTTGTATCCAACGCTATCTCTTAATTGTATATAGGGCACCGGACACCCAACTCTATAGTAGAATAATCATATTACTTAGTTAGTGATTTATAATAAATTTTATGTGGAACAGGAAATCAATTGTATCAATTATACTTTTACCAATCGCTTTTTACCTCACACAATTAATTTATGTGGCTCTTTCTGGACTTTCTGAAGAAAGCGGAAGAGAAATTTCTAACTCAGTAATTGGATTTATAATTTTAAGCATATTACCATTTATTTTATATGTTGTAGTTATAATATATGCTTTTTTTGCGATAAAAGATGTTACCAGACGTGGTGAAAAGGGTCTTTTTTTACCAATACTAGCCATAATTATTTCATGTGGAATTATTTTTATATATACAAATTCAACCTTACAAACAGTTAGTACTTACAAACAAGAAACTGGTAATACACTACCTGAATTCGTTGAAGAAGGTGGAAATTTAGGAATTGCTCAAGCACGTGGTATTGAAGCAGCTCAATTGAGTAGTTCCGCTTTCTTACAAACATTTGTCGAACTTTATAAAGAAAAAAAAGGAAATTATCCAATAGATAGAGAATAAATTGATAAATCATATGGAACTATATGGTCAAATTCTAATAAAATTCGATGGGAATATTTGGAATACTCTCAAATAAATAATGGCCAAAGTTACATTATTAGGACTCAACTTAAAACCAATTATTTGAACTCTCTAAGCAAACAAGAATTAGACGGGGTAATTAGTTCAGTCAATTGTGAAGATGATGAGCTGTACTATTGTTTGGGACCAAAAAATTCAATGTAAACTAATTGAAAGATTTAAACAAAAAATGATCGAGCGGTATTGTGTTTACACTGAGACTCTCTTTTCCTTAGCATAACGAAGCAATTAATTTCTTTAGCAAGTATAACTAAAAAAGTAAAAAGCCCTTGCGGGCTTTTTACTTTTTTAGTTACTTTTATTTAGTATTGTCTCATCGACAATTGAGCATCTAATCTTCGGATGAGGTCCAGTACTACCGACACCACAATCAAGATAGTAGTTCCACCAATCGCAAGCGCGGCTACTCCGGTAGCGAGTTGTAGTCCAATTGGGAGTACTGCTACCAACGCGAGGAAGGTCGCACCAACGAGTGTCAGACGAGTAATCAAGTTACCAAGATACTCGGCAGTGTGCGCTCCAGGACGAATTCCTGGGATCAAATGTTACGGCGGTGTAGAAGAAGGTGAACATAAATACGAGCACAAAGTAGGTAATACCGTAGGCCACGTAGTTATTGATAAATCCGTTCACTGCCTCCATCGCACCTGGCACCCATGGCAAATCAAACGCCGAGAGGATATTCAGCACCATTTGCGGGAACAAGAGAATTGAAAGCGCAAAGATGATTGGAATAACTCCTGCTTGATTAAGACGCATTGGGAGGAATGAAGAACTTCCACCGTAGGTTGTTCCACCGCGACTTTGTTTGGCGTAGGTAATTGGCACTGGTCGTTCCGCTTCGGTCATGACCACTACAGCGTAGATTACCGCAAGAGCTAAGAATCCAAATCCGATGTAGAGCGGCAACTGTGACATATCAAACGTAAAGATAAGCTGACTGACGGTTGATGGTAGTGTGGCCACAATACCGGCAAAGATGATGATAGACACCCCGTTACCAATACCGTATTCCGTAACCAATTCACCCACCCACATGAGAAGGATTGAACCAGCAACCACGAGTACCACGTTCACCGCAAAATCAAATGATGACAAGCCGGTGATTACTCCCTGACTCTGGAGCAAGGTTAGAAAACCAAACCCTTGGAGCACTGCTAGTGGGAGTGAGAGCATGCGACTGTATTGCGTAAACTTGGCTCGTCCGGCTTCACCTTCGTTGGTGTAGAGGTCTTTCATGGCTGGTGACATCACGGTCATCAACTGCATGATAATCGAAGCCGTAATAAACGGTCCTACACCCAACATCACAATTGAAAGGTTCGCTAAACCACCTCCAGAGAAGATGTTAAGCAAACCAAGGAATTGGTTGTTCGAGAAGAATTGTTCAAGAACGGATTGATCTACCCCAGGAATTGGGACAGCTGCGAGTAAACGGAAGATTACGAGAGCACCAAGCACAAACAACACACGATTACGGATAGCCGGTTCAGTGAATATGAGTTTGATTTTACGGAAAAATGTTTGCATATGGTTCTAGTATACGCTAGTTAATAACCTTTCCACCAGCTTTTTCTACCTTGGCTTTGGCTGATTCTGATACAGCACAACCTTCGATAGTTACTTTTTTAGTCAATTCCCCAGTTCCGAGGATTTTAACTACTGGTACGCGCTTGCGGAAGGTTGAGATAACCCCAGCATTTACAAGTGATCGTGGAGAAACAGTTGCACCAGCTTCGAAGTTCGCTTCAATTACAGAAACGTTCACTGGAATAACGGTTGTTTTTTCTTCGTTTACCGTACGAGCACGGTTTTTACCATGTCCGCGAAGTTTTGGAATCTTTTTGATGAATTCCAACATTTCTGAACGAGTACTGTTACCAGTTCGGGCTGTTTGCCCCTTCCCTCCACGTCCTGACGTCTTTCCGCGTTTACCACCGAGACCAATACGCTTGGCTGCCTTTCGCTTTGTAGCAGGCTTTAATTCATGTAGTTGCATACGTTATTTTTTAAGCTGCTTAAGCGCTTCGACGGCAGCGCGAGCATTGTTAAGTTTGTTTTTACTACGAGAGAAAATCTTGGCAGTAATGTCTTTTACTCCGGCGAGCTCTAGTACCGTACGGACAGATGATCCCGCTACGAGTCCACGACCCTTTGCCGGCATCATCATTACTTCACTTGAGGCATATTTTACGTGCACGTCATGTGGAATGTGGCTGTCCTTGTTCATCGTTACCGTAATCATGTTTTTCTTGGCATTGCGGATTGCTTTTTCGATAGCGAGCTGCGTGTCTCCGGCTTTACCAATACCTACTCCAACTTTACCGCGCTTGTCTCCAATAACCATAGCTACTGAGAAACTGAAGCGACGACCACCCCCCATCACGCGAGTTACGCGACGGATACTGATGATCTTTTGGTCAAATTCTGGTTTTTGTCGTTCTGGACGAGCACCACGACGTGGGCGGCGTTCATTACGACGATTATCTCCTCCGCCGTTTGCTCCGCGACGTCCACGTCCCGCGTTAGCAGGAGCAGCAGTTTCGTCTGTCGCAGGTGCATCGGTCGCAGGTACCACTGGTGGCACTGCAGTTGTGTCTGATGTTGTATCAGTTGTAGCTTCCTGTGTCATAAATGAATGATTTAAATAAGTAACGTCTTAGAAGTTGAGGCCACCAGCACGAGCTGCGTCAGCCAACATTGCTACAATTCCTTGGTATTTGAATCCACCGCGGTCAAATACGACGGTAGTGATACCAGCCGCTTTAGCTTTTGCAGCAATTTCAGTTCCCGCAGCAACTGCACCTTCACTGGTTGTACCTTTTGTTTTTCGTGAATCAACAGCGGCGAGAGTTACCCCACGCACATCGTCGATAATTTGTGCGTACACAAACTTGTTACTCTTATACACCGCAAGGCGAGGACGTTCTGCCGTACCTGAAACTTTTGAACGGATACGAGCGTGTCGTCCGGCGCGCTTTTCCACTTTATATTGTGATTTTTCCATATATGAAGTAGCCTATACAGCCTTTTTACCTTGCTTGCGAATAATAAACTCTCCACGGTACCGAATACCTTTACCTTTGTACGGTTCTGGCTTGCGCACTTTACGTACGTTTGCAGCAAATTGCCCGAGAGCATCTTTGTCTGAACCCGTTAGTGTAATGGCTGATTTCTCAACCACGGCAGTGATGCCAGCTGGTACTGCAAGTGGCACTGGATGTGAAAATCCAACACTCAATACAAGGTCAGTTCCCTTAACTTCAGCCCGGTACCCTACTCCTTCGAGATCGAGAATCCGAGTGAAGCCTTCAGTCACTCCTTTTATCATGTTACGGAGGTGCGCTGCATATGTTCCCCATAGTGCTTTTGCCATTGGAGTTTCTTGCGGCACAATGGTAACCGTACCATTTTCAATAAGTACGTTAACGTCTTTTTTAATTTCTCGTGTCAATGTTCCTTTCGGACCTTTGACCGTCAGTAGAGTATCCGCCATAGTGATTTCAACACCATTTGGGATAGTTACCGGAATTTTTCCTAGTCGACTCATATGTTTACCAGATGATGAAGAGTTGTTCTCCTCCTACATTTGCAGCTCGAGCCTCGTCGTTTGTGAGGATACCAGCTGGTGTAGAGAGAATGAGTTTCCCTTGACCAAATTTAACGCGGTGAATATCTGCCACTTTTGTGTAGAGACGGCGACCTGGTTTTGAAATACGCTTCACACCGTTAATTTTGTGTGCACCGTGCTCATACTTAAGGGCTACCTCTAACGTCTTCTTTGCAACCGTTCCTTTTGTTCCAACCTTCTCAATGAATCCTGCCATGACGAGCTTGTCAGCTACTGCGTGTCGGAGCTTTGAATATGGAAGTGAGACACTCTTTTTATTCACAGCACCAGCATTTTTGAGTTGAATGATGAAGTCGCCGATTACGTCGCCTACCATGATGATTTTGTTATACCTGGTATATGTCCTTCGTGAGCCGCTTCGCGGAAGCAAATACGGCACATATCGAAGTCGCGCATGTACCCGTGCTTGCGCCCACAGCGCTCACAACGACGGACAACGCGACTCGCAAACTTCGGTACGCGTTTTGAGCGTACAATAACTGATGTTCGAGCCACTTTTTTATTGTTGTTTATGGGACAGTATCACGTAGAATTCGTGACTTGCCCCGTTAATAATCGCTAAAATATTAGGCAAACTAAAGGTTTTAGCAGACAAGATAGGTGATGGTTTCAAAATGAACCCAATTAACCCACCAAGCTTCGTCACACACAATACCAGAAATCACTAAAAATACAAGCTTTTTGTCTGAGTGACACACGTCAAAACCCTTGCAAACGGCAACCGTTACGGTAGAGTAGTTATAGAAAAGAAACCCTGTTCCAGGGAGGAACAATCGTGCGAGACCACCAAAATACCCTCATTCGAGAAGACTCAGCCTTGGCAGGCCTTATCGCTTGGAAGCAATTTGCTATCTATGGTCTTTGGGCAATACTGTTTGGCTACCTTGGGGTTAACATCTGGTTTGGTTACAGTGCCCAAGTCTGGCTTACTCCACTCCCGACCCTCGCAGTCTGGGGCATGGAACGACTCGTGGTCATATTTGGGTTGCTCACGCTCATCGGACTCACTCAAACCAATATCAAAGTCCTCACCCGTTTCCGGCTTGAGCAGAACTTACGGTTTGACGTGTATACGGCCGTGTCAGAGGTTGTCAGTGTTGCCTTAGCCCGGCACTTGCCAGACTACCAGAAACTCACCACGAATCTGGCTGTAGGTGAGGAACTAATCCGACCAGCCAAACAGGTAGCTGAGCGAGTGGGTAAGCTTCAGCTCGAACTGCAACGCCTCTTCCCCGCCCTCGGACTGGCCGAAGCAGTTGATCAAATCGTCCGCAATTCACTAAGAGCCCATGATGTCACCGTCACAGTTGGCAACGTTGAAAACATCCTGAACCGCATTGAAGCCGGCGGCACCACAGACTACGTCATCCACCTCGACGACCAACGCCCTAGCGCGTAAGGTCACCTACATCAAACCTCCACCGAATAATCAAAACTAAATCGGGCGCCCCACCAGGCCGCCCGATTTTTGATTTTATTTTCAAGAATTTGTTTACTTTGGGTCATATTTCATTAATACCAATTTCTGTAAGGTAGTTGTAAATTGGATCGTAAAAAGCAGGATTACGAGTCGGATCTGTTTCTTCACCTTCAGGAACGACAATTACCATTCCTTGCCGAGCTCGTGTTAAAAGAACGCGATAGGCATTTTTTAGATACGTCTTTCGTTCTTCTTTTTTAATACTATTCCATTTATTGCCTACGAATGACTTGCAATCCCAGCCAGATTCAGTGAATCTAAAGTCCGCATCCCAAACTACACACGACCAATCGAGCTCAAGCCCTTGAATATCAAACTCTGTGGCGACATCTTCCAGATAGTATGAGGATCTGACATCATCTTTACCGTCTAAGAACCAATGAATTGGATCTGTCGGTGATTTTACAAAAATAGAATTAGCTTTAAGGCGTTCTGCCTGTGATGATACAACCATGCCATATCGCTCAGACCCTCGGGCTTTTTCTTTAAGCCACAATTTGGCTTTTGTAATATCTCTTGTAATTACAAGGGGGTACTTTACTCGAACTTTATCCAAAGTCTTTCGAGCTTCTATAATGTCAATGTCTAAAATTTGTTTTATCAAAAGAGAAACATGCTCTGCTCTAAATGACCGCATCGAGATGGATAGGTGTAAGTTATCTACTATCTGCACTTTTTGATGATTTATGATTTCTGGCAAAAATTCACTCGTTCGATATTCACTATCTGTTAATCTTGATGAAATATATACATCCCAATCTGGGAACGAATTGAGGGCACAGGTTATCCATTCACTAATCCCAGCTTCTCCAGTATTAATTTCTTGACCCCCGCCCACTAAACAAACGACCGTTGCCCAGTCTTTATGTCTATCCAAGCATGATATTAAAAATTCCGGTTCTGATTGTTTAAAATCAGAAATACCCTTCTTTCTTTGCATAAAGTTAACCGTTTGTTGTAAATTCCAGGCTCGTTGTGCCTCATCGAATAGCACAACATGCTCGATTGGTGGCTTGGAATCTTTTATGCAGTCATCACGAAAATTATGAACATTTTGAATAAATAATTTAACATTTCTCATCGCTGAAGTTTTAGTTAACTTATTGCCCTTTTCTTTCTCTAGACTGACTCTATCTCTGGCTAGGGCTTCACGTAAAATTGACACCAGCGGTCCATTTCCTGATAAAAATACACTATAAAGTTCAGTGTCTTTATCAATGTGTTTATTGGCAATATTTAGACCCACAAGAGTTTTTCCAGCTCCTGGCACTCCTGTTACAAAACAAATAGATTTTTTTGAATACTTAGATGAATACTCAATAATTTTTGATATAGCTTCTGATGTTTCAGTAAGGTTAGCAGCCCCGGCATCATTACGTGATATGTTATCAACTGAATGACCGCGATATAACGCCATAGCAGCTTCAACAATTGTGGGCGTGGGATGATAGCTACCTGCTTCCCATCCTGCAACACTGATATCTACATCGTTTGTATATAATATGGTGTTTTTTATTACAGCACTTAGTGTTGAGATATTTGCTTTAATTGGAAAAAAAACCTTATCATTCTGGTGATTTAATTCAATGAACAAATCCCTACTGACTGCATTTGTGGCAATACTAACCGGAGCAATATAATGATTGTGACTTGAGCTGTGGAAATTTTTAAGATCTAGTGCATAATCCCAAACCTGATCAGTGGCTGAAACAGAAAATTCAGTATCGCCTACTTTAAACTCTAGAATAAAAATTACAGATTTAATGACAAGCACCACGTCGATCCTTTTACCCATACGCGGGATGGAGTACTCGAAATAGATCGAGCCTGTATACGGCACTAAGACTTCTTTCAAAATTTTAATTTGCTCAACCCAGGCCGTACGCTGATTTTGAACTACATCAAAATCACTATTACTAGTCAGTTCTCCTAAAATAGCTAGGGGTTCTTCCTCCAAAAACTCCGGGATTGATTTTGAGTAATAGTCTCGTTTCATAACCTCTATTGTACGTCTATTTCTATTCCGACACTAATAAATCAGTATACCAGGGGACTAAGATTATAAAACAAAATAACCATTTGGTTTGCTTGTGCCGGCACTAGGTAAAACTTGAGTGAAATGCCATTTATTCCTATAATTTACAATATGTTTAAATCAGGTAAATTATATTATTTTTTCTTTCTTTCTAGAAACCATTGTGCCAGAATAAAAATAACGGTAACTGCTGCAAAAAACATTCCCCAGAATCTCACCACATCAACTTTTCCATACGCTGGAATACTGCTACTGCCGGTTGTAATGTATGTAAGATAGACAGCAAGTGGAAACCCCCATGAAAAAATGTATTTGAACCATTTTTTGAAGTAGATTTCAGGAAAAAAGATTAGAAATATAAATAAAGCTACTAAAAATGTACTTCCCAATTCAACGGGCCGTAATAGATTGTTCATTGTTGAGGAAGTGCAAACTCCTGTTGAACAAACAACTTTATAATAACAAAATGCTAATAATCCGGTCGTAATGAATAATAAAATTCCGAGTATATTAAATTTTTTGTACATAATTATTTTAATTTACCAATAATAAACCTTATCTCATCAAGGTTAGACTGTGTAATCCAACGCTTCTTATGATAGGAAATAGCCAAAGCTTCTAGTTGATTCAAAGTATATAGCTCGATCTGGACCAGCCTTGGATTAGACAATGATTTTTTATCTACTTACTCCTGTACCCTCGATAAATTTGAATGAAGGAAAGTAAAATGTATACAGCGTAGAAACCAGCTAAAATTTCTAGATCAAAATTAAGTACTTGATACCCACCTCGTGGCAAATTTATTGTATATATTTGCACTGACACCACAGTAATAAGTATTGGTAAGGCAAATTTTGTAAATCTCCACCAAGCTTCATACACTCTTTGTGGCAAAAAATTTAAAACTAATAAGAATGCGCTGACCATCATTGATATTGCAAACCAATTTAAAAATAACCCATCAAAATTACGGGAACAGCTAAAACTGCACACGTCTTGCACCTTAAAGTAATCTAAGACCAAAATGCTGAAGGAGGTTACGAGAGCTAAATATAAGTTTTTTTTCATAATTTTTTATTTACTTAGTAAATTATCAATAATGCTCAAAATTTTTTGTTGATCTGCAAAAGAAATAATTCTTAATTTCCCATACAAAATTATTTGCTGTTTTAAGACATTAAGTGTCAGCTTTTCTACTTTTCTAAATTGGATTTTTGTAAGTGACTTTTGATAGTTCTGCTCAGCAACCTTAGCAGTTTTTTGCAGGTAAGATAAGGTTTAGTATTTATTTTAACGATATCCACGATAGATTTGAATGAGTGAACCAACTATGAAAATTGAATACATCAACATGATACCGAGTAAATCAAATTCTTGATCCATATTGAAAAAACCTCCAGGATTATGATGAAGTTCAAGACTAATCAGCCAAGATACAAAGAGAATCATTGGGACAGCAAAACGAGCGAACTTCCACCATGTAGCAAAAACTCTATCGGGCATTTTGTAGGTGAGTAACGAAAATAAAAGTACAATTGGCGCAAAATAGAGTATATTTTCCACTTTATCTAAGATTGTCCTACATTCATAATCCAATTGATCACAGATATTCAGCGCAACCGCATTACGAGTCACCATCATTATAGCTATACCTAAAAAACTTAACGCAAGTACTATATTTTTCATATTTATTTACCTAACTCACCAATTAACCTTAATAACTCTTGCCTTTGTATTGAAGTAAGAATCTTACTTCTCTCATACAACAATACTTGCTGTTTCAACACTTCAAGCGCAATTAGTTCCAGCTTCTTATATTTTACATTAGTCTGAGACTTTACATCGTATTGCTGTGCCAACTTTGCATTTTCAAGCAAAAGTTTTTTGAACAATGATTTTATAGGAAGTGCATTTATTGTTTCAATCAATGTGCCGTATGTGATGACTGGAATTATTTCACCTCTTGTATCATACGTAATGTCCGAAGTACCGTTGCCATCATAATCTACCTGTAATTGTGCATTATCTAGTGGAAAGTCTGTATCCACTACAAGAGTCGCAATGGTACTGGTACTAGATGGAATTGCAGTATAGGAATGTCGCTTATCGAGCTCATTACCGTTATAAGTTGCAATCTCAAGCGTAAATGAACCACTAGCTTCACCAGCTAATTTTACGGAAGTAGGGTTTCCATTGTCTGGAATCGAGATATATTGCACTTCGCCAAAACGACGGTAGATTCCGCCATCAATGGTTTCAGTTGAACTACTCATGGTCCCCCGTGAATCAGTAACTACAAGATCAAGCGGGGAGTGCAGTGTGAAAGTGAGACGTTTTTCGTTTGGCAATAACGCTGGTGTGTTGGTAAGATAAATATATGCCGCTGAAGTAGTTGCGAAAATGGTATTTGAAATTAAGTTTCTCACGTCTGCCACTTCGAAGATATCTTTGTGAACTCTCCCAATAAACTCGTTATCATCTTGGTCAAATAGGTTTAACCACCACCGCTCTACGTTTGAATTTGATTCACTCAATGCCAGAGCACTTGGTGTCACTACTGTAGAATCACCATCAAAAGTAGTAGTTGGTCGCATACCCAGTTTGGGTGCATAAGCAGTACACTTAAATAGTAGTAGTGGGTTACGAACAATACATTCAGTATCTGTAAAATACTCAATGCCAGACAAGGTCTCAATACCTACTCCAGCAATTTCTTTAACTTGCATCGTCTCTGGCGGTACCCAAGTATTTAATAATTGATTTATATTCTCAGTATAGTTATCAAAAAGATACTTACCAATTACTTCAGGTTGCTGTAGGTTATCCTGACTGGGTCGTACTCGTCCGCTATCAATTGTCATAAATCGCTGCAGGGTTGTAGCATCAGTGATTGTCTGTCCGAAGCTGTTAATCCATGGCGTCGTAACGGTGCCCTGCTCAAAGGTAATCACTGGTGTATCTATTGTCACACCAACCCCATCAAAATAACTCTGATTTGGAAGTAAATGGTATGCAAACGGCATTGTATTTAATAGCGTGCGAGAAGTTTGTCTTGAGATAATAGAACCAAGAGGACCAATCTCAGTACCATGAAGCATACCCATGATAGTATCAGGCGTTCCCACTTGAGGAGAAGCAACTAAAATTAAGTTATCTACTTTATCCAGTAGTGGATCATTAGTTTCTTCGAGTCTTGCGAGTAATGCCTTGGCCAAGAGACCGCCATTAGAATGTGCTACCATCGTAACTTTTTTATTATTGTACGAATTATCTGAAAGGCGTTTCAAAATCATGTATAAATACCCTTCCTGAATTGAACCACCAGGGTTGAGTTGTATTTGATTAGTATTTGTGTCGAGCTTTGCAGTCAATAACTCATCCAGTCGTAACCGCCAATCATACGGAATGAGAGCGTAGTCTTTAATTTTTTCTTGTTCTTTCCAATCTGCCAACTGGTTGAAAAACGTTTTATATAAATTGAGTAATAGAGCTTCATCAATCACATCTTCATGCTCCGCATTGGTATAAACATCATACACCGAATTCCCCTCCGCATCGGTAATGAGTCGTAACTGGTCACAGTCATTTCTAGAAAACCAGCGTTCAATGACAGGACCTTGGATGCCACACACCGCCTCAAGTCCAGGACTCTTTTCATACAACCGCGACCCCATAATCCCCGGTAAAAACAACACGCTACTGGCACCTTCCGGTTCTGGGGCTGGACCTGCTAAAGTAAATGTCACTGTGTTAACGTAGTAGTAGGCGTGGGCGGTAGGGATAATGGTGGTAAAGATTTTTTGTATTAAGCTCGGTTGGTAGGATGGATTTGCTCCTTCATCTGTATCAATTTGTACTACAGTGTACGTGCCGGGTAGTAGTAATGGACGTTTAGTTATTACGTTCTGTTCAATATGACCCTCGGCAAACGCGTAGACTCTCCAGACAAAATCCTCAGCAATTCCATCATAGTAATATTGGTTTAAATCTTCATCGTAAAAATATGGCTGCCGATAATCTGCTAGGTAGATTTCTGTGTATTTCTGAACTTGAGACTCGTTATTATTGAAATAAGAGCGCAAGGCCGTTTCAATATCACTTCGTGTTGGTTCAAAGTAATTCACATTGACTCGAATTAGATCTTGTCCGCTATGTTTATAATAGGTAGCACTTGAACCCTGAAAATAGCTTTCTTCTCCAATACTATAATCTGCAGTCCCTTCAGTTGGTACAACATAGCTAGCGTTATTTTGCACTGATTGATTATTGAGCCTTAAGGTAGTTAGGTCGCCTGTTCGTTCAAATGGATTAGCACAATTTTGGATAGGATCTGATTGTTCACCAGAGCCTTCAAAGTAGAAATCTGCAGGAGTGATTACATTTCCGCACGGTGGTTCGGTTTGGGCGACTGATAGATTAATAGAGACTAGTAAAAATAGAATGGTGATAGCGGTCGGAGTTGTGTATTTACACAAATTCATACCTTTGTTTATTTACAGTACTCCTGTTCTAATGGAATAGCAAATGTAGATATATGTTAGTGGTATTAAAAGTGGATTGCCACGTCGTCGTGCCTCCTCCTCGCAAAGACGGGAGGAGTGTCCAAAACCAAAAACAGCCCGTGAGGGCTGTTTTTGTTTCGGAGGATTGAGATGGTTAGCATTTTAACCAATGGCAGTCACTAGTTTCTAAGTAAAATAATTACTTTATAATTATTGTACTAAGAACTATTGACCACACCTCGACTGTTTTATTCTTTAGGAAAAAGAATAAAACATGTCTCCGGTTCTTACCGTTGTCGAAAGCAAAGCAGTTTGCTTTCTTTGCAAAAACTATTCAGTTTTTGCAACCAACGGTAAGCCAATGTGTCTGAGGAACGCTTCTGCTTCTTTTTTGTTTTTCGCAGTTGTTACAATTGTAATCGCGAGCGAGAATACGTCCTTGATTTCTTCGTCCGCACATTCTGGGAAGATTGTGTGTTCTTTGATACCGAGGGTGATGTTCCCCATTTCGTCGATTGACGTAGTCCGCAGTCCACGGAAGTCACGAGTTTGTGGCAACGCAATGTTAATCAACTTCTCGAGGAAGTGTTGCATTCGTGCACCACGCATTGTTACTTGGTAGCCAATGATTTCACCTTCACGGAGCTTAAATGAAGCGATTGATTGCTTCGCTGGGCGTGGAGATGGCTTTTGACCAGTAATAAGGGCGAGACGGTCGCGGATAAGCGCTTCTTTTTGCTTGTCCTGTACGCGTCCGGTACCAATTGATACTACAATCTTTTCTACTTTCGGAGCTTGCATGACGTTGGTATACCCAAATTCACCTTTTAGCGCCGTGTAGGCAGATTTGATTTTTGTTAGTGTTGTTTCCATATTATAGAGTCTTACCACTAGCTTTTGAAATACGTACTTTCTTTCGCTTGTCGCCTTCACCTTCAAAGGTGTAGCCAACACGTACTACTTTTCCATCTTCCATCAACGCTACGTTTGAAGCAGAAAGTGGCATACTGAGTTCAATGATTTGACCTACTGAACGAGAACGCTTGTTCTTTTGGTGCTTTTTAGCGATGTTCACACCTTCGACTACAACTTGGTCAGTTGTGGCGAGCGTCTTGGTTACGGTTCCGGTCTTGCCTTTATCTTTTCCGGCAATCACCTTGACGGTGTCTCCTTTTTTAATTTTCATATATTTTTCAGAGTTGTACGTTAACTTACACTACTTCTGGTGCAAGAGAGACGATTTTCTGATAACCGGCCTCGCCGAGCTCACGTGGGATTGGACCAAACACGCGGTTTGCTTTTGGTTCTTTCTTTACCTTATCAACGAGTACTACAGCGTTATCATCAAATGAAACGTATGAACCGTCTTTACGACGGAACGGCTTTACTTGGCGAACAACTACTCCGTATACTACGTCTTTTTTCTTTACGGCCTTGCGCGGTTCTGCAGTTTGTACCGCAAGTACCACCATTTCTCCGAGTTCAGCGTAACGCTTTTTTGAACCACCAAGAACTTTAAACACACGACCACTTTTACCACCTGAGTTGTCCGTGATACGGACGATTGTTTGAGGTTGTATCATATGCTATTTGTTAATAGTGAGAAGAGTAAAGTGTTTACGCTTTGACATTGGACGAGTCTCCTTGATGTCGACAATCTGTCCTTCTTTCGCTGTGTTACCTGCATCGTGCACAAGGAACTTCTTTGAAAGACGTTGGAACTTTTTGTACTTTGGGTGTTTGACGTACCGGTCAACAATCACGGTGATTGTGTCAGTCATCTTGGTTGAAACCACTGTCCCACGGAGCACCCGACCGTTTGCAGTTGTTGTATTTTCTGTATCCATACTTATTTAACTACTTGGTTACGGCGGGCAGTGAGCTCAGTTAGTGCTTGAGCAACAGTTTCTTTTGCCGTTTTAATAATAGATGCCTTTTTACTAAATTTGTCTTTGAATCGTTCAGCGCGCAGTGTTTCGCGAGCAGTGATAACAAGCTCTGCGAGCTCAGCATCAGTTTTCTTTTGAATGTCAGTGTATTTCATACAAATATATTACTTAGTTACTGAAGATTCACCTCGACTAACAACTTTGGCTTTCACCGGCAATTTAGCAACTGCCTTTCGAAGAGCTTTACGAGCTAGTTCTTCTGGTACGCCCGCTACCTCGAAAAGCATTCGTTCTGGAGATACCTCGAACACAAAGTGATCTGGATCTCCTTTACCCTTACCCATCGGTACTTCAGCTGCTTTTTTGGTAATTGGACGGTCTGGGAAAATTCGAATCCAAATTTTACCTGTTTTACCAATGGTTCGAGAGATTACTCGACGAGCCGCTTCAATTTGGTTTGACTTCACGCGTGATGCTGAGGTTGCCTTGAGGCCAAATTCACCAAACGCAACGGTGATACCACGAGATGCTGGGCGATTTAATTTGGCTTCACTCTTGCGAGCTGACTGCCACTTGCGGTGCGCTACTTTTTTAGGAAATAACATAATAATTATCGGTTAGAGGCAGAACGAGTATCTGAAGTGGCTCCTGCTCGTGGAGCAGTATCAGCTTGTCCCGCTTTGCGGTCAGCAAACACTTGTCCGCGGTAGATCCACACTTTGATACCAATCGCACCGTACGGCAAACGAGCGGTAACGCGTGCAAAGTCGATGTCAGCACGAAGTGTCTGGAGTGGAATTCGACCTTTCTTAAGTTCTTCTCGGCGAGCCATGTCGGCTCCTCCGAGTCGTCCTGACAGAAGAATCTTTACTCCCTCTACATCGCGGTTAGCCATTACTTTTTCAATCGTCATTTTCATAACGCGACGGAAGGTAAGGCGCTTTTCAAGACCTTCAGCAATCATTTGACCAACAATGCTGGCACTTGATTCTGGTGAACGAATTTCTTCCACATCAAGTTTGATTTCTGGCTTTGAAGTGAGTTTTGCCTTTCGGAACATCATGTCGATTTCCTTCTTGAGCTTAACTGCACCTTCACCACTGCGACCGATAACGAGTCCCGGACGAGCAGTTTTAATAATGATACGAACTGATTTTTGGTCGCGTTCGATTTCGATAGTATCAACTGACATTCCCTTAAGGCGAACGTTAAGGAACTTTCGGATCATTGCGTCTACGCGCAAGTACTCACGAAATTGTTTTGGGTCAGTAGTGAACCAGCGACTGCGCCAGTCACGGTTGATACCGATTCGTTGGACATATGGATGTGCTACGTGTGTCATATATTATTTGAGACCGAGTTCAACGGTAATGTGACTACTTCGCTTGTTAATCTTTGACGCTGATCCACGAGCTCGTGGCATAAAACGCTTTTGGGTAACTCCTTTATCAACTGAAACGTGTTTAACGATGAGTTGCGCAGGATTTGCTCCGGCCTGAATGGCGTTGGCGAGTGCACTTTTAAGTACTTTTTCAAAAGGTCCGGCAGCGCGCTTATCAACAAACGCTACTGCAGCCAAAGCATCATTAATCTTTTTTCCGCGTACCACATCAGCTACCAAACGCACTTTGCGCGGTGATTGACGGTAATTTTTTAGAATTGCTTTCATAGACTATTTTTTAGATGTGGCTGCTCCCTTGGCTGCTTTAGCGGCTGAGATTTCGGCTTCTTTCTTCTTTTGTTCAAGTTCTTTTTGCATCTTACCTCCATGGCGATGGAACTTCTTAGTTGGAGAGAATTCTCCTAAGCGGTGCCCTACCATTTCTTCAGCTACTACTACGGCGACATGGTCTTTGCCATTGTGGACACCAAAGGTGAATCCCACCATCTCAGGAGCGATTTGACTCGCACGCGCCCAAGTTTTAATGACACCACTCTCTCCGGGTTTTTTTCCGGCGATTTTCTTCATCAGCTTCTCGTCTACATATGGTCCTTTATAGAGTGATCGTGACATACTTTAGTAATACGGTCGGCCAAGGCGGGAAATTTCTTTGTCAAACTGCAGATTGCTCTTCACCGTATAGATATACGGCTCATTCGCAATCTTTGTTTTTCGCGAACTTTCCTCACCTAGCCCAACCTCACTTTAATAACAACTTAATAACTATCAACAGCGTATCTTACGATACGCTCTGTTGAGAACCTCAGCTAAAGAAAGGTAACGGCCTTACTTAACAGAGGTCCCCAAACAACTTAGTGATAACTGCCTGCTTTTTGACACTTTGCACGTATTAGATAGACACGTACTTTTTTTAACCGGTTGAGGGTTAGGAACGCGTGCTATAGTACGGGAATTGTCTATAAATGTCAATAAAAAACTTAAAAATATCAGGTAGTTACTTAATACTTGCCGTAAATTTAATAATAAGGTATTATTTTATTAAATAATAATTTTATTAATAATATGTATACCACTAAAATAACTTCGCAAGGAACAATCTCAATCCCCGCCCCCCTTCGAAAGAAGTACGGTTTTGAAGCTGGTCAAACGGTGACTATTACCGACAACGGTAAAATTACTATCGAAAAAAACTCTAACTTTGAAGCATTGTGGGAGCGTAATGCTAAATATATCAAAAATAAGAAGCCCTATATTCACAAAGGTGGTGATGGCTTTACTATGTATGTTTTAGATAAATATGGCAAAAAATAACACTGGTTCGCTTGATACCAACATCTTGCTACGATTAGTTCTCAATGATATTCCGGACCAAATGTTAGCTATCAAAAAACTTTTTGAACAAAATGTTGCGCTTCATGTGGCAGATATCGTAATATTTGAAGTAGTTTTTATATTAGATAAATATTATGAATTTAGCCGTGAAGATATTTGTGAATCGTTACAGACAATAATTAGAAACCGTAACATCAATTGTAATCGTAGATTATTTGAAATGTCACTCGTGGATTACACAAAAAATAACAAATTGTCTTTTGTAGATTGTACCTTGCCACAATATGCGTTACTTACTAGTTCAGAGCCATTATTCACTTTTGATAAAGAACTAGCAAAATCTTATGATTCTGTAACACTTTTGGAATAGTATGGCTCAAAAACGCGGCAACAGCCACACCACCCTCACCGAAACCGCGGATATTGTGGTTCGTGAGCTTGAACGGGCGGGCGGCATCAAAATGATTGCCCCGGGCATTATTGCCGCCAAACGTTCAGGTACTAGGTTTATTACCGTTGTGTATACCACCGCTGGCTTTGAACTCATTATTTCTGGTACGGGTGTACAGAAGGTGGCGGTGCATCTCATTACACCGACAACAGCCCACACCTTAATCAAAACGCTTAAAACCAACAAAAATCTGAGGCAGTTTACCTGGAACGAACGTGAAAAAAAGCCCGGTATTTAAAAAAGCCACAGTTAATACTGCAGCTTTTTAAATAATTTCGTTTTTATCTTAAGTCTTCTTTAGGTGTTTCACCAAGATCAAACCTGGTTGGCGGCAAATCAACATCTGACAATTCTGGACGATTAACTTTATAGGAAGGTGTCGGTTCGGAATCAGTTGCGGTATGTTCTCGTGGCTCTGGTGAAATGAGTGCATCTATGTAACTTTCTATTTCAGATTTACTAAAATCGTAACCTTCTTTTTCGACCGCTTCCACAAAATGTTTTTTTATGAGGGTGATTCTGTTTTTATCCTCATGAGTGAGAGTGCCATTTAGCTCAGCTCCGGTACGAATTTCTCTCAGTATATTATGATCTTCTACATGCAGAAGACCTTTGAATTTTTCAAATTTTTCTATGTCAATTTCTACAGTTTTAAGTTGCTCTGCGGTAGCGATAGATTGATAGAACTCTCGAATAAACCGCGCGATATCATCCGAAGAAGAAGGCAAGTTATTTTCAGCTGCTTGCTTTGAGAGTTCAGCACTGATTCTTAAAACCTCTTGCTGCTGCTCATCTGTTAAAGTTTTCGAGAGTGCCTCTTCTTTTAGATCTTCTAAAAAAACTAGGTCAGCTGGACTCAAAAGTTGCTCATATTGATTAATATTAAATAGAACAACCTCTTGATGAGATGTACTTCGAATGCGGTTAAAAAACATACAACATATTATACCAGAATATGTTGTATCAAATAAATAAATTACGCTTCTGAATAAATAAACAGCTCTTTTGAACGGTTTATTGTAATAAAATATGCAAACTAAAATTAAAAACTACGGGCACGACGGATACCGGTACGCGGGTACATTAGACATCACATAACCTTGGCACGAAAAACTCCTGGACCAAGTTCCATCCGCTTGGCAGACATCATAATGATGCTTGATACTGCTAGTAAAACAAGTAGCTGTTGCGATATTTACCCTGCAACCTGCGCCAGGACTATACTGTAGCCCATTCCTCAAACACTTAACCGGCGCTTCGGTTACTTGGCACACTACCGTTCCGTCAGCATTAATTTGTCTGATTGATTGACCAGCTGGACAGGTGGCTGTAATCCGGCGCTGGGTATAGGCTGAGTTGATAGCAACCGTGCCGGTGCTCGTAATCGTAGCGGGAGTTAATGTAATACCAGCTCCACCGGTGAGCTGGGTGACACCAGTAGCACCCCCTGACATTAATTCCGTAGTGGTGTAGCAGTTTACACCCGCCGCATCACAATATTCACCAGAACGCATCCGGACAGCACCCAGATCACCAAATTTGGGCTGATAGTAGGAGCTGACATTTATAGGAGTCGCAACATTGTTGCTCGGTGCACTGACCGACGGTGATTGCCACTGGGCCGCGATGAAGCTGTAAGAAACCAGTGCACAAAGTGCAACTGCGAGTGGTATAAGAAATTTAATTGAAGTAGCAAGAGTCATAATAAATACGTTATGGACAGGTCGGTCGGGCAGTAGGTGTCAAACTAGTACAAAACGATGATGTCGTCCAGTTGCCATCTGCTTGGCAATTCAGGTAATTATATCGGGTTCCCGTACCACAACTACCTTGAGCAACTCTACAAATATATCCTGACGCAAAAGTGACTCCTTCAAGCTGACAGCTAGGTGTCACCTCCTGACACACGGATGTTCCGTCAGCATTGATTTGTCGCATTGCTTGACCTGCTGGACAGGTGCTCGCCACCCGCCTTTGCGTATAGGCTGGATTAATTGCTATCGTGCCGGTACTGGTAATGGTCAAGGGAGAAAGGGTGATACCTGCACCACTAGCTAGCTGGGTAATACCCGAGCCACCACCTGTAGCCATCGCGGTTGCTGTATAGCAATTTAAACCAGCTGCATCACAATATAATCCCGCCCGCATGCGGATGGCACCCAAGTCACCAATTTTGGGCTGATAAACTGAACCTATATTTAATGGTGCAACGGTGTTGTTGCTCGGAGCAGTAGCGGTGGGAGCTTGCCATTGCGCACTTATAAAGTTATACGAGACCAAAGCACTCAATACGATAGCGAGTGGTATGATAAATCTAATTGAAGTAGAGTAAGACATAATTAATGGATTATCAGCAACCTCGATACTTCATAGGAGGATTTGACTCCAATGAACTATCCGAATCCTGAGACCAACTACCGTCAGATCCACAAGATAAGTACGTAAGCGTTGCTCCAGATCCACCACTACTACCAATGTCCACAAAGCAGCCACTACCTTCCGTATATGCTAACCCTTTTAAATAGCAGGTTGCAACTGTGTTTTGACACACTGCAGAACCATCGGCATTAATTTGTCTGATTGATTGACCAGCTGGACAGACCGTCGCAACCCGTCGTTGCGTATAGGCTGGATTAATTGCTATCGTACCGGTACTGGTAATTGTAAGAGGAGAAAGGGTAATACCAGCGCCGCTCGTCAGTTGGGTAATACCAGCGCCACCTCCCCCGGCAAGAGTTGCTATGGTGTAGCAATTTACACCAGCCGCATCACAATAGAGTCCCGCCCGCATCCTGACACCTCCAAGATCACCAGTCTTAGGTTGATAACCAGAACTAATGTTAATCGTTGTTGAGGCATTGTTATAGGGAGCAA
>LNFM01005887.1_pt1 | contig 20716 bp, 20 predicted proteins | sample 596031 | NCBI WGS metagenome assembly LNFM01 (sample SAMN04254537, study PRJNA301005) | activated carbon metagenome | isolation source: dual media filters at the Ann Arbor, Michigan drinking water treatment plant | place: USA: Ann Arbor | reverse complement strand
TGCCGGGTCGGCGCAACAACGTGCAGCCGGCCCGCCACTTCGACTTCGTCTGGCTCTGCCAGCGAAGTCGAACCAACTACTCCGCTGAAGGTGCACGTGCGACCGCGCAGCGGTCGCGTACACCTTCAGCGCTTCTGCTTTACGTGCTTTTCCAGTTCAATGAACGACGGCCTCTCGGTCGAGTACAGCACCTTGCGACCGAACTCGACCGCCACCGCGGGTGCATAGCCCTGCAGGCTTGCCAGCAGGGTGGCCTTCACGCATTGCAGTTCCTTGCTGCTTTCGTCGACCTTCGCTTCGAGCAGCTTGGCCAGGGGGCTGACGAAGCCGTAGGCGAGCAGGATGCCGAGGAAGGTGCCGACCAGCGCGCTGGCGATCATCGCGCCGAGCTCCGACGGCGGCTTGCCCACCGACGCCATCGTCTTGACCACGCCCAGCACCGCAGCCACGATGCCGAACGCCGGCAGTCCGTCGCCCATGTTCTGGATCGCCAGTGCCGGCACCATCGCCTCGTGATGATGGGTATCGATCTCCTGATCCATCAGGTTCTCGATCTCAAGCGGATTCATGTTGCCGCTGACCATCATCCGCAGGTAGTCGCAGATGAACTCCACCAGGTGATGGTCGTTGCCCACGGTCGGGTGCTTCTTGAACAGCGCGCTCTTGTGCGGCTCCTCGACGTCGGCCTCGATCGCCATCATCCCTTCCTTGCGCACCTTGGACAGGATGTCGTAGAGCAGCGCCATCAGCGCCATGTAGCGCGCCTTGGTGTACTTGGAATTCTTGAACAGCGTCGGCAAGGCGGCGAACGTCGCCTTCACCGTCTTGCTCGGATTGGCGACCAGGAATGCGCCCGAGGCAGCGCCGAAGATGATGAACAGTTCGATCGGCGCGGCCTTGGCGAGGATGGCCACGTTCCCGCCGACGAACACGTAGCCGCCGAACACGCAGAACAGGACCAGCAGGTAACCGACGACGACGAACATTCAAACAACCCTTTTCTTCGCAAAGTGCCGGTCGTCCTGCTTGGACCGTGGGGCCCACCGCTGGCATCCCTGGATCGTGCCCAGGGGGGACGACCGCAACCAATGCGTTGATTCCGCTTCCGGGGTTACGGCAATCCCACCCGCTAACTTGAACGCATGCCTCGCGGCCCAGCCTGCCACGGCAGCGCGAATGTCCCCGTATTTCCGGTGATCCTCGGGGAACCATCATCGTTCGCCCGCCATGCAGACGAGTGGGCTCAATTGCCCACCGTTGCGGCCCCTAATCGACCGACCGACCCGGGCCGTGCTGCGGGAAGCTTGCCGCTGAATCGCTCGTTGCCCGGCCGGGCCGGGCCGCGCCGCGCGCCTGTTGTCGATAGTGAGTCTTGCGGCGCGCGTGGATGCCGTGCAAGCGCTGGTTGGCCAGCGCACAGGATGATGAAAACCAGCGAACTGCAGCCGGTGGCCCGCCTCGACGTGAGGCTGGGGCGCCCGATCCCCTTCCCGGTCTACGACCGGTCGGGACGGCTGCTGCTCGCCGCCGGCCAAGTGGTCACCGATGCGCGCGCGCTGGACTCCTTGATCGAACGTGGGCTGTACTGCAACCCGCGCTGGACTTGGGGCAATGACGGCTATGTGCGGGACGCCCGCATGGAGGACGAGGACGGACCGTCCACCGACGCCGGTTTCGCCAATTCCCGCCCGAGCACACCACGGTCATCCAAGCGCAACCGCCCGACACCGAACTGGCGCATGTTGCGCGTCTGGAGCGAGGGATCGAATCCCGATGAGGCGATGACGGTCAAGCTGATCGGCGTTCACGAAGGCAAGACGCTGGTGATCACCGCGCCGGAGCGCGACGGCAAGCTGGCCTTCGTCAAGGAAGGCAACGTCTACTGCTTCCGCGGCTTCTCCGGCGAACTCGTGTACGAGTTCAAGTCGGCCGTGCACAAGACGCGCTTCGAGCCATATCCGTACCTGCACGTGGACTGGCCGCAGGACTGGCAGATGAGCCGGCGCCGGCTGCGCGAGGCACGCCGCGTCGGAGTCGAGGTGCCGTGCATCGTCTACCCGCATGCGGAGGGCAACGAGGTGTTCGTCAAGGCCGTGATCAACGACCTGTCGGTGGGCGGGGCATCAGTGGTCTTCAAGGATCAGGTGCCGAAGCTGCAGCCGCGCGTGCGGCTGGCGTTTCGGCTGCAGGTGGCCAACCAGCAGGTGCTGTTTGAAGCCACCGCCGATGTCATGCGGCAGCCGGACAAAAGCGCGGTCGAGCCCTCGGCCGGCCTGCACTTCGACAACCTCAGCGATACCGAGCAACTGGCGTTGCACGCCTATGTCTATCAGCAGATCGTGCGCGAGATCGAACTGCCGCTGCACGACGGCTGACGGGCCGTGGCGCGACGCGCTGTCGCGTTCCGTCAGGTATGCCCGATGACCGGATGCGGCTGGTACGGCGCTTTCAGCCGCGCGTTCTCTTCCGACGTCAGCTTCAAGTCCACTGCAGCGAGCACGTCATCGAGTTGTTCCGGTCGACTGGCGCCGACGATCGGGCAGCTGACTCCCGGTTGGTTCATCAGCCACGCATAGGCGAGCGTGGCGTTGCTGATGCCACGCTCGGCGGCCAGCGCGGTAACCGCGTCGACCACGGCAAAGTCGGCCTCCCGGTAGTAGTACTTCTGCGCGATGTCGTCGGTGTTGGCGCGCACGGTCGCCCCTTGCTGCGCCTTGTCCCCCTGCGCCCGTGTGCCGGCAAGGAAGCCGCGCGCCAGCGGGCTCCACGGCAGCACACCGACACCGGTGGCACGGCACAGCGGGATCATCTCGCGCTCCTCTTCGCGGTACGCCAGGTTGTAATGGTTCTGCATCGACACGAACCGGGTCAGGCCGTGCCGCTCGGCGGCAAACTGCAACATCGCGAACTGCCAGGCGAACATGCTCGAGGCGCCCAGGTAGCGCACCTTGCCGCTCGTGACGACGTCGTGCAGTGCCTGCATCGTCTCCTCCACCGGCGTGTCGCGGTCGAACCGGTGGATCTGATAGAGGTCGATGTGGTCGAGTCCGAGCCGCTTCAAACTGGCATCGACCGCGTTCATGATCCGCTTGCGTGACAGCCCGCTCATGTTGGGCCGCTTGGGCGGCTGCGGGCCGGGCGCATTGCCGCCCTTGAACTCCATGTCGACCGGAAAATAGACCTTGGTCGCCACCACGATTTCGTCGCGCGGCGCGTACTGCCGCAGGATGCGCCCGGTCAGTTCTTCGGACACACCCGCCGAATACAGGTCGGCGGTATCGAACACGGTGATGCCGGCGTCCAGCGCACGACGCACCACCGGGATCGCCTGCTCCTCGGTGCGCACCCACGGCCGCCACTGCGGCGAGCCGAAGGTCATCATCCCCAGCGCCACGCGCGAGACCTTGAGCCCGCTCGCGCCCAGATTCACGTAGTGCATCGATCCGTGCTCCTTGTCACATGCGCTGCGTCACATGCAGGCTTCACTTGCACGCTTCACATGCCCAGCAGGCGGCCGATGCGCGCCAGGTAGTCGCCGCTCCTGACCGCATCGGTCAGCAGCTCGTCGGTCAGCACATGCATGCGCTCGCGCAGGCCGGTCAGCCCGGCATGCACGTCGGCCGGCACCGGCTCCTCGGAGGCCAGCAGGATGCGCAACTGCTCGACCTCGCTGCGCAGCGTGTCGGTATCGCCCGCACCGGCCCGAGCCCGCGCCAGATCCGCTTCGAGTTGATCGACCAGGCGCGCGACCGCCTCCAGATCGACGCCGCGTTGTGTTCCGGCCATGCTGCCCTCCGTTGGTTGCTGGACGCAGTTTAGGCCGCTGCGCTTTGCGTGTACGCGACCGGCTACGCCGGTCGCACGTGCACGCAAAGCGGAGGCAAATGTTCGACTTCACCGGCGAAGCCGGATGAAGTCGAATCAGGTGGTTCGGCTGCGCGTTGCTGCGCGAACCACGGCACCCCGCGCCAGCGCGCCGGCCGATGCCCTGAGATGGTGAAAGCACGCCGCCCGCGGCGTGGGTCGATGCAAGCGACCCCGTCGCGCGCCTCGACCCCAGGTTCGCGCAGCAACGCAAAGCGAACCCATATTCGACTTCATCCGGCTCCGCCGGTGAAGTCGAACTAACTATTCCGCTGTGCGTGCACGTGCGAGCCGCAGGCTCGCGTACACGCACAGCACCCGCTTACACCGGCATATTCATGATCTGCTCATACGCCTGCACCAGCCGGTTGCGCACCTGCACGGCGGCCTGGAACGAGAGGGACGACTGGTTCATCGCGATCATCGTCTGCTCCAGGCTGACGTTGGGGTTCTCCAGCTGGAACTGACGCTGCAGCTCGGACGAGTTCTGCTGATTGCGGCTGACGCTCTTGAGCGCCGATTCGAGCGACGCAGTGAAGTCGCTGCCGCCCTCGCCGGTGACCGGCGTGGCGGCGGGTGCGGCAGGCGCCTTGATCCCGGCGACCGCCTGCGCGATTTGAGAATTGATCGATCCGATCTGCATGACTTGCCACCTGCGGTCGTGTCCGTGGCCGCCAAGTTAACGGCGCGGGCTGCCGATAAGCGCGGCGAATACCGGTCTTTTCCGCCCTCAATTCAGGCCCGCTGCGGCCGATAACGCGCTGCCCGGCCGATCTTGCGGGCGATGTAGGAGTCCGCCCTACAGCCGCGCGAACTGCGCGGGGATTTGCCTGCTTATTCGGCGCTTCGGTCCCCTCAAGTTCTCCGAATAATCGCCGCTCAGAGCCGACCTTGCGCCCAACGTGCCGGGCGGCATGCAACCAGCGAAATCAGGCGGGATGGAAACTACGGCAGTCATACCCAGCACGTTGCAGCCGGCCGGCGGCGGCGTCTTCGGTCGGATGACGGCGCGCACGCGCGGCATGCTGCTGCTCGGTGCCGCCGGCCTGGCAGCCGTGGTGTCGGCCGCGTGGCTGTGGAGTGCGTCACCCAACTACCGGGTGCTCTTCACCAATCTGTCGGACCGCGACGGCGGCGCCGTGATCGCGCAGCTGTCGCAGATGAACATCCCGTATCGGAATGCCGATGGCGGCACCGTGCTGGTGCCGCAGGACAAGGTGCATGAGGCGCGCCTGAAGCTGGCCTCGCAGGGTCTGCCCAAGGGCTCGGTGGTCGGCTTCGAGATCATGGAGACGCAGAAGTTTGGCGTCACCCAGTTCCAGGAACAGGTCAACTATCAGCGCGCCCTCGAAGGCGAGCTGGCGCGCTCGATCCAGGCGCTCGCACCCGTGGCCGGGTCGCGCGTGCATCTGGCGCTGCCCAAGCAAAGCGGCTTCTTGCGCGACAAGCAGCCGCCCACCGCGAGCGTGCTGCTGCAGGTGCATCCGGGCAAGACGCTGGATCGCCAGCAGGTGGCGGGCATCGTGCACCTGGTGTCCTCGTCGGTGCCGGAGCTCAATCCGAAGAACGTGTCGGTGGTCGATCAGCACGGCAACCTGCTCGCCTCGGAGCGTTCGGGCGCGGCCGGGCTGGATGCGGCGCAACTGGACTACGTGGCACGCATCGAAGGCGACACGATCAAGCGCATCGAAGACATCCTCGAGCCGATCATGGGGCGCGGCAACGTGCGCGCGCAAGTGACCGCCGACGTCGACTTCTCGCAGATCGAGAACATGGCCGAGACCTATGCGCCGAACCAGGGCGCGGAGACCAAGGCGGCGATCCGCTCGCAGTCCACCTCGGATGCCGCGCAGCCCGGCCCGGCCGGCGCACAGGGCGTGCCCGGTGCGCTGTCCAACCAGCCACCGGTGCCGCCCACCGCGCCGATCAATGGCACCGCGGCGCCGTTGAACGCCGCCCAGGCCGCTGCCGCCGCCGGCAGCAGCACGCGGCGCGAGGCGGTCACCAATTTTGAGGTCGACAAGACAGTGCGCCATACCAAGGTCGCCAGCGGGCAGGTCAAGCGCCTGACCGCGGCGGTGGTCATCAACCACCGGATCAAGGCGGGCGCCAACGGTGCCGCCGCCACCGCGACCGCCCTGGCCGAGGATGAACTGAAGAACATCAATGCGCTGGTGCGTGAGGCGATGGGATTCAACCCACAGCGCGGCGACTCGCTCAACATCGTCAACAGCGAGTTCAACACCGCCGACGTGGTCGTGGCCGAGGCGCTGCCGATCTGGAAGCAGCCCGATGTGGTGGCACTGGCCAAGGAGATCGGCAAGGCTGCGCTGTTCCTGGTGCTGACGATGATCGTCGTGTTTGGTGTGGTGCGCCCGGCGCTCAAGGCGATGGCCACTGCACCGAAGCCGGCCGAGCCGCCGCCGCCGGTGGCCGCCCCCGTAGCGCTGCCGCCGCCGGAAGCCAACCGGCCACCGACCGCGATAGACCAGGTCCGCTCGCTCGCCAAGAACGATCCGGCCACCGTCGCCAACGTTGTCAAGGCGTGGGTCGGCGAGGCCAAGGGGGCGTGATGACGCAGGCTCACAGGCAGCAAGCGCGGCCCGCCAGCTGCGCAGGAGCAAGCGATGGCCGATGAGAGCGCAGGAATCGAGGAAGCCGCCATCCTGCTGATGACGGTGGGCGAAGAGCAGGCGGCCGAGGTCTTCAAGTTCCTGTCGCCCAAGGAAGTGCACAAGATCGGCGAGGCGATGGCGCGCCTGAAGACCGTGCCGCGCGACCGTGTCGACGGCGTGGTCGACAGTTTCAACCGCGCCAAGGACGAGCAGTACTCGCTGGTGGGCGATACCGACGCCTTCGTCAGCCAGGTGCTCAAGCGCGCGCTGGGCGACGAGAAGGCCGGCATGCTGCTCGATCGCATCCTGCAGGGGCGTGACGTCTCGGGCATCGAGAGCCTGAAGTGGATGGACCCCGGCTCGATCGCCGAGCTGATGAAGAACGAGCATCCGCAGATCGTCGCCTCGATCCTGGTGCACCTGGAGCGCGACCACGCCTCCGAGGTGCTGCGCAATTTCCCCGACCGTATGCGCAACGACGTGCTGTTGCGCGTGGCCACCCTCGACGGGATCCAGCCGCAGGCGCTGCAGGAACTCAACGAGGTGCTGTCCAAGGTGCTCGCGGGCGGAGAGAAGCTCAAGAAAGCCACGCTGGGCGGAACCAAGGCCACGGCAGAGATCCTCAACTTCCTCGGCGCGCAGCTGGAAGCCCCGGCGGTGGAGTCGATCCGCGAACACGACCCCGATCTGGCGCAGAAGATCCTCGACCAGATGTTCACCTTCGATGACGTCAACGACCTCGACGACCGTGGCGTGCAGCTGTTGCTGCGCGAGGTGCAGAGCGAGAGCCTGATCGTGGCGCTCAAGGGCGCGCCGCAGGAGCTGCGCGAGAAGATCTTCAAGAACATGTCGACCCGGGCGGCGGAAATGCTGCGCGAAGACCTGGAGTCCAAGGGTCCGGTGCGTTTGTCCGAGGTCGAAGCCGAGCAGCGCGAGATCCTCAAGGTGGTGCGGCGCCTGGCCGACGAAGGCCAGATCCAGATCGGCACCAAGGGCGGGGACGATGCGTATGTTTGATCGCGATCGGTGTACGCGATCGCTGCGCGATCGCACGTGCACACACAGCGGAAGAATTGGTTCGACTTCACCGGCGGAGCCGGATGAAGTCGAATGTGGTGGCTGGCTGCGCGTTGCTGCGTCGGCCACGTACGAGGTGCGTGCGGCGCGGCTGTGCCGCTATGCACGGCACCCACGGGTGCGAATCAGCGGGCATGTACCCGCGCACGGCCGCGGACGGAGCACGCACATCGCGATTGCACAACGCACCCCGGCCGTCGTCCCCACGCAGGCGGGGACCCAGCGGCTTTCCGGCGCTCTGCGTCTGACCATTGATCGGACCAAAAGCTGTGGGCGCACCTGAAAAGCCGTTTGGCCGCTTCATCCGCAAGGAACATGTCGGCGAAGCGGCGCTGTGGGAGTTCCAATCGCTGTCGGGAACCGAGCCGCAGCGCGGCACCGAGAAGCTGCTGTCCGACCGGGAGCGGCGTGCCTACGAGCGTGGCCAGCAGGACGGCTATGCGGCGGGCGAACAGGCGGCGATGCAGGTCAAGGCGCAGCACGCGCGCGAGATGGCGCGGGTGCTCGATGAATTGCGCGGCCGTTTCGCCGAGCTGGAGTCCGAGGGCGCCGAGGCCGTGCTGAAGCTCGCCTTGTCGATCGCCCGCCAGGTGATCCGGCGCGAGATCGCGATCGACGCCGAGGCGGTGCTGCCGCCGCTGCGCGAGGCGGTGGCCGCGGTGATCGACCAGCAGTCGCACCCGCGCGTGCACATGAATCCTCACGACCTGGCGCGGCTGCGCGGCGACCTGGAGGCCGACGGCATGTTCAAGGGCTGTCGGCTGATTCCGGATGCGACCATTGCGCGCGGTGGCTGCCGCGTCGAAACCGGTCAGAGCGAAGTCGATGCCACCATCGAATCGCGCTGGCAGCGGGTGCTGGCCGCGGTCGGCGTCGACGCCGCCCAGACGCCGCTGGCTCCATGAGCACGCCCGTGGGCGCCGGTGCCGCGCCGTTCAAGCGCTTTCTGTCGCAGGCGGCCTCCATGGCTGACAACGCGCAACCATTGATGACGCGCGGCCGCCTGACGCGGGTGGCCGGCCTGGTGATGGAAGCGGTCGGGCTCAAGCTGCCGCTGGGTGCCCAGGTGCAGGTCTTGCAGGACGATCAGTTACGCGTCGATGCCGAAGTGGTCGGCTTTGCCGGTGACCGCCTGTTCCTGATGCCCACCACCGAGCCGTACGGGCTGCGCCCGGGCGCGCTGGTGGTGCCACAGGAGGCCGCAGCACCGCATCCGCTGCTGCACCGGAACAATCATGCGTGGCGCCGCAACGAGGACCGCACCCGCCACCTGCCGATGGGCGATCTGCTGCTGGGCCGCGTGGTCGATCCCAATGGCAAGCCGCTCGACAAGCTGGGGCCGCTGGATGGCGCCGAGCCGCGCCCGCTGGCGCGCCGGCCGATCAACGCAATGGATCGGGAGCCGATCCGCGAGCCGCTCGATGTCGGCGTGCGAGCGATCAACGCCCTCCTGACCGTCGGCCGCGGCCAGCGCATGGGGCTGTTCGCCGGCAGCGGCGTGGGCAAGAGCGTGCTGCTGGGGATGATGGCGAAGTACACGACGGCCGACGTCACGGTGGTCGGTCTGATCGGCGAACGCGGCCGCGAGGTCAAGGAGTTCATCGAGGAGATCCTCGGTGCCGAGGGCCTGCGCCGCGCGGTCGTGGTGGCCGCACCGGCCGACGTACCACCGCTCCTGCGCATGCAAGGCGCCACGTACGCCACCGCGATCGCCGAGCACTTTCGCGACCAGGGCAAGCAGGTGCTGCTGCTGCTCGACTCGCTCACCCGCTTTGCGATGGCGGCGCGCGAGATCGCGCTGGCGATCGGCGAGCCGCCGGCCACCAAGGGCTATCCGCCGTCGGTGTTCGCACGGCTGCCGCAGCTGGTCGAGCGCGCTGGCAACGCCGCGGCCGGCGAGTCCGGCCGCGGCGGCTCGATCACCGGCTTCTACACCGTGCTCACCGAAGGCGACGATCCGCAGGACCCGGTCGCCGACTCGGCGCGCGCGATCCTCGACGGTCACATCGTGCTGTCGCGCCGGCTGGCCGAGGCGGGCCACTACCCGGCGATCGACATCGAGGCCTCCATCTCGCGCGTGATGAACGCGGTGGTCGGCCCCGACCAGATCGACATGGCGCGCCGCTTCAAGTCGTTGTACTCGAGCTACAGCCGCAACCGCGATCTCATCTCGGTGGGCGCCTACGTGCCGGGCTCCGATCGCCAGCTCGATGCGGCGATCGAGGCCTTCCCGCGCATCGAGACGTTCCTGCAGCAGGAGATGCACGACTCCTCGTCTCTGCCCGAGGCGCACGGTCGGCTCGCTGCGCTGCTGGCCACGGTCGGCCACTAGCAGGCCGCTGCGCCATGCGGGCGCGCACAGGCCAAGCTGCGCGATGCGCGCCTGTGGCACGCGATGAACCGTCGAGGTTGCCGGAGTTTTCCCTGTTCCTGATGCGATCGGATCGGCCGGCTTTGACCGATCCTCCTCGCATCAGCAACGTCTCAGGCCGCACCCGTCATGGAAATCCAGAACCTGCGCATGCTCACCGAACTGGCCGTCACCTCGCGTGATGCAGCCGCGGTGCGTCGCGCCCAGGCGCAGAGCCAGCTTGCGCAGGCGCGTGCGCAACTGGAACAGATATCTGGCTATGCCCGCGACTACGAACGCCGCGCCCAGGTCACCCTCAACGACGGCTGCGACATCGCCGCGCAAAGCAACCTGCGCGCCTTCGCCACCAAGCTCAAGCGCGCGGTCGAGCAGCAGACCAATGAAGTCGGGCGCCGCGAGCAGGTACTGGCCGCCGCCGATGCCGAACTGCTGCACATGCAGCGCAAGCTCAAGAGCCTCGAGGCACTGACCGGCCGCAAGATCGAGACCCAACGCCAGGTGGCCGCCCGTCGCGAGCAGAAGGCGAACGACGAGATCGCGTTGCGCACGCCCGGCCTGTCGCCGTTGGCCAGCAGCGCCTGGTAACCGGATCGGTCGCCTTGATGAACGACGTTCGTTTCCCCGGCCTGCGTGGCGCGTTGCTGATTCCGCCGCCAAGCGAGCCCGCCGGCGGCCGAAAATCCACCCCGACCGAGCCCGTGCCGTTCAATCGCGCCATGGATCGATCGGTGACCGCGGGCCAGAACGCCGAGGAGCGCCTGCGCGATCGCGCCGCCGAACGCAGCGCCGAGCGCATTCAAGATCGCACGCAAGAACGTCGCTCCGATCGGTCTCCCGAGCGCCTGCCCGAACGCGGGCCTGAGCGTGTAGCCGAGCGCACCGCAGAGCGCGCGCCGCGCCCGACCGAAGGTAGTGCCGATGACGGCCGCCGCGCCGACGACACCGCCCGCGCCCAGCGCCGCGATGTCGATCGCGTGCAAACCCAGGCCGCCGACCGTTACCGGGGCGCCCCACGCGCCGAGGCGGCCGAAGGCGCCTCGATGCCGCGCGTCGCCGCACCGAGTAACGCCGGCGACACCCCGGTTGACGCGCCGGTCGAGGGGCCCGCTGCACAGCCCGCCGCGACGGCAGCGACCGCCCCGCCGGCCATCTCGATCACCAACGACGCCGACGCCACCATGGCATTGCTGGCCGCGTCCACGGCACTGACGGGTCACCGGACCGTCGCCGCCCAGGCGGATGAAGCGGCCGCGCCCGGCGCTGCCGAGGGCGAGGCACTGGCACCTGACATCGACGGCGTGGCCGTGCGTTCACCCACCCTGCGACTGGACCCGCTGCTCGCACCGGCGAGCAAGGCCGCCGCAGCCGCCGCGGATGCGGAGGCGGCAAGCGCCGAGGCCGACGCCGGCAAGGCGCGTCCGGGCGTGCTGCCCGAATTGACCGCCGATCTGACCCGCTCGACCGCCAAGGATCGCCTGCTCGAAGACTTCGAGCGGCGCTTCGAAAGCTCGCTGGCGCGCGCCGCCGGTGCCAACGGGCAGTCCCCGCTCAACGCGCTCGGTCCGCTGGCCAGCGCCGGACTGCCGAGCAGCCTGCCAGCACCCAGTGCCTCGATGCCGGTCGCGCAGGCGACGGTCAGCACGCCGATCGGCCATCCGGCGTTCGCCGCCGACCTGTCGCATCGCGTGCTGCTGTTTGCCGGGCAGCGCGTGCAGAGCGCGCAGATCACCGTGACACCGAACGACCTCGGCCCGATCAGCGTGTCGATCGAGATGACGGGCCAGGAGGCGGCGATCCAATTTACCGCCGCCCATGCGACCACCCGCGCCGCGATCGAGGATGCGATGCCGCGCCTGCGGGAGATGCTGGCGGCGCAAGGCCTGCAGCTGACGCAAGCCGATGTCGGCGATCAGGCCCAGCGCGATGCGCATGCATCCCACGGCGACCGCCAAGGTGGTCGCCCGCCCGGCGGCGGCGCAGCCGAGGGCAGCGCCGCCGGCCGGACACCGGTCGACGCGGATCGCGCCACGCTGCGCCGCATTGGCCTGATCGACATCCGCGTCTGACCGCCGGCCGTTCACAACGGCACGGCGTCATCGAAACGACCACCGACGCGCCGCGCGGTGTGAGGTGACGCCCGAGTGGCGTGCGCGGCGGGCCAGCGGCAATGCCCGCGCATCGCCCTCTTCATCGCCGCTTATCGGTTGATCGACCACCCTCAAGGATTTCAATAATCCTGCCGATAGCTCCCGTCCGCGCAACCGTGCGGCCGGCCACGTAGGGGATGGCTTGATGGCAACCAAGAAGGAAGCGGCAGTCGCTGCCCCGGCAGCGGCAGCACCGGCTGTCCCGGCTGCAGGCGCGGCCGCGGCGGCAGCCGCGACCGCCGCGCTCGCCAAGGGCAGCAAGAAGAAACTGATCATCATCGCCGGCGCGGTTTCAGCCGTGCTGCTCATCGGCGGTGGTACCGCCGCCTGGATGCTGACGGGCAATAGCGCTGACGCGACGGCCGCGGGTGGCGCCAAGCCGAGCGGCCCGAAGAAGATGCCGGTGTTCGTCGACCTCGACAGCTTCATCGTCAACCTGCGCGACAAGGAACAGAGCGAGCGCTTCATGCAGGTCAAGCTGGTGGCCGAGGTCAAGGACACCGCCGCCGGCGAGATGCTCAAGACGCTGATGCCGTCGCTGCGCAACGAGATCCTGCTGCTGCTGGGCTCCAAGCAGGTCGAGGACATCGCCGACCGCCAGGGCAAGGAGAAGCTGGCTGGGGAGATCGTGGCCGCCGCCAACAAGATCCTCGAAGGCACGCCCGCCGAGAAGTCGGTCGAAGGCGTGAACTTCACTCACCTGATCATCCAGTAACCGGCCGCGCCGGCGCTCACTCCTGCCCGAACTGCGAACCTGCGATGGCCGACCACTTTCTCTCGCAAGACGAAGTCGACGCGCTGCTCGAAGGCGTGACCGGCGAGTCGCAGAAGCTCGACAAGGGGGTCGAAGAAAGCGCCGAGGGAATCCGCTCGTACGACATCGCCAACCAGGAGCGGATCGTCCGTGGGCGCATGCCCACGATGGAGATCATCAACGAGCGGTTTGCGCGCAACCTGCGCGTCGGGCTGTTCAACTTCATGCGCAAGAGCCCGGAGATCAGCGTCGGGCCGGTGCGGGTGATCAAGTACTCGGCGTTCCTGCGCGACATCGTGGTACCGACCAACATCAACATCATCAGTGCGCAGCCGCTGCGCGGCTCCGGCCTGGTGATCTTCGATCCGAACCTCGTCTTCTGCGTGATCGACAGCCTGTTCGGCGGCAGCGGCAAGCTGCACCTGCGCATCGAGGGCCGCGATTTCTCGCCGACCGAGCAACGGATCATCCAGCGCATGCTCGAGGTGACTCTGGCCGAGTACACCAAGGCCTGGGGCGCGCTGTGCCGCTTCAACTTCACCTACCAGCGCTCGGAGATGCACACGCAGTTCGCCAATATCGCGTCGCCTTCGGAGATCGTGGTGTGCACCACGTTCAACCTGGAACTGGGCGACTCCGGTGGCGAGATCCACTTCTGCTTCCCCTACGCAATGCTGGAGCCGATCCGCGACGTGCTGTACTCGTCGCTGCAGGGCGACGGCCAGGAACCGGACCGGCGCTGGGTGCGCCAGTTGTCGCAGCAGGTGCAGTCGGCCGAGATCGAACTGCGCGCCGAACTGGCCACCACCAAGATCACGATGCGCGACCTGCTGAAGCTGGGCGTGGGTGACTTCGTCGAATTGCCGCTGAAAGAAATCGTGCAGGCCAATGTCGATGGCGTGCCGGTCATGGACTGCCGCTTTGGCGTCGTCAACGGTCACACCGCGATCCGCATCGAACAACTGCTCAAGTACTCGCGCCTCGCCGACGGCAGCGCGTCCGAAGGAAACGACGCATGAATGACATGACGCATCAGGCTTCGGCCGAAGACGATTGGGCCGCAGCCCTCGCCGAGCAGCAGACCGTCGATCCGGCGGCCGTCGTCAACGCCCAGCCCGCCAACATCTTCCAGCGGCTGACGCCGGGCACCACCGGAGGGCTGACCGAGGGCGGCCAGGACCTCGACCTGATCCTCGATATTCCGGTGGCGCTGACCGTCGAGCTTGGCCGCACCAAAATTCCGATCAAGCACATCCTGCAACTGGCGCAAGGCTCGGTGATCGAGTTGGATGCGATGGCCGGCGAGCCGATGGACGTGCTGGTCAACGGCTGCCTGATCGCCCAGGGCGAGGTGGTGGTGGTCAACGAGAAGTTCGGCATCCGCCTGACCGACATCGTCACCCCCAGCGAGCGCATGCGTCGGCTGCATCGCTAGCGCGACGCCGCCAAGCGCCATCTCATCGCATCGAAATGCATCGAATCGCCGCCACCGTGTTCGGCAGCACCGGCCCCCACCGCTCCATGGTCCCTGAACGCCTGATCGGCAGCCTGCGCCGCAACTTGAGTGTGCTGGCTTGCGCGCTGCCCCTGCCCGCACTGGCGCAGACCTCCAGTGCACCTGCCGCGGCGGCACCGGCCGGTCCGTCGATGCTGCCGATGGTGCTGGTACTGCTGCTGGTGCTGGCACTGATTCCCGTCTCCATGTGGCTGCTCAAGCGCATGGGCGCAGGCACGCCGGCGGCCGCTGCGGGCATGCGCGTGGTCGGCCAGTTGCCGCTCGGACCGCGCGAACGCCTGGTGGTGGTCGAGGCCGGCGAGCGCTGGCTGGTGCTCGGCGTGACCGCCGCCAGCATCAACCGCGTGGCTACGCTGCCCAAGGGCGCGCTGCCCGCCGCGGGCTTGAGCGCAGGCGGCTTCGCCCAACTGCTGGGCGCCGCGCGCCGATCCAATGATGCGTAGCCCGCTGCATCTGGGCCTGGCGCTGCTGGCAGGCGCCGTCATCGCCCTCGCCGCCGAGCCGGCGTTGGCGCAGGCCACGCCGATCCAGATCACCAGCGCACCCGCGCCGGGCGGCGGCACCACGTACTCGCTGCCGGTGCAGACGCTGCTGTTCTTCACGCTGCTGACCTTCCTGCCGGCGGTGCTGCTGATGATGACGAGCTTCACCCGCATCATCATCGTGCTGAGCCTGCTGCGCATGGCGCTGGGCACGCAAACCACGCCGCCGAACCAGGTGCTGGTGGGTCTGACGATGTTTCTCACACTGTTCATCATGGGGCCAGTGTTCGACCGCATCCATGACGACGCCTACGCGCCCTATCGCGACAACAAGATCAACTTCGAGCAGGCGCTGGCCACCGGCAGCGATCCGCTCAAGGACTTCATGCTCAAGCACACGCGGGCGGCCGACCTGGAGCTGTTCACTCGCATGGCCCGCATCGAGGAGAAGGGCCAGAAGGTCGACACGCCAGCGCAGTTGCCGATGCGCGTGATCATCCCGGCGTTCGTCACGAGCGAGCTCAAAACTGCCTTCCAGATCGGCTTCATGGTGTTCATCCCGTTCCTGATCATCGACATGGTGGTAGCCAGCGTGCTGATGTCGATGGGGATGATGATGTTGAGCCCGGTGCTGATCGCGTTGCCGTTCAAGCTGATGCTGTTCGTGCTGGCAGACGGCTGGAATCTGTTGATCGGCTCGTTGGTGGCGAGTTTTCAAATTTGAGCGTTGATGAAACGTGGTCACGCTCACCCACTCCCCCGTCCCCTCGCCTCCAGGTGAGGGGTGGTGAACTGACGCCGCTCGCGCGGCATGAGTAGACAAATGAATCCACAGTCGGTCATCACCCTCGGCCAGCAGGCGCTGTACACGATGCTGCTGCTGGCGGCTCCCATGCTGCTGGCCGCACTGGCCGTGGGCCTGATCGTGTCGATCCTGCAGGCGGCCACGCAGATCAACGAAATGACGCTGAGCTTCATCCCCAAGCTGATCGCGATGTTGGCGGCGATGGTGATCGCCGGTCCATGGATGATCTCGTTCTACGTCGACTACATGCGCCGCATGTTCGAGTCCATTCCGACTGCGATCGGATGAGGGGCGTTTCGCTTGTACGCGACTGCAGCGCGCGATCGCACGTGCACGCGAAGCGAATAGTCAGGCGCCGCTCCTTCGGAGCGGCCGCGCGCAGCGGCGCGTAGCAACGGCAACGCATAACCCTCGTCAGCGCACGACCGATGATCACCTTCTCCTCCGAACAGATCGCCGCCTGGTACGGCGCCATCTTCTGGCCGATGGTGCGGGTGCTGGCACTGTTCTCGGTGGCGCCGCTGCTGTCGCACCGCGCGGTGCCGCTGCGCCTGAAGGTCGCGCTGGCGGTGGGCATTACGGCGGTGCTGGTCCCCAATCTGCAAACCCCGCCGATCACCGATGCATTGAGCGGCGCCGGCCTCGGCCTGCTGGCGCAGAACATTCTGATCGGCGTGATGCTCGGCTTCGTCGTGCGGCTGATCTTTGCCGCGCTGGAGATCACCGGTGAGTTGATCGGCCTGCAAATGGGCCTGTCGTTCGCCGGCTTCTTCAACCCCGCCAGCGGCATGGCGCAGAACGCGGTCGGCAGTTTCATGTCGTTGCTGGCGCTGCTGATGTTCATCGCCATCGATGGCCATCTGATGATGTTGCACGCGCTGGCGGAAAGTTTCAGGCTGTTTCCCCTGGTCGGCGGCAGCGGCGACATGCCGATGTCGCTCGAGCAGGTGGTGCGCGCCGGCGCCGACATGTTCTCGATCGCGCTCACCCTGGCGTTACCGTTCCTCGGCGTGATGCTGCTCACCAACATCGTGCTCGGTGTGCTGGCCCGCATCGCACCGCAGCTGAACATTTTCGCCGTGGGTTTCCCATTGACGATCCTGGTCGGCCTGGCGACGCTGCTGGTCTTGCTGCCGTACATCGAGACGCCGTTGCGCGGCGCACTGGAGCGCTCGCTCAGCTGGTAGCGTGCGGTCGGTGACATGCATGGGCATGAGCGTTGCCCTGCACCGACCAGACCGCGCGAAATAGCGCACTGCACGCGATGCGCCGCAAGCACGTCGCGCCACACGCTGACATGAACCTGCTGCACGCCTCGATCTCGCTCGACCTCGCACTGCTCGGCTGGCTGCTGCTCGTGCCCGTGGTGGTGCTGGCGCTGCGCGACGTACGCGGTGGCTTCCTTGCCGAAGGTGCGCAGCAGCACGCCTGGCTGGCCGGGCTCGTGTGCGTGGCCCTGTTGTGGACCGTGCCGGTCAAACTGGGCGACGGCCCGGCCTTCGGCATGCTCGGCGCAGCGCTGTACGCGCTGCTGTTCGGCCGCGCACGTGCCGTTCTCGGCCTGCTGGGCGCGCTGCTGCTGCACACCTGGCTGGTCAACGGCGCCTGGGCGAACGTCGGCCTCAATGGCTTGCTGTTCGCCGTGCTGCCGGCGCTGATCGCCTCCAGCCTGCAGCGCGCGCTCGAACGCTGGCTGCCGAAGAACGTGTTCGTCTTCATCATCGGCAACGGCATGTTCGTGACCCTGGCCGCCACCGCCGTCACCAGTCTGGTGCTGCTGACGCTGTCGATCAACATCGCCACCGCGCCGACCACGGACTACGGCGACTACGTCGGCTACTCGCTGCTGCTGGCCTGGGGCGAGGCCCTGTTGAGCGGCATGATCTTCTCCGCCCTGGTGATCTTCATGCCGCAGGTGGTGCTGACCTACCGCGAGGACAGCTACCTGCCGCGACGGTGATCTCTTCCGCAGTACGCCAGTCTCGGGCGCGCAAGTAACGGAGGTGTTGGGGCGGTTCGACTCTCTCAGACGAGACGAACACACCTCCGCATGAAGGTTCGCGCGACCCGCGCAGCTGAGCGCATCGCGTGCACCTCGACGCGCGCGCTCACTGGGGCCGCCCCCAATAAAGATAGACACCGGCACCGCCACCAAAGGTGCGTCCGACCGCCAGGAACACCGGGCCGAAGAACGATTCGGCACTCACGAACAACGCCGCCGCGTGCCGAAAGTCGCGCCAGCGCAGCGACTCGCCGCGCGCCACCGCATCACCCGACTCCAGCGACAGGCCGGCATACACCGGCATCTTCAGGTCGACCACGTCGGAGACGTTGCGAAACAGCAGCGTGCGCACCAACAGACCGCGGTCGCCTGTCACTTCGCCGGTGCGCGTCCCGGTCAGGTTGAACAGGCCGCCCAACTGGAACCGCCCCTGCTGCTCGGTGGTGCCGCCGCGCAGGCTGAAGTTGGCCGTGTACCGACCCAGGCTCACCGGCACCAGACCCTCGAAGGTCATCGCTTCGCGCACCTGGTTGATGCCGACCCCTTCGGTGTAGCGCCGGTAGCGAAGATCGCTGAAGTGGCCCCGGCGGGGGAACAGCACGTCGTCCAGCGTGTCGGTGCGCACTTGCATCAGCACGCTGTTGCCGGTCGAGGTCTGCGGCGGGAACGGGATGCCGACCAGCGGATTGCTGGTCAGCCGCGAGCGGCCGAACCCGATCCGAACCGAGCCCAGTTGTGGCAATTCACGTCCGAACTGAACTTCGCCACTGACTTCCTTGTTCTCGTAGCGCGCAATCAGGATGTCCTGCAGGAACAAATTGCGCTCCTGGCGGAGTGACTCCAGCCGCGGCAGCACGAACCAATGGCTGCCGGCGCCCAGCGGCTGGTACCACTCGGTGAGGAAGCGGCGCACCTCGCCGATCTGCACCTCGTTGCGCCACTCGGCGCCCCAGCGGTTCAGCCAGCGCCAGCTGTGCGCGACCAGCAGGTTGAACGAGTTGTCGTCGCTGAAATTGGTCTGCACGTTGCCACCGATGCGGATGGCGTTGTAGCCCCAGGACTTCTCGTACGGCGTGATGACGAGCACCGAGCGGCTGCCTTCATCCACCAGGGTGTACGACACCGCCTCGAAGTCGCCGCTGCTGTAGATGCGATCCAGCGTCGGCGCGATCTGCGTGGCCGTGAGTTCGCGTCCCACCAGATCCTTCGCTTGCGCCGAGATCGCCTCCGGGCTGATCGCGCGGGTGCCGGCCACGCGCACTTCGTCGATCATGACGGGACCGTCGTCACGCACGAGGCGCGTGCGCTTTTCCTCGCGCTGCGCGAAGGTTTCGGGCGCCACGGCGAGCGCCGCAAGCCGCTCGAGTGCGGCGCGCGCGGCCGCCTCGCCCGCCGCGATCAGTGCTGGTCCGGCGTCGAAATCGCCGGAGCCCAGCGCGCCCAGGTCCGGCGTCAGCAGCAGATCGGTGGGCTTGAGCGAGGCGATGCTGCGCTCGATCGTCTCCAGTCCCATCATCAGCGTGAGCTGGGCGGCGACACCGACCACGTCGGCCAGCGCCTCGCGCTTGAGCAGCGGCGTGCCCACGTTGACCGCGATGATGATGTCGGCGCCCATCGCACGCGCCGCATCCACCGGCAAGTTGTCGACCACGCCGCCATCGACCAGCAGACGGCCGTGGACATCGACCGGCGGGAACGCCCCGGGCACCGACATCGACGCCCGCATCGCCGTCGACAGCGACACGTCCTTTTGCAGCAGCACGCGCTTGCCGGTTTCCAGATCCGTGGCAATCGCCGCGAACGGCACCGGCAGGTTGGCGAGATTGCGCACCCGCTTGCTCGGGCCGGCAAGCGACCGCAGGAAGAACTCCAACCGCTGCGTGCCGGCAAGACCGCGCGGCAACGTGAGGCCGCCATTGACGATGCCCAGCTCGAAGTCCGACAGGTTCTTGTAATCGTCCCGCTTGCGTCGCCAGTTCAGCTCGGCGCGCGGCGCGCGCTTGTTGAAAATGCTGTCCCAGTCGGTGGTCTGCACCACCTCCTCGAGCTGGCGCGAGGTGTAGCCAGCGGCGTACAGGCCGCCGATGATCGAGCCCATGCTGGTGCCCGTGACGACATCCACCGGCACGCGCATCTCCTCCAGCACGCGCAGCACGCCGATGTGTGCAAAACCGCGAGCGCCGCCGCCGGAAAGCACCAGGCCGATCTTCGGTCGCGTGCCCGGTGTGCTGGGTGCGGTCACCTGACCCCGGGTGGCCGGAGGCAGCAGCGGCGCCGGCTGCGGCCCGGCCGTCGGCGGCGGCGTCGCCTGTGTTGTCGCTTGTGTTGCTACCTGAGTCGTCGCCTGCGTTGTGACCTGTACGGCCACCGGCTCGCCCGCCTGCGCATGCGCGCCCGCAGTCCATCCCGCCAGCGCCAGGCACAGCGATGCAACGATGAATCCGGATCGAACGACGGCCGCGTGGCGCAAGAGATTGCCCCGAGTGCACTGCCGTCAGGTGCGGCAGCGGATTGTTGCGGCGCATTCTGCCCGAGCAGAAAAGCGGGCGGGCCGGTCTGCCGGGCGCTTAGTCTGTCCGGCGCCACGAAGACCGAGGGTGCGAGGGCGCAGGGCTACACTTGCCCCGCCCCTTCGAAGCAGCCGACACGAGTTGACGTTGAGCGAACCCTTGCACCGCACCGGCGCCCGCCTGCTGGTTGACCAGTTGCTGATCCAGGGCGTCAATCACATCTTCTGCGTCCCGGGCGAAAGCTATCTCGGCGTGATCGACGCGCTGCACGACGCGCGCGCGATCAAGCTGGTGGTCAACCGCCATGAGTCGGGCTCGACCTTCATGGCCGAGGCCTACGCCAAGCTCACCGGCCAGCCCGGCGTGGCGTTCGTGACGCGCGGACCGGGCGCGACCAACGGCTCGATCGGCATCCACACCGCGTTCCAGGACTCCACGCCGATGGTGGTGTTCGTCGGTCAGGTGGGCAGCGACTTCGTCGAGCGCGAGGCGTTCCAGGAGGTCGACTACCGCCGCATGTTCGGCCAGATGACCAAGTGGGTGGCGCAGATCGACCGCGCCGATCGCGTGCCC
>LNFM01005886.1_pt1 | contig 20717 bp, 17 predicted proteins | sample 596031 | NCBI WGS metagenome assembly LNFM01 (sample SAMN04254537, study PRJNA301005) | activated carbon metagenome | isolation source: dual media filters at the Ann Arbor, Michigan drinking water treatment plant | place: USA: Ann Arbor | reverse complement strand
TCGGCAACCTGCTGCTGATCGTGTCCGGCGCGCTGGTCGGCGCCTCGGGCGCCATCCTCTCTTACATCATGTGCAAGGGGATGAACCGCTCGATCATCAACGTGCTGCTCGGCGGCTTCGGCAGCGATGGCGGCACGTCGGGCCCGAGCGGCGGTGGCGACAGCGACCGCCCACCGGTCAAGGCCGGCAGCCCGGAAGACGCGGCCTATATGATGAAGAACGCCCAGAAGATCATCGTCGTGCCGGGCTACGGCATGGCGGTGGCGCAGGCCCAGCAGGTGCTGCGCGAAATGGCCGACCTCCTCAAGAAGGAAGGCGTGGACATCAAATACGCCATCCACCCCGTCGCCGGTCGCATGCCCGGCCACATGAACGTGCTGCTGGCCGAAGCCAATGTGCCCTATGACGAGGTCTTCGAACTCGAGGAAATCAACCCCGAATTCGCCGATGCCGACGTGGCCTTTGTCATCGGCGCCAATGACGTGACCAACCCCGCGGCCAAGACCGACAAGTCGAGCGCGATCTATGGCATGCCCATCCTGGATGTGGAGCGCGCCAAGACGGTGTTCTTCATCAAGCGCGGCATGGCCTCGGGCTATGCCGGCGTGGACAATGAACTGTTCTTCCGTCCCAACACGATGATGCTGTTCGGCGATGCCAAGAAGGTGACGCAGGAGATTGTGCAGGCGTTGCAGCGGTAGCGCGCTTGGCCCGGGGAAGGCGCTGCCTTCCCCCGCTACCCCCCATCCGCCAGGGCCGACCCGGCCCTGGACCGTGCAGGGCTTATCGGGTTTGGGGGAGGGGGCAGGTCATGCCGGTTCAACCCGCCTGCCCTTGATGCCCCCTCGCCCAAACCCGATCAAATTCAACACGGTGCAGGTGCGGGTCGCACCTGCTGTGAGGGGGTATCGGGGGAGGGCAAAGCCCTCCCCCGGGCCACACTCGAAACCCTAAGCCGCGCCGCGCCGCGCCTCACCCACCAGCGCGGAAATCCGCCGCACAACCAGGTCACGATCATAGGGCTTGGCCAGCAGTTCGAACTCCGGCGCCTCCCCCCCCAGCGCCGGCGCTGCGTAGCCCGAGGCCAGAAGCACCCCAATCCTTGGCTGTCGCGCCCGGGCACTGCGCGCGAGCTGCACGCCTGACATCCCGCCCGGCATCACCACATCGCTGAATAGCACATCCACTTGTTCGCCACGTTCCAGCAGGGCCAGGGCCTGTCGCCCATCGGCGGCCGCCAGCACGCGAAAGCCCGCCTCGCGCAGCATTTCGGCCGCCACTTCGCGCACCTGGGCGTCATCCTCGGCCACCAGCACTGTCGCCGAGGCCACCGCCACGACGGCCGCGCCACTGGCCGGGCCCGGCGCCAGCTCCGCGGCCGGGCTCAACGCCACCCCCGCCACCAGCGGCAGATAGAGGCTGACCGCCGTGCCGCGGCCGGGTTGGCTGCGGATGGCGACATGACCGCCGAGCTGGCGCATGAAGCCGAAGACCTGGCTCAGCCCCAGCCCGGTGCCCTGGCCCGGCCCCTTGGTGGTGAAGAAGGGTTCGAAGGCGCGGTTCATCACCTCGGCCGGCATGCCCGTGCCGCTGTCCGACAGCGTGATCTCGGCATAGGCGCCGGGATGGGCGTCCTGGTTGTTGGCAAGCTCTGCCTCGCCAAGCCAGGTGGTGCGGGTGGAGAGCTGAACCTCGCCTTGCCCGGACATCGCATCGCGCGCGTTGATGGCGAGGTTGAGCAGCGCCGCTTCCAGCTGCGCGGCATCGGCCTGGCAGGCCGGCAGATCCTCGCTCAGCCGCAGGGTCAGCGCCACCGTCTCGCCCAGCGCGCGCTGCAGCAGCGGCTCGAAACCGGTGACCAGCGCATTCGCATCCAACGCCTCGCGCTTCAGCGGCTGGCGCCGGGCGAAGGCCAGCAGGCTCGCATTGAGCTTGGCGCCGCGGCCCACCGCGTCGCGCGCGGCCGAGAGCAGCCGCCTTGCCCGGTCATCGGCGGCGCTGCCGAGATGGCGCTCCAGAAGATGCACCGTGCCCAGGATCGCGGTCAGCAGGTTGTTGAAATCATGCGCGATCCCCCCGGTCAGCCGACCCACTGCCTCCAGCCGCTGGGCCTGGCGCAGCTGGTCCTCCGCCGCCTCGCGCCTGGCGATCTGCTCGCGCAGCGCCTCTGCGGTGCGGGCCAGCCGGGACAAGGCCTCCTGTTCCGCCGCCCAGCGCTGCCAGGCCAGCCACATCATCAGCCCCAGCGCGGTCGCCACCAGCGACGCCAGCAGGAAGGTGACCACCGTCTGGCGTTGCCAGCTCGACAGGATCGCGCTGCGGGGCAGGGCGTAGGAGACGAACAATTCCTCATGCCCGACCCGGCGATAACCCGCCAGCCATTCCTTGCCGTCGGCATCGCTGAGACTGAGCTGGTTCATCCGGTCCTCATGCCGGGCGTGGTCCAGCAGGGCGGCGCGGACAGGGAAGCCATCCTGGCCCTCCCGTGCCTCGGGGTATTGTGCCAGGACCACGCCGTCGGGCCGGTAGAGGGTGAAATGCCCGCCGCCCACGCCGCTCAGCGTCGCCCAATGGTTCTGGAAATAGCTCGGCAGCACCGAACCCAGCACCACGCCGTCGAACCGCCCCAGCGCATCGACGCGCGAGCGGCTCATCGTGAAGGCGCGCACGCCACTGGTGCGGCCGACCAGCGGCTGCCCGAAGTAGAGCGACGCACTGCCAGAGGCGTGGCGACGGAAATAATCCCGCCCGCTCAAATCCACCACCGGCGTCGGCCAGCTGCCGCTGATGGCGAAGAGGTTGCCATTGGGCTGAACGATATGCAGCAGGCGCAACTGCTCGATCCGCTCCTCCAGCGCGAGCAGGCCGGCATGGATGCGGTTGATGTCGAGCCTGATCTCGGGCCAGGTCATGCCCTGCATCAGGGAGGCGATGCTGTCGAGCACCAGCGCATTGGTCTCCACCACCTTCAGCGCGTGTTCCTGGGCGACGGAGAGCATGCGCTCAAGCCTGGCTTCGGCCTCGGCATTGGCGCGGCGGTAATCCTGCCAGGCGAAGAAGCTGGCGAAGGCGAAGGGCAGCAGCAGCGAGGCGCAGAGCAGCAGGCGCATCGACCAGGGCGATTTGGGGCCGGTTGTGGCCAAGGCTTCAGGCATGCAGAATGTCCGGGAAGAGCTTAGGCAAACATTCTGCGGCCAGTTCGGGGCCTGCGCAACGCATTTTGCGCGATGACGGGCGCTGTCGCGGCTTGTTCATCCCGCGCAATGGCGCGGGATGGCGCCGCCGCGCCTCAGAATGCGTAGCCCAGCGATACGCTGAACATGTGGCTGGAGCCGCCGCCGGCGAAGGTCCGGGCGTCGTAATCGAGCAGCAGCGAGGCATTGCCGCGCCGCATCTGCACGCCCACACCGCCACGGAAGCCACTCTGTGCCCGGATGCCGACGGGTCCCGTCACATAGGCCTCGGGCAGGAACAGCCGGTTGGCGAGGCCCAGGGTGAGGTTGCGGCGATCCTGGTTCAGCGCCGCATCCCAGCCGGCGCGAATTTGCGGTGTGATGCGGTAGCCCTGCCAGCTCATCGGGTAGCTGGCCTGGCCGCCCAGGCCCAGCACGGTGCTGGTCGCGGTCTGCCGCGGCACGCTGGCATTGGCGTGCACCGCCTCTGTCTCGGTGTAGCGGCCGATATTCATGCTGGCATGGGTGAAGCGCGCGGTGGGGCCGAAGACGGCGCCGGCGGCCGTGAAGTTGTGACCGCCCGAAAGCGCCAGCAAATGCCCATCGCCCGTGGGCTTGCCCCGCCCGACCAGGCCATAGACCCCGGTGTCGCGCCGGATGTCCCAATCGCCGAAGACGTAGCTGTATTGCAGATCGACATAGGAATTGCCGAAGGTGCCGGTGATGAAGGGGCTGACGGCGCCGCCCTGGCCGTTGATCCGGGTCGAGCCCCAGAGCGAGGCGGCGCTGTCGTAGTAGCTCATATGCAGGCCGGCGCGGATATTCGGCGTGATCCGGTAATCCATGCCCAGCGTGGCGGCGCGCACCGAGGGATCGGTCGAGGCCCGGCCGAGCGTGCCGCCGCTCGGCCCATAGGCGTAGCTCGGCGCGCCCGAGGCGTTGAGGGAGGCGAAGTTGAAATTGCCGGTCAGGAAGGTGTTCAGCCGTGGCTCCGGCCCGGCATTGGGGTCCCGCGGCGCCAGGTGCTGGCCGGCGCGCAGGCTGAACAGCCGGTTGTCGACATGGGCGAGCAGGGTGCGGGCGATCGACATCGCACTCTCGCCGGTGGCGCGCGCCAGCGGCAGGGCGGTGACCTCCAGCGACTGCAGCGCCAGCGGGTCGACATAGGTCGGCAGCGTCACCTGGTAGACCAGGAACATGTTGTCGACATCGACGCCCGATGGGTCGGAATAGGCATTGCCCTGCATGCTGCCATTGGTGGTGATGAAGTCGGTGTCGTTGACGACGACCAGGAAGAAATCGTTGGGGCGGCGGCGGTCGAGCACCGGCAGCAGCGTCATCGCCTCCCACTTCTCATAGAGGTTGTTGCGATCATTCGGGCTGCCGTTGCGCAGGCCGAAGCGGGCGAGCTGGGTGTTGTCGTTGATGTTGATGAACGGGGTCTGGCTGACCGGGGTGATGCCCGGTGCCAGCACGCCGCCGGGGGCAACCGGCGTCGTCCCCTCGAAGGCGGTGCCGCGCAGGTTGGTGGCTCCCGTGGTGTCCAGCAGCAGGATCTGCCGGAAGCGCGAGGTGGCGGTGGGGAAAGTGAGGCCGGCCGCGCTGTCGCGCGCCAGCATCAGGTACTGGGTACGGTTCAGCGCCAGCAATTCGGACTGCGCTGCGACCAGCGTGGTGCCGGTGGCGGAGGTGAAGCGCGGCAGCTGCACCACGTAATGCCCGGTCTGCGCGGGTGCCGCCGGGTTGGAGATGTCGTAGCTCAGCAGCCGGGTGTTGAAGCGCACCGCCGAATTGCCGCCGGTGCCGCCATCCTGGCGCGTCGCACTTTGCAGCAGGGCGGAGAGCTGGCGGCCATCGGGGCTGAGGGCGAGGCCTTCAAAACCCTGGTTGTTCTGCCGCCCCGTCACCGGATCCGCCGGCACCGGCGCCGGCTGGGCGGTGGGTGGGTTGTTGGAGGCGAAATTGTTCTGCCCGGCCCGGATGGGGATCAGCGCGTCGGGCGGCCGGATGGCGCCGAGCAGCGTGCCATCGGGGCGGTAACGGTAGATATAGGGGCCGTATTCATCGCTGATGTAGAAGCTGCCATCGCGCCCCCGCACCACGGCTTCGGTATCCAGCGTGAGGCGGCCATTGCGGCCGGTGGGCAGGTTGGGGAAGCCGTTGGCGGCGGGGCGGAAGGAATTGGGGTCCAGTCCCGTGGTCGGGCCGCCATTGCTGTCGCGCAACCCGATGCTCCGCTCCAGGTTGAGCCGGATCTGGTTCTGCTGATCCGCGCCGGACGCCGAGCCGGCGGTTCCGAAGGGGGTGAAGGCCACGCCCATCTGTTGCAGCCGGCCCTGATAATCCACCGTGCCCGCGATGTTGTAGCCGCGGTCGGGCAGCATGAAGAAGCCGCCGGAATAGCTGCCATCGCCATTGCGGCGCCAGCGCGTGAGGTCGGCCACCATGCCCGAACCCAGGCTGCCCAGCGTGTCGCCGAAGCCGTCGCGCAGCAGCGGCGAGACGCGGCCCACGCCGGTCAGGCCCTGGTTCTCGAAGCTCTGGCCCTGGAAGGTAACGGTCTGCGCCGTGGCGCCGCCGGCCAGGGCTACGCCCGCGAGAAGCAGCGCCTTGAGGGATGGGTGAGTGGACATGGCGGCTCTCTCCGGACACAAAAAGCAATGATGCGTCACAGTTTCGCGAAGTGAAGGATACCGTCCATGGACGTTTCGTGACCCTGGTGTGATGGTTTGATGCCGCGCCCAAAGGTCGCCCGCTTGCTCCCCGGCCAGACATGCGGCATATGGGCGCCGTCCGCGGCATGCAGCCGCTGGCAAATCCACACGCGGCGCGCCCTTCCATCACGTAAGGGTCCGGTCCGGGGTAAATCCCCCGGAATGGCGCCGCGGAGGCTCAACCGGACTAACCACAGGAAGGAGTATCGCCATGGCGATGCCACAAGTCAGCCTGCGCGGCCTGCTCGAAGCGGGCGTGCATTTCGGTCACCACACGCGGCGCTGGAACCCGCGCATGGCGCCTTATATTTTCGGCATCCGCAACCAGGTCCATATCCTGGATCTGCAGCAGACCGTGCCCCTGATGGACCGCGCGCTGCGCGCGATTCGTGACACCGTCGCCGGCGGCGGCCGCGTGTTGTTCGTCGGCACCAAGAAGGCGGCGGCGGAATACGTGGCGGAGAGCGCCACGCGCTGCGGCCAGTATTACGTCAATCACCGCTGGCTCGGCGGCATGCTGACCAACTGGAAGACGATCACGGGTTCCGTGAAGCGGCTGAAGGAAATGGAAGGCCAGCTCAACGGCACCGTGGAGGGCCTCACCAAGAAAGAGGTCCTGATGCTGACCCGAGACAAGGAGAAGCTTGACCGCGCGCTGGGCGGCATCAAGGACATGGGCGGCCTGCCCGACATCATCTTCATCATCGACGTGGTGAAGGAGAAGCTGGCGATCGAGGAGGCCAACAAGCTGGGCATCCCCGTCGTCGCCGTGGTCGACAGCAATGCCGATCCCTCGGGCATCGCCTTCCCGATCCCCGGCAATGACGACGCGATCCGCGCCATCAACCTCTATTGCGACATGGTCGCCGCCGCCGTGCTGGATGGCATTTCGGCCGAGCTGGGTTCCTCGGGCGCCGATATCGGCGCGATGGAGGACCTGCCGGTCGAGGACATCCTCGATGCGGCGCCTGAAGCTGGCCTCGAGCCCGGCACCGAGCCCGCGCCCGAACTGACGCCTGAAATGGCGGCGGAATACGGCATCGTGCTCGAGCCCGCGCCCGAAGCAGCCGCGCCGACCGCCTGATTTGGCTGCAGCCGGGCCAGCAGGCCCGGCTGCTACGCCGAATTGTCACGCCACCGGGCGGATTCGCCCGATTATCTGACGCTGCCGGGCGGCCTCGCCCGGTCAAAGCTCAACCGGACCTCTGGAGAGATAGACATGGCCGAGATCACAGCCGCCCTGATCCGCGAACTGCGCGAAACCAGCGGCGCCGGCATGATGGACTGCAAAAAGGCGCTCGTTGAAGCCGAGGGGAATATGGAAGCGGCCGTCGACTGGCTGCGGAAGAAGGGCCTCGCCGCCGCCGCCAAGAAAAGCGGCCGCATCGCCGCAGAAGGTCTGGTGGGTGTGGCCACCGGCCCGCAGATCGCCGCCATGGTCGAAGTGAATGCCGAGACCGACTTCGTTGCCCGCAACGAGAACTTCCAGAATTTCGTGGCCGAGGTCGCCGGCCTGGCGCTGAGCGTGGGTGAGGATGTCGAAAAGCTGAAATCCGCCCATTACCCCGGCACCCAGCATTCGGTGGCCGAGGAACTGACCCGGCTGATCGCCACCATTGGCGAGAACATGACCATCCGCCGCGCCCGCGTCTTCACCGTGCCCGCGGGCACGGTCGCGACCTACATGCACCAGGCGGTGAAGCCGGGCCTCGGCAAGATCGGCGTGCTGGTCGCGGTCGAGAGCACATCGGAACTGGAAGCGCTGCAGGTGCTGGGCCGGCAGATCGGCATGCACGTCGCCGCCACCCGCCCCGATGCGCTGGATATCGACGCGGTCGACCCCTCCGCCCTGGTGCGCGAGCGCAATGTGCTGACCGAACAGGCCGCAGCCTCCGGTAAGCCGCCCGCGGTCATCGAGAAGATGGTCGAGGGCCGCATCCGCAAGTTTTACGAGGAAGTGGTGCTGCTGGAGCAGGTCTGGGTGCATGACGGCGAAAGCCGGGTGCGCGAGGTGGTGAAGAAGGCCGGCGCCAAGCTGAACGGCTTCGCACGCTTCCAGCTCGGCGAGGGTATCGAGAAGGAAACCGGCGATTTCGCCGCCGAGGTGGCCGCCGCCGCCGGCATCACCAAGGCCTGAACCGGCGCGGCCGGGACGGGGTAAATCCCGTCCTGCCCTGCCGTTTTGGCTTTTGGGATATCCGGCATGGGCAATTTCCGGCCGCGGTGATTCCACCGCGGCGGAATGCGGTCTAATGTGCCGCGCACACCGGCCCGGACCCACAATGAACGACACGCCCACCCATAAACGCGTCCTGCTGAAAATCTCCGGCGAGGCCTTGATGGGCGAGCGGGATTACGGCCTGGACAATGCCACCGTCCGTGCCATTGCCGAGGATGTCCGCGATGTCGTGGCACTTGGCGTCGAGGTCTGTCTTGTTATCGGCGGCGGCAACATCTTTCGTGGCATTGCCGGCGCGGCCTCGGGCATGGACCGTGCCCAGGCCGATTATATGGGCATGCTGGCCACGGTCATGAACGCGCTGGGCATGCAGTCGGCCCTCGAACGTCAGGGTGTGCAGACCCGGGTGCAATCCGCCATCTCCATGTCCTCGATCTGCGAGCCCTATATCCGCCGTCGCGCCATGCGGCACATGGAGAAGGGCAGGGTGGTGATCTTCGCCGCCGGCACCGGCAATCCCTTCTTCACCACCGACACGGCGGCGGCACTCCGCGCGGCTGAAATGGGTTGCGACGCGCTGCTGAAGGGCACCCAGGTCGATGGCATCTATTCGGCCGATCCCCGCAAGAACCCCGATGCCAAGCGCTACCAGGAGCTCACCTATCTCGAAGTCCTGGCCCGTGACCTGCAGGTGATGGATGCCGCCGCCATCTCAGTCGCGCGCGAGAACAAGCTGCCCATCATCGTCTTCAGCATCCATGAGCCCGGCGCCTTCAAGGAGGTCATGCTGGGCCATGGTCGCTTCACCACCGTCCGCGACGAATAGGAGTATCCCACCATGGCCGCACCGGCAGACCCCAAGGCGCTGAAGGACGACATGAAGCGCCGCATGGACAGCACCATGGAGACCCTGAAGAAGGAGTTCCAGGGCCTGCGCACCGGCCGCGCGAGCCCCGCACTTCTGGAGCCCATCCGGGTCGAGATCTATGGCGCCGTCTCGCCGCTCAACCAGGTGGCCAACATCTCGGTGGGCGGGCCTGGCATGCTCAATGTCCAGGTCTTCGACCGCAGCCAGACCAAGGCGGTCGAGATCGCGATCCGCGACTCGGGCCTCGGCCTGAACCCGCAGGCCGAGGGCCAGACCATTCGCGTCCCCCTGCCGCCGCTGACCGCCGAGCGCCGCAACGACCTCTCCAAGCAGGCCGCCAAATATGCCGAGGGGGCCAAGGTCGCGCTGCGCGGCGTGCGCCGCGATGGCATGGAGCAGGTCCAGGCCTGGAAGAAGAAGAGCGAGATTTCCGAAGACGAGGCCAAGCGGGCCGAAAAAGAAATGCAGACCCTGACCGACGAGTATGTGAAAAAGATCGATGTGGCCTTCGCCGAGAAGGACAAGGATATCCGCACGGTCTGATGCGCACGGTCTGATGTGCGGGCATGACCCGGCGAGGTCGCGGCACCGGGGCGGTGAAGCGGGCTCGCGACAAGGTCCGGCCCATGCTCCTGTCTGCTGGAGCACGGTTCAGCGGATTTTTGCCGCAATCGGCGGGAAAGGTGGCCGGGCCGGACATCCGGGGTTGGCGGTGCGAGAGGGATTGCGATGAATTCTGGTCTATTCCGCCTGGGGCCCGCGGCCGGCGCGACGCAGCGCAGCCCCTGCTGATGCCCGACAGCACCCATTCCCTGCCGACAGTGACCGCGACCGGCACGCCGCCGCCCGTCCATGTCGCGATCATCATGGACGGCAATCGCCGTTGGGCACAGGCCCGTGGCCAGCCCGTGGCGCTGGGCCACAAGGCCGGCGCCGATGCCGCCCGCCGCGCCATCGAGGCCGCGGGCCAGGCCGGCGTGCGCTGGCTCACCCTCTTCGCCTTCTCCTCGGAGAACTGGCAGCGGCCCTCCGACGAGGTGCAGGAGCTCACCACCCTGCTGCGCTTCTACCTCAACCACGAGGTCGGCGCTCTGGCGCGGGAGGGGGTGCGGCTGCGCGTCATCGGCGACCGCGCACGCTTCGGCGATGATCTGCGCCGCCTGATCGACGATGCCGAGGAGGCGACGGCGCACAACACCGCGCTGAACCTCAACGTGGCACTGAGCTATGGCGCGCGCGCGGAGATCCTCGCCGCCGCCCGGGCCCTGGCCGCGGCCGCGGCGCGCGGCGACATCACCCCCGAGCAGATCGACGAGGCCGCCTTCACCCGCCACCTCACCACTGCCGGCATGCCCGACCCGGACCTGATCATCCGGACCTCGGGCGAGCAGCGGCTGTCCAACTTCCTGCTCTGGCAGGCCGCCTATGCCGAGTTCATCTTTCAGCCGGTGCTCTGGCCCGATTTCAACGAAAGCCATTTCCAGGCCGCGCTCGACAGCTTTGCCTCGCGCGAGCGGCGCTACGGGGCGCGTTTTCCTTGATCACCGCCGCGGCCGGGCCATGGCGCGACCTGCGCACCAGGCTGGTGACGGCGCTGGTGCTGGGGCCGCTGGTGCTCGGCTGCATCTGGCTGGGGGGCATGTATTTCCTGGCGCTGATGGCGGTGACCCTGGCAGGGCTGGCCTGGGAATGGGTGCGGCTGTGCGGCGGGGCGGCGACCGGGGCGGTCGGGCTCGCCATGCCGGGCGTGGTCCTGCTCGCGGGCGCGCTGGCGGGGCTTGGCCTGCCCTGGCCGGGCCTGGCCGTGCTGGTGCTGGGCGCCGCGCTGCTCTGGCGCATGGCGGGCGCCTTGCCGCGCCGCTTTCTGGCGCTGGGCGTGCTGTATATTGGGCTTTTCGGCGTGGCGTTCGTCACCCTGCGGCTCGACCCCGAGGTGGGGCGGGCCAATCTCTTCTTTCTCATCCTGCTGGTCTGGGCGAGTGACACCGCGGCCTATGTCGCCGGTCGGGCGATGGGCGGGCCGAAGCTTTGGCCCGCCGTTTCGCCGGGCAAGACCTGGTCGGGCGCCATGGGCGGGCTGCTCGGCGCCATGCTGGTCGGCGCGCTGGCGGCCGTGCTGGTGGCACCCATGGCCGCGCCGCTTTGGGCAGCCCTGGTGGCCGGCGTGCTGGGGGTGGTATCCCAGGCTGGCGATCTGCTGGAAAGCGGCATCAAACGGCGATTCGGGGTGAAGGATTCCTCCCAGCTCATCCCCGGCCATGGTGGCCTGCTGGACCGGCTGGATGGATTTCTCGCGGCAAGCCCCCTCGCGGCGGCTTTGGGCATGGTCTTGGGTTCGGGAGAGTTTCTGTGGCGTTAGGTCGTACAATCACGGTGCTTGGTGCCACCGGCAGCATCGGTCGCAGCACGGCCGCATTGCTGGAGGCCGCGGCGCCCGGCAGCTTTGTGGTCGAGGCGCTGGTGGCCGGGCGCGATGCCGCCGCATTGGCCGCCCAGGCGCGCAAATTGGGAGCGCGGCTCGCGGTGGTGGCCGATGAGGCGGCGCTGCCCGCGCTGCGCGAGGCGCTGGCCGGCTCGGGCATCGCGGCCGCGGGGGGCGAGGCGGCAGTGCTCGAAGCCGCCGCCCGACCGGTGGACTGGACCATGGCGGCCATCGTCGGCGCCGCCGGCCTGGCCTCTACCCTGGCCGCCCTGAAGCGCGGCGGCACCCTGGCACTTGCCAATAAGGAAAGCCTGGTCTGTGCCGGCCCCATCGTGCTGGAGGCCGCGCGCGCCGCCGGCGCCACCCTGCTGCCGGTCGATAGCGAGCACAACGCGATCTTCCAGGCGCTGCACGGTGCTGCGCCGGAGAGCATCGAGAAGATCATCCTTACTGCCTCCGGCGGGCCGTTCCGCAACGCGAGCCTGGCGGAGATGCGCGCCGCCACACCCGAACAGGCGGTCAAGCACCCGGTCTGGTCGATGGGCGCGAAGATCTCGGTCGACAGCGCCTCGATGTTCAACAAGGGCCTCGAGCTGATCGAGGCGGCACGGCTGTTCCCCGTCACGCCGGACCAGCTGGATGTGCTGGTCCACCCGCAATCGGCGGTACACGGGCTGGTGCAGTATCGCGACGGCTCGCTGCTGGCCCAGCTCGGCAGCCCGGACATGCGCACCCCCATCGCCCATGCCCTGGCCTGGCCGGCCCGCATGCATGTCGATGTGCCCAGGCTCGACCTCGCGGCCCTGGCCAGGCTGGAATTCGCAGCCCCCGACCCGCAGCGCTTCCCCGCCTTGCGCCTGTGCCGCGAGGCGCTGGTCGCCGGCCACGCCGCCCCCTGCGTGCTGAACGCCGCCAATGAGGTGGCGGTGGCGCTGTTCCTGGCCCGCAAGCTGGGCTTCCTCGACATCGCGGCGGTGGTCGAGGAAACCCTCTCGGCACTGGGCCACGAGGCGGTGCCCGACCTCGCCGCGGTGCTGGCCATGGATGCCATGGCACGGACATACGCAACCCGCATTGCCGCGGGCAGGGTGGCGGCCTAGGTAAGCGCCATGTTGGATTTCATCCCCGATTTCGCCCGCACGATTCTCGCCTTCCTGGTGGTGCTGGGCGTGCTGGTCTTCATCCATGAGCTCGGCCATTACCTCGCCGCGCGCTGGCGGGGCGTGCATGTCGATGCCTTCTCGATCGGCTTCGGCCGGGCGCTGACGAGATGGACCGACCGGCGCGGCACGGAATGGCGCCTCTCCTGGATTCCGCTGGGCGGCTACGTCAAGCTGCATGGCCAGGCGGAGGCGGCCGAGATGTCGCCCGAGGAAGTGGCGAAGCTGCGCCCGGGCCAGACCTTCCACGACAAGCCGGTGCGCGACCGCGCCATCGTGGTGATCGCCGGCCCCCTTGCCAATTTCCTGCTCGCCATCATGCTCTTCGCCGGCCTGTTCATCTTCCATGGCCAGCCCGTGGGGCAGACCGCGATCGGCGCCGTGGCCGGCGGCTCGGCCGCCGAGCGCGCGGGGCTCCTGGCGGGCGATGAGATCGTCAGCCTCGATGGCAACCGAGTCACCCGCTTCGACCAGCTGCAGCGCTACATCCAGCCCCGCGCCGGGCAGGAGGTGGCGGTCGCCATCAGCCGCGAGGGCCGCGAGATGGTCCTGCGCGTCACCCCCGGCACCCGCCCGGGCACCGAGGCCGCGCCGGTGGGCATCCTGGGCGTGCAGGGCGGCGGCGTGCGGTTCGAGCGCATGGACCCTGTCTCCGGCCTCATCGCCGGCGCGGCGCAGACCGCCGATGTCAGCGCCCAGACCCTGGTGGGCATCTGGGAAATGCTGACCGGCCAGCGCAGCGCGCGCGACCTGGGCGGGCCGATCAAGATCGCCGAGGTGAGTGGCGAGGCCGCCTCGCTGGGCATCGTGCCGCTGGTGAACCTGATGGCGCTGCTCTCGGTCTCGCTCGGCCTGCTGAACCTGTTCCCGGTGCCGCTGCTCGATGGTGGCCATCTGATGTTCTACGCCGCCGAAGCCATCCGCGGCCGCCCGCTGCCGCCGCGTGCCCAGGAATACGGCTTCCGCGCCGGCTTCGCGCTGCTCATCGGGCTTTTCGTCTTCGCCACCTGGAACGACATCGCCCATGGGTCGATCGGCCGTTGGGTCGTGGGTCTGGTGAGCTGAGAATGCAGCCTCTATGTTGGAATCCGGCCGGAGTCGCGGCCCAGCGACCTGCCACGCCGAACCATTCGCCCATCGCCACGGCCCATTGCGCCGTTCTGGCCCAAGACGGGACAAGCGGAACCTGAACATGACCCTTCGCACCCTGCTCATGGCCTCCGCCTGCCTTGTTCCCTTGCTGCCGGTGGTGGCGGACGCCCAGCAGCGCCGCCCCGCCGGGCGGCCGGCGGCTTATGAGAATGGCGCAGGCGGCATCGTCTCCGCCGTCGAGGTGCGCGGCAACCAGCGCATCGATGCCGATACCGTGCGCAGCTACATGCTCATCCAGCCCGGCGACGCCTATGATCCCGACCGCGCCGATCGCAGCCTGCGCAGCCTCTTCGCCACCGGCCTTTTCGGCGATGTCCGCATCGCACGCGACGGCTCGCGCCTCGTGGTCACGGTGGTCGAGAACCCGGTGGTCAACCGCGTTGCCTTCGAGGGCAATCGCCGGCTGTCCGACGATACCATCCGCCCCGAGGTGCAGATGCGCTCACGCGGCGTCTTCACCAGCCAGCTCGCCCAGGCCGACCGCCAGCGCATTCTCGATCTCTACGCCCGCCGCGGCCGCTTCGCCGCGCGGGTCGAACCCAAGATCATCCAGCTCGATCAGAACCGCGTCGACGTGGTCTATGAGATCACCGAGGGCGATGCGGCGCTGGTTGGCCGGATCAATTTCGTCGGCAACCGTTCCTATTCCGACAGCCGTCTGCGCGACGTGGTTGCGACACGCGAACAGGCCTTTTACCGCCTCTTCAGCACCTCCGACACCTTCGACCCAGACCGGCTGAGCTTCGACCGCGAACTGCTGCGCCGCTATTACCTGCGCAACGGCTTCGCCGATGTCGAGATCGGCAATGCCAGTGCCGAGCTGGCGCCGGACCGCTCCAGCTTCTTCATCACCTATAACGTGACCGAAGGCCCGCGCTACCGGTTCGGCGCCGTCACCGTCACCTCCGCCTTCCCCAATCTCGACACGGCGGCGCTGCGCAGCCGGCTCGATCTGCGCAGCGGCGACTGGTATGATGGCGACCTGGTCGAGCGCACGGCACAGAACCTGGCCGATGCCGCCAATCTGCGCGGCTTCCCATTCGTCGACGTGCAGCCGCAGGTCGAGCGCAACCGCGACGACAACACCATCGCCATCACCTTCAACGTGGCCGAGGCGCCGCGCGTCTTCGTCGAGCGTATCGATATCAGCGGCAATGTCCGCACCCAGGACCGCGTCGTCCGGCGTGAATTCCGCCTGGCCGAGGGCGATGCCTTCAACGCAGCGCAGCTTCGCCGCTCGCGCGACCGCATCCGCAACCTTGGCTATTTCGGCGACGTGCAGCTGACCTCGCAGCCCGGTTCCACGCCCGACCGCGCCATCGTCAACACCCAGGTCGTGGAACGCGCGACGGGTGAGGTCAGCGTCGGCGGCGGCTATTCAACCGATGCCGGCTTCCTGGCCGATTTCGGTCTGCGCGAGCGCAACCTGCTGGGCACCGGCGTCGATGCCCGGCTCAACGGCACCCTGGCGCAGCGCCGCAGCCAGGTGGATGTCTCGGTGACCGATCCGGCCTTTCTGGACCGCAACCTCGCCGTCGGCGCGGACGTCTTCCTGGTGCAGCGCAACCTGATCAACATCGCCAGCTACCAGGAACGGCGCTACGGCTTCGCTCTGCGCGCCGGCTATGAATTCAACGAGCGTCTGCGTCAGAACATCTCCTACACCCTGGTCAACCGCAACGTCTTCGACGTGCAATCCACCGCCTCGCCCTATATTCGGGAACAGGCCGGCGCCACGCTGCTCAGCCAGATCTCGCAGACCCTGACCTATGACACGCGCGACAGCATCATCCAGGCCTCGCGCGGCTATTTCCTGCGCTGGGGCGCCGATCTTGCGGGGCTGGGTGGCGATGTTTCCTACCTGCGCAACCGGGTGGACGGCGCGCTCTTCCTGCCCTTCGAGCGCCTGTTCGGGGACCCCGACTATGTCCTGACCCTGTCGGCCAGCTTCGGCCACCTCGCCCCCTTCAACGATCGCCGCCCCTTCAACCCGGCGCTGGGCGTGGGCGGCGAGCGTGACCGAATCGTTGACCGCTTCTTCCTCGGCGGTGAAAATCTGCGCGGCTTCGCCATCGCCGGCGTCGGCCCACGCGACATCAACACGCTTGACAGCTTGGGCGGCCGCCTGCTGTGGACCAGCAGCGCGGAGATGCGCTATCCGCTGCCGGTGCCCAGCGAGCTCGGTCTTCTTGGCCGCGCCTTCGTCGATGCCGGCGCGCTCAGCCAGGGGCCAACGGGCCCCGGCATCTTCAACAGCAGCAACCCGCGCGTGTCCGCGGGCATTGGCCTGTCCTGGCGCAGCCCCTTCGGCCTGATCAACGTCGATCTTGCCAAGGCATTGATGAAGGAGCGCTTGGACGAGACACAGGTCTTCCGCTTCGGCTTCGGCACGCGGTTCTGAATTCGAGATAGGTACACAATGATGATGACGCATTTCCTGGGCCGCGCAGCCCTGGCCCTGGCCCTCGCGGCGCCGCTGTTCGGCGCGTCCGACGCCATGGCGCAGCAGGACCCCGGCTTCTTCATCCCCGGTGGCCAGGGCGGTGGGCGTCCGCCCCAGGGGCAGCCACAGGGCCAGGCGCCGCGGCCCCAGCAGGGCCAGCAACAGCGCCCGCCGGCCAACGCGCCGCGCCCGCCCACCCGCACCGAGGCGCCGCCGCCGCTGCCCCCCGGCCAACAGCCGCCCGCCGCCGTGATCGGCATCGTCGATATTCCCGAGGTGCAGCGCGTCTCCGCCGCCTTCAACCAGGTGCGCGAGGAGATCGAGCGTCGCCGCACCCGCCTCAATGACGACCTGCAGCGCGAGCAGAATGGCTGGCGTGATGCCCAGCAGTCCCTGGCCGGCGAGCGTGCCGGGCTGCAGGCCGAGGTGCTGCGCCTGCGCGAACGCGAATTGCAGGACCGAATCACCGACAGCCAGCGCATCTTCCGCAACCGCAGCCAGTCGATCGAACAGGCGGCGCAGGTGGCGCTCGTCGAGATCGAGCAGGCGCTGGGCACCGTCATCCGCCAGGTCGCGCAGTCGCGCAGCGTCAACCTCGTGCTGCCCCGCCCGCTGGTGATCATGAACGAGCCGCCCTTCGATCTCACCGAGGAGATCGCGCAGCAGTTCAACCGCATCCTGCCGCGGGTGAATATTCCGGCCGAGAGCGATGGCCGCAACCCGCCGGCGGCGCCGGCAGGCGCGCCCTCCGCCCAACGCCCGGCGCCGGCGCCGACGCCGCCGCGCCCGCCGCAGCGCTGAGGCCCGATGGCCGCGCATTCACGCTTCTTCCCCGGCACCGGGCCGCAAAGGCTGGCCGAACTTCTCGCCGCCTCCGGCAGCAGCCTGGCCGAGGGCGGCGGGGTGGCCGAGGGGCGGCTCTTCACCGGGGTCGCGGCGCTGGCTGATGCCGGGCCGGATGAGGTGTCTTACCTCGAGGCCAGCAAACACCATCAGGGCCTGACCGAAAGCCGCGCCGGCGCTGTGGTGTTGCGCCCGGCCGATGCGCATCTTCTGCCATCGGGCTGTGTCGCCATACTCGACGCGATGCCGGCGCTGGCCTTCTCCCGCATCGCCGCGGTCTTCCACCCCACGCCGCGCGGCAGCGGCCGGCGTCATCCCAGTGCTGCGATCGACCCGTCGGCGCGCGTGGCCGCCAGTGCCGATGTCGGGTGCTTCGCCGTCATCGGCGCCGGGGCCGAGATCGGCGAGGGCTGCGTTATCCACGCCCATGCCGTGATCGGCGCCGGCGTGGTGCTGGGCGCGGATTGCACCATTCACCCCCATGCCAGCATCAGCCATGCCCTTTGCGGCCGCGGCGTGGTGCTGCATGCTGGCGCGCGGGTCGGCAATGAGGGCTTCGGCTTCACACCGACGCGTGAGGGGCGATTCGTCACCATGCCGCAGCTCGGCGGCGTTGTGCTGGAGGATGAGGTCGAGGTCGGCGCCAATGCCTGCATCGACCGTGGCGCGCTGGGCGATACGGTCGTGGGCCGCGGGTCGCGCATCGACAATCTGGTGCAGCTCGGCCACAACGTCCGTGTCGGCCAGGGCTGTGTTCTGGTCTCGCAGGTCGGCATCTCGGGCTCCACCACGCTGGGGGATTGGGTGCAGGTGGCGGGACAGGCCGGCATCACCGGGCATTTGCACATTGGCGCCAAGGCGCGGATCGGCGCGCAGGCCGGTGTCATGCGCGATGTGGCGGCGGGGGCCGATGTGCTGGGCTCGCCGGCACAGCCCGCGCGCGACATGATGCGCGAGGTCGCGGCCATCCGCAGGCTCGCCGCGGCCAGCAAGCCTGCCAGCAGGTCTGCTGCCAGGCCCGAATCCAAGCCCGAATCCCAGCCCGCATCCCAGAAGGAAGATTGAGGCCCGCCTTGATGACTGACCTGACCCTCGACATCGCCGCCATCATGCGGGCGATCCCGCACCGCTACCCCTTCCTGCTGGTCGACCGTGTGGTCGAGATGCGCCCCGATGACAGCTGCGTGGGCATCAAGAACGTCACCATCAATGACCAGTTCTTCCAGGGCCATTTCCCGACCGAGCCGGTGATGCCCGGCGTGCTCATCGTCGAGGCCATGGCACAGACCTCCGCCGTGCTGGTCGTCACCACGCTGGGGCCGGAGAGCCAGGGGAAGCTGGTCTATTTCATGTCCATCGACAGCGCGAAATTCCGCCGGCCGGTCGTGCCGGGGGACCAGCTGCTGATCAAGGTCACAAAGGTGCAGCGACGGATGAGCGTCTGGAAATTCAGCGGCGAGGCAACGGTCGACGGGCGGGTCGTGGCAGAGGCGACCTTCGCCGCCATGATCCGCGACCGATGAACCACATCCACCCCTCGGCCATCATCGCCCCCGGTGCGCGCATCGCGGATGGCGTCACCATCGGGCCCTTCTGCACCATCGGCGGGGATGTCGAGCTGCGGCCGGGCGTGACGCTGACCAGCCATGTCGCCATCGAGGGCCATACGATCCTCCATGAGGGCGTGCAGGTCTCGCCCTATGCCTCCATCGGCCTGCCGCCGCAGGATTTGAAATACAAGGGCGAGCCCACCCGCTGCGAGGTCGGCGCCCGCACCCTGCTGCGCGAACATGTCACCGTCCATCGCGGCAGTGTGGGGCGTGGGCACACGGTGGTCGGCGCCGATTGCATGCTCATGGCCTGCAGCCATGTCGGCCATGACTGCCAGCTCGGTGACCGGGTTATCATGGCCAACAACGTCATGCTGGGCGGCCATGTCCAGGTGGGCGAGCAGGTCTTCATCGGCGGCGGTGCCGCCATCCATCAGCTCGTGCGCATCGGCCGCCACGCGATGGTCGGCGGCATGGCCGGCGTGACAAACGATATTCCACCCTTCGGCAATGTCTTCGGCCTGCCCGCGCGGCTGGTCGGGCTCAATGTGATCGGCCTGCGGCGGCGCGGCTTCTCGAAGGACAACCTGGCGGCGCTGCGCCTGGCCTTCCGCCTGCTCTTCCGCGACGCCGGCATCTTCGCCGACAAGCTGGACATCGCCCGGAGCCGCTATGCCGATGACGTCCTGGTGCAGGAGGTGCTGCGCTTCATCGCCTCGCCCGAGCGCAAGCGCGAGATGTGCCGGCCGGGCCGCATGACGGCCGATGATGACGACGACGCCTGAAAACGCCACGCCGCTGGGCCCGCTTGGCATCATCGCCGCCGGCGGCGCTATGCCGCGGCGGCTGGCCGATGATGTCCGGGCCAGCGGCCGGCCGGTCTATATCGTCGCCATCCGCGAATTCGCCGAGGCCGAGCGCTATGCCGGCCTGCCGCACCGGCTGGTGCGGCTGGGCGCCGCTGGCCAGCTGATCGAGGCGTTTCGCGCCGCCGGCGTGCGCGACCTCGTCATGCTCGGCCGCGCCCGCCGCCCCTCGCTGCTCGCCCTGCTGCCCGATGCCTGGACCGCCGCCGCGATGGCGCGCGTCGGCCGCGGCTTCTTCACTGGCGGCGACGATACCCTGCTGCGCGGCATCACCCGGGTGCTGGAGGAAGAGGGTTTTTCCGTGCGCGGCGTGCATGAGGTGCGGGCCGGCCTGACGGCGCCGCAGGGGCTTCTCGCCGGCGCCGCACCCGATGCCGGACAGGCCGCCGATATCCGCCGCGGCATCGCGGTGCTGCAGGCGATGGGCCCTGTCGATGTTGGCCAGGCCGTGGTGGTGCAGCAGGGCCTGGTGCTGGCTGTGGAAGCGATCGAAGGCACCGACGCCATGCTGGCCCGCGCCGGCGAGCTGCGGCGCGAGGGGCCGGGCGGGGTCATGGTCAAGCTGGCCAAGCCGTCGCAGGATCTGCGCCTCGACATGCCCACGATCGGCCCCGTCACCATTGAGAGGGCCGCCGCCGCCGGCCTCGCCGGCATCGCCATCGATGCGGATCGCACCCTGGTGACGGAGCGCGAGGCCTGCGTGGCGCTCGCCATCCGACACGGGCTATTCATTCTCAGTCTTGACCCCGCAGCGACCATCCCCGAAGTGTTCCTTAAGGAGACCCCGCCATGACCGAAGCCAGCTTTCGCCTGCTCCACACCATGATCCGCGTGACTGACCTGGAGCGCAGCGTGAAGTTCTACACTGAGCTGCTCGGCATGAAGGAGACCCGCCGGCGCGACGTGCCGGAGGGCAAGTACACCATCGTCTTCGTGGGTTACGGCGACGAGGCGCGCGATTGCATGCTGGAGCTCACCTACAATTACGGCGTGGACAGCTACGAGATCGGCACCGCCTTCGGCCATCTCGCGATCGGCGTGCCGGACCTCTACGGCACCTGCGACATGCTGCGCGCCGGCGGCGCCAGGATCACCCGCGAGCCGGGGCCGCTGAAATTCGGCACCACGCTGATCGCCTTCGTCGAGGATCCGGACGGCTACAAAATCGAGCTGATCGAGCGGAAGTAGCACTCCGCCATTTCTACGTTTTTTATTGATTTACGGTGAAACGAAATAGCATAAACTGGGCGGCCTGCGATGTGCAATACGAGTTTTACTCCGAAAATCATCCATTTTGTTTATTTTGTGCCTTGTTCGCCGGGGAGATTTCAAATAAATTTTATTCAA
>LNFM01005885.1_pt1 | contig 20717 bp, 24 predicted proteins | sample 596031 | NCBI WGS metagenome assembly LNFM01 (sample SAMN04254537, study PRJNA301005) | activated carbon metagenome | isolation source: dual media filters at the Ann Arbor, Michigan drinking water treatment plant | place: USA: Ann Arbor | reverse complement strand
ACAAGGAAGTGGTGAAGATCCTCGAGTCGGAGGCGATCAAGACCAGGCTCCTGCAAAGCGCCCTCGTGCCCATCCCCTCGACCCGCCAGCACGCCGTCCAGTATCAGAAGGATCAGCTAGAAGTCTGGAAGACCCTGGTGAAGGACCTCAACCTCAAGATTGAGTAGATGGACTTCTCCTTTTCCGAACAGCACGTCGCGGTGCGCGATACGGTGCGTCGCCTGTGCCAGTCGGAGCATCAACGGCTGGTCGTGGCGGCGGAGGAGGACGAGGCCTTGCCCCGCGAGGTGTTCGCGCGCTGGGGCGAGCTCGGCCTCCTGGGTGTCCGCTACCCGGAGAGCGACGGCGGCAGCGGGCTCGACAAGGTGAGCGACTGCATCGTGCGCGAAGAGCTGAGCTATATGAGCCAGGGCTTCGCCTCGAGCTGGTCGGCCCACAGCCATCTCGGGATCTGGCCCATCTGGAAGACCGGCACGGAAAGCCAGCGCGCGCGATTCTTTCGGCCGGCCCTGGCCGGACGGAAGATCGCGGGCTTTGCGCTCAGCGAGCCCGACGGCGGCTCCAACATCCGCGGGCTCAAGACACGCGCCGACCGCGTCGCGGGCGGTTTCAAGCTCAACGGGGCCAAGCTCTACATCACCAACGCGCCGATTGCCGACTTCCTGCTGGTCGCGGCTCGGACCGCTCCCGAGCTCCGGGGCGACGCCATCAGCCTCTTCATCGTGGAGCTGCCGGCGAAAGGGATGGAGATCTCCAAGCTCAGGAAGGAAGGCATTCGCGCCTCCGAAACCGGCCTGATCCATATCGAGGACGTGTTCGTGCCCGACGACTGTGTCCTCGGCGAGCGGCTGGGGACCTATCCGGTGATCCTCGACTCGCTCAGCGAGAACCGCGTGGGCGTGGCCGCCAATGCGCTGGGGATGGCGCGGGCGGCCTTCGATGCCGCCACTGCCTACGCGCGGGATCGCCTGGTGGCGGGCAAGCGCATCGGCGACTACCAGGCCATCGGCCACAAGCTCGCGGAGATGTCGGCCCAGATCGAGGCGGCCCGGTGGCTCGTCTACTATGGTGCCTGGCGGGTGGACCAGAACACGCTCGACTCGGCCACCGCGGCGCGTGTCAAGCTCATCGCGAGCGAGACCGCCGTGGCCGTGAGCGAACAGGCGATCCGGATTCACGGCGGCGCCGGGATCATGCGCGAGTACCCGGTGGGCCGCATCCACCGCGACGCGCTGGTCTACGTGATCGGCGAGGGCACCAGCGAAGTCCAGAAGAACATCATCGCGCGCGACCTGGGCTTCAAAGCCTGAAGCTGTCACGGGAAAGGTCGCGCGCCTCGCTGGCGGACAGGGCGGGATTGCCTATCGACAGCGGTAAAGTGCAGTAAAATTGGAACTTCCGAAGGCTGCGCTTGTACCAGTTTGTACCAGTGGATTGCCCCTAGTGAAAGCCTCACTGCCCGATAGTACATTGCTTGGGTTGTGGAACGATGAGAAAGTCCCTCGGGGCAAAGAGGGCTGTCGGTGCAGGCTGACGCTGCTCGGTTGGGGGGAGAGTATCGTGAAGCAGAAGAGCGGAATCGTCGCGTTCATCTTTTGGCTCTTCTGCCTTATCGGCCTCTGCGGATTGCACAGGTTCTACGTCGGCAGGGTTGGGACCGGCATTGTCTGGCTCCTTACGCTGGGCCTTCTCGGCTTCGGGCAGTTGTTCGACCTATTCTTTTTGGGGAGCATGGTGCGCCAAGCGAACCGCGACGCAGCTTTGGCGGCAGGCGTTTCAGCAACGGCTAACGCGACTGTGCAGAACGTAATCAACGTTACCGTTCAAGCGCCTGGGCATTACGTCCCGGCTGGGCAAGGCGCTCCCGCTATTGGAGTGGTGGAGCCCCTTCAGATTCAGAAAGCCGCAGATGCCGCGCTAGCCTTGGAACAGACACGCAGCAAGAGCTAGCGGTATTCCATTATAGGTTCGTCCAAGCTCCATTTTTTCCATAGTTCACCGACCGTTCGACCTCGAATGCGTTCGCGAGTTGATCGAATGCGGGCCGGAGGGCTTGAGGGATGTCCGTGTCGTAATCCTCAACAAGGACCTCCAACATCCGAAGTTGGTCGTCTGCGAGCGACGACGCCCGGAGGTGGCCTCGGACGATGCCGATGCTCTGGTCATATGCTCCAAGCGTGTAGCCTCTGCATTTGGCGAGCGACAACGCGACATAAAATGGCGGAGGAATATCTAGCTCTTTAAGCGATTGGACCGTAAGGCGGACAGCATCAATGACCTGAGGGCCAAGTAAGCGCTCATCGAGCATCTGCCCGGATTCATCTATCGCGTTTATGGCCCTGCGGATGGGTTGATGCACCCATACAAACTCGCGAAAGGCACTACGAAACCATTGGCTATATCCGTTTCCGGCAGCCTCTGACACATAGCTATTCTTCCAATAGCAACCTTCGAAATTCACCCCTTGAGCGCCGTTCATGTGTCCAGGAGCTTGCGCCTGAAGTTTTTCTCGGTCCTTCACGACATCAACGAGGGAGCGTTGCGTTGCTCCGACTGCTGGAAGGATGTGGAGTACCGCTAGTAGTCCGTCGTAAAGAGGGAACGGAGGATTGCCGCTAGTGATTAGCGCCAGCCTTTTCTCCCGAAACTGAGCGAGTTGGCTTTCGATTGCTAAGCTGCTCAGCATTGCCGCTCGAACTTGCTCTACGTTCATTGGGTCACGCCCGGTATTGGTTCGATAAAAGAATCCCTTGCCCAGGCCGATAGCGTGCGGTCCTCGAAGGCTTTGGGGAACGCGTACGATGAAGACGAAGCGTCCTTCCGAAACTTCCCATGCTTCGATTGTATGGCTGGCGAGGCGCGGCTGAATTTCCTGAATGATCTGGCTAAGCGTTTCCTTCGTTGAGTGCTGAGGCGCTTCGAGTTCAACGCCCGGCACAGCCACGGGGTGGCCATCCTTCTCCTCCACTCCGATGATTAGATCGCCACCTTCGGTGTTTGCGAATTGAGATACATCTTTTCGAAATGTGTCCCGGTCGATGCCTGTGCCCTTATCTCTGTCATCGCGAAAGCGCCGTTTGTATTCAATCCGCTTAGATTCGGACGGGCCGTGCTCGGGTAGACTCCGTAGAAAATCCGCATCAATTTCTTCTATGCGTCTTGCCAGCATTGCTTGCTCCCTAGGGTTGAACAGAGCGCCTTGCGTTCCCTTAAACAAGAGACTCGACGTTCTCTTTTTGTTCTTATAGGAGTCGGGGCTAGGAGATCACCCGATGTTCGACGGAAACTCATCACGGCTCCCTACCGGCGCAGCGCTCTCCTCCGCAGAGATCGAGCGCTTCTTCCCCTATGTCGCGCCGATCATTCGCCGGGGTCCATGGACGTTCAGCGAGACGGGTGATGTGAGCAGCCAAGTGGAGCGTTGGGGAGAGAATCGTAGAACCGGCTTCAACAACGTCTATCGCTATCGCTTCGAGCGCGAGGAGCACGCCGCCGCATTCTCTGAATTCGCGCTCAGCCGACGCTTGCACCGCTTGCAGCCCAACAGCACTCAAGGGGCTTCCCGAGAGGAGGTCGCGCTGGAGTGGGACCGGATGGAGGCGGAACGGGAGGAGATACTAGCTTGGGGCCGCGCTACCGGGATGATGCGCGAGGTTGTCCAAGAGTATCGCTTTGAGCGACACAGCGGCACGTACTCGTACAAGGCCCACGAAGCCGCCGCGAGGTTGATCGAGAATGCCTACCCAACGATTGCCGATCCTCTCAACTACGCGGGCGTTCTGATCGAATGGTCAGAGAAGGAGCATCGCGCCTGGTTCTGGCACTGCTGCCGCGACGGACAACACCTGTGAGCCCCCATAGTCACCATGCACGCGAACATGAAGCTTCGCGAGTTGGGTTCGTCGGGGCGGCTGGGCGTCCTGTGCGAGTTCTGCCTGCACCGGGCGGTCCTGTCTCAAGCTGACTTCGAAGGTAGGCACGGCATCATGCGTAAGCTCTACGACCTGACATTCAGATGCACCAAGTGCGGAAGCCGCAACGTTAGCCTGGAGATGATTGATAACCCCTCCCAGGCAACACGCTTCATGAGGAGAGATTGATATGACGCTCGTGCACTCTCAGTTGGAAATCGCCAAGCACGTTCCAGCGCTCTCCGAACTGCAAAGGGGCCTCGTGTGCCTCCCCGAGGACGCGCCGGATATTGAATGGGTCGAGGCTTACTGGCTTATCGTTGACGCCGACTTCTCCTCGGCGGGCTTCGTCGGGCGCGCTGCGGATGGCACACGTCTATACCTTGAGGTCCATTGCGATGACGATGCGCCGGAGCGTGAAGTTAAAGCGGAGATGAAGGTGCTAACCGATGGCCCCGAATTTCCTGCGGTGGCGGGAGTGACGAACGGCGCGTGGGCAGACGACACTCACGATCTAAACCTTTGGCTTGCCGCCGAGTTACGCTGGGAGGGCGAGCCGAGAGGGTGATGCGCGTATTCTCTCGGCGGCGTGCTAGGCTAGCTTCTCTTAAATCGAGGTTCCGATGCCCCTTCCACCTGAAATTGGCTTTGTGAACCCAGATGGTAGCCTCCAAGCACCAGCAAACATTAACGTTATTGTCGGCCGCAATGGCTCAGGCAAAAGTCTATTCCTTAGGTGGATATTCGGCGCGGCTAGAGACGCGTCCAATGCAACCTACCTAAGTCCCGAGCGTACTGGGCTCTTCCAGCGCGCTCCCGACCTAGAGCAAACCTCGCTCAATGTGCCGCGCTATATTGCCGACCAGCGGCTACAAAATCAGGCAGCACAGTTCAAGCAAGGTGCCGAACTTCATCTCCGCCAACTTGAGCTAATATTCCTGCGTCAGATGGAAACTAAGCTCGACCTCAGGCGAGCCGTTGAGCGTACCTTTAAGTCTGAATATCTAGACAAGATCAATCGTATGTTGACCAACGTAGCGATTGTTCAAGAAGGAAGTCTGCTTAGCTTCCGGAATTTGGATGGTGAGGTCGTACTGCCGGGCGCACTTAGCAGTGGTGAATCTGAACTCTTCGGTCTGGGCGCTGAGGTTCTATTCTTTTTCGCGAATCTCGATAAAGAGCGCATGAATATTTTACTCATTGATGAGCCAGATGTGCACCTGCACCCTGATCTTCAAGAGCGCTTCGCAAGTTTGCTTCTTTCCAACATTGAAGAGCTTGAAGAAGAGTTGAGAGCGCGCACAATAGTAGTGCTCGCGACACACAGCACAGCATTTATCTGCGCGCTGAGCGCTTCGCCATTGACCCGTGTCGGAACAAAGGAGTTTGGCAGTAACAGCGTTCGGATGCAGTCAGTCGCACCATCCATCGCGAAAACGCTAGCCTTCTTCGGCCATCCGTTGTCGCTCGCCATCAGTAGCGATCCGTTGGTCATAGTGGAAGGCGAGGATGATGAGCGGGTGTGGTCGCAGGCCGCACGTGGATCGAATGGGAGACTGCGACTGTTCCCCTGCCTATCCACAACTATCAGCCAGCAAGCTGAGTTGGAGAATTTCTCCGCGAATATGCTTGCGGCTCTGTATGCCGGTAGTGCAGTGGGATTCTCTATTCGAGACGGTGATGGTGCAATCGGCGCGCTAGCCGCCGTTGGTTGCATCCAGCGCTTTCGACTGCAGTGCTATGAGATTGAGAACGCGCTTTTGACGGACGAGTGTCTCGCGCTATGTGGAACTGATTGGGAGCAATTCGTCGTAACTGCGAGGAGGTGGCTGGAAAGCAATCCAAGCCATCAAGCATCCGACGCACTCAAAGCGGCGTTGGACTCGGGAAACCGAGGCCGTCATATCAAAATCAAGGCGGCCCGTACGATGATTGTAGACCTTATCGATGCGAGGAAGCGGCCATGGGAAGTTCTAGTGGGGAGAGCAATTGGTAATTTGACGGGAGTCCTTCCATCCGAGGTACCCCAACATTCGATTGTAAGCTACTTAGGGCCGCCGCTATTGGTCGCGCTCGGATTGCTGCGCCCAGTACAATAACACTCGTTGCAACTAGTCAGCGCCCATAAGCTCGCGCGTCGCGCGTACCTTGCCGCTTTCGATATCCCTCACGTTGACCATCGGGTAGCCCACCGGGGTATTCGCGCTGTCCTCCCAGGCACTCACGATCATGTCGCGAACTGCTTGTGCACCCGCCGCGAGACGTTGGGTGGCAAAGTCGATGCCGCGCTGATCGCCTCGTTTGAATGCCCCTTCCTTCTCCAGTGCGTAGAGCGGGATGACCTGGGAGAGGCTCGCGAGGATGAGCGCCCGCGACTGCACTTCGATGGAGCACTTGCAGTCCTTGTAGGGCCCCACGAGAGCCAAAACGGAAGCCCGCTTGAGGTTCGCCCGCACAAACGCGCCTTCGAAGTAGGCGTGTATCTTCGCCGTCGTGTAGCCATCTGGGTTCGGGTAGTTGCCCCAACCGTTGAAGTGGACGCTAACGTGAAGCGGCTGCGAAGCGTCTCCGCCGTAGTGGCTCCAGATGCCTATGTCGCGGATCGTGAGTTTCTCCCGCAAGCGCCTATCGGCTTCGAACCAGGCGCGCTCCTCGGGCGTCGTTGCGGTCTCCGCTCCCTTCACGGCCGCTCGCCAGTACGCGAAGTCCTTTCGGATTTGCTGCCAGCCATCCACGAGGGAGTAGGGGAGGTAGCCTGCCTTGTATTGCGTGAAGCCTTTGGCGCGAAGTGCCGTGTCGTATGCCTCGCGGGTGTCGGGGATCTGATTGAGCGGAAGCACACCTTCGACCGAGCCGTCTTCAGCTAAATCGACGTAGTGGCCCGGATCGCGCTCAGCGTCGTGCGTTCTGCCGGAGCCCTTGGAGCGGTCGAGTTCGCGGCCCATGACCGTGATATCGGCAATTGCCTCGGGTGTGCGGAGGAACGATGGGAGACGCTCGGGGAGGCTCTCGACGGCGATCCCAGATACCCACTCGTGGCCTATAGCGCCCCACGCTAAGCACTCCTTGGGAGAGCTAGCGAAGGCTGCAAGTGCGGCAAGCAGAGCTGCGGACGGCCGGAACATAGCGCTGCCTCTCATCGTGTTCTGGCAGAAATTCGTGTGTCAATCTCGCAGCCGTCCATTGCTCGCTTGCTGCTCTTTATGGAGCAGAACTCCGAAGCGCTTGTGCCTGCGCCGTCAGAGGCGAAGTAGGCCGACGGGATTTTTGCAGAAGTGCTAAGAACGTCCGGGAGATTGGCGAGCACGTTACCGCACGGGTTGCTTGCTGGGATGACCGGCGAGGGTGCTGGGCCTGGTGGTGAGAGGTCCCTAGGAGACTTCTTGAGGGTGATTGCTGGTGATGATCTGCCCACAGTCGCCGCCTCCCTATTCAAATGGGGATGCGCTCGCATAAAAGTTAGTGCCCGCTAACGGCTGCGTCGGATTTGCGAGATGCTTAGCGGAGGCGGGGTTTTATTTTGATCGAAGGCGGCGCAGGTTTCCCACGCGGCGCGGTGATGCGTCGTACAATCACCAAGGGAGATACACGATGCGCGAGTTGCTCTACTTCAATCGCTTTGGCCTGGAGTTGTTTGTCGGGCTCTATGATGAGCCAGCGACAAGCCATTGGCACGGCGGCGGCTGTGTGTGGCGGCGGCTGGTGGTGTCCTGGGCCGCCTCTTGGAGGGATTGTGCTGTTAAACCCTAACGATCTTTACCGAGTGATCGCGAGAGGGCCGCCGGATATTCAGTCGGTGGCCCTTTTATTTTGGGTGCCCGGGTGGTGGTCGTGGCATAATTGCAGCGCGAGATTGTAAGCGAGGCACCCTTGATTAATACCTACGGGTTGTATTGGCACGTCGATAGAGTTCATTGGGGCTGGCAAAATAATGTTGGCTCGCTAAGGGGCGCTGCATCCCGGAGCGCACAGGCGGCACCCGTGGAGTTTCGGCTCCAACGCGGAGTTTATGCACTCTATGCCGCTTATGATTTGGTGTATGTGGGTCAGACTGGTGGGGGAAATGACCGACTGTTTCACCGGCTAAAGGCTCACAAGAGCGATCACCTAGCCGAACGCTGGAATAGGTTTTCGTGGTTTGGAACCCAGTGGGTCACCCAACAACATAAGCTCTCTACCGATACAGAGGCCGTCCATGCGGACATTCGGGGCGCTCTGAATATTCTGGAAGCAATTGTGGTCGCGGTTTCCGAGCCTCGCTTAAACCTGCAGCGAGGACGGTGGGGTGAGGCAAAGCAGTACTTTCAAGTTGCTCCTGCCGAGGAGCCCGACTGAGCGAGCGAAGCTGCAATGATCAACCTCAAAAAGCCACTAGAGGGCGTCCCCGGTCTCCTCCTCATGGCCGCCTTGGTCTTCTTCGGAGCGACCATCGGAGTAACCGTCGCGCTGGCGTTGTCGTGGGTGGAGATGAAGGATTCCATCGCGAACTTCCTGGGGGGAGTCGTGGGAGCGGGGCTTGGTTCGGCGCTGGCCATTATGGGTGCACTGTATGTCCAGCGGCAGGAAAGGCGTGATCGGCAGAAATCGCTGGCGAGACTGCTGCATTCAGAGTGCGACGGGCTTCTGACCGCCCTTCGCGCATTGCGGGATTGTGTGGCCACGCTTTTGAGCAACTACGAGGATGAGTTACGGGAGGGCAAAGCGCCTGCGCTCAGAACGGCGGCAATAGCTGACGACTTCGCTAGGGACGTGCGAGCGCTTGCCCTAGTTCTTGAGGACGTGCGGGAGCGGGAAAGCAAGCTCGCGAATGTGGTCGAACTCGATGCGGCGACCAACTTTGAGATAACAGAGTTCCGTTACAATGTGTCGCTCGCAATCAGATCAAGTCGCTCCTGTCTCGAATTGCATGGGCCCGAGATGGGCGCAATTTATTCTCGCTCGGCAAACGAAATTGCTGAGTACGCTATTGAGAGAGCGAAGGCCTTGTCCGACGTAGCGAGGAAGCTGGGCTGAGTTAAAAACGGCTTTGCAATCTAGATACTGTTTAATGATACCGCCCCTCCGGGCCTCGATTTCCATCCGGTTCAACTCCGTTGCTATGCTCGAAAAGGACAAATGCCCACTCGCTGGCAAGGCCTTGAATACATGGGGCCAAGCCCAGATTAGGGTGTGGGCAGGCGAGCCAGCAAATTGCGAACGTTCGATGGTCCCCATGCGCCCCCTCGGGGCGTGTCCATCTCGCTCTCGTTCAATGCGCCAGCGATGGCCCTGAGCGTCGTCACACCGTTTGATCTAAGCTCTGCGACGAAGCCCGCGAGGTCGCTTGCGCGGTTCTGGGCTCTCTCCGAAGCGGCCCGCGCGGCACTGCGTTGACCGGCTCCTGGGACTAGGTGGTGCTTTGCCCGTCGATCCCATTGCCCATCGCGCTCCACCTTGGCTGCGAGTGCGGCCTTGGTTCGTTCGCTGATAAGCCCGGCTTCAAGCTCGGCAACGGCCGCCATCTGGGCCAGGAGGAACTTGCCCGTCGCGCCCTTCACGTCCGGTAGGTCACAGAAGCGAACGTCAACGCGGCTGTCCCTGAGCCGCTCCAGGAATGATTGAGAGCGTGTTAGCCGGTCTACCTTGGCAACCACGAGGGTAGCCCCGTGAGCCCTGCAAGCTGCTAGGGCCTTAGCAAGTTGGGGACGATCCCCCCGCCGCCCACTCTCAGTTTCCTTGAAGGTGGCAATGGGCGGGCTGCCGCCGCCTTCGCTTGCCAGGAAGCGCCGGACGGTCTCCCGCTGGGCCTCTAGGCCGAGCCCACTGCGGCCCTGTGCTCCAGTAGAAACGCGGTAGTAAGCCACGAACTTGGGCCGCTTCTCTGCTTTGGGTGTCATGTTCATTCCCTTCGCTACGGACGTAACGATGAATATGAACAGTTAGAGGAGAAAGTGAATCCAAGTGAGATGCGACGTTTCGACTCCCCCCACCCTTAGCGGACCCTCAGCGATTTCCGAGGGCGTCGAACAGTGCGCGCCCAGCGGTGGCTGGCGTTGGAATGCGCGTGGCCGTGCCTGGGAGGATCACGAGGGGTAGGAGGGGGTCTCGCCCTCGTTGCGCCATCGCTTAGGGCTTCGTGAATATCCTAGGCTGACATTCGGGAAAGGAAGCAGCTCACATCGCGCGCTAGGACCTTGAGGCTTGGGCTCACTAAGGATGATGAACCTCAAGGTGGGCTACGATGATGATGGAACTGCGGGGAGGCTCTAGGCACCTTGCAGGCTTGCCCACCGAGTAGCTCCTATGGCTCCTCGGGTGCCTCCTCGTGGTTCATCCATCCTTGGTCATTATTGATTAGACTAGGAATGAAGACTTCCCCGAGGACCCACTCATGAACTTCCTGGGGAGGCTCCAGGCATCTCCCTAGGGCTGCTGTATATCCCCGGAAGAAACTCTTAAGAGGGATGTGACGATTGGGCAGCCGAAATCGCGAGTTACCCTTCTAGATCAAGGATATATCGACGGAATAGCCGCGTTTCCGGTTGGCGTTGTTTGGCCGGTGGCGGCGCTCCAGTGACGGCAAATGAACCGCCCTAGATGGCCCATATTTGACTCAGGAGAAGGCACCGCAAAGCCGCCAGTAGGTGGGTGGCCAAGTTCCGCGATTGCTCTCCACGAGTCTCTAAAGGCTTCCTAGACGCTGTTACGCATGCGCGCCGCTTGCGCCTCTCGGTGGTGCCCGTTCCCCTGCGGACACGCACGACGAGGAACCCTAGGTCATCCCCAGGGCTCCTCCCGTGACTACGCAAACAGGTACGTGGCGTTGGCAATCTCCGCGATGTTCAGGCGGCCCCTCTGCGGTGGCAGCGGGCGGGTCGCGCCAGCGTCATCGAGCATCCTCCCGAGGGTGTTCTCCAGCACGTCCTCGGAATACATCCGAGCGAACTCCTCCCGAAGCAGCCGGGCGAGCGCTCCCACCTTCGAGGGTGTCGCTCCGAAAGCGTCGTGAACAATTGCCACCTGATCCACCCCGGCATCTTCGCGCGCGCGCGCCAGTGACCTCATGAGATGGCTCGCATCGAGAGAATGGATGAAGTGAGGCGGGGCCGCTTCGATCACCTCCCGCCAGCTCGTCGCCTCGGTTAGTGCGTAGTAGAGAAACGTGATGGGCTTTCCGCTCTCTTCATCCTTGATCGTGGTTCGCCGGTTCTTCTGGATGCGATAATCAGCGAGCACCGGGAAGCCGCAAGGAGAGGTCCAAGCAAAGCGAAGATTGGGGCCGCCACTCTTCTTTCCGCGTAATTCGGCCTCTCGCTCCCGCAGCGCCCGCCCGCACGCCTTGAAGTAGTCCATGACTTCGAGTGGGACCTTGACGATATCCTCCATGGCTTCCCAAACGGTGTCGGAGAGCGCCTTCATCGCCACGTTGTAGGAGGCTCTGTTCTCCTTCGCGGGGGCAAGCCAATCCGGCCGATCCTTCTTGCCCTTTCTGATCTGCTTCTCAACGCTCTGGCGCACCTTGTCCAAATTGCCGAACTTGGTCCCGCCGTATGGCAACGTCATCACTGACGACTTCGTGTCGGATCGAGTGACGCGCCATTCGCGCCGCCAGCGGTGGGCATGGATATCTATCTGGGCTTCGCGCTCCTCAAGGAGCCTCTCGGCGCGCTCCGCCACCACTGCATAGATATCACCGGGCTTCTCGCTCGAATGGCGAGGGACGAGATTGACGGCGCTTCCCGCGTCCTCGTCTGCCACCAGGGCAGAGCTGTGCTGAATGCCTGAGCAAGAGCCGTCGAGGATCACCGGGAGGCGGCACAGGGTCTCTCCATTCACATAGTCGTTCCACGCAAGGCACGCGGCGAGAAACTGCCAGGGGCTATCGGCTTTCTCCCAATCCCTCACCGTGCCTATCGGATCTTCCGCAATCCTCTGAAACCAGAAGGCGTTTGCGGTCGCCCAATGAATGCGGTCGTCGAAGCTCTCCTTGTCTTTGCCGTAGGAGTTTGCGAGGTGCAGCTTGAGCCACCACACGCCGTCGTCAGTCAGAGGGTCCCCGCTGGCGAACTCAAGGAGGCCGCGCTGAAGGTCGTTGCCCTGCGGAGATAGATACTCGGAACACGCATACGCCCGTCCCCGGAAGTCCACGTTGTAGACGAAGTGAAATCGCTCGTTGTTGCGGAACAACCGGGCGGTCTCAGCCACACGGTATTCGGCATTGCGCTTGGAGACGAGCTTGAGCCTGCTGGCGTGGTACTCGCGTGCTTCCGCCTTGAAACTTGCTCGCATTGCCTTGTCGGCAGATGCCTCCTTTGGGAAGACAGGCCTGGGCGGAGGGTCCGCAGAGGCTAAGCCAGCGCCGCCCTTACCGATGCGACGAAGCTCTTCCAACACGGCATAGACCTTGGGATTGATCCGCCATCCCGTTGACTGGGCGGCGTTGAGGCCCGCGTATACCGTTGAGAGGTCCGCCTTCTTCAGCAACTCTTTATGCTCTCGCCGCGCGTGCCTCATGATCCAGAAGGGCCGCTGGCTACTCGGCACCGACGGATGGTCCAGCGTTCCGCGCCCGTGGAACCCTCCGCCGAACGGCGCGCTCCAGGGTATAGGCGGCTCAACTGTAGGGTACTGAACTTCGGCGGAATCTGCCTCGAACTCGGCGGCGCTGCTGATCCATTGGCTCGCCTTCTCCGTCAGCCGTACGCCATTGGTCCATTTCCTCCGGGGACCTTCTCCGACTTTCTCTTTGGCGTGCTCCAGCATCCCGAGGCGCACCAAATACTGCATGAGCGTCGCCCCAACGGTCTTGGTCGTTTGCTCGTCCCAGCCCTTGCCGCCTTCGAGTATCTCCCTCTGCCAGCCCTTGGCGTATGCCTTCTTGGCCAGCCGCCGCCCAAATGGATCGTTAGATCGGCCCACCAATGCACGCACGGCCTTGGCCTGTTCGGGCGAGAGCTTCCGCCACTTGGCGTCCAGTATCGCATCCTCTGCGGCGGCCCCTAGGCGTGCCTGCATCGATATCCCGGAGACCCACTCGGAACTCATGCCGTTGACCGCCGCGCGGGTGGCCGCAAGGCACACCTCCCCGATGGGCGCTCCCAGCAATGGCTTGAGCCCAGCCCCTCCACGCACGGCCCGGCCGCTGTCGAACTTCTCCAGGTCATCCGCGAGGAGGTCCATGAGGCCGTTCACCAGTTGCCGCACGGTGGCGTTGCCGACGCGCGTGAGTGTCTCTCGGCCGCGCTCCTTGGCATCCGTCCAGTTTCGAATTGCCCTCTCGCGGCCCTTCCTGCGGGCTATCGTCGTGAGCGCGTCCTGAGTGAGCCCGCGCGTGCGGCCCGGCGAAGTGAAGGCGGCCATGTCAGCGTGACAACAGCGGCGGCACTCCCGGAAGTCCTATCCCGAACGATCCGAGCACGAGGAGGGCTTCGCGTATTGCTTCAACGTGGGAGCCTCGATATCGGAACGCCTGTCGGAGGTGCGCTCTCATGGGATGCGGGCCAATCCCCTTTGCGGCCCAACCGGCGACGATCCGAGCGGATACCCCGAGGGCCTTAATGGCGGCTTCTTTCGAGATGTACTTCTCGTCCTCTGTCGGCCAGGAATGACGGCGCTGGAGGTCGAGGGGACTGGCTCCATGGATGCTCAGTCCAAACTTTCCAAGCGTCAGCAGAGCGCCTCGAACGGTCTCGATCTCTTCTCGGGAGTAACGGAACTGCTCTTGGTGGTCCAACTTTACGCAGTAGAGCGGTGCGTCTCTCTTTCGCAGTCCCGCTAGAACACCGTCAGGCACTCCGAGGAGAGCCGTCACTTCTGACTGGAGGATTAGGTCAGACGGAATGGTTGTCATTGCCTTTCGAGGGTTTGAAGGTAGGTGCCCCTGTCTCGCTACCGGCCACAGAGAAGCCTGCTCTAGCGAATGCTGAGGACCGTTTAGTGGGGCGTCGGCGTGCGGTCCTTCGCGATGAAGCCAGTGATGACCCGAAGAAGGTCACCCAGTAACAACCGTCGAGCGGGCCAATGATCCCGGCATCGGTCGGGGAGGGGTCGTGCACGATCAAGCCGTCGAGGCAAACAACAGAATGCCCAAGGCCGTTCCGGGAAGTCCCGCTTAGGAGATGGTATTGACCGGCGTTCCACCGGCCTGTCTTGCTAAGTACGTCGCGTAGGCTGTCGGCGTGGTTGCCGCCTTCCCAGAAGGGCAGCACAATTTGCGTGAGGCCGCGCGCCGCAAGCCATTCATCGACAAGCTGCCGAGCTTGGCCTTCCGTTCGGTCTCTGTCGTAGAAGTGCGGCATTTGCTCAGGAGGAATGTCGAAGATCGAGCCGATTGCAGTCCGATGGCAGTCGCCATAGACGCCACTATTAGGGTCATGGGTGAGCAATTGCTTGAAGGGAGTCATCGGTACTGACCTACGCTCTCCTCTCCAGGTCTATGGGTGCATAGATAATTGTCGCGACGAACTGTGTTTTGCGCCACGCATCGAGTGCGGCTCTCGTGTAGATGGCTCGACCGTCATGTGCGCGGAAATATGCAGGGCCTTTCTCTCTATCGCGCCAGCGTCTCAGCGTCTTGTCCGAGACAGACAGGTAGGCGGCGGCCTGCGCTGACGTGAATACGTCTTCGGTGGTCACGCTTGTTAGTCTCCTAGTTTGAGGAAGATGTATCCGGGGTGGTAATGCGGTGAAGAGAGCGGGTGACTAGCAGCGACTCATGCGACTGGATTTGCGTCCACCGCGTTGACGTTACCTTTGCTATTTGCTGGTCACTGGCTACTTGGAGCGCTTGGACACTTGCCGGGCTGCCGCTCTTCGTCCCCGATGCCGTTTCTTGTTCTTCTGTCGAGGGCCCAGTTTGCGGACTATCCGTTTATCTCGCGTGGCCCCGAGCGGGGCTCACAACGCGGTGGCTGATTGTGCTTCTGAGTGGGGCCAGCGGGCCTCGCTGGTTGATCTTCGCCACCCGAGTATCCCGAGAGAGGGACTTGGGGTGGGTTACGTCCACACCATTAAGATGGGTGCCCACGTGTCCAATTTAAAGCTGGCCTCGATTTCGGTCACCTCATCGGGCCGGGCTTCAGCGGGGGTTTCACTTGTCGAAGAGGGAGCGAGCCAGGTGGCTGCCGTCTTGAGCCCTTTAGGCGGCCGAGGAATTCATTGCTCGCCTCTCTGGTACTTTCTCTGCGTCTCCGACGAAAAGTCCTCTATGGCGCTCTAATCCGCTGCAAATCGCGGTGTGGTGTTTGAGTAACAGTGTAGCGGCTGATCCACGGTTAACGGCGAAGTCTCGTGGAAGTCCCGTGGGGGCCGGTGAGGGTGTGCCGGTCGGCGCTCATGCGGAGGGTGAGATGGGCCATATAGAGGTCTCCCGTTTGATGTTGCTGGCTCGCAAAGAAGGGTAACCGGACTAACTTAATGGAAACTAAGCATTTTCGGCCGCATTCAGTGAATTTGCGTTTCGTCCCCATGCGACCCGCCGTGCCCCCGATCTAAACTTCGCCCGTGAGAAGCATCGTTGGAGCCAGGTCGATGACACCGCGCGAATATCTAGAGATCGTTGTGCGCCCGAACATGGCGGAGCTAGACAGCGACACCGGCGACATTCGATTGGCCCACAACGCGATTGCCTCTGTCGATGCGCTGGGCGCTCGGCTCTACCATTGGGCGTTTAAGCACCGGCCTGAGTTGGTTCAGTCGATAGAGCGAGAAGACAACGGCTATCGAGAGGAGCTTGGGAAACTCGACGGCGATTATCGGTTGCTGTGTGACGTAGCTCTCGCCGTCAAGCACATCGAGCTTCGAAAGAAGACGCCTCGACTCGTCTATTCGGCCTCGGAGATTTCGCCTGAGCCGTTGATGGTGGATGACATGGAGGACTTCGACCGCGATTGGACGGAGGAGCCCTGTGTCCTCATTCAAAGGGAGAACGAAAGGCCGCTCATCGCGAGGAACGTCCTGGAGCGTGCGCTGAAGTTCCTGGAAGGTCGCATGGACGAACTCTTGTGCGCAATAACTATACCTAGTTAGCGCCTAGCGTCGGCACGGCAGTCATTCTGTGGTGATCCGAATTGACCCCATGTGGGTTCTCCAAGGCATCGATAGTCATCCCGTCTTCCGATACGATCATCAATACGTCGGCCCCTAAGTCACCGATGCCGAGGAAGCCGCTTACAGCTTTGCCAGTTGCCTTCTCTGTGGTCTTCCGTGTGGCCGTGATCGCGCGTCCTCGGATGCGCCCACTGTACTCGACTAGATAGCGAGTGGCCGTCGTAGCGAAGATGAGCGCGTTCGCAATCGGATACGACTTCTCATATTCTCCTGATGCGGCAAAGTCGTTGTTGATGGCAGTAAACGTAAGCTCGCAATTTGGACCCTGCCAAATCCGATGTGGCATCATTAGCGGTGGGCTATTCGCCGCGATGCCAAACGCGCGCATGAACTCGCTAGTTGGGCGTGCTGCTTCGAGGGTTTTTCCTTCCTTCTTTTCCTCTTCCTCAGGAATCTCTCGAAGGCGCGCCAGCACGCCAACAATGTTCTTGTGATAGTCAGGTATCCCTTGAGCCGTATCACAGAGCGTCCTCGCCTCATCGAGAAAGCCACGCGCCAAGTATTTATAAGCGAGGTTGCTCATCGCCAGTGTCTCGCCTTCACCGATTGCAGCCCTGTAGGCGGTGACGGCTTTCGAATGCAACTTTAGACCTTCCCGAGCATTGGCGAGATTGTTCCACGCCCCGCTTGTACGATCAGCAGGAGGAATCTTTAGATAGTGATAAAGCGCGAGGCGCGTATTTCCCGCCTCTCCGTACAAATAGGCAACTGCAAAGCGAAGAGTAATATCAGCCGGGTCTAGTTCAAGCAGTCGCTCTAGTGCGCCGATTTCAATATCGCTGGCTCCACCGGCTTTTGCGAAATCCCGAACGGCAGTAAGCCTTGTCCGTTCGTCACTGGGAAGGTTCATGGCGTCTTCAAAGGACTTCTCGGCTTCCAACCTGTTGTCGTCTCTGAGATGAGCAATCGCTGCATCAATGGACCAGCTCAGTCGCAGATCGTCGGCGGTAGCTCTTTCGGCGGCTTGCTGGAACAGACGCGCAGCATCCTTGTGGAGGTCGTATTTCTGCAATGCGCGGGCTAGGTATAATGCGACGGAACTGTTCTGAGGATTCTTCGCGGCCAACTCCTGAAGAGGACCTAGGGAAGCAGTGCTGCCCCATTGGACACGAACAAGCTCTCTGTAGGCGGCCCACCGTACTTTCTCATCCGATGACTCCGCTAAGGGGCTGCGCAGATATGCGTCGAATATCTCTTGCTCGATAGTCGGTGAATCCGGTTCAGCGAAGATCGACCGAAACAGTGCATATTCATAGTCCTTGGTGGCCCATTCAGGTTGCGGCTTGTGCCAGTCGTCGATGGTCTGCTGAGGCTCTTCCTCTGAGGACGGAGCGATGGCAACTCCAGTCTGTTCTGTCGCTATTGCCTGGGACGTATGAGGGGTCAAAGAGGCGACCATTTGCATGAACCCGGTAAAGCATTCTTCGGGTCGGTCTCTGTCAAATTCGATGTATTGCAGGTCACCGAGAATGCCGGCGGGGTTTCTGACACCCTTCTCTAGAATGATTATCGGTGTCATGCCACGACCGGCTGCCAATCCGATTTCTTGAAGTATCCAGTCTGAGGTCTTCCAAGTGAGGGTCTGTCTCTCAACAGTCGCATATCCCGTAAACGGGATCGGAGATGGCGCTGGCCCCGATACTACTAACTCTCTTCTTGTGCAGATCGCTATGAGGGCCGTCTTGCCTTCAAAGACCCCCATGACCTTTTCAGAGAGGGAACGAGGTTCCGACCGGATCGCGCGATCCCACGAGAACTGAGGCTGAAGCTCCGCAACTCGTTCAAACAAGGTTACAAACTTGCCTATTAGGGGCTCGTCGCTCTTGATGAAGCTATGAGAAACGAAGGCTGTGATAGCGGCCATGCCAGGCACTGTCCGGTAGTGTTGAGGAGTGATAGCCTAGCATTGATTGCAATTCGGAACACGATTGCGTTGCGGGGATACAATGAACGACCAGCCTGGAGGCCTATCGGAGAATCGGGCCGCCGCCATAACAGACGCCATAGGCGACATTGCGACCAGCATTCCGGCGCCCTTGCGTAAATCACTGATGAAGGCGGCAGGCCGATTGCTGTTGGGGATTGTGGAGGTTCCGGCCGCCACACTTGAGGCTAAGGCCAAGGATATTAAGCATCGGCAGGCAATGCGTGAGAAGCTCCGCGCTGCCGTGACAAAGGCTGCCATCGGGCGGTTACCAGAGCATCCCGAAATCGCCGAACGCGCGCTTGAGAGTTTCGTGTCTGAGTTACTTACGAAGCAGGAAGCTCGGGAAGAGGTCTTGCGATATGCCACCGTCGAGCTTCAGGAAAGCTCGTCGATTGAAGAGCCCGAAGCAACACCACAGACCGAGGAGCCTTTGGATGATGACTGGCTTGGTGCATTCGGGAGGCACGCAGAAAATGCCACGAGTGAACGGGCACGAGAGCTATTTGGGCGAGTTCTTGCCGGCGAAATTCGGAAGCCCCGAAGTTTCTCACTGTTCACGCTCGATGTGTTGGCGAAGATGGGAAAGTCCGAAGCCGAGCTGCTTGTAGCGCTGGCACCCTACGTAGTGGCCAACGTCGTCTTGCTAACTGAGTGGTCGAAGCAAGCTCTTGACTTCATGATGCAGGCGCGACTCGTCGAGATGAATGTAATTACTGCGAACTCCACGGGCGTTGGACACGCGGTCGTCACGGTACAGACGGAGAGTGACGTCGCCACGTCAAAAGCGCGCATGGCTTTGGTGGCGGGAGGAAAGGTTGTGATTCTGACGACAGATCAGCCCAAAGAAATTCAAATGAACTGCCTGGTTCTGACGCAGGTGGGACAGGAACTGCTAACCTTGCACACTGCAGATTGGGATGAACGAGCGTTGGCGGAGTTTGCGGTACTGATGAAAGGCCAGGGAGCCGAGGTTTCTGTGGCGGAAATTCTAAAGCAGGAAGGCAGCAGAACGCATTTTAAGACTAGAAGAATTATTGAAGTACCGACTGAGAAACCCGCGCAAGCCACTTCTCCTTCACCCTGAGCGGCGGGCCATCGCCATAGGTCGCCCGCTGACCCTCTCGGGCGTGCCCAAGGATACTATCGGCCACTTCATCTGGGCACTCCACCTCGCGCAGCTTGTCTTCCATCCGATGACGCCACGAATGAGCCACCGCGCGCTTGTCCGTGATGCCCACATCGAGCCGCAGCCACCGCCCGTATCGCTTCGAGGCCGCGTCGCCGCGCTTGCCATAGCGGCCCGCAGGGAGGTCACCGAAGAGCCACCCGTCCTTCGCCTTGGCGACCCACTTGAGGAAGCCTTCAGCGACTAGCGCCTTGTGGATCGGCACGTCCCGCCTGGATGCACCTGTCTTGATCTCGTGCCCCTTGGCATCGCTCGTGGTGAACCTGAGGAATGGGATCGTACCCGCCTTGAGCACGTCCTCCTTGCGTAGCTGGGCCAACTCATTGATGCGCGCCCCGGTGTACGCAAGAAGCCACGTCAGCCACCTCAGGGCGTCGGCGCGCTTGCGGGCAGCCTTTAGGAGTTTCGCGGCCTCTGCCTCGGTGTACGGGCGTACTGGTTTCTCCTTGGTCTTGTCCTCCTTGAGGGCGATCTTGAGGTCCGCCATGGGGTTCGTCGTCAACACGTCCTCAGCCTCAGCGGCAGCGAAGATCGCCTTCACCGGGGCCACGCACGACTCGTTGATGGTCTTCGCCTTCAGGCCCTTCGTCCGCAGATGATCGCGCCAGAGCCGGAGGTCTTTCCCGGTCACCGCTTGGGCGTCGTCATGTTGGAGGAACTCGGAGAACTGCCGGAGGCGGCGGGCGAACTCGTCGCGGGTGCGTTGGCGAACGTTCTCGCGGCCAGTCTCCCAGGCTTTGATGAGGTCCGTGATCTTGACCTTGGGCTTTCCCCGAGGAGCCGCTGGGCCGGGCGCTGGATAGCTCGCGAGTATCTTGCTCTCAGTGAGGTCGCCTCGATAGCGCCGCTGGAGGTCCGCCAAGGCTCCGTCGATTGCGTCTCTCGCCATCTCACAGAATGCTCTGTAGTCGGACGCTCCAAGCGCGAGCCGCTTCTGGCTGAGGTACTCACCTACAAATTTCGTGACTAGGCTCAACTCAGTTGCTGGCACCCTACCGAGGCGCGTTCGGTAAATTTGGTAGCGGTGTTCAGTCCAGGGTTCGTTGGAGGCGCCCCAAGCGCCGCTGCCTGCGCCGTTGGATTTCGATCCGGGGGGAGCGGGGTTGGCCGCGTACAAACTGAGGAGCCAACGCCATAGATCGCCTGACAGCGCGTGAAGATCGCCGGGCGTAACCGTGATCGCTTCAACGGGCTCAGCTTCGATGGCGGCGAGGGGCGGTGCCTCAAGGCGTTCGATCAGGGCGTCGTATTCCGCAGAGAAAGCGGCGTATCGCTTCTTTGCTTCGCGCGTGTCCGCTGTACCAAGGGAGCGCTTGAACTCTCGCATCCCCGCGCGATCACGAAGCCGCTCCGGGATCGCCCTTCTAAAGTACAGAACTCTCGATTTCGGGTGCCGCGCTGGCCGCGCCATAGTGAGGACCGTCACGTTTTTGTACCTCGCCTTTGTACCAGCGCGGCTCAACGGAGGTCGAGGAAACCTACATTTCCTTTATCTACAGCACTTTTATGAGCCGCTGGCGGACAGGGCGGGATTCGAACCCGCGGTGGCTGTTACACCACGCACGCTTTCCAAGCGTGTGCCTTAAACCGCTCGGCCACCTGTCCG